>FRDC01002451.1_pt5 | contig 14481 bp, 12 predicted proteins | sample 1106171 | NCBI WGS metagenome assembly FRDC01 (sample SAMEA3930566, study PRJEB13176) | freshwater metagenome | biome: Drinking water system; feature: drinking water; material: water | place: Singapore | collected 2014-12-20
TTGGGTGCTCTTTTTTCAATGAAAGCTTGCAAGCCTTCTCGCGTGTCGGCGTAGGCAATCAATTCGCCAAAGTTTTTGGCTTCCATACGCAAAGCTTGATCCAACTCCATATCAAAACCCTTCAAAACAGTTCGCTTGGCCCAGCCCAGCGCTAGGGGACCTCGACTGGCCAGCGTTCCCGCCAACTTTTTGGCTTCTTTGAGCAGATCCCCATCTGGCCAAACCTGGGTCACCAAGCCCCAGTCGCGAGCCTGGGCTGCAGAAATCATCTCGCCGGAAAAAATCATGTAACGCGCTCGATTGACTCCCACACTCCGTGCAAGGCGAATGGTTCCGCCGAATCCTGGAATCAATCCCAGCCCCACCTCAGGCAAACCAAACTTGGCTTTCTCAGACGCAACTATGAAATCACAGGACAACGCCAACTCCATACCACCACCCAACGCAAAACCCTGAACCACGGCGATCGCAGGAACATTTAACTTTTCAAATTCCCGAAACACATTTTGTCCACGTTCGGAAAATGCTTGAGCTTCACGAGGGTCTTTCAATCCTTGAATGGACTTGATGTCGGCACCGGCCACAAAAGCTTTTTCACCGGCTCCCGTTACCAACAAACAGCGGAGTTTGCCAAAATCGTGACGTTTGATTTCGTTTGTCACCAATACCAATTCATCCAGAACCTGAGGCGAAATCGCATTGAGGGCGTCAGGTCGATTGATGGTGAGAGTGGCAATCGGACCATCCAGACTCAGCTCAACCACTTTTGCGCTCATTTTCCCTCCGAGTAAGTGTAAAATCCTCGGCCGGACTTGCGACCCATCCACCCAGCTTCCACGTACTTCACAAGCAAGGGGCAAGGTCGGTATTTGTCTTCGCCCAATCCGTCAAACAAAACTCCGAGAATGGACAAACAGGTGTCCAATCCAATGAAATCCGCCAACTGCAAAGGTCCCATGGGAAAATTGCAACCGAGCTTCATGGCCTCATCGATGTCTTTTGCCGATGCCAAACCCTCATTCAACGCAAACACGGCCTCGTTGATCATCGGCATCAGAATGCGATTCACCACAAAGCCCGGCATGTCCTTCACACTTTGAATGAACACTTTGTCCAAGGACTGGGTTAGCGATTCCACTTTGCGGAAGGTTTCGTCAGATGTCTGCAAACCACGAATGCCCTCAACCAACTTCATCAGAGGCACAGGATTCATAAAATGCATTCCGGCGACTTGGCCTGGGCGTCGGGTCACAGCTGCCAGTTGGGTGATCGAAATGGAGGACGTGTTGGAAGTCAAAATGGCATGAGAAGGCAATACCTCATCGAGTTGCTGGAAGATCTTTTTCTTGAGTTCAAAGTTTTCGGGAGCGGCCTCCACCACAAAGTCACATTTTGAAAAGTCCTTGAGCTGAGTGGTGGTGCTGAGCTTTTTGAGAGTTTCCTGCTTTTGCACCTCAGTGATGAGGTTTTTCTTTAACATTCGATCCAAACTGGCGGTAATGCTTTGCACACCTTTGCTCACTGCCGCCTCGCTCACATCCGACATGAGCACTTGGAAACCTTTTGCGGCACAAACCTGCGCAATGCCATTTCCCATTTGGCCGGCCCCGACCACGCCAATTGTTTGCATGCACTCTCCTTTTCAAGGGTGCGCCGATCGTTTTCGGGATCGGCGCACCCAAATTTTGCATAAGACTTTGGGTCAGTCACCACAAAAAGGAAACGCAAAACTGCGGTCCCAAGATACAATCAAAACCATGCTTTTGAGCCTCCTTTTGGCTTTGCCTCTGACAGCAGATGTGGGTGTTTACTTCTACCGAGACACAGCGAGCCGTTTTGCCTCAGGACAAAAAAGCCTGGCAGAGTTGGAACGCACCCGGCTGAGAACCCAAAACTCGACCTCATTTTTGGTCGAAAAAGATGGACGAGAATCTTGGATTGAAAAGACTTCGCTCGTATTTCCCGACGACCTTGGCACTCACCCGCATCAAGCCCGACTCTTGGTCCCTAGTGCATTGAAGCTGCAAGCCTCCTACGATTCGCGAACTCTGCTCTCGCTGCCCGAGCTCAGCGACGTTTGGGTGGTCGAATATTTCGAGGAGTTTGCCCGCGTGCGCTTCGGAGATCCATTGGGAGTTGAAGGATTTTTGCCACTGCAGCATTTGGTGCTGAAAGCCGATTTCGCGGCCTTTGTGGCGCGACAAGACGGACGATGGCTGCCGGTGAAGCACCGTGAGCGCAATCGTCTGATCCTGCAAGATGGACAGGCACTGGCTTTGCAAGACATTCGGCACCTGGTCCAAAAGACGCAAGTCGCGAGAGTGATCAAAGGGACATCTCGCCTCTCTTCGGGAAATTTTGTGAAGGTTCTGCGTGACAACGGCGAGCCTTGGTTGGTGAGCCAACTCCCCGGACACGGAGAGGTGTATTGGCGCAGGCCGCGCGTGACCTCGACCGACCGCTGGACCACATCTGAACTTTTGAAAATGGAAATTTATTCGGTGAGTTTTCATCCACGCAATCCGAAGCTGGGATTGGTTTCGGCCGACGGTGTGTTTCTCACCCAGGACGGAGAAAATTGGAGCAAGCTTTCCGCTTTCAAAAATCTGAACGTGCCAGTTCTTGTCACGGAGGCAGGAAAACTGTTTGTGGGCCACCAATGGAGTGAAAACTTGGGGCAAAGCTTCAAGCCTTACTTGAAGTTTGATCAAGTCGCGCAGAGCGTGCGCGAACCCTTGAGCTCATTGAAGATCGAAAGTCTAGTCGCCGTGTCCGCACAAAATGTGCAGTTGCAAATCCACACAGGTACGCGGCGGCTGTCCCTGCTCGGCAATCCGAGCACACACTCGTTCATCCTGCGCTAACCAAAACGACTCAGCAACACTGGATGGTTACTTATTCTCCAGCTCTCGTTTCATCAGATCAAAAACTTGAGCTTTGAATTCCTTGCGTTCAGCCAATGAGGGAGGCTCCAAAGGTTTGAGGATCTCTACGGAGACCTGAAAACTTTTTTGACGCAAACCGGGGAGCAATGCTCCCTTGGGCCATACCGCCTCGCAGCCCCGAATGATCACTGGCACCAGGGGCACTCCGGCCTCCATGGCGAGCACAAAAGGTCCCGATTTGAATGGCAAAAGAGTTTCATCACTTTTGTTGCGTGTGCCTTCAGGCGCTAACAAGATGTGCTCACCGCGAGCAAACTGTTTCTTCGAATTTTCGTAGGCCTGGATGGCTGAAGTTCGGGATTCTCGCTCGATCGGAATCGCACCAAATGCCGACATCGCTGGACCCAAAAAAGGAATGCGAAAAAGTTCAGCCTTGGCTCCAAAATAAAAGCGCGGCAGGGCTTCCACCAGAGCAAAAATATCAACAAAACTTCGGTGATTGTACAGCAGAACAGCTCCTGTCGTCGGGAGATTTTCAAGACCTCGGACTGAGACCTGAACGGCAAACCATCGCAAAAATCCTTGAGCCCATGCTTTGGCAATTCTCACCTTGAGTTCAGGAAAATCTCGATGCTTCACCAACACAACCATTCTTAGACCTTGGACGACATTCACCAAAGGGAACCAAAAAAAAACTCCAAGGATCGAGCGCAAATACAAAATCACACAGAATGGTCCTGAAAAATGCGTTTGCGTGCTGCCAGCTTCTGTCGGTCTTTATAGGCCTCGTGCTGCGAAGGGCCTGCCTGGATGGTCTGAAATGACTTTCGATCCATGATTTGCACTTCGTAGGGAAAGAAAAATCGGAGGACTCCCCGCGGTTGATCCGGCATGGGTACCTGAATCAATCTTCGCGCAATGAATTTGATAAAACGATAGTCCGAGCTCGAAAATTGGTTCTCTTTTTTGACAAAGCTGATTTCGTCTCGTTTCTCTTGGAGCACTTTCAAAAGGTACTGATCCAATTCATCACCCCGCAAATTTTGCTTTGTCTGCTGCAGTTCCTGCGTGAGTCGAATGAACAAGTCGATGGGATACAGTGTGTTGGTGGACTGCTCTGGAATCACGTGAGGGTAACTCACCAAATTGCTCTCCACCAAAAATCTCAAAACACGAAAACAGTCGACCAGATTTTCTGTGACAAAACGAAATCCCAAACGATCGTAAATGTTCATCGCCAAGGCATCCGGTTTGGCTAACAGCTTGATCACGGCACTGGATGAAGTTTTAAAAGGCTTCACCTGAAAACCAACCAACGGAATTGAATCCAATGGGACCAAAGGATCCTCTTTTTGCAAAAAGGTTTTGCCGCTCAGACCGTCGTGCACCACACAGTGCTGCACCGGCGAGAGCACCTGATTTTGAATTTCCTCGGTGAACAAAGAGAACAAATCTGTCTCGCTGTGCACATAGGCATGCATCACCCGCAGCAAAGCACAGGACCAACGTTGCAAGGTCTTTTCTTCCGAGGTTTGAGCCTCCAGACTGGCCCACAGCAAGAGATGCTTGAGATCGCCAAGGGTTTTACGGTCTTTGATCTGCACGGGAATTTCTTCCTCTGTGCATCCCATTTTTTCGATTAAAAAGACCAGAGCCCGACGATGAATGTGCCACAGAGTTTCGGCATGCTCTGGATCCTTTGGGTCAAACCCATAGGCGAGAATGAACTGTTCAGCCTCTTTGTCGGTTTTGCATGCGAGACGCGGCAGGTCGATGACAGATCGACCACCTGCTACTGAATCTAGGACACTTTTTGAAATCTGATATCTGTATAGCACCGGCTCCGATTATTGGCCGGGCAGAAAGATTCCACAAGATTTGATGCTGAAGCTTCCCAGGGTTTCGAAGTCATTGTTGGTGCTTCGGCCGCGCAATTGACCAGAGGTCGTATCTGAAGTGAAGGTTCCAATGATCTGCAGGGATCCCTTGTCGTCCTCAAAGGTCAAATCCACTCGGCCGCCGTTGGCGGAATTGGACCCCGTGGATTTCAGAGGGAGAGTGATTTCTTGAGTGGACCCGTTGTCCACCACGGTCACCGTGATAATGGATTTCTCGTTGTTGCCAACTCCCGGAGCTCGTTCCGTCAAAACTTGTGACTCAGCAACGTTGCCCGTGGCATCACGCAAAGGTCGCAGGTAAATTCGACCAGCAACGCGCAAGCCTGTTGGGGGACGATATTTTTGGCAGTTGGAATTGGGATCTGTGCTTAAAAATCGGCAAGCAGCATCGCGATTGTAACTCTGCAAGTCAGCGTCAACCCGACCGCAGGCTCCACCAACAACCCCGTAGGTCCCAGCTCCAGCTGCGGGCGCCGCAGCCGCTCCACCATCGCTGCCCTTGTTGTTGTTGCAACCCAAACTGAAAACAGCAGTGAGCATCAACCCAGAGAACAAGAGAATTTTGTTTCGTCGCAACATGAATCCACTCCTCAATGAGTCAAAGGGCAAATTCCGGGCCAGCTGAGGTGGTGTTTAGGAGGGTTTGAGAATTTCTTTGCTGTCAAAGATTTCAACACTTGCAGAGAGATTGTGCGAGGGGGTTGTTGAACCTCTGGACGATTCTCAAAGTGAGATGCTTCAAAAAGCATGAATGCAATCTCATTGAAAAGATTGAGTGTTTCGCTCTTCCAACCGAAAATCAATGTAGGGGGATCTATGCGCACTCAAACACCTCTGAATTCCAGCGGTTTCACGATTGTGGAGATGATGCTTGTGATGGGAATCATGCTCATCATTTCCTACGGTGCGAGTTCGATGATCATTTCACAAATGCGCATGAACAACTCGGTGCAAGCACGTACTGAGGCAGAAACCACCGTCGGATTGTATCGCTTAGCCCTGGCAAACGGAACCACTTGCAAAGCGATTTTTAACGGAGCTTCATTTAGTCTCGGAGAGATCAGTCTCCCAGCAGGAGTGACCGATTCCCATGGCTCCAACAAGCTCACCAACCGACAAGTTCTCAGCGTCCCGGGTGGAGCGATCGCCCTGAAATTGAACCCTGGCAACGCGGATGAGAAACCATTGACCGCGTCAACCTCAGGCAACGCAGAAACCTCGGCAAAAGTGCTCAACGGGGTGAAAATTGCAGCCAACGGAATTTACTTTGACTCAGGCAACGCCACTTTTGTGGACGTACCTGGCTCGACTCCTGCCACCCGAAGTCTGGTCGGCCGTCTGATGATTCACTTCGAAACAGACTCAAATTTCTTCACCACAAAAATTCCACCGCAGAAAATTCCCTTAGAAATGGTCGTGAACGCTGCAACCGGAACATTGGAATCCTGCAAAGCTGATGCGACGACAAACATCACGAACGAAGGGATGCAACTCGCGGACGCCTGCACGGCGATCGGAACCGTGGTGGCCGCTGATGGAGTTTCCTGCGAACCAATTCGCCTGAGACCCGAAATTAGCGACATTTGTGGAGCACTCGGCCTGGGACTTGCTCAAAACGGAACCCGTTGCGACACCTCAAGTTTGGTAGCCGGGTCGGCGGGCTCACCCTTTGCCAACCGCACCATCGCTTCGACAACTGGGATTCTTGCCCTGACTGGAGCCAACGGAAACAGACAACTGCAGATGTCGACAAACTCCGCCGGTCAGGTCGTAATGAAGTTGAATCAAATTGTCGTTCCCGGCACCGGTGTCAATGCGGGAAGACCCACATGGCAGGATGTGAATTTGGAGCGCACCACGGCGCTGACACTGACCGGAGATGGAAAGTACGCCGTGCCCTCTGATGTGATCGAGTCTTTTCGAGTATACACTGGCTATGACTCCAACGGCGGAGGCCCCGGCGGACCGAAGAGATGGTACTATGAACCCCAAGAAATCCAGATCAAAGATGGTGTGCCATCGGTCAGTTATCAGTCGTGCGTGAGCACGGCCCCCAGGTGCGTCAAGCAGTACTGGGAAAGCTCGCCAACCTGCAGTGGCGGTGGCCTATCCTGTAGTCCCGCAAACAGCACCGCTAGTTTCTCAGCCCCGACCCAATCAACACCAGAAGGCTACGTTCCACCGCCTCCTTCCAAGGGATTCTAGTCACGCTGGAAACTGATAGCTTCAGGCGTAGAACTTTTTCTTCGCTTTGGCTCGCGCTAGCAAAGCTGGAGTCGGCTTCAACCGCACCCTTCCTGCAGCGGAATACATCTCCAACTGATCACTGATGTATTCCACTCCCACCGAATCGGCGTACTTCAACAGGCCCCCGCGAAAAGGCGGAAAGCCCGTGCCCATGATCATGGCCAAATCCACTTCCTCAGGCGTGGCCACGATTCGATCTTCGTCTAAAGCCAAGGCACATTCGTTGATCATGGCAAAGAGCCCTCTCTCCAAACACTCTTTCATCGGTAAGGGATTGGTGGGAGATTTGAGTTGGCAGTCGGAATAGACCAGGGGATCGGCTTTCAAACGATACCCCTTGGCATCGTAAAGATAAAAACCTTTGGCGTTTTTCTTACCCATTCTCCCGCTCTTGTCGATGTGAGTGAGAATATCGGCAATGCCCACACGATCACCAAAAGACTTCTTCAAAATTTTGAGCACCTTGATGCACACATCAAGACCCACTTCATCCATCAAAGCAAAAGGTCCCATGGGCATTCCGATTTCGTTCACATAGGCATCGTCCACCTTGTCGATGTCCATGCCTTCCTGGAACAAAAAAGCCGCTTCCGCCATGTAAGGCAGCAACAACCGGTTCACCAAAAATCCGGGCCCGTCTTTCACCACGACAGGCATCTTGCCCATTTTTTTGGACAACTCAAAGACCGTCGCCACCGCTTCATCACTGGACTTGTCGGAGCGAATCACTTCCACGAGTGGCATCTTGTGCACTGGATTGAAGAAGTGCATGCCGGCGAAATTTTGTGGCCGTGGGTGAGCTGCTCCCATTTCGGACACGCTCAATGAACTCGTGTTGGTGACAATGATGGCATCGTCACGCATCTGCCCGGCCGTTTCGGCAATCACTTTGCGTTTGATATTCATATCCTCAACGATGGCCTCAACCACCAAATCCAGAGTGCGAAATCCGGAGTAATCGGTTCCTCCGCTGATGAGAGACATTTTTTGTTTCAAATCAAATTCAGTGATGGCGCGTTTTTTGACCAACTTCTTCCACAGATCCTGCGCGTGCTTAAGTCCCTTACCAATGGCATCGAAATTGAGATCTTTCATGCGCACGGAGATTCCTTTGTCCGCAGCCACATAGGCGATGCCTCCACCCATAGTTCCAGCGCCCAAAATCCCCATGTGTTTGACGTCCTTGGCTTTAACGTTGGCATCGCTCACGCCAGTTTGGTGCTTAACCATTTCCATCAAAAAGAAAACGTGGATCAAACTTTTGGAAACATCGGTCACGGCCATTTCACAAAAAGACTCTCGCTCTACGGTGAGCGCTTTGTCTCGATCCGACCAACCGTAAGTTTTTTGAATCACTTCGAGGGCTTTTAAAGGCGCAGGATAGTGCCCCTTGGTTTCCTTGAGGACGGTTTTTCGCGCCTGAGAAAAGACAATGGAGCGACCGATGAAACTTTCCAAAAACACATTCAGCGCACCTTTGGGTTGAAAAACTTTGTCACGCTTTCCTTTGGGTGCCACCTCAGCCGCGTATTTCAGGGCTTGCTCACGCAACAAATTGGGATGCACACATCGATCCACCAAGCCCATTTTTGCGGCCTTGGGTCCCGCCACGGCTTTGCCGGCCAAAATGATGTCCAAAGCGTTTTGCAAACCGATCAACCGGGGCATGCGCACGCATCCCCCAAAGCCGGGTATGATCCCCAACTTCACTTCCGGTAAACCAATGCGAGTCGAAGCATCGTCAGAGCAAATGCGGTAGTCACAAGCCATGATGAACTCACAGCCGCCCCCCACACAGGCGCCGTGAATGACTGCCATCGTCGGCATCGGTAGGTCCTGCACCAAATTGAAAATCTCCTGCCCCTGCCGAACTGCAGACTCGAATTGCTCTTTCGTCGTCAGGCTTTTGATTTCTTCGATGTCCGCGCCGGCGATGTAGATTTTGGATTTCGCGGATTCAAAAAAAATCATTTTTGCGGAACTGCTTTTCAGATCCTGCAAGGTCTTGCGTAGTTGAGTCATGGTTTGCGTGTTGAACTTGTTCACCTTCTCACCCGGCAAATCAAAAATCACACGAACAAATTCGCCGGCGTTCTCTAGACGGATCATCTTCAGCCCTCGTTTTCCAAAATCATGGCTCCACCCTGCCCTCCGCCGATGCAGAGAGTGGCAAGACCAAATTGAACTTGTCGTCGTTTCATTTCCTTCATCAAGGTCAGCACGATGCGAGTGCCCGTGGCGCCAACAGGATGGCCGAAGGCTATTGCCCCGCCGTTGACATTGAGAATGTCGTCCTTCAACTCGCCCACTTTTTGACTCAAGCCCAGTTTCTCCTGAGCAAATTTATCTGAATTGAGCGCCATCTGGCAGGCAATCACTTGCGCCGCGAAAGCCTCGTTGAGTTCGATCAAGCCCAAATCTGAAAACGCCAATCCCGCTCTTTTCAAAGCCAAGGGTGTGGCGTAAGCGGGACCCAGTCCCATGCGCTCAGGCTCCAATCCTGCAAAACCATAGCCTCGAATGCGGGCGAGAGGTTTGTAGCCTAAACTCTGTGCTTTCTGGCGCGACATCATCAAAACCATAGCAGCGCCATCAGTGATGGGGCATGAATTGCCCGCTGTGATGGTGCCCGTGAGCTTGTCGAAAAAAGGTTTCAGCTTGGACAAAGCTTCCATGGTTTGGTTGTCGCGAGGGCCAATGTCTTCAGCAATCACTTCTTTGTAGTCCGGTGCCAACATCAACGGAGCAATTTCCTCTTTGATTTTGCTTCTTGCGGCCACAGCTCGCTGATGCGAACGCAGAGCAAATTCGTCTTGCGTTTTGCGTGAAATCTGAAATTCCTTCGCCAAAATTTCAGCCGTTTGTCCCATGTTGATGCCAACGAATGGATCTGTCAGTCCCTCCATCACCCCATTCAAGGGTTTAAAGGCCGTCTTTGCCATCGGAGGGGTGGTCACCAGTTCCACGACCTGCTTCATATTGGCCGACAACAAACTTCCCAAAATTCCCAGGCGCTGACCGGTGGTTCTTGCGCCCACCAAGGCATTCAACAGCCCTTGAATTTTTTTAGGCATGAGCCACGGAATCTGCGACATGTTCTCTGTGCCACCGGCCAAGATCACATCCATGGTGCCGGAGCGAATCTTCTCATAACCGTTGGAAATGCTCTCCAACGCGGAAGCACAGTTTCTGTGCACGGTGTAAGCCGAAGTTTTTCGAGGAATGCCAGAGTTGAGCGCCACCACTCGCGAAATGTTCACCGCATCGGCTGGGTTGCCGGTATTGCCAATGATCACCTCGTCGACCAGATCCACATCCAGGTTGGTCTTTTGAATCAACTCGGTGAGGGCGACCTTGCCCAGTTCGGCTGGATGCACTGACGCCAACTGCCCTCCCGCCTTTGCAAAAGGGGTGCGCAAGCCATCAATCAAAACCACATCATGGGGTTGCTTTGCTGAAGAAATCATGTTGTTGCTCCTTTGAAGATGATGATGAGTTTTGTTGCGGAAGGCAAGATGGCTTCATGGATCTAGTATGGCAAATTCGTTTGCTTTCAGTTTTGACTTTGGTTCCTGAGTCATTGCTCTTGCTGACGGTTTGTTTGACTTTGTGGGCGAACAAAAAATGGGCCCTTGCTTCTTTCTTCCTGACTTTAATCGTTGGCTTCGTTTGGGGAGAGGTGGGCCGCTGGACATTTGGAATGTCTGGGGCCAGTCGCCTCAGCTTATCTGCGGTTTTGCCCTTGGGGGCTCTAGGCCTCGCGCTCTACGCGAGTCAGCTCCAAGAGACCGCTCGATGGGTCAGGGCTCTGGCGATTCTCCTTGTGGTTGGCTTGTGCGTGGGCCTGGGTGCTCATTTGTTCCCAGGCTTTTACAATCCCGTGGTCTTTCGCGGAGTGCGCTTTTCTCCCGATTCGACTCCTTTCAAAATGCATTTGAACTGGGACAAGGTTTCCGTGGGAATTTTTCTCACTTATTTTTGGCTTCGGGCTCAATCGGCCCCGCGATGGGATCGCGCTCGATGGCTGTGGACTTTGAAGGCCCTGGTGTCAACCATCCTTGTGCTCATCGCCTTGAGTTTCTTGTTTGGATACGTGCGTTTCGACCCCAAGTTGCCCTCGAAAACTTGGCTGTGGATGCTGAACAATTTCTTTTTTGTTTGCTTTGCAGAGGAAGCCTTTTTTCGTGGTTTCATTCAAAGTGAATTGCAAAACCGCTGGCGTTCCCACGCTTGGGGATCACGGATCGCTGTCGGTGTGGCAGCCCTGCTGTTTGGGCTTGCCCACTTCGCTGGGGGTCCGAAATACATCTTTGTTGCAACGGTCGCTGGCATTTTTTACGGATGGACTTATCAGAGAACTCAAAAAATTGAGGCCGCCATGCTCGTGCATTTCGGCCTGAATCTCGTACATTTTTTACTCTTCAGCTACCCGGCCCTCGCTGCACCGTGACCCAAAAAGGTACGGCGTACCTACTGGAAGAGCAGGTAGATGTTTGAGAGCTCGCGCGCTCCACCACAATCCAGGGCACGCAAATCCAAATTGTAAGGTACCTGGGGTTGCACTTGGGAGGTGATCTCAAGTGGAGCAATCGTGCTGGTTCCCCCGGGTCCGAATGGGGAAATCGGCAACAATTGGTTGAGCAAAGCGATGCTTCCCGTGTTCACACCCTGAGCATTGGCAATGCTGGAATCAGAAGTTCCAGAAACCTTGTAGTAGGACGTCAGACTTTCGAGAGGGTTCACACTGGTGGGGTAAACTCCCATGAGAATAAAGTTGTCCACGCGAATGGGTGCCTGATCACTCATCCCCCCAGCCAACTTCACCACTCGTGGTCCCAGCAGTTGCATCTGCAATTGCGTGTGCCCCAACACATAGGGATGCCGAGTGAGGTTTGGGTTGCTGGCGCCATTGTTGTGATCTCGCGAGATGACTTCCATGTCCAATGTTTGAGTCAGAGTCGAAGACGAATTCGCGATGGCGTTCATAATCTTGATGGCGTAACACTGGCCAGAAGCCGTTCGGGCCGGAACGCTCATCAAGTCCGCTGAGCTCAAGGTGAGCACGCTCGTGCACTGAAAGTCGCGACAACTTCCGCCCTCTTTGATGCGATTGGCGCAATCCACTTCCACCCCCACCTGAGCCTGGATTGAATCTTCAGCGCCCACCGTAGGTCGACCCGTCACCGTGCACGAAACATCAGCCCGAATCGGAACTTGAAATTGGTGCGAGGACGACAAAGTGCCAGACACCACAGACTGGGTTGAACCACTCACCACACATTGGTAGCTGATCTGATCCAGTAAATTTGCGGTCACAGTCACCGTGGTTTGTTGTCCTTCAACCACCACATCAGGACTGGCCTGAACCACCAAGGATGGAACATCGGGGTCCTGTGAGGACGGGGGGAGATTCACTGTACCGTCGTTGCTGTCGGTCCGAGATGGCAATGCCTGAGTGCCGACGGAGTATCCCTGACTGCAGTTTTGAAAGAGCACCAGCAGAAGTGCTCCGATGGAAACAAAGAGCGCGTACCTCTGTGAGTTTCTCATAGCATTCCCCCACCTTCAGATTACCTGAAGCCCCCGAGAGGAAGAAAAAAAGTTGTTGAAAGTCTCAAAATGAGAAATGTCTCCGTTGAACTTTTGAGCAATTTCCAAGGATTCGATAAGACGAACCCAACCAATTTGAGAGGAGGTTTCGGCTATGAAAATCAATCTCTGCGCTTGGATCGTCGGACTCTCGCTACCGCTGTCTGTGCATTCCCAGACAGAATTGCTCGGCAATTGCGTGAGTCTGCCTCGGCAAATTCAGGTTCGAATTCTGGGCAATCAACCGATTTACTTGGATGGAAGTCAGAAAAACTCTCCTCGAATCAAACGCACCGGTTTCAAATTCGGCGTCGACGCAGAGACAACCTCTGCCGACTTCACGTTTCAATATGCCCACCAACCGATCTACCCGGAGTTTGTTGGTAGAGAATTCTCGCTGAACTTTCGACGACTGGGGAGCAACTTGCAGGGTGAAACGCCCGACTACTGGTGCGAGTACGCGATCGTCGAAAGCAACGTCGAGGTGAGGCTGCCTGCGGACACCTCGTTTGAAAAACTCAAGACTATGGGAAAAGGCCTTTTTGAATACGAGGGAGGGCCACCCTGAGACGAAGCCTGCCTGAACGCTGCCCTTTGTCATTGAGCAGGAACTGCCTCTTGGAGAGTTTCTTGCTAGTGTCTTGAGGTATGCAAAACACAAAAGACAGCCGTTCATCTCTGGATCAAGAAGCTCTCGATTTTCACTCTCGAGGAAAGCCCGGAAAGATTGAAGTCATTTCCACCAAGGCTACCAATTCTGAGAAATCTCTGAGTTTGGCGTATTCACCCGGAGTTGCGGCTCCCTGCAACGCCATCGCCGCTGACCCGAAAAAAGTCTATGACTACACGGCAAAAGGCAACCTCGTCGCCGTCGTTTCAAACGGCACTGCCGTTTTGGGCTTAGGCAACATCGGTCCTCTGGCCTCGAAGCCAGTCATGGAGGGAAAGGGAATTCTCTTCAAACAATTTGCTGGCATCGATGTCTTCGACATTGAACTGAACACTTTGGATGTTGAGGGCACAGTGGCCGCAGTCAAAGCCCTTGAACCCACTTTTGGTGGCATCAACCTCGAAGACATTAAGGCCCCAGAGTGTTTTGAGATCGAAGAACGCTTAAAAAAAGAAATGAAGATCCCAGTGTTCCACGATGACCAACACGGAACTGCAATCATTTCGGGCGCAGCTTTGCTCAATGCTTGTGAAATCACACAACGAAAATTGGACCAAGTTCAAATTGTCATGAATGGTGCAGGAGCTAGCGCCATCGCCTGCGCGAAGATTTTTGTGAGCCTCGGCGCATCCAAGAGCAATCTCATTATGTGCGACAGTCAGGGCGTGATCTACAAAGGTCGCAAAGAGGGCATGAACAAATACAAAACTGAATTTGCCGCCAACACAGAAGCTCGCACTTTGGCCGAAGCTCTCAAAGGAGCCGATGTGTTCATCGGCCTGAGCGCGGCGGGGGCAGTCACCTCAAAAATGATCAAAGCGATGAACAAAAACCCAATCATTTTTGCCATGGCCAATCCGGATCCCGAAATTGATCCTCCGACGGCCAAAGCAGCCCGTCCAGACGCGATTGTGGCCACCGGCCGCAGTGACTACCCCAATCAGGTGAACAACGTGCTGGGTTTTCCCTCAATTTTTCGAGGAGCTCTCGACACTCGAGCCACTCAGATCAACGAAGCGATGAAGCTGGCCGCGGTGAAGGCCCTTGCCCAACTGGCAAAGGAAGATGTTCCCGACTCGGTGTCTGCGGCTTACGGCGGAAAAAGTTTTCACTTTGGACCCGATTACCTAATTCCGAAGCCCTTCGACACCCGAGTTTTGTTGCGAGTGGCTCCTGCTGTCGCCAAAGCTGC
>FRDC01003694.1_pt1 | contig 14481 bp, 30 predicted proteins | sample 1106171 | NCBI WGS metagenome assembly FRDC01 (sample SAMEA3930566, study PRJEB13176) | freshwater metagenome | biome: Drinking water system; feature: drinking water; material: water | place: Singapore | collected 2014-12-20
CGGATCCAGATTCGACCATCCTCACGCTCTTCGCCCTCAATGAGTCCTAGGTTCTGCAACCGGTTCAACACGCCGTAGATGTCCTGCTCCCAGCGGATCCACGGAAAAACCTTCAACCAAGCCTTCGGGTCGAAGTAGACCCACGGGACCTCGAAGGTGTCGAGGTGCTTCTCCTTCCGGCTCCAGTTGTGTATCTGCTGGATGATCGCCGCATCCTCTAGGCCCAGGATAGCCGCGAGCCGGCGCGGGATGATGATCGGTTCTTCCGGAAGCAGGAGCGACGCAGGCCACCACTCCTCCGGAGGCATCTGTACTTCCGGATAGGTGAGATCCGGAAGCTTGACCTTCACGCGCCCCTGAGGGCCTAGCTTTGTTGCCACCTACGCCGCTTTCCCCTTCTCCGTCAGCGCGAAACGTCGCACGCGGCGAGGGCCAGCACCCTCGTCCTTTACGTCGAGGTAGCCCTTCTCGACAAGTGCCTTGATCGTCTTTTGCGCCACCGACTCGAAGTTGATGGTCGGCGACGCATCGATCAAGTCTCGGATCCGAATGTGCGCCCAGACTCTGCCCTTGTGGTCGGTTTCGCCATGCGCGGCAATCAGGTCCTTGATGGTAGCGAGTGCTGCGGCGTGGAAGAGGCCCAAGTCCTCGATCCACTGGTTGCGAATCTTCATCGACGTTGCTGCCATGTTCACGTTCCGTCCTCACTTGTGGATGTATTTTTACGGTGCTTGCGAATCACTTGCAGTGCTAAGGGCGCCAGGCGAGCACGCACGAGCGGGTCAGTCGCATAAACGATCAGCTTCACAGCGCACTCGTCATTCGGAGCCTCGTAGCGGCGATGCTCGAAGGTAAAGCAGAAGCCGGCTTCGGTGAGAGTTTTCTCGTCCCGCACGTTGATGGCGTGCGCCCAGAAGGTGCCGGTAGACTCGTCGTAGTTGAGTTCCATCCTGGATCCTTGATCAGGATTATGACTCGCAATTCGTCCCGAGTCAACCCCGTGCTTGAAGCCATACTTCGAGACCACGACAGACCCGTGGAGCACCGTTTTCTTGTCCCACGGCATGTCGATGTCGAGCACGCCCTTGCCGTAGTAGGGTGGCTTCTTCGGGTAGACGTTTCCCCACACGTCCACGTACTTTCCCTGCGCCTCAAGCTCGTGCTTCTTTTCGAGGGCTTGGACCTTCTTGTGGACGGCGGCGTTGAAGGCCTTAAGAAAGGCCTCTTCCTTCTTAAGGTCGCCAAATTCGCTGACTTCTTGCTCTTGCATCTACCGCCACCACCTTGGACTATCGTATTTGATCATCGTACCCTTGACGAACCTGTGTGCCACACGTACCCTCAGCGTGACTCTTCGGTAACAGGCTCTTTTCCCCGGAGCTAGGGTGTGAAGTCCCTGCTCTCAGCCCTCCAGGCGCTGCCAGCAGACGGTAGCCCTGGAGGGCCACCCCCCTCGCTGACGCCGGCAACCTGCCCTGAGTGTGCCATCTTGGCGAAGTCGCGTCGGGGAATACAATTCCCAGACAACGACCCACCGCTCGACCTGACGCGCGCGCTTCGACTTCACAAGATCTCCCCTTCCGACCTCGCGGCACGGCTCCACATCAAGCCGGAGACCTTGCTGGAGATCCTACGTCGGGAGCGCCCCCTCAGTCGGGGCCTCGCCTTCCGCATCGAGTACGCTACCCACATCCCGGTACGGCTCTATTACGTGCCTGTAGCGCGCCAGGAGCGTCGCTGGTGGGCGCAGAACCGCTGGCGGTACCCGACCCCTCAGAATCTCGCTCCGCCCCGTAAACGGAAACCTCCGAAGCCTGATAGGCGTACGGTGGCGGAGTCGATGAAGCGGCGGATCCGGTACTGCCCCTGGCCACGCCAGAACGACAAAAGGGGACTACCAGTCACGTTGACGGTAGTCCCCCTGGGTGTACCCCCATCGACCCTTCGGCGGTACCGCTGGAGAGTCGAGGAGGCTCTTACTCGGAAGCCTCGTCGCTGGCAGCCGTCTCGTCGGACTTTGCGACGACGAGCTTCGCGAGCAGCCGCGCTCGCTCCAGATCCGGCTTCGCCTGAGTCAGCGCCTCGATGATCTGCTTCTGACACTCCTCGACGGAGGGCAGGAGCATCGCGAGGGTGCTCTGCGCGAGGTTGGCAGCACGCGCCGCGCCCCGCGAAGAGTGCTTCGCGGCGGTACGTCGCGCGATCTGCTCGATGGCGACGATGTTCTTGACGAGTCTGTTCTGGTCCTCGTCGTTCAGCTGCGGCAGCTTGTACGCGAGGGCGGTTCCGTTGTTCTTCATTGTTTACTTCCCCTTTCGTCTGTTGGTCGGAGCCATTGGCTCCGTGTTGGAATCGGCGAGCACGTAGTTGCTTTCCTCGCTCACGAGAGGTCGGATGGGCTTGGCTGCCCATTCGTACGGCGTCTGTGCAGCTGCGAGTCTGGCGCCTACCTGCATGAGGAATTCCCCGCCCATGTAGCACGCGCCACTGACCATCAGTACCGCGCCTACCACCACACCACTCGCGAACGCTTTCAGCATCACATGCCTCCTCGATTCAGAGTTAGTGCGATCCTTCTACGTCGTGACTGATCCTACGTCAAGTACTATTCGGTATACTCTTCCGTCTGCCGGCGCAGCTTATCCTTCGCGCGGCGCCGTCGCTTGTCGGTAACAGGCCCACCCTTCCGTTTGAGAGAGTCGAGCACGAAAGGGTTGCGGGCCACGGGCTTCTTTGGCTTGCGCTTCTTCATGGCCCCACCTTCACGCCGAGCACGCTCGCGCCATGCGGGTGCGAGTAGACGGTATGCCCCTGCTCCAGCAGCTTCGACACCGGCTCCTGCTCGTACTGCTCCTGAAACTTCCTGACGACTTCCTCCGGGACCTTCGCGATACCCTCGCGATGCGAGTTGCGGATCAGGCAGGCATCGAGCGGCGTCGGGAAGTCGTGGACCTCGAAGGTATAGGTCAGGTCATCCTTACTACTGACACAGAGATTTGCGTTATAGTTCTGCACGGCGCTAGACAGGATGTTCAAGTTTCTGCCGAAGTTGGTGTCATCGAAGATGATGCGCTCGACCTGAGCCTGCATCAGGTACTCCAGAATACGCAGGCGGATGTTCATGATGTGCGACTCGTTTTGGGGGCTCCAAAAGGAGTCATCCATCATGGCGCGCAGATCGTCCTTCGAGATCCGCTTTGCCTCAATCCCCATGGCGCGCGCAACCTCGATATAGTGCCGCGCCCAGGTGCTCTTCCCGCACCCCGGAATGCCGCGCGTCGCGATGACGATGTGGTCACTCACGCCTGCTTCCCCTTCGTGTCGAGCCAGTGATCGATCATCTGAGCACGCCAGATGTTCTCTTCGATGGCTTCACGCATCACGGGGCGATGCTGCCCCATGTAGGCGATGGCGTTCCACCGCTTCATTCCGAGCAGCCGGCAGAGCGTGTAGCACACTAGCCCTGAGCGATCCTTCCCTGCTGCGCAGTGGACGTAGGTGCGACTCCCCATCTTGGCATTCTTCCACACCACATTCGCAGCAGTGTAGTAGTTTTGCGCCGACGAACAGCTGTTCTTCCGTGAGGACAGCGGGTAGTGAAACACGGTGATGCCGTTGTTCTGGTAGATCGTGAAGAGCGAATGCGGATCCTCTTCGTCCTTGAGGAGGACCACGACGCTCTGGTACTTGTCGCGCATGTCGCGGCTGATGGCAATCCGCCGGGGGCGAGGCCCGAAGCGGACCATCGAGAGGATCTGATTCTGGTCAGGAGTCATGTTACGCCGCCGCCTTCTTCCCTTTCTGTGGCTTCGGATTCTGGATCCGATGGTTCAGGCGCGCAACCTCACGCTTCGACTCACCGGGGCGCCCCTTGATGATATCCAGCTGCTCCTGATCCGTCAGGCGCTCCCGCGCCGCCATACGAATCGCCGCCATCTGTCGGCGGTTGTCACGTCGGTTTCCCAGCTTTGCTCTCGTTGGCATCTTCTCCCCCCTACTCCCAAAAGATCATTCGGAACAGGAATCCCGAGATAGCTCCAGTGACGAAGAAGCCTGGGATGATGAGTCGAAAAGTTAGCTTCGCCATGGCGCCGATCAGGTTCTCTACCTGATCCCTCGACATGCCATTCGTAGGCCAGTTTTTGATTTTCCAGCGCATAGTTCGTTAGTCAGGGCGGGAGGATTTGAACCTCCGACCACTCGGCTCCAAACCGAGGACTCTACCAGACTGAGCTACACCCTGCTGCGCCTCTTCCTCCAGCCACTCATGATCTCTGTTGCGGCTGCCTTCATGCGAATAGACGCCAGTGAGCTGAATCCGAAGATAGTCAGCATGTCACTGCTCTGGTGGCACGGTTGAAGGCATTCTATCCGAAGCTTACCAGTTGCGTCCTGCACCAGGACCCACACCGGCTGATTCGCCCACCCAGGCCCTGCGCAGCTTTCCGCCCATGCGGTGATGACGTGCTCGTCGGGGCCCAGCTTCGTCTTCGGCTCTCTCGGCATCGGTGTCTTTATCCCACAAGTTGGATCAAAAGTCAATCACCAAAAAGATGCTGCGGTGAATACTCATGAGACGGGGCCTGGGGCCCTTCGCGTTTCCTAGTCTCACGATCAGAAGCGCGACGGTGAGACGCCCCAGGCCCTCAGCTTAGAAATTTCCAGGCGCCACCTGGAAACACGGCAGACCCATCTTCCGCCACGCATCGACGACTTGCTGGCGATCGTCGAGTACGAAGCGCACGTTGTAGTTGTCCTTGATGTGCGCCTCGTAGATCTCCCGCTTGATGATGGCATCCTTCCGGAAGTCCCCGGTGGGACGCATGAACACCGAGTGTGCCGCGATCTCGTGGCGCTTCAACCAACGCTCCGTAGGGGCTCGATCCTTATCCTCACGCCCCGAGCACACGAGGATGACGTGATCCACCTGGAGTCGCTGCACGAGCCACACGACAGGTGGGTTGGGATGATCGAGATCCGACGTGGAAGCGTCGTAGAAGCTGCGCCCCGCGTGGCGGAGCGCCATCGTCCCGTCCATATCGACGATGATCGCATTCGGCATCGCGGTGTTCATGCGTCCCCCTTTGAGTGAAGAGAAGATCGCCTTAAGCGATCTTCTCGATGGTGATGCGGAAGCCGTTGATGACGACGACGGACTTTCCCTTGGCGCAGGACTCGGCGTAGCTCTGAGTCTCCGGGTCGTCGTCGTAGTCGTCCTCGTCGTCGTCGTCCTCGATGTCGTCACCGAGCGCCCCGCAGATGCCCACGGTGCCCAGGACGTAGCTGGAGCCAGGGATGGAGACGGAGATCCCCTCGCTGTTCTGGCTCGTGCTGAGCGGGAGGTAGGTGGTGCCGGTGTTGGCGAACGAGCCGTTGCCGGTGGGACCGGTCTGCACGTACGCCGCCCACGCCAGCGCCTCGTCGGCGGTGAGCACCTTGTCGAACTTGTCGTAGCCGTACTGGTTCTCCTGCTTCACCTGAACGTGAAGCACCGAACCACGAATGCGACCCTGAGCCTGCGTCATGTTGTCTCTCCTCTTGTTGCGGTTAGTGACTGCGTTGAACCAAAGGGAAGGCGTTACTTCTTCCCCGCCTGTGCGTCTCGCTCAGCTGCGAGATCGTGAAGATACTCTTCCTGCTCTTTGTTTTCGATGGCCTTGCTGCAATGATTCTGCCGCACGATGTCGATCGCTTCCTTGGATGACATGTTCGGGTCGGCGACGAGCATGAGCGCCGCGAGACACGTGCCGGTACGCCCATGACCACCCATGCAGCAGACGATGGTGTGCCCCTTCGGCAGGTTCGCCCAGACCTTTTGCCAGAAGTCTAACCCGACACAGGGCGCGTGGAAGTCGGGCCACGCCAACTCGATGATCTCCGGCTCCGGGTAGTGGCCTTTCAGAAGCTCCTTCCAGGCACGCGGCGCCTTCTTGAGGAAGGACTTGTAGTCCTTCGCGAACACTCCCGCGAGGTCGATGACCAGGCTCGTGGCGGTGTAGTCCACGTCGTAGCCTCGCGCGCCGCCGAGCGTGATGTCGCGATCCTCGAAGAGCACGTCCTGCCCATCATGCTGGCAGGTATTCTTCCAGCTGGTGTTCTTGTCGGAAGAGTAGGTGCCGACGAATCCGGCTGCCGGCGGAGCCGCGATCGGCTCGTGCCCATAGAAGGTCTTTTGTGGGTCTCCCTTCACGTCCTTCCTTCCTGCTGCGATAGCGTCCCACTCTCGGGAGAACTCCGGGGCGCTCCCGTCGTCAGTGCCGTCGATCAGATCGTCACCGGGGTAGCCGCCGGTATCGAGCGGCAGCTTGTAGTTGCTCCCCTTATCGACGCGCTGGTTCAGGACCCACTCCTGATCGAGGTCACCGCACTCCTGGCAGTCGCAGTCGAGGTAGTGACCATTCTCACGCGTCTCCTCGTCTGCCATCTCGCGCTCCAGCGCCGCCTCTTCCATCTGCTCGTGATGTCGATCGCCGTGTCGGTTCGTCTTGCTCACGTGTGATCTCCTAATCTCGAAACATGATCCTTATACATCATTCGCGATTGGGTGTCAACCCCTTTAGGCGATCTCGATACCGAAAGTCTCCAGTGAGCCCAGCTCGTGGCTCTCGACCCACTTCCCATCCTCGCCCTTGTACGACGGGAGGCAGAGCAGCGGCATCGGCTTGTCGATCTCGCCCAGCACCAACTCCCAATAGGGCGTCTCTGTCCCGGCGAACGACTTCCGCGAGGTCGCGTGGTTCTTCTTATAGGCGAGCCACTTCTCCCACGAGGCGTTCCCCATGTTGATGTTCGCCTTCTTGTAATGCTTCGTTCCCTGCTTCCGATACTGCACGTGCAGGACGTGGGTATCGTCGCCGTAAGAGCAGGCCTGGATGTCCCAGGACTTGAGCGACAACGCCTTCTTCACCTTCGTCACCGCCCAGGGCTCCGGCTTCGGCATGTCCACTACCATGGGTGCCACCTTAGGGGTGATGACGATCGGAGGCGCCGGCTTCACTTCCTTCGGCGCCTCCGGCTCCAGCGGAATACCGTGCTTCTGCGCCAGCTGCGTCAGGATGCTCTTCGTCTTATCGCTCATCTGCTGACGACGGCGACGACGGAGATAGCTGTAGTGGCGCGTGGTGATGGTGTCCTTCTTCTTCGCGAGCGCGCGGAGGTACTGCTTCTTCCAGTCCTGCTTCCGCACCGAGCGCCATGGGTTAAACTTCCCCGCCGGCATCGGAATCTGCTCCGCCATGGCGATGGCGGTGTAGAGCGCCGGAATCGACTCGACGTAGAACTTCGCTTCCCCGCGTGCCGCCTGGTTCATTAGGTTGCTGTCAGAGAACTTATTGAAGAGCCAGCCGTTGTTGTGGACGAGGTTGGTGGTCTCGTTCAGCGCCTCGACGACGGCGTTGGCGCACTCCGCATCGCTAGGGTGCTTCTGGAGGTTCACGATGGCGTCCCACAGTGAGAGGAACTTGACGGCGCACTCGCCCCACGTAGGCCCACCGTAGCTTCCGCGCCAGTAGCCGAAGAGGAAGGCACGCCCCGCCGTGGTCATCAGCTTCCGCCCCCCGAACACGTTCCCCCACGACTCGTGGAAGATCTGCCGGCGCTGGAGGCCTTTCGGATTGGCGCGGTGGCGGTACTCACCGAGACACGCCGCGAAGCCGAGCCGCAGGCTCTGCGCCGCCGCGATGCCCACCAGGAACGAACCGAGCCGGTTCTGGTTGAGCGGGTAGAGATGGAGCCCCGCGAGCATCGTGCGCAGCGCCATCTCGAAAGAGATGGGGAGGCACGTGCCGGCGTAGATGCCGTGCGCGACTGCCTCCGGCACGATCGCCCCGGCGTTGCTGCCCTTCGGCGGCTCGATGGTCTGTCCCACCACCGGTTTGTGCGTGATGACGCACGGGATCTTATTGAGTACGCAATGCACCGAGTAGTGCGAGAGCGGCGTCCCACCCGGATGGTAGACCACGGTGCCCTCAGGGAGGTTGGCGCACTTCTCGCGCCACTCCAGGAGATCACCCTCCGCCTCGATGACGTGCTGCACCACCATCGTCTCGGGGATGTAGTCGGAAGCCGTGGTGACCTCGGGGCCATTCCGCAGCTGCACGAGCTTCACGCACTCCGCAGACGGCGTGTCGTGGCCCTGCCCTGGTGCGATGTGCGCCGGCTTGTCGCACACCACTTCGAAGTAAGGCGACTCGGTGACGCGCGCCAGCTTGAGGAGTGACTTCGGCGCGATCTCCGCACTCGGCACACGGAGCGTGTAGGCGCTACGCCCCGCCGTGGCGGCATCGTTGCCAGGGCCAAACGCGAGCATGCCAGGCGTGTAGATGCCGGAGCAGTACGCGTCGATCGGCTTCATCACCAGCATTTCGCCGTCAGGATCCACTGCGCGGATCTTGTCGAAGAGATCGATGAGGTCAGTCGGCTCGTGGATGATGACGGAATCGACGAAGCCGTGGCAGGCATCGCGAGGGCAGCCGCGTGCGAACACCGGATACGGAATCGGCGCCGACTCTGCGTAACAGAACGACGCCAGCTGCGACTCATCCTGTACGAGTACGAAGTACGGCACGGCAGGGAAGTACTCACCCGCCAACTCTTCGAGCGCGATCAGGCCCCGCGCCTTTTGGGTGCGCACCGTCTCGATGCGCTTGGAAACCTTCACCTGGAACTCTTCGGCGTAGTAGTCGTCGGGATGGATCCAGTCAGCGTTCACGTGCCCACCTCCAGTTGCTTGTTTCCAAGTCTTATACTTCAGTCCTAGATTCTTGTCAAGCACTTTCTTTTTGGGCGTAACCTTGAAGGGCTTCCCGAGTAGCGTTGCAGAGCCGTAGATGGTTGACGGATAAGGGCCAGGCTTCTTCCCTTCCTCGACTTCGAAGTCGTCCAGAAGCTTGAGGAGATCATCGTACTTGATCGCTTTCTGGGTCTTGATCTGGTGCCCATCCGCCTTGAGCTGGTCTAGGATCATCTTGTCCTCTGCAAGCGCCTTCTCCTCGGCGATCCACTGGGTGATGTGCTGGATCGGGTCACCAAGCTCTGCCACCGCTTTCGCCACTTCCTCGAAGGCGGTAGTAGCTTCTTTGGCACCTTGACTTAGGAGCTGGATTGGTGTATCGGGGTTAGTACTATGGAAAGATTTCAAACTCAACTCCAACGCATCCCGGGTGTCGCTCTTCTGGTTCTGCTGCTCCTGCACGGGATCAGCGAGGCGCGACAGCCGTCAACCAAGCCACAGTGGCACAAGCCGTCGCGCACATCAGGGCAGGGAGGGTACCTCTCAGTGGGTCCCAACTTCAATGTCCTGAATCTCGATGACAGGCGCTATCCGTACGTCGATCCACTCCCCGCGCATAACGTGATGCCCCCAGTGGACTTCCTCGTGAAAGAGAATGGCTGGGTCTACGCGCGGCGCCTCACGCTCCTGGAGCGGGGACAGCCGGCGCGAGATACCGGTGGCGCCTCGGGGCGTCACCCCATCGAGGAGACGCATCCATCCGACCCGCCGATTCCGTTTGGCCCTATGTATCCAACCCGACTCTCGCAGCCACTTCGCATTAGCGATGCGGTATGGTGGGACGGTAGTTCCTGGAGGCAGGGGCCTGCTATCGTCTACATGTGGGATGAGATTCGATTCGTGTTCCCGGATGGCGGTATCGTGCGGGTACGCTCCGAGGGGGTCCAGGTGCAGCGGTAGCTTCTGGGCATTGATGATTCGGAATCCGGTGCGGTAAACTTCTTTCTCCGTAGATGATCGACGCCGCGACCCCTCGGCGCGTGGGCGGCAGGGGCGTTGAGAATTGCGAGGTCGTCCACGAGTCTACGGAGAAAGAGGTGATGTGTGAATGACGAGTTTGGTTCCTTCGTGTTCGGGATGTTCGCTGCATCTGTCGCTTGGTTTGTCTTCCTGATCGGATCGTTCGACAACGATCTCGTTGAGCGCGTCTCGTACGACAATCCACAGAAGCTGACGGTGGCGCAGATGATGCGCGACGGCTCGTTCCCTTGCCTCGAAGGGGAGAAGAACGGCGCCTGCCGTGAGCGCCTGATTGAGCGGCTGCACCAAGACGCGCGGGACTACATCCCAGCGATGGTGCCGAATCCGTGAGCGACGGAGTGTGCGGCTTCGTCTCCGGCGTAGCAATTGGCCTGGTCATTGGCCTCGCTAGCTGTGGCTCCGTAATGGAGGATCAGATCCTCTCCGCCTACGGATTGCCGAATCCGCAGGAGCTAACCATCCGCCAGTCGATCCTGGAGGGGTCATTCCCCTGTAAGATTGGTAACGAGGACCCAACTCGGGACATGAATTACTGCCGTCGTCAGCTGCTGGCGATCATTGACCCCATTCAGGCGGCGAAGGTATGGTAGACCCCCTCACGCAAAAGATTTTGGACCAATTGATTAAAAAGCTTGGTAAGGATCTCCCGCCACCACCGCCTCCAGGGTCTCCAGCGGCACGTCTGCGCGAGATCCACCGCGAATGGGACCACCAGACGAGTCACCGCAATATCGTCATCAAGAAGGACACATCGAAGTTTATCGATGAGGATGTTGCGTGGTTGATCGCTGTTTTGGAGTACCTTAAGCGGCATCGCGCCCACGACTGCTGGCTCGCCTCGTTCTTTAACACCCCCACCGACTATATCTTCGACTTAGAACGCAAGTGCTAAACCATCGCGGGTTCTTCTGGGTTGGCGTCTGGCACGCCAAGCATAGGGTGAATATCGGCACCCTGTTTCGCTCTGCCTTCGCCTACGGCGCGACGGGGATCTTCACCGTGGGTCGCCGCTTCGAGCAGCAGGCTTCCGATACCACCAAGTCCTTTCGTCATGTCCCCTGCCTGAATTTCCTGGACATTGATGACTTGCTTCAACATCTGCCATACGCCACGCCGTTAATCGGCGTCGAGTTAAGTGACAAGGCTACGCCACTACCGAAGTTTCAACACCCGGAGCGCGCCTGTTATTTACTAGGTGCCGAAGACCATGGGCTGTCGGATAATGTCATGTCGCGCTGCCATTATGTAGTGACAATACCGGAGACGCGCTACTGTTTGAACGTATCAGTGGCAGGCAGTATTGTCATGTACGATAGGCAAATGAAGAGGGGATCATGATCGTATTGAAGGATCATCAAGGGGCGGAGTGGCATGCCTACGTGTACTACTCTGACGAAGCGAGACAAGTTGGGACCATCGAGGTCTACAACGACTCTACCGGAGACTTCGAGACTCATCAGCAATTCGAGTGGGAGCGCATGACCCAAGTAGAGTTGAAGCAGTTGAAGTACGCGCATCCCCGCAAGCCAGGCGAGCGTCCTGAGTTCGACTACTACGAGCCCAGCTTCATGGGGCATTCGAAGTGCTCACACCTGGATCAATTCAACAAGCGCCGTGGGCGAAAGATGGCGCTTATGCGCGCCGTGAAGCGCGCGTTTCCAAATCGCCATCGCGGTGAAGGACTCGCTGCGCGCCGCGCGATGTGGGAAAGCTACATCAATGGGCACCCGAAAGATCTCGCGGCGTGACCATCATTGCGGGGTTGGTGGATAGAGACGGTGAAGTGTGGATGGGCGCCGACTCCCGTACCACGTACGGGTGGAATTCGGTAGCAACGAAGGGTGTGCCGAAGATCTTCTTCAAAGGGGATGACTACCTGATTGGCGGCTGCGGCGCAGTGCGCGCCATCCAGTGTATGAAGTATGAGGTCAACCTCCCGGAGCTGCGCCCCAGCGTCAAGACCCACGAGGATGTCGAGAAGTTTATCGCCACCGAGATTATCCCCGCCATCCGGAATAAGTTTGGGCAGGTAGGGTTGATCAAGGTTACCGAAGGTATCGTCTCCCTGCATCATACGATGTTCCTGTTGGGGATCAAGGGGCAGCTCTGGATGCTCTTTGAGGATCTGTCGTTCCTTCGCGCTACGCGTGACATCGCGGCGATTGGATCTGGGGAACGCCTGGCGCTGGGGGTACTCTACGCCTGCTGCGCAGAAGAAGAGCAGCAGGGAGTAACGCCCCCGTCGTCGGAAGCGATCATTTCCCTGGCGCTCGATGCGGCGGTTGAGTTCGACAACGCCTGCGCGCCGCCGTACTTCATCACGAACTTCTCGAAGCTCAAGAGCGAGGCAAACGGTGGGTGAGGACCTGACGCCAGTAACAGCTACCGTCGATCTCTCGCAACTGCTGCGGAGTGAAGGCTCGTGGCGGAAGAGAACCGAAGAGTGCTTCACGGAAGGTCGCGCGATCCTCACCACCATGTTCGGGTGGGAAGTGAAGGTCGTGCCGGTACGAAAACTCAACGAGGAGAATGTAGGATGACGGGTGATGTGATTGAGAAGCGGGGAGTGGGGACGCGGGACGAGCAGCTGATCTTCCGGAACGACGTGTACAACGCAACGGTGACGTTCGCGAAAGGAACGTTCCCGATGGGGTGCGTCCTGCGCATCGACATCGGGGGTGTGGCGTGCGCGAGTGTGATGATCTCCGAAGAGGAGCGCCGGGAGCTGTTCTCATTCCTGCTCCGGTAACCACACTCCTCAAGTTCTTCTGGGTGGCGCGAGGGACCCTCCTGCCTCCGAAGAGCGCCTATCTGATTGTCATAGAAGTGGGCGCGGATGGAAAGCCGCTGCGTTCTGTCTGGCTCGAAAACGGCGAAGTGAAGGAAGTGAAGGCATGAGGAAGCTATTGCTCGCGGTGTGTGTGGCAGGCGTGCTCTTGGTGGTGGGGTGTGAGAACATTAACGGGGATTGCCACACCTTCTGTAGTGATGCTTGCCCCGCGCGCAGCTATGTACTCAAAGATGTCGCGATCGAGAAAAGCGCGGCAACCCGCACTTGCGTATGCAAGAAGGATTGAGCATGTACGCCGAAGGCACCGGGTCTCAGGTGCAGTGGGCGCGGGACTACTTCAAGTTCCCGAAGCTGCCACAGAAGGCAGTGATGGCGCTGGGCGCGGGGTACTACGAGGCTCACGTCACTACCGATCCGCCAGAGAACGACTCCCAGCGGGGAGCGTGGGTATCGCTAGCGAAGAAGTACGGCTTCCACATGGCCAAGCTCTACATGGACAAGAAGCTGACCCCGACCACGAGTATGCTCGACGCCTTCTTCACGGCACGCCATGAGGCCTACATGGCTTTAGAGATCATGGTCTCGGACCTGTGTGATGCGATGAAGGTGGCAGGCGTCACGGTACGCCGCTACAAGATCGAGCGCGTGGTCATGGATACGAAGAATGACGGCGACTGGTTGAAGGTGCTGTAATGGATTTCGGTTTGCTCTGTATCACCCTTGCTTGCTTCCTGCTGGGCGCCTATCTCGTAGGTCTGATCGAGGTCAGCGTGAAGAAAATGTACCTTCAATCAGGCCTCCCTCGCTGGGAGGTCGTCACCCGCTTCTTCGAGGGGCAGCGGTGGCTGATTACCTTCGGACCCCTCCATAAGCAACCATGACCCGCTATGAGGAGACCATCAAGATGAATCTCGCAAAAGACCAGCTCGACGCGAAGGTGAAGGAAGCCATCCAGGAATTCATGCGCGAAACCGGCATGCGAGTGAAGGATATGCGGGTTACGTACCATACCCACCATGATCGGTATACCATTCCCCAGACCTACCACATCCTCAAGGATGTGGAGTACGTCATTGAGTTCTAAGGGGCGGCAACGATGACCATCGCATTCTTGGTGCTAGGGTACCTCCTCCTCGGGTACCTCATCGGATCCTCGCTGTTCTACATCGCCGTTACGGCGGCGCTTGGGAGGGCATCAACCAGCCGCGATTTTGACGACGACCCGGATGGGGTTCTAATCCGGGGGATGATGATTTTCTTCTGGCCTCCGGCGCTCGTAATTGCTGCCATCTTCTTTCTGTCGTGGCTGGTGCTTCTGGTCTTTCGGCGCATCTTCGACAGGGTGGAGTGGATCTTCGAGAGAGTAGCGCAGTGGGCAGAGTCATTCATCAAGCGAGCGCGCCTTGTTTAGCGACGAATCTATCGCGTTCTGGGAAGCCTGGCAGCGGGAGTATAATAAGCTCGGGCATGTCCTCTGTACGTGGACTGTCACAGAAGATGGCGACGATCTCGTCTACGAGAACCAGTGCTCCTCGCTGTGTCGTGCCACAGAGCCGAAGATCCACCGCGTCAAGGGGCAGGCGAAAGAGATCCGGGAAGAGGATCAACGCTTCTCGGAGATGACGGATCTGTTCATCAAGGCGATGACTAAGGCGCTTAATGATGAGGCGGCGAAGGTGCTGAGTGGAGACAGGTGAAGCGTTTCGGGCTCGTCACAGTGCCGCTAAAAAGGAATTCAGAAGGCTACGACGTAGAGCGTTAAGGCGACGAAGGGAATTTACCCCAGGTGGGTATACCGTTCCTGAGTGGTGGGCCATGGAGTTTTTTCGCTTACTTCATACGTACAGGATGCCAAGATGAGCCGAGTGACTGTCACGATAAAAGAGCAGACCCAGGGCTCCCGCCAGAAGGATGAGCC
>FRDC01002090.1_pt1 | contig 14480 bp, 14 predicted proteins | sample 1106171 | NCBI WGS metagenome assembly FRDC01 (sample SAMEA3930566, study PRJEB13176) | freshwater metagenome | biome: Drinking water system; feature: drinking water; material: water | place: Singapore | collected 2014-12-20
TTAGTTTTTATGGGAAATATCGATATTGCCGAACGGGCAGGAAATCTCAGTCCCATCCCTGAGCTTCAGTTTGAGATTCTAAGGTTGAACAACAATATGATGAAAGAGTTTGAATCATTGACGTCGTTTTACTATCGACGTGTGGAGATTCTCTTTCAGATTGGAAGGAATACGAATTCTCACCCGATCCGGCTCCAGTTGGAGCAGGCAGCAGTTCAGGGGAATTTTTCGGCCCTGGTCTTTTCAGAAATGCAGCGAGCTCTTCTTTACGGGCAATACGACTCTCTCGCTACTTTGGCGGTCCGCCTTTTAGAGCAGTATTACCTCGAAGGTTACCGAGAAATTTGACTTAATCTGGCGAATTCATAGCGCTACGCGTCTTGAATCTATCCATTTTCAATCTCGGATAAACTGTTAAACTTGAGAGAGAGACATCTTGGAGAGAACAATGATCGACGATAGAGACGATAGTCCTGGCCAGCGCGGAAAAGCCACCGCAGAAGCAAAAAAAAGAGAGATGGATAAGCGGCGCTTTCAACGAAAGACCGTTCACAAGAAGAAAGTGGTGGCCATGTTGGATGTCGAGCAACAGCCCCCTACGATTGATCCGTCGATGGAAATGCCCAAAGGAGTGAGAGGAACGTTGTACGACGTTTCAGAGGGCGGCGTCAGCATCTTCAGTAATATTCCATTTCTTCCCAATGCTCGAGTGAACATCACGATTGAATACAACCCTCCTTTTTCCATTAAGGGGCGCGTGGTGTGGAGTCAGAAACACGATACCGGTAGTCACATTATTTCTGCGAACAGTAATAACTATCGAACAGGCGTGGAGTTTCAATTTGAAAACCCCGCTCAGCGCGCCACCGTATCCAAGTTCTTTAAGAGCTTAGACGAGCCCGCGATTTAAGGTTCCAAACCCAAACGAAAAGAGTCAGCGCACAGATTACTGAGGCGGCGAGATAAGCTGCGCCCGGAAAATAGTGATGGTGCGGATTTTTCGTAAAAGTCACAAACAAGTAGGTGAAGAGTATCGGCGCGAAAATGGCTGAAAGACTTCCTAACGAGACAAGCGACCCCTGAAGCTCTCCCTGTTCATTTGCGGGAATGTACTTCGTAACGGTGGATTGAAGCGCCGGAATAGCAATTCCTGTCAGTGAAAAAAGAACGATGATGGCGTAGACCATCCAGCTCTTGGTTGCCAGTGCAAACAGAGCAAAGCTCACCATGTACATGAAGATTCCCAAAGTGAGCGAAGCACCTTCGCCAATTCGGGGAATGATTAATCGGGTCAGCAGTCCTTGTGAAACAGCAATAATCACTCCGACAAACGAAAGAGAGAGGCCGACTTCTCGGGCCGACCAACCGAATTTCGTTTGAGTGTAGAGAGTCCAGTTCACCGGATGAACCTGTCCCGCTAAGAAGAGCAGGAAGTAAATCCAAATTAACACCACAAAAGCCGAAGGTCTTAAAACCTTCATGATCGATGAAAAAGGATTCAACTTTTTAAGGTTCATCTTTCTTCGCATATCCTTAGGCAAGGATTCCGGAAGTACGAAAATTCCGAATAGAAAATTGAGAATGTTTAAAGCAGCGGCCACCAGAAACGGGGCAGTGGGGCCCAGAGTTCCTAGAAACCCTCCTAGCATTGGGCCAGCAATGAACCCCAGTCCCCAAGCAGCGCCAATCATTCCAAAGTTGGCAGAGCGGTTTTTATCCGTGCTGATGTCGGCAATGTAAGAAGACGCCACCGTCATACTCGCGCCGGTGAGTCCCGAAATAATTCGCCCAATGAAAAGCAGGGTGAATGTGGGGGCGTACGCCATGAAGATGTAGTCAATGCCCGCACCGAAAAGAGACACGAGCAAAACGGGTTTTCTACCAAAGCGGTCTGAGAGCGAACCTAGGATGGGAGAAGCGAGAAACTGCATGAGGGCAAACGATCCCATGAAGTAGCCGTAGTATTCGGAAACCTGGGTGGGGTTGTGGGTGAGTCGCCTGAGGATGTCCGGAAAGACGGGAATCAAAAGCCCCAAGCCAATGGCGTCTAGGAGAATGGTTACGAAAATAAAGATCACTCGAGCTTGGTTCATCTGTTGTCGTCTTCTTGGGGGCGCACCTTAGCAGCATCATGATGATGATTCACAGTGTTTTCAGGCTAGATTTTTTTAACGCATCAGTACATATCAGTACCCGAGGTGTGGGTATGAAAATTCTGTTTTCAGGACTAGTGGTGTTGGCAGTGGTGTCTTCTGTGCAGGCGGGGGATTCCATCTATGAGCGAATCGAGCGGGGAGAGATTCCGTCGATTGAGGAGCTTTTTCCACCGCTCTTCTTGGATCCCCAACTCGAAACATTTTTGAAGGGCAAGAAGTTTGAGTCGGGTTGTATTCAGACGGTCCTGCCCCCGCAGAAGCCTGGAGAGGCGAAGAAAGTGGCCCTCTATCCTTCCTACCGTTACACCTATGAGTTTGATGGTCAGCAAGACCAGGTCGTGCATCGATGGGTGCGTCTATTTAAAAATGCGACGTGCCAGGACACTTGTAGCGTCGCGGAGAATACAAGCGAATGCCATCCGCAGAATTACGTTGCATCGTTCGGCGGGCAGGCGTGGGGCGAGAACACTTTTAAGATCACCTGGCGTGCGGATTTTAAAGAGGAGCCGGATTTGATGGTGATTGATCCAGTGACCGAAACGTTTCAACTGGGAGATCGTTCGTCTGCGAATGAAGAGGGTTTCCCCACGCGCGGAGATCCTCACCGGACCTTTACTCTGGTTAAAAACTGAGTCTATTCATTTTATAACTAACTTAATTATTTCAGTATGTTAGATTAGACCCTGTCCCTGTGCGCTAAAATTTGTTGCCTAGAAGAGTCTAGTAATATACTGTCCCGCTAGTTTATGAAAAGCTCTTATTTGTACTCTGCCGTAGTTTCAGGTCTCCTATTGGCAACGGGAAACGCGCAAGCGGGTTCGCGCTGGATGGCTCAACCTCTCACTGAGGGGGATTGCAGCTTCTATGTCACCGAAGTTTTGCGCATGAATCTCGATCAGGTGAAAAAACAACCCACCCTGAAGAACGTCCTCCAGGTTTTATTGGCAGAATGTGAAGTGACTGGAGCGAAAGATCCTGCTCAACTCTCGCAGGGAGATGAGCGTTGGCTTTTCGAAGGTTCCGCCATGGTGATTGAGTACACTCGCGCCAAAGGTGTGAGCTACCGTCGAGATGCCGGGTTTTTTCGGAAAGATGGAACTCGCGACGATGGCGAGAAGAGTGAGTTCCTAGTTCACGTCCTGTCTCAATCTCAGCTTGATGCTCTCACGGCTCCGGCTAAGCCTGTCACCGAAGGTCACTGGTATGATTTGCGTGAAAACATTAAGGCAACGTTTCGTGCTGCTAGCAATAACTTGAAAGACGTTTACAAATCTGGCGCGACGGAAAACCTTGTACTTTGGTTACGCCTACCACGATCGAAATACCTATACCGAAGAGAAGCTGAAAGACTTAAATGAAGCTGCCTATGGTTTCGGTTTAGCTCGAGGCTATATTAACGAGAACGGAAACTACGAAGGTGTGTACGCTGCCATATTTCTAGATTCTCACAGCGATCCTCAATACAACGTCGGTTACCTTTGGCAGTATTTGAAACATTTCCGCGTAGGCGATGTTCCGTCGTCGGTGGGGATCGGTTACACCGCTGCCATCGCTGCTCGCCAAGATATTTACGGTGGTGTTCCTGTTCCGGTTGTATTCCCGGTGGGGAGCTTTAGCATGGGCCGCTTCTCAATCTTGGGAACTTTCATTCCAAAATTGGGTGGTGGCATCAACCACGGGAACGTGGTCTTGCTCTTCGCGAAAATGACTTTAGATTAAATTAGACGACTTGGCCCGCAGCCCAGCCTGAGGCCCAGGCCCACTGAAAGTTGTAACCACCCAGCCAACCGGTCACATCCACGACTTCTCCAATGAAGTAGAGACCGGGATTTTTTTTCGATTCCATCGTTTTTGAAGAAAGTTCATCCGTGTCCACTCCTCCGCGAGTGACTTCGGCTTTGCTATAGCCCACAGTTCCCTTTGGAATAAACTTCCAGTGATGAAGATTCTCACAAAGCGCCTTCAGGGCCTTCTCCGAAACTTGGGGGAGGGGAAGTTCTGCTTCGTTGGTGGAAAGGTGAATGGCAGTAAAGCAGTCTGCGAATCGGGAGGGGAGAATTTCTGAGAGTAAGTTCGTCACCTTGGCTCGGTTGCCTGCCTTCTTTTTTTCCATCAGCCATTCAAACGCATCTGGGGCTTCGGGCAGGAGGTTGATTTCAATTTCTTCTCCCCGATCCCAATGAAGAGAGGCTTGAAGAGCTGCGGGGCCACTCAGTCCTGCATGAGTAAATAGGATATTTTCTCTAAAACTAGCGGTTTTTGCGGTGATTTGGCAGTCAATAGAAAGACCTGCGAGTTTTCCAAAAGTTCGCGTCTCGGATTCTGAAAAAGTGAACCCATCGAGAGCAGGAACTGTTTCGACAATCTTCAGACCAAACTGCCGAGCAATCTGATAACCCAATCCCGTCGCTCCGAGTTTTGGAATGGAAAGGCCCCCTGTTGCTACTACTAAGGACTGACAATGGATTTCTCCTTGAGGGGTCTCTACTTTGTAACCGGAATCGGTGCGCCCAATTTTTTGAACGGGGCATTCGAGTAGAAATTCTGCACCTGCTTCATCGCATTCTGATTTCAAGAGATCGACGATTTGTTGCGCGGACTGGTCACAGAAGAGTTGCCCGAGTTTTTTTTCGTGAAAGGCGATACCGTGATTTCGAACCATTTCAATGAATTGATCAGGCGAATAGCGGGATAGGGCAGATTTTGCAAAATGAGGATTTCTCGACACGTAATTCGCAGGGCCGGCTCCGGTGTTGGTGAAGTTACAGCGGCCACCACCCGAGATCAGAATCTTTCCACCGAGTTTTTTAGAGTGATCTAAGAGGAGAACTTTGCGTCCTCGGCGTGCCGCGTGAATGGCGCACATCATGCCGGCGCCACCGGCACCAATAATTAAAACTTCAGGATTATTCACCCAAGATGTCTGAGCAGTAGGTCGTTTCGTAATATTCCCAACCGCAATCCATAATCAGGGCGCGAAGGTTCGCCAGGCTTGAGGCGTATTTTTCAATGACGGCAGGTTGTTCTAGAATAATTTCGAGTTTTCCAAAGTTCGGTATGGTTTTTTGGTCTAGAAAATCGAGAAGGCTACGGATAGCAAACTTCCATTGCTTCTTATTGATTTGAATTCTTCCCAGAGCCTCACTCATATTGATGAGAATTTTCATATCCCATTTGTAGTTGGGGTACTTGATCATGTCTTTCATCGGGCCCAGAACATAGCTCGGCATGTCGTCTGTTTGATTTTCGATAACAAACATGGCAAATGCCCGAAGGGTTCCTGGATGAGTATTTTTTAAAGTGTTTGCACTTAAATCTGTAAAACTGGGAGTAGCTTCGTCGGACCTTACCCAGGTTAAGACGGGGGGGATGGACTCCTCCGCAAGAGTAAAGCTAGGAGCCACTAGCGCCAGTAAAACCAAAATATTCTTCATCGCTATTCAGCCTCTTAATTAAGACAGGAGGCTTTTCTTATAAAAGTTGACGCGACGTTGCAAGCATTCTCTCAGAGGGGGGTGCCCCCTCTCTCTCTCTCTCTCTCTCTGGAGTAATTACTTCTTAAATAAAGGCTTTAATTTGTCTGCGTAAGGGCTGAAGAACGCGAGATAAATCTCGATCGCTCCTAAAATCACTGCCAGGGCAAGGCCACTCGGAGCTAGGAAAAGGTGAAAGAAGAAAATCTGTAAAATGATCGGAGCGAGAACCACGAGTGCCAACGGAACAAAGGATCCGCTCAGGAGAAGAATTCCGCACACAATCTCAGTGGCTTTTAGAAGCGGAAAGAAATAGCCCGTCTGCATCATCGCGCCAAAGAAAGAAGCAGCAGCTTCCGGTGGCGGCGGAGTAGGTATGAACTGCAGAAATCCATTCAATCCAAAAACAAAAAATATTAAACCAAAAAGTATTCTGGCAATCATCGGCATTTTTTTCATTTGAAATTTCCCCTTAGGACTAAGTTAAAGGATTTTCATTCTGAACGCGAGGCCATTCGCTGGAAGCACCCTTAGAAAGTTCTTCGGGGTCGGAACGAAGGAGGGTGTCGAGTTGTTCAGCCAATTGCTTGGAGGCTTGGATGAAAGAGGTTTCGTCCTCTTCATGAAAGCGTTTTGCAAGATCTCGAATCGAGCGCTGGTTATTGACGTAGAAGAGCTTTGCCTTGGCTTCTACCCGTTCTGGTTTTAGTCCAAGAGATTTCAAAATTTCGGTGCCTAAGTAGAGAGCGCTACCGGATGTTTCAATGGCCACATCGTTCACTCCCAAGTGGAGAAGCTTGTAAGCATGAATACGGTCATAGGCTCGAGTGAAGATGGGAAGGTTGGGGTACTGGGGTCGTACCGTTTCCACAATTCGTAGGGCGGTTTCAGCTTCGTCGATGGCTAGAACCAGAACCTTAGCCCGGTCTAATCCTGCAGCGCGAAGCAAGTCTAAGTTCGATCCATCTCCGAAGTAAGATTTAATTCCAAATCGGGCGATGATGTCGATTTGCTCGGAGTCGATGTCCAAAACAGTGGTACGATAGCCATTGGCTCTCAAGAAGCGAACCAGGGTTTGTCCGAAGCGACCGATGCCTACTACGAGCACCGGGTTGTCGCGGTCGGATTCATCTACTGTATCGGGAGCGCGCTCCTGTGTGGTCACGCATTCGAGCCGAGACATCCCTTTTCGAATGGTGAGCTTGATCAGGAGCGGGGCTAGTGCCATCGAAATCGCAATTGCTGCCGTGAGAATCTGCGCGGTCTCGGGCGAAAGGAGTCCTCCGGTTCGACCAATCAAGACAAACGCAAACTCTCCGCCCTGAGCGAGGGAAACTGCGAAGAGCAAACTTTCTGGCGCCCGGAGCTTCGCGATTCTCCCGATAACAAAGACGAGCGCAGCTTTCCCTAAGATGATGAGAGGAATCCACTGCGCGACTTCCAGAGGGCGCTGAGCGATTAAGTCAAAACGAATGCCTGACCCAATGGTGATGAAGAAGAGTCCCAAGAGCAGTCCTTTAAAGGGTTCAATGTCGGCTTCAATTTGGTGGCGGAACTCACTGTCGGCCAAAACAACGCCTGCCAAGAATGCGCCGAGAGCGGGGGAAAGCCCAACAGCGTGCATTAATGCTGCCGCTCCTAGGACGATGAAGAGCGCCATTGCCGTAAATGCTTCTCGAAGTTTGGTGCGGGAGATGAGTTTAAAAGCGGGGCGAATCAAAAATCTTCCGGCGCCTACGACAGCAATCACTGCGCCGAAGACTAGTAACGCTTTTACGATGGGTGACTGGGACCCGTGGGCACCATCGCCGATATCGGCGCCTAAAAAAGGAAGAACGGCTAACATCGGAATCACTGCAATGTCTTGAAAAAGTAAAACGGCAAACGATCTCTCGCCGCCGGCGCTCTTGGCGTAGCCCTGTTCTTGAAGAGTTTGAAGGGCAATGGCGGTCGAGGATACCGAAACAATCATTCCGACGGTGACAGCTGCTGAGAAGTTCACGCCACCAAAAAGGAGAATTCCGCCTGTGAAGAGCCCGATAGTTCCGAGCATTTGCATCGCGCCCAGACCAAAAATGGGGCCGCGCATTTTCCAAAGCAGTTTTGGATTCAATTCTAAACCGATCAAAAGCAGCATCATGATGACGCCGAATTCCGCGATCTCGGAGGTGCCCTGCTGTTGCGTCAAAAGTTTCAGACCTTGGGGTCCAATCAGGACACCTGAAAGCAAGTATCCAATGACAGATCCTAAGCCTGCGAATTTAGAAAGAGGAACCACGACGATGGTGGCCAAAAGGTAGATCAGCAGATCATGCATGCTCAGTAATATGCCTTAAAAATCCGAGGAGGAAGAGTGATTTCTTACCTTTTATAAGATGATTTTAAACGCTAACCGGGTCACTACCTTACCCCGTACTGAACGGAATCGCTGACGTACTGGTATCCCAGGTTTTGATAAATCTTATTCGACGTCGGGTTGTTCCTGTCAGTGAAGAGATTCGTTTCTCTTTTTCCCGATTTGAGGAGCAAGTCGGTGAGACGGCCGGTGACGATGCTGGCGTAGCCTTTTTTTCGATTCTTCTTGGGGGTGTACACCATATTGATGGTGCACGCGGTTTCTAGGTCGCGTGTCTTTGCAGCCATACCCTTCGGGTCACCATCGACTTCTACTAGATAAATCGCTTGAGCTTGAATTCGATCTTGAGCAAATGCAGCCCCATCCATCGGGGGGTCCTGAGGAGTTGCCTCAGCATGAAACTCTTCCGCCCATTGTCCAATAATAGCGAGGTCATTGGAACCAGCCATACGAAACACAGTACCCGGTGGTTCAGGTGCCAGCTTCACTTGCTGACAGCGATAGATTCCTTGAGCCATTCTCAAACTAACGGTCTTCCCTTGTTTGAGAAGAAGTTCTCTATAAAAATCCGCAGTCCTTGTTTCCCCAACCAGACCCATGACAGGAGTTCCGGTTTTTAAGAAGGCTTCGAAAAGTTCTTGAACTTGTTGAGGATGAGAAGTGGGAGATGCAACTAGAACGTGGTCTGTTTTATATTTGCTACAGATCAGCGCACCCTGCAACGCTCCTTGATTAAAGAGCGCGCTTTCGTAAAGACAGTTTTCGGGATCTTGTATGAAGGAAAGACTGATTCCCAGGATGAAATTGTTCAGAGCTTCGTCGTGACGAAGTAGCGGTGCTACTTCCGTCCAAAAAAGTTTCGGATCTTTATAGATTTTCAAACCCTGAAGCATGGGGGGAACTTACCCGACGACGCTTCATCTGCCCATGATTTTCTTGAGACGGATTGCCTTGCCCGGGTCCTTCGCTTGAAAAGTGGTTTCTAGGCGATCAATAATCGTCTTCCAATCGTCGTAGGCGACTTGAACAATTTGAAAACCGTAACTGAGCTCCGGGCTTTTCCAGCGTGGAATGGCTTCTAGTTGAATCTTTTTAGAGTTCGGCCAATCCAGCGCGATTTTGGTAATTTTTCCGATGGGAATGGGCTCGGTGAGTCGTAGACCTAGGCCATTTTTCGCAATCTCTAATACGACCGCTTTCTGAATCACATTGCTGTTAGGCTGAGTCAGAATAGCGCTACAGTGTACGGGGTATCGTTTATCCCGGCGCGAATGAGTAAATGTTTCCTGATCGCTCCCGAGCACTTTGAGATAGGCCTGGTCGTAATAAGTGGTTCGAATATAGTCCCGCTCTTCGGGTTTGAGGTTTTTAAAGATTGGAAGGGATTTATTAAAGAAGTAGTTTAGCAAGTCCGGCGTCATTACCGGGTACACGCATTGTGCTGGAGCTTTCGACGGGAAACGGAAGTGCTTGGATGAATCCGTGTTCTTGAAGAACTTGTAAAGGTTGTATTTGTCTTCGAGGTGATCGTAGACTTTTCGGTACCTTTCAGGCGCCGTTCTGTAATCTAAATACTGCGCGTAAGCGGTAACACCCTGAGTGTAGCCGTGAGGCTTGGGTTTGGTGTCTCCCAATGTTTCGAAAAGCAAAATGGCACTGTAAAAATCTCTGACAATGTTGATGGTGGATATGACTATGATTTCCACCCCAGCGTATTCCGTGCAGAACTGGTACATGAATTTACAGAGGGGGAGGAGAATTCCTCCACGCCTTCCCTGGGCATTTTTTTTGATCGCCATCGAGGAAATTTCTGCAATTCGAGCTGCTTTGAAACGGATCGGATCCAGGTCCCAGGTGTAATCCATGGGCAAGCCAATGGGTCCATCGTGAATGACTGAGAGAGTGCAGATGATTTCTCCGTCGATTTTTCCGATGATGACAGTAGTTCCTGGAAGCGCGTGAAACTTGCTCATGCGCATTCCCGCTTCATTGGCCTCTGTCAGTCCGCTTGAAAGATATTCTTCGTAGACAAGGTTGTACGCCGCTTCCAGCTCTTCTTGGGTTTCAGCGATTTTGAATTCCAAACCGGAAATGAGCTCATGGCTGACTGGAAAAGATCGCCGAATAATTCGATGACGGATCTTTTCGGGTAAGTACTGAAAGAGCTTCCATGTTCCACGCCTGAACCACTTTCTCGGTTGCATCCTTGTTTATTTGATGCTTCCATACGCAGTAATTCAATGAGCATTGTGGAAAAAAGTAAATGTGATGTACAGAATCGTCCTCAAAAAAATACCTGGTACAAAATCAAGGTGCAATTTCTACTTTAGCTTCTTGTATTCAGAGGAACAGGCTAACTTTTGAACAGCGGCGGCGTTTTCGACGTCGAGCAGGCGAATGAATCGACTTTCAGCGAATTCATCGGTTTCACCGAATCGAATACTCACGGGCCCGAAAGACGGTCATGGTGAAGACGGAATTTCAGCTGGAGTAGCGAACTAGGTCGCTCTCGGCACACGGACGACGACTCGACCTGGAGCTATTTTAGGACGGCTCTGAAATTCCCCTTTTTCTTCCGGTAGAACTTCAATGGCGACTTCGTGTTGCCCCACTCGTGAGGCGAGATCAAAAAGTTCAGCGGCATCTTCTTCGTGCATTCTCACGCAGCCTCCTGAGGCTGGAGCTCCCAACTCCTTATAATGATCAGTCGTCGTGGCGTGAATCCAAACGCCGCCGGAGAAGCGAATGACATATTTCAGATTCACTCTCCAGAGATTCGAATACCGCTTTGTTTCTAGGGCATCAGGCGTGAAAACGCCTTCGGGAGTGTAGGCGTTGTAAACGCGGCCACTCTTGCCTTCGACGTTTCGTTCCCAAGCGGTGGAAACCGTGTAGCGATGAATGAGTTCTCCATCTAAATAGACATCCATGTGCTGGTAACCCGTAATTCGCATGGTTTTATTTACTTTGATTTGCAAGCGGCGCTGCAACGCTTTTTCGATAGAAGGCTTTCCCCAAGCGCGCGCAGTGGAATAAAAGCGCGCTTCTGGAATGGATTCCTGAGGAGTGCTGAAAAGCATTTCTTCTTCGGGAATGATGTCGTCAGCAATATCTACCGGAGCGGCGTTGACATGGACGACATTCAATAAAAGAAAAGAAACAGAAACTGCTTGAAACAGTTGCTTCATGGCTCCCCCGATTTTTTTAACTCCCCTAAAATCAAAAACTGGGGGCGACCTACATCATTTGAAAAGATTTTTTAAGGGGTTTGTACGAAATATTTCGATGACGCAATGTAGCTCGCGTCATCGAAATACGCGAAAACGAATGAGCCGCGATCCAGGGTGCGAATCACTTTTTCTGAGATCGAAAAACTTAACGCCGGGCATCCTAAACTTCTACCAAGTCGGCCATTCCTGTTAATAAAATCTTGGCTCACGTAGTCGGCCCCGTGAATCACGATGTCGCGCGCCTCGGCTTGATCGTTGATGCCGGGTTCCAGTCCTTCGAGCCTGAGAGAGATACCGTGCTTGCCCCAGTAAATTTCCGTGGAGCGAAATCCACCGAGAGACGAAGCATTACTTCCTAAGACGTTTGAAAAAGTTTTTGCGTAGTTGTCGCCGCTGGCTTTGCCGTGGGCGACGAAGTCATTGAAGAGAACCTTCGACGTGGTCGTGTCGATCAACCAAAACCGCTTTGCAGTAGAGGGTAAATTGAAATCAATAATGGCGAGATAAGAAGTGTTCACTTCGCCCCAAGCCGTAGCGAGATCGAAGGCCTTTTTGGCGGCGTCGTAAGTTTTTTGAGGAATGGCGAGTGCAACATCCGCTTCGACTTCAATGTCGATTTCCTGAGACCAGCTATTTGAAATAGATAAAAGAGTGAGAAAAAAGAAAAGACACTTGTCTCAGCATGCATCCCTGCCCCCCAGACAGGAACATTATGCTCAGACCTGAGGACGATCTGTCATCTAGAAACGACTGACGCGTCGCAAATCCAAGTCACTTCATTTTTGTTATGAAAAAGATGAAGCACCCGGCTATGGGGCAATCTGCGAAATCGATCCACAATGGAGGGATCGGGTGTGCCCGTGAACTTCAACGTGCAAATAAATTTCTGACACTGACCTGATTCGAACCAGTGAGTCACGTATTCTAAAAGCTTGCCAGGAAAACAAATGACGTCGCTGACCAACCAGTCTGTCTTCTGAGGCTCGAGAGAAAATGCGTCGCCCTTTTGAAAACGAATGTTCGGATACCGACTGAGATTTTCATGCAACGGGCTCCGATCTACGCTGAGAACATTTGCACCTAGTTCCGCCAGCGCCCAGCTCCACGATCCCGGAGACGCGCCCAGTTCAATCACGGATTCTCCCGCTTGCGGCCATTTTCCTAAAATAGAGAACGCTTCCCAAAGTTTAAGATAGGCGCGGCTAGGTGGAATTTTTTTATTCTCCTTAAAAAAGATCTCTCCGCTCTCAGTAGGGCGTTGAACTCTTAAACTGTAAGCGAGTCGGCCAGTATCCAAGAGAGTGAAAGCAGGAAGGGCGGGAAGAGGTGTCGGAAATTCTATGCTGCCCGCTTTTTTGGGAGTGAGGCCTTCAACAATCAAAGCACCGCGACGATTCAACTCGTCGCCAAAATAATTCCAACGTTTTGAAATCGCCTTCAGCTTTTTCTTGGCGTCCGTGATGGACTTAAAGTCTAAAGTTTGAATGTCTCGCCACACGCACTGAGCCCAAGCTGGCTCAACCCGATCTTCTGCTAGCCAGATGCAAGAATCGGTAGAGCCGAGCACCGTCGCATCTAGGTACTGTAGCTCCTTTAAAAGAGAGTCACGGTGCTCTTTTGAAATAATGCAGAGTTGTTTGGGCTCCATTTACCTTCCAGCTTGAAGGATTTGGTATAGCTTGCGACATCCCAGATTGGGAAGGCTTTCTGGTACTCCATTTTTTTTAATTTCGTCATGAAGGATTTGAATCTCAGCCAGGCTCATCCTGGTGGACAAATTTCTAGTTTTTTCCGCCCGGTCTTCGAGGTCCTGAATCCACTTTTTTTGTTCTTGAATCGATTTTTTGAGGCCTTGTCTCTCTTCGTCAAGCCTATCCATCCAGTCTTCGTTTTCAAACACTTCGGTACTCTTCAGGGCCGATGCTAGGGGTGCATAAACTTGGTCGTTCATATTTCTTTCAAGGCGCAATAAGTTTCTACGTCCTTCGTAAGATTGGGAGTTCGAATCTTTCAGGAGATCGATTGCGGCCTGATCTTGTTCAGAGATGGGTTTTACTTTTTGCAATATTCTTTTGCCCACGGGGTTACTTCGCGCTTCTCGCACAGCGGCCCTTCCGACGTGAACGACTGGCACAGGAAAATACCGAATAGCCCAATGAGGCTGAGGCAAGAGCGCCTCTGCTTGATTCAGTTTTAAGCGAGCAGCTTCGAGCCTTTCTAGAGCTATTTTTTGCTCTTGGCGCATTTCTTCGACCTCAGCGAGGTGGGCACGGAAACGATTTTGTACGGACGTTCGACCTCGTTGAGATTCTACGATTTCAGCGAGACGGTCTCTGAGCTGAGGAGCTGTTTTGGGATTCTGTGCAATGTAGGCTAGCAATCGGGCTGCGTAGACTCGTTTTCTTGCTTTGAGATCCACAAGGGATTGAAGGTAGAGTTTTCCTTCATCTCCAGATTTTCTAACCCAGTCTTCTAACTCAGAGAGAGTGGCTCCTGCAGATTTCTCCGATACCTCGCCTTTAAAGACAGGGAGTCGCGAGCTGAGTCCCGTTTCAGCTTCTTCCACCGCCAGGGAGATCACCTCTTGACCGATCCGAGCGCCACGAAGATCGGCATAGAGTTTTTCATGCTCTGCCAGCGATACCTCTCCCAAGCCGCTTCGAAGACGGATTTCTTCTTGAGTGGTGTCGACTGCCACTTTCCCGCTAACTACTGAAAGAGCTGCGAGCCAGTCCAAAGGACTTTGAAGGAGTAGAGTTCCCTTTGCGACAATTCCTAGATTTCCTGTGAGAGCGCCGTATCCAATAATCGGGTAAGAAATGACCACGTTCTTAATGATATTAGCAGCTGCGTAACTCAAGCCTCCGAGACGTCCATAACCTTTCACCCATTCGAAAAGATATTTTAGTCGCCCCTTTTGTTCTTTTCCTTGGGTCCAAAAGTAAGCAGTGATTTTCTTAATGACGCTTTTCTGCGTCTCTTCGAGTTTCTGATAGTCTTCAGCAGAAAGAGTTCGTTTGAATTCTTCTAAGTACGTCCGACTTTCTTCTTGAAGCTGACGGGAGAATTCATTCTTGGCAGAATCCGAGGCTACCCAAGTCTCATCCTGTTCAGCAAAAGAACAAGGAAGTAGGGGAGACCACAGCGTCAAGCTTAAGACTAGGCAGAGATGTTGAAAAAAAGACCGAAGCTGCACGTCCTCGTTTCGGTTTTTTTCTGATAAAAGTTAAGGGCTTAATCCCCCAGCCAGCCTTTTTTTCGGAAC
>FRDC01000306.1_pt3 | contig 14464 bp, 16 predicted proteins | sample 1106171 | NCBI WGS metagenome assembly FRDC01 (sample SAMEA3930566, study PRJEB13176) | freshwater metagenome | biome: Drinking water system; feature: drinking water; material: water | place: Singapore | collected 2014-12-20
AATTTCTCAAGAACATGATTTCCGGCGCGGCCCGCGCCGAAGCGGCCCTGCTGTTGATCGACGCTCTGGAGGGCGTGAAGGAGCAGTCCAAGAAGCACGGATATCTCTTATCGTTGCTCGGGGTCCGTCAATTCGCCGTCGTCGTGAACAAGATGGACCTGGTCGGGTATCGCCAGGACGTCTTCGAGGGGATCGAAAAGGAGTACCGTGAATTCCTGGGCCAGTTCAAAGCGGTGCCGGAGCGGATCATTCCGGTCAGCGCGAAACTCGGCGACAATATCGCCAACCGCAGCGGCAAGATGCCCTGGTACCAGGGTCCGACGGTGCTCGATACACTGAGTCTGTTCAAGAAGGAAGCGGCGCGGTCTGAGCAGCCGCTTCGCTTCCCCGTCCAGGATGTCTATAAGTTCGATGCCCGGCGGATCATCGCCGGCCGTATTACGGCCGGCCGGCTCAAAGTCGGCGATCACCTGGTCTTCTCGCCCTCGAACAAGCGGGCCAATATCAGATCCGTCGAGGCCTTCAACATCGAACCGGCTTTCACCGAGGCCACGGCAGGCCAGTCGGTCGGCATCACGCTGGATGAGCAAATCTTCGTCGAGCGCGGAGAAATGGCGACTCACCAGGATCAGCTGCCCGCCGTGTCGACTGCCTTCCGTGCCAATCTGTTCTGGCTCGGAAAGCGTCCGTTGGAGCGGGGCCGGAAGTATCTCCTTCGCGTGGCGACGAAAGAAGTCGACTGTGAGGTCGCCACCATCCATCGCATCATCGATACGATGGACCTGGCCCAGCAACAGGGGAGTTCGACCGTCAACAAGAATCAGGTGGCCGAACTGACGCTTCGCACCAAGACTCCGGTGGCGTTCGATCTCTCGAGCGCGTTCGAGGCTACAGGACGGTTCGTGCTAGTCGACGAATACGACATCGCCGGGGGCGGGATCGTCACCGAGTTGGTGCATGACGATCAAGAGTTTCTCCGCGAAGAGGCTCGGCGGCGTGATTTTGCCTGGGTCAAGGGCGAAGTCAGCATCGAGGATCGCGCCAAGCAGTACGGCCATCGCGCGGCGCTGGTGCTGATCACCGGGGGTCGGCATACGGGGAAATCGTTTCTGGCCAAGAAACTGGAGAACAGACTCGTGGCCGACGGGCGCCATGCGTACCTGCTTGACGGAGAAAACCTCCGCCGAGGGCTGGATGCCGACCTTTCGGACAGTGAACGGGGACAGGCGGCCGAGATGGCTCGGCGCTACGGAGAAGTGGCGCGCTTGCTCATTGACACCGGGCTCATCGTCGTCTCGACGACGAACCCGTTCGGCTTGGCTTTCATTGATGCCGCTCAGGCGATCCGGACCCTTGTGCATCCGGCTCCGGTCATTACCGTGCATATGAGCAAGGCGCCGGAGGAGGTACCGCCCCATACCGACATCGTGCTGGCGGGACCAGCCGACTTCGATGGAGCGACCGGGCGGGTTATGGAAGAGCTCAAGCGCAAGGGAGTTTTGGCGGAGGCGATCGGGGCGAAACAGATCTTCCAGTACTCGATTTAACCGGGGACCGACCCCCTGCAGTTTTTCTCAGATGCCAGCCTATGATGCGTCGGAGGGCGAAGGTGTCACACCCTCGCGCGTTGTGAGCATCGGGGACTCGTCCCTTGACCATCCTGCGGCAACCTAGCCTATTTGAAGCCCCACCTTCTTGGTGGTTTGACTCTCCAGAAACCGCTGTGTTACGGTTCTTTCTCTCAATTTTCGATAGTCTTGCGAGGCCTGGACCATGGTTCCCGAAAAGGATCTGAAGACCATTCTCGGAAAGCTTCGGTATTCCGATGATGCTAAGGTGGTTCAGCAGATCACCGAACAGATGAAACAGGTGCAGGCCCGGATGGCCGGCATCAAGCACAAACTCGTCGTCATGAGCGGCAAGGGCGGGGTCGGGAAGAGCATGACCACCGTCAACCTTGCGTTGGCCTTCGCCCGCCAGAATGCCCGGGTCGGATTGCTCGACGTGGATTTAAACGGGCCCTGCGTGCCGCGCATGCTGGGGCTGCACGGCCAGTCGCTGACGATGACCCCCGAAGGGGCTATCCCACCGGTCGGTCCCCTGGGACTCAAGGTGGCCTCCATGGATTTCTTCCTCGGCTCCGCTTCCCCCGTCCGCTGGAAGGGCCCCATGGATGTGAGCCCAGTCTGGCTCGGATTGATGGAAATGAATGTGATTCGGGAGTTTCTCGCAGATGTCGTCTGGGGCGACCTGGACTACCTGCTCGCCGACCTCCCGCCCGGTGCCGCGGCGGATAAGCCGCCGGTCATTGCGGGATTCATCCCCGATCTGGCCGGTGCCATTGTGGTGACGACCCCCTCAGAAGTCGCCTCGGATGTCGTGCAAAAGTCTGTGACCTACGCCCGTGACATGGGCATCAAGGTGCTGGGCATCGTTGAAAACATGAGCGAATACCGTTGCCCCTCCTGCGGTGAGCAGAACGAGCTGTTCGAAGGCAATACCGAAGCGATGTGCGATGCCCTGGATCTGCCGCTCCTGGGCCGGATTCCGTTCGATCGCAAACTCGCCCGGACGTTTGACAAGGGTGAACCTCTGTTGGACGAATCCTATCCGACGATCCAGCGCTATCAGGAAATTGCCGGACGTATCAGGACCTTGCTGGATTACAAGAAGGTCTTGGCCGACAAATTGTGATGCCGACCTGAGAGGAGTTCCTATGAAATTCGTCTGCCTGAATTGTGAAACCTACATGAACTTCGAAAAGGTCGAGAAGCCGGGCGAAGGCTCGTTGGGGGTGTTCTTTGGATGTCCCTCCTGCAACGCCAAGTTCTCGATGGTGACCAACCCCGGTGAGACGCAAATGGTCAGCTCTCTCGGTGTCCAGTTGGGTGGGAGAAAAGCTGCGGCCGAGCCGTTCGAAATGACCAGGGGTACGCTCAAGGACGAAGCGCAAGCCGGTTCCGGCCAGATGGCCGCGTATTTGAATCAGATGATGCAGGGTGGGCAACCGGCAGCGCCGGCTGCCGCACCGGTGAAGACCGGAGAAAAAAGCAGCGGCGGTTGTCCGTTCTCCGCCATGGTTGCGGAGATGGGCCTCACCTCGTCGGGCAAGCCGGCCAACGGCGGCCCCTCCGAATTCTCCTGGTCGCCGGATGCGAAGGAAAAGCTCGATCGGTTGCCGGCCTTCGTGAAACCGATGGTGCAGAGCAGCGTAGAGGCCTATGCCCGGAAGCAGGGCTATAGCACGATCACGTTGCAAGTGATGGACGACTCCAAGAACGATTCGCCGAACGGAATCGCCTGGACGAAAGAAGCTGAGCAGCGGCTCGACAATATCCCCGACTTCATCCGTCCGATGGCCCGGAAGGAAATCGAGCGTCTCGCGAGGGAGCGGGGCGTTGCGACGATCACGGCTCAGGTGATGGACGACGCGAAGGACAAGTTCATGAAATTCATGTAGCGAACTCCTGCGATACTCATGTGGACATAGGCCTGTCCGGCTCGCCGCGGATGGGCCTTTTCATTGGTGGGTTGTCGATTGTTCATTCTGGCATTGGATAGCCGACGGTTGCTCGTTACGGTTCTTGCGGTGTTCGCGCTGAGCTTCGGCGCGATCGAACAGCCGCTGGCCCAGCATGGTGTCACACACCAGGAGCCGGCGGCCGGTTCCGGGTCCTCCCATGAGCATCAGGGTCACTCGACGGTGGCCACGGAAGGTTGGGAAGGGTCGGTGGCCGGGATAGCCTATTCAGAGCGGAACCATCATATTGCCGGTTGGCTCGTCATCCTGATGGGGCTGGCTGAACTCAGCCACGCACTCCGGCTTTCCTCCCTGGGTTGGGCCAGACTCCTTCTACCGGCCGCCATGACCTGCACGGGATTCTTCGTGATGGTTTGGAGCGACCATGAAGCCTGGCCGGTCGGGACGCTCAGCTTTTCGGAAACATTTTTCGGACACGATGCAGAGATCGTGCAGCATAAGACCTACGGTATCTTGGCCCTGCTCATCGGAGCCGTTGAGTTGGGTCGGCGTCTTGGACGCATGGGCCACGTGGCCTGGGCAACCCCGTTGCCGCTGATGGCGATCATCGGAGGCCTGATGCTCTTCGGCCATTCCCATGGGAACCATCCGTCGGCTCACAAGATCGCCATGCACCATGCCGTCATGGGCACGATGGCCATCAGTGCTGGCTCCTCAAAGCTCTGGTCCGGATTCGCCGCTCGTGCCACGGCCGGCCTCTCCAAGTGGGAACTCCTCTGGGCCGGTTTGATTCTCCTGATCGGCGTACAGCTCTTGCTTTATTCCGAGTAGCCTCGCTGATCAGCTTGTCCCGCCCATAATTGACAGCTTTCCGAACCCTATGTTACCTCTACAACCTTGAGTTTCATCTGTTGCCATGAATGGGTCGGGCCACCAGATGTGGCTGCGAAACGGAGCGAGGTATGGGCGGACATAGTCACTGGGCGACCATCAAGCGACATAAAGGCGCTCAGGACGCCAAACGTGGGAAGATTTTCACCAGGATCATCCGCGAGATCACCATTGCGGCCCGGACCGGCGGCGATCCGGACGGCAACCCCCGGCTGAGGCTAGCGATCGCCAAGGCGAAAGAAGCCAACATGCCTGGCGACACGATGAAGAAGGCGATCCAGCGCGGGACGGGCGAACTCCCCGGCGTGTCCTACGAGGAATTTACCCTCGAAGGCTATGGTCCTGGCGGGACCGCGTTGCTTTTGGAGATCACCAGCGACAACCGCAACCGAACGGTCGCGGAGATCCGCAGCCTTTTCACGAAGAACCATGGCAACATGGCGGAAGCCGGCGCCGTGGCGTGGCAGTTTCAGAAGAAGGGATTGCTCACCATCGACAAAGGTAAGGTGGACGAAGATGCGCTGTTGACCCTGGCGCTCGACGCGGGGGCGGAAGATGTGAAGGTTGGAGACAAGACGTTCGAAGTTGTCACCAATCCCCAGGAGTTCGACGTCGTGAAGAAGGCCTTGGCCGATGCCAAGATTGAACCGTCGTTGGCGGAAATCACTTTCATTCCCCAGAACACGATCAAGCTGGAAGAAAAGGGCGCTGAGCAGATGCTCAAGCTTATGGAGATTCTGGACGAGCATGACGACGTCCAGAAAGTGCATGCCAACTTCGATATTCCCGACGACGTCATGGAAAAAGTGGCCGCTGCAGCCGCCGGCTGACGACCAGTTATGAGTTTTGAGTTGTGAATGGTGAGTTGGCAATGAACTCAACACTTCTCACTTGAAACTGATAACGGCATGATCGCGTCACTGACAGGCCGATTGGCCTTCAAAGCGCCGACCCATCTGGCGCTCGACGTCCAGGGCGTCGGCTACGAAGTTTTTATCCCCCTCAGCACCTACTATAGCTTGCCCAACCTGGACGAACCGCTGTCCCTCAGCATCCATACTCATGTGCGGGAAGATGCCATTCAGCTCTTCGGATTCAGCACCTCGCAGGAAAAGGACGCATTCGTGTTGCTCATGACGGTGTCCGGCATCGGTCCCAAATCGGCGTTGGGGATTCTCTCCGCCCTGCCGGTGACCGACCTCGTGACGGCGATCCAAGCCGGCGACGTCGACAAGCTCGAAACCGTTCCGGGGATCGGAAAGAAATCCGCAGGCCGGCTGGTGTTGGAACTCAAAGACAAGCTGACCAAGTTGCATCCCGGGTTCGGCGCGTCACCGCAGACGGTCGTCACGGGATCGGACAAGATCTTTGACGACGCGCTCTCAGCCCTGACGAATCTGGGCTATAAGGCGCAAGATGCCAAGAAGGCGCTGACCCAGGTGAGAAAGGTTAAGCCGGAATCCGTCCGTCTTCAAGATCTCATCCGTGATACGCTCAAGGACCTAGCGAGGGGGTAACGATGGATCGTAATCATTATCGAGCAATGATGGCTCTCCTGTGTATCCTCATGTGGATGCTGGTTCCTCTCGTGGGATGGGCAGAGGACGCGGCGTCCGAGCCCAAGAGCATTCGCAAGACCTGCGGGAAATGTCCTGAGGGGTATGCTACGACAGGCGTCACGCAAGCCCCGGGAATCTGCAAGGACGGGGATCCGACCTTGGTGCAATGCGTCCCGCTCGGCGCCAATATGCTGTCAGTTTGCGGCTCCTGCCCAGAGGGGTATCGTGAAATCGGAAATTCCATGGTTCCGGCACAGTGCGGGAGTGAGAACGGCGGGCGCATGAGTCAATGCCAGTTGGAGAAGATGGAATCGAATCTTCCGGATCCGACGAAGGGCGGGAAGGTCTGTCCGCCCGACTGCGGGAGTACCATGACGCCTGGTCAGGGCGCACTGCCTCCGCCTCCCAAGTATATGCCGCCTCCCGATACGAAGTAGCTAAGGAAGGGACCCTGAGCTCGATGCCCCAGCGAGACGTCAGCGCGCACCTGACCGATGAGGAACGGAGTATGGAGAATCTGCTCCGACCGCAGACGTTGGAGGACTACGTCGGCCAGGATCGGATGAAGGAGGCGCTGCGTATCTGTATCGACGCGGCGAAGCAACGGAACGAGACACTCGACCATGCCATCTTCTACGGTCCGCCGGGGCTCGGGAAGACGACGATCGCCCATATTATCGCCCGTGAAATGGGCGGGACATTGCGCGCGACCTCCGGTCTCGTGCTCGCCCATGCGGGCGACCTTGCCGCCATCTTGACGAATCTCCAGGAGCAGGATGTCCTGTTCATCGACGAGATCCATCGTCTTCCCGCTGCGGTCGAAGAAGCCCTCTACCCGGCGATGGAGGATTTCCAGCTGGATCTGGTCGTGGGGCAAGGGCCCAGTGCCAGAACCGTAAAACTGGATCTCCCGCGCTTCACCTTGATCGGAGCGACCACTAAGGCTGGAGCTCTGACCTCTCCCCTCCGAGATCGCTTCGGCCTCGTACATCGCCTTGAGTTTTATGCGCCGGTCGAACTCCAGAGCATTGTCACAAGGTCGGCCGGCCTCCTCGGTGTGGCAATTGATCAAGCCGGTGCGGAGGAGATTGCCTGTCGTGCCCGCGGTACCCCGCGCATCGTGAATCGGCTGGTGAAACGGGTTCGCGACTATGCGCAGGTCAAGGCCCAAGGCCGGATTACGAAATCGGTGGCTCAGGAGGCGCTGGCATGGCTCGGAATCGACGCCGCCGGCTTTGACGAGATGGATCGGAAGATCCTCCTCACGATCATTGACAAGTTCGGTGGCGGTCCTGTCGGAGTCGAGTCCCTCGCCGCAGCGGTCCAGGAAGACAAGAGCACCCTTGAAGACGTCCACGAGCCCTATTTGATCCAGGCCGGCTATCTTGAGCGGACCGGCCGTGGACGGCAGGTGACGAAAACGGCCCTCGACCACTTCAAGCGACCTTCCTCACAGTTGTATTAGCCTCAGGAGAAGTTCGCGGGCCGCGCGCGAATTCAGCGCTGACCCATTTTGCGTAAGTTCCTGAATCTTCTAGGGTCTCCTTGCATTTCTTGGGCGAATTCCGGTATCATTCCCCGCTTGCCACACCTGGTCTGCCTCTGGACGCTCGTCCAACTCATGGGGCACAGGTGGAGGGGGGTCGGGCATGTCGGGCGACCTTTCCGGCTATCGGAAGGAAATCGACCGTATCGATGACGAGATCTTGCGTCTCCTCAACGAACGGTCCAAAAGCGTCATTGAAATCGGCCGGCTGAAGAAACAGCAGGATGCCGAGGCCAATCTGCATACTCCCGCCAGGGAAGCCGCCATCATTGAGCGGCTCGTGAAGCAGAACACCGGGCCATTCCCTTCAGAAGCCATTAGGCCGGTCTATCGTGAAATCATGTCCGCTTCCCTGTCCCTCGAGGGGCCTCAAAAGGTAGCCTACCTCGGCCCCCGTGCCACCTTTACCCACATGGCCTGCATGCAGAAATTCGGATCATCCGCTCAATACATTCCGGTGCAAAGCATCAAGGAAGTCTTCAGCGAGGTTGAACGAGGACGGGCCAATTTCGGGGTCGTGCCGATCGAAAACACGACCGAAGGCGTGGTCAACCACACCTTGGACATGTTCATCGACTCCAATCTCTTGATCTATGGTGAGGTGCTCCAGGAAGTCTCGCATCATCTCCTCTCAAAATCCGGTGTGGCGGAAGAGGTGAAGAAGATCTGTTCGCATCCCCATGCGATCGCCCAATGCCGCAATTGGTTGGAAACGAACATGCCCCATGCGGCTGTTGCGGAGGTGGCTAGCACGGCACGGGCTGCGGAATTGTGCCTGGAGGATCCCTCGATCGCGGCGATCGCCTCCGAATTGGCCGCCCAGCTCTACGGCTTGAAAGTGATCAAGTCCAGGATCGAGGATAATTTGAACAACGTCACCCGATTTCTGGTCCTCTCACAGAAGCCCCCGCAGCGCACGGGGAAGGACAAAACCTCGCTCATGCTCTCGATCAAGGACAAGGTGGGGGCGCTCTACGACTTGCTCCGTCCTTTTGCCTCGCACGGATTGAGCATGACGAAGATTGAGTCACGGCCCTCGCGGCGGAAGGCCTGGGAATACATCTTCTTCGTCGATGTAGAAGGGCACATCGAAGAGGAACGGGTCAAGAAAGCGGTGGAAGAAATTACCGGTCGCTGCCTCTTCATGAAGGTGCTCGGGTCCTATCCCGCGCACAACTGATACCATGCCGCTGCACGTCCATCCAGATATCGCCGCCTTGAGCCCCTACGTCCCGGGGAAACCGATCGAGGAGCTGCAGCGGGAGCTCGGCTTGAGCCGCGTGATTAAGCTGGCGTCGAACGAGAATCCGCTTGGTCCGTCGCCGAAGGCGTTGGCCGTGATCGGCGAAGGGGCGGAAACGTTGCATCGGTATCCAGACGGGGGCGCGTTCCGTCTGCGCGAAGCTCTGGCCGAGCGCTGGAAAGTGACGTCGGATCAGATCATTCTTGGGAACGGGTCCGATGAGATTCTTGGGCTCCTGGCGCGGACGTTTCTGTCTCCAGGCGACGAAGCGGTCATGGCGGACCACACCTTCGTCATTTACAAGATGGAAGTCATGGCGGCCCACGGTAGAGCCGTTACCGTGCCGTTGCGACAGTGGAGGCACGATCTGGTCGCCATGGCCGACGCCATTACGGCCAAGACTCGGCTGCTCTTCCTCTGCAATCCCAACAACCCGACGGGCACGATGGTTTCGGCGACTGAAATCGATCGTCTCCTCGCCCGGGTGCCGGCGCATGTCGTCGTCGTGTTCGACGAAGCCTATTTCGAATACGTCCGGAGCGCGGAATTCCCCGATTCGATGACCTACGTGGCGCAGGGACGGAATGCCATCGTACTCAGGACCTTCTCAAAGATCTACGGACTGGCGGGGTTGCGCATCGGGTACGGCATCACGACGCCGGAGATCACCAACTTGCTGAATCGCGTGCGGCCGCCGTTTAATGCCAACAGCATCGCCCAGCGCGCGGCGCTGGCGGCGCTGGGAGACGACGAACATGTGGCCAGGAGCCGGGCTGTGAATCAGGCCGGGATGGAACAGGTGGTCAAGGGGCTGGCGGCGCTCGGCTTTGCGACGATTCCGAGCGAGGCCAACTTCGTCTATTTCGACGTGGGCCGGGACGGCCGACAGGTATTTGATGCGCTGCTGCGCCAAGGTGTCATCGTCCGGCATATCGAAGGTCGCATGTTGCGGGTGACGATCGGACAAAGTGAAGAAAATCAGGTATTCCTGACCGCGCTCGCGCGGGTGCTACACGCGAGCTGAGCAACGGGTGAGGACAACATGATCATTGTGCTGAGACCGGATGCGTCAGAACGGGAAGTCGACCATATCGTCGATCGCTTGCGTGAGTTGGGGTTGAAATCGCAATTGTCGACCGGACAGGAACGGACGATCATCGGCGTCATCGGCGACGACCGCATCCTCCAGAACCAGCCGCTAACGGCGCTGCCTGGCGTGGAAAGTGTGCTGCCCATCTTGGCGCCGTGGAAATTGGTCAGTCGGGAGTTCAAGAAAGAGGGAACGATCATTGATGTCGGCGGAGTCAAGATCGGCGGCAACAAGCTGGCGATCATGGCGGGGCCCTGTGCGGTTGAGCGGTTGGAGCTCACCGTCGGGATTGCGCATGAGGTAAAAGCGGCCGGGGCCAGTCTGCTGCGGGGTGGAGCCTACAAACCGCGAACCTCGCCCTATTCCTTCCAAGGCTTGGGGCGCGAGGGGCTGGATTATTTGATGGAAGCCCGGAAGCAGACCGGCCTCCCGGTGGTCAGTGAGATTCTCGATACGCGCGATATCGAGTTGTTCCTGGAAAAAGCGGACGTCATTCAGATCGGCGCGCGCAACATGCAGAACTTCGAACTCCTGAAAGAGGTTGGCGCGTACGACAAGCCGGTGTTGTTGAAGCGCGGATTGTCGGCCACGATCAAAGAGTTCCTGCTGTCGGCCGAATACATCATGTCGCGCGGCAACCGGAACGTCATGCTGTGCGAGCGGGGGATCCGGACCTTTGAGACCCAGTACCGTAACACGCTCGACTTGGCGGCGATTCCGACCTTGAAAGAGCTGTCTCACTTGCCCGTGATCGTCGACCCCAGCCATGCCACAGGCAAGTGGAATCTCGTCGCGCCGATGTCCAAAGCGGCGGTGGCGGCTGGTGCCGACGGGATCTTGATCGAAGTCCATTCGAATCCGGAATGTGCCCTCTGTGACGGGGAAGAATCCATCAAGCCGAGCAAGTTCAAGGAACTGATGCACGACATGCGGAAGATCGCCACGGCGGTGGGCCGGGAACTGTAATAGTCATGGCTGTGCATTTTCAGCAGGTCGCCATCATCGGGGTCGGCCTGATCGGTGGATCGCTTGGAATGATTCTGCGGCGGAAGGGCCTGGCCTCGACGATCGTCGGCGTCGGCCGGCGCGTGGAGAATCTCAAGACCGCCGTCGAACTTGGCGCGATCGACCGGTATGTGGCGGACCCCAAAGACGGCGTACAGGGTGCCGACCTCGTCGTGCTTGCGACGCCGGTCGATACCTATGACCGGCATCTCAAAGATTGGGCGGCCTGTTTGAAGCCGGGTTGCATCGTGACCGACGTGGGCAGTGTGAAGGGTGAATTGGTCGAGCAGTCGGAGCGGGCGATGCCGGCCGGAGTCCATTTTGTCGGGGCTCATCCCATCGCCGGCAAAGAGAAGACCGGTGTCGCGGCTGGGTCGGAGCAGCTCTTCGCCGGCGCGCGGTGCATTCTGACACCGACCGCCCGCACGAACCAACAGGCACTCGAACAGGTGCGCACGATGTGGCAGGAAACCGGATCGATCGTCCTGACGATGGATCCGCACCTGCACGACAAGATTCTTGGGGCTGTCAGCCATCTACCGCATGCGGCGGCCTTCGCCCTGATGAATGCGCTGATCGACATTCGGGCTCAAGTCCCGACGCTGGATTTGGCCGGCCATTCGGGCGGAGGCTTGCGCGACACGACCAGAATCGCCGCCAGTTCCCCCGAGATGTGGCGCGACATTTTTCTCTGGAACAAAGAGAATCTCGTCACCTTCATCGACGCGTATGAACGGTCGTTGGGAGAGTTGAAGCGATTGATTCAGGCGGGCGATGCCGCCGGAATCGAGAAGGCGTTGGAACGGGCCAAGCAAGAGCGGGAACAGTTTCCCGCGAAGCCGAAAGGGCAGGCGTAGCGGCGATGGCCTCGTTAACCATCAGACCGGGACAGCCATTGCGTGGGACGATCACTGTCCCTGGGGACAAGTCCATCACCCATCGCGCCATCATTATGACATCATTGGCCGACGGGGTTGGAAGGATCAAGCGATATTGCCGCGGAGAAGACTGCCTCAATACGATGCGCGCGCTTCAATCCCTGGGCGTAACCATCGACGAAGCCGTCGACGAGCTCCGTATCCATGGCAAGGGACTCTGGGGCCTGACAGAGCCGGGCGGGATCGTCGACTGCGGAAACTCCGGCACCGGCATCCGCCTGCTGACCGGCCTCCTAGCTGGCCAGGATTTCTTCGCGGTGCTGACCGGAGACCAATCGATTCGCCGTCGCCCGATGGGGCGCGTCGTAAAGCCGTTGCGTGAAATGGGGGCCATGATCGCCGGCCGCAAGGGCGGTGAGTTGGCGCCTCTCGCAGTGACCGGCACGACGCTCCGCGCCATCAACTACGCGACGCCTGTAGCCAGCGCGCAGATCAAGTCCTCGCTGCTCTGGGCCGCATTGTTCGCAAAAGGCACCAGCAAGCTGTCCGAGCCACGGCTGTCGCGCGACCACACGGAACGGCTCTTCGAATTCTACGGACTGCCGCTTGCGCGTACCGGCTTGACGCTGACTCTGGAGGGTCGTCCTTCGGTCGGGTGGATGGCGGCGCCGGAATTGACGGTGCCGGGCGATCTCTCTGCCGCTGCCTTCTTCATCGTGGGCGCGACGGTCGTCCCCGGATCCGACGTCACGATCACCGGCGTGGGCGTCAATCCCACCAGGACCGGCCTGCTCGATGTGATGGATCGCATGGGGGCCGATATTCAGTTGCTGAATCGGCGTGATGAGGCAGGTGAGCCGGTGGCGGATCTTCGCGTGAGGTCCGCTCCGCTCCGCGGTGTCACGATCGGACCGGAAGAGATTCCGCAAACGATCGACGAATTTCCTATTCTCTGTGTGGCCGCTGCCGTGGCGGAAGGAGCCACGGTTATCACTGGCGCGGAAGAGTTACGGGTAAAGGAGAGCGATCGAATTGCCACGATGGCGACGGAACTGCGCTCCATGGGCGCCCAGATGACGGAGAGGCCGGACGGGATGGTCATCCACGGGATCGGCCATCCCAAGGAAAACGGCCAACTTCAGGCAACGAACGGACGGAGCCACGGAGATCATCGCGTGGCGATGTCGTTGGCGATCGGTGGATTGACGGCCTCCAAAGAGTCGGTGATCGATGAGACGGAATGCATCGATACGTCGTTCCCCGGATTCTATGAGAAATTGAGGGCCCTCATGGGCGGGGGCCATGCATGATCGTCGCGATTGACGGACCGGCCGGAGTCGGGAAGAGCACGGTGGCGAAATTATTGGCGTCGAAGCTCGGTTATCTCTATTTGGACACGGGCGCACTTTATCGATCGGTGGCCTGGGCCGTCTTGCAGAAGGGCGTGGATCCGGCGGACGCGAAGGGTGTCGAGGATCTGTTGCCGACGGTGAAGCTGGAGATGCAATTTCGGAATCAGATCCCTGGTGTCGTGGTGAACGGAACCGACGTGACGGGAGACTTGCGGACGCCCGAAGTCTCGGCGGCGGCCTCGATCGTGTCCGCCATTCCTGCCGTGCGGGCGTGGCTCTTGCCGGTACAGCGGCGGATCGCCGAACGGGGATCGGTGGTGGCGGAAGGGCGCGATATCGGAACGAAGATTTTTCCGGCCGCGCCGGTCAAATTTTTTCTCGAAGCCGACCCGACCATTCGCGCGCAACGCCGCCATCGGGAACTGGTCGCGGCGGGCCATGTGGGGGGGCTCGAACAGACGAGCGCGGATCTGGCCGGACGGGACGATCGGGATCGCTCCCGCGCCGTGGCGCCGCTGGTGCCGGCAGAGGATGCGCACCATATCGACACCTCGGCCCTGTCCGCGGAGGATGTCGTGCAGCGGATGCTGGCGGTGGTGGCGGCGAAGTTGTGAGTTCCGTCGCGTACGGGTCGCTTTGGATTCTGGTTCGGATCGTCGCGCACATATGTTTTCGCTTTCGGGTCATCGGTGCAGTTCCCAAAACCGGCGGCCTGCTGATTGCGGCGAACCATGCGAGTTACTTCGATATCCCGCTGTTAGGATGCGGGATGACCAGACGGGCCTGGTACTTGGGGCGCAGCGATTTGTTCGTGCGGGGCCTGAAAGGGATCCTGCGGTGGTTGGGCTGGATCCCGTTGCGGTTGGGTCGATTGGACCGCAAGGCGTTCGATCAGGCGATTGACCTGATTAAGCGCGGCAAGGTCGTGGTGATCTTCCCCGAAGGGGGACGCAGCCTCGACGGGCAGTTGCGGTACGCCAAGCCCGGGCTTGGGATGATCGTCGCACAGACCGGCTGTCCAGTCGTGCCGGCCTACTTGAAGGGAACCCATGACGTCCTCCCGGCGGGAGCGAAACGACCGAGGTGGCATCCGGTCACGGTGTTCTTCGGAGAGCCGTTGCGGTTCTCCCAACCGGCAGGCAACGAGGATACGAAGCAGTTCTATCAGGACGTGAGTCGAACGGTGATGGAGCGGATTGCCGCCCTCGGAGGCGTCGAACCGCCGATTCACCCTCAACCAGCCGGAGCGCGCAACGCTGAGTGAGTTCCGGCATGTTTTCACATCAGCACCCGACGATGGTCGGAAGAGTAGGATGGACCCATGAGTACGGTTTCGAAATCGAGCGAGCAGAAGTTGGATCGCAACGCCCTGGCCGCGCTCTACGAGGAGACTTTCAAGAACCTCGAAGAGGGCACGAT
>FRDC01004315.1_pt1 | contig 14464 bp, 14 predicted proteins | sample 1106171 | NCBI WGS metagenome assembly FRDC01 (sample SAMEA3930566, study PRJEB13176) | freshwater metagenome | biome: Drinking water system; feature: drinking water; material: water | place: Singapore | collected 2014-12-20
GTCCCGACGCGGTCCAAGATCCGGGGGCGCCTCAGTTATCGTCAAGGAATTCGACGACGCTGGCTTGTTGCCGGAGGCGATCTTCCAATCGGGCGCGGAATTATTCATCGGTTCTGTTCGAACGGGCGGAGTTTTCAATGCGGACGGGACCGAGCTGCGGGAGATCGCCAGGCTCGACGGCGGCGTATTCGATCTTGCGACGTCCGCCGACGGCGCCTTGACGATCGCAGTCGTCAATAACCAGCTTGCCTATGACAAGGCAGGAAAAGCGCCGCCCTCGGCGACGTTTGTGGTTTTCGATCTTCGATCTGGCGAAGTCCGGTCAAAAAAGGAGGTTACTGACGGTCCGGCGCTGCTTGGCGACATCGAGGCGGACGGCGATGTATTTTACGCGTCTGACAGTCTGACGGCCCGCATCTTCAGCCTTGCATACGGCGGCGAACCGGAAGTTCTTGCCGCCGATCCGCGGTTCGCCAATTTGCAGGGCCTCGCGCTCGATCGACGACGGCATCGACTTTACGTCTCGGACTATGTGGCCGGGCTCTTTGTCGTCGATCTGCGTTCAAAGGCGGTCTCTCCGATCGCCAATCCGACCGGCGCCCATCTTGGCGGCATCGACGGGCTCTATCTCTACAAGGGAGACCTTGTCGGCGTGCAAAACGGAACTACACCCCAGCGCATTGTTCGCATTGACCTCGACCGCAAGGGCGCCGTCGCCCGGTCATTACAGGTTTTGCAACAAGCCCTGCCGGAATGGAACGAGCCTACGCACGGCATCATCGATGGCGACCGGTTCATCTACATCGCAACCAGCAACTGGCCGGCCTATGACGATGGGGGCTCAGAACGCATAGGAGCCAAATTGCAGCCGCTGCGACTGATGTCGGTCACGCTTGACTGACCGGAAAAGCGAACTCACCGGGCGTCGGCGGCAACCGCTTGTCGAAGGCCCAATCCGCGAAGGGGCCGTCAAGGTCGACCCAATGCAGGAAGAGATGGGCTGACCAGCGGTTCGGATTGGGCGTTATGCGGCCATGCCGATGGTTGACGCCGCGATAGACGAGCGCGTCGCCGGGAGACAGCAGGATGCTCGCATAATCCTCATCGCCGAAATCGTCGGCGATCCTGATCTTGTTCGCCTCTTCATATGCGAGGCGGCGTCGGCCTACTTCGATCGGCCAGGTGATATCATCGGCGTAACCAAGCGCCAGAGACATGCTGTGGTCGCAGGCCGGGCGGTCTGAATGAACCGTGCAGCGGTCGCCCTGCTGGTAGGCGCGGAAGAAAGAATAGCTTGGTGCGAGCCGTTTTCCGGCGACATCGCAGAGGCGCGATGTGAGGCCCCAATGAAAGCCGAAGATCGCCGGGAACTGGCTTGAGTGAAACTCGTAGGAGGGCTTGGTGTTGACGCTTGGCCGAGACCTCATGCGCTCGGCGATTTCAGGCCGCTGCATGGCGTTGGTGATGAGACCAAGAATGCCGCGCGCCACTTCCGGCGGCGCCGCGGCGCGCAGCACGGCATAGCCCTGCGCATCATACTGTCTTCGTAGATCGGCCGCGTTCTCTCTCATACGTGGGAATTAGCCGGTCCTTCGGCCGGGGTTCAATGAAAATTGCGTCCCTTCGGCATGACGGCGTCCGGAGCCAGGTGATGGCGCGCCTTCCGGGGATGGCCGCGCGCATCGCCCGTCGGCCGGCGGACCTCGTCAGCGCGCGCGACTGTCTCGCGGAAATCGACGCCGGAGAGCCGAGCCAGCAACGGGCTGAAATCAAAAAGCCGCTCGGCGATCACATGGACGACGCCGTGCTCGTTCTGGATACGCCCCTCGACCGCACAAAGCCGCGCCGCCAGCACCTCCGCGCGGAAACGCTCGAACACCGCCGGCCAGACGATGACGTTGGCGATATTCGTCTCATCCTGCAGCGTCATGAAGATGACGCCAGACGCCGTATCGGGCCGCTGGCGGACCAGCACCAGCCCCGCGGTCAGGACGCGGGCGCCGTTGCGCATCACAGGCAAGCGGTCGGCCTCGACGACGCCTTGCGCCGCCAGGTCGTCGCGCAGGAGCGCCGCCGGATGCGCCTTCAGCGAGAGCCGGAGCGTGCGGTAATCCTCGACCACATGTTCGCCGAGGCGCAGCGCGGGAAGATCGACGTCAGGTTCGCGCCCCGCCGTCGCCGCGCGTTCGAACAACGGCAGGTCCTCCTCCCCGCCGACACGGTTGAGCGCGCGCACCGCCCACAAGGCTTCGCGGCGATCAAGGCCCATCGACCTGAAAGCGTCCGCCTGCGCCAGACGTTCGATCGCGGCCGCGCTGAGCCCGCCGCGCAGCCAGACATCCCTTATTGAATCAAACCCGGCGCCCCGCACTTCGACAAGCCTTCGAAACTCCTCTTCCTTGAGGCCGTCGATCTGGCGAAACCCGAGACGCAGCGCACGCCATGAACGAATATCGTCCCTCATATCCATGTGGCGCGCATGGATGCGTGCGATCGCGGCGGACCCGTCCTCGAGCGCATTGTCCCAGTCCGAGCGATTGACGTCCGGGGGCCTTGCCTCGACGCCATGCTCGATCGCATCGCGCACGATCTCGCCCGGCGCGTAAAATCCCATCGGCTGGGCGTTGAGAAGCGCTGCGGCGAAAACATCCGGATAATGACATTTGATCCAGGACGAGGCGTAAACGAGCAGCGCAAAGCTCGCCGCATGGCTTTCGGGGAAGCCATACTCGCCGAAACCCTCGATCTGTCGGAAACAGCTTTCCGCAAAATTGGGTGCGTAGCCGTTGGCGATCATGCCATCGACGAACTTCGCCTTGAGTTGCCCGATCGTGCCGACGCGCCGGAACGTCGCCATCGCGCGGCGCAATTTGTCGGCCTCCGGCGGCGAGAACCCTGCGGCGACGATGGCGATCTGCATCGCCTGTTCCTGAAAGAGCGGCACGCCGAGCGTTCGCTCCAGCACGGTCTCAAGCGCCTTTGAAGGGTAGGTCACCGTCTCGAAGCCCTGCTTGCGCTTCAGATAGGGATGCACCATGCCGCCCTGAATGGGGCCGGGTCGGACGATCGCGACCTCGATGACGAGATCGTAGAATTTCTCGGGGCGAAGGCGCGGCAGCATCGACATCTGCGCCCGGCTTTCGACCTGAAAGACGCCGATCGAATCGGCGCGCTTCAGCATCGCATAGACGCGGGGGTCCTCCTTCGGCAGCGTGTCGAGCGAGAGTTTTTCTCCCGCCGGAGACCAGTCGCCGTAGAACCGGTCGATCATGTCGAACGCCTTCCTGAGGCAGGTCAGCATGCCGAGCCCGAGGAGATCGACCTTCAAAATCTTCAATTCGTCGAGATCGTCCTTGTTCCATTCGATGACGGTGCGCTCGTCCATCGCTGCGTTCTGGATCGGAACGACCTCGTCAAGGCGTCCCTTGGTGATGACGAAGCCGCCGACATGCTGTGAGAGGTGGCGCGGAAAGCCGCGCAGCTCCCCGGCGAGCGCAAGGCACTTCGAGAGGTTCGGATCGGCGGGATCGAGCCCCAGCTTTTTTAGCTCCTCCCCTGTCACCCGTTTCGTCCACCAGTGCTGGGTCTTCGACAGCGCGGCGAGGCGGTCTTCTGAAAAGCCGAACGCCTTGCCGACATCGCGGATGGCGCTGCGGCCGCGATAGCAGATCAGCGTCGCAGCGAGAGCAGCGCGATCGCGGCCATATTTCTGATAGACATACTGGATCGCCTCCTCACGCCGTTCGTGTTCGAAATCGACGTCAATGTCGGGCGGCTCATTGCGCTCTGAAGAAACGAAACGATCGAAAAGAAGTGTGAACCGATGCGGGTCCACGGAAGTGATGCCGAGGCAATAGCAGATCGAGGAATTCGCCGCCGATCCCCTGCCCTGGCACAGGATGCCGCGCTCCTCACGCGCATGGCGGACGATGTCGGCGACAGTGAGAAAATAGGCGGCGTATTTGAGGCCGGCGACAATCTGTAATTCGCGCACGAGCGAGGCGCGGACCTTTTCCGGCACGCCGTCCGGATAACGCTTCGCAGCGCCCTTCCAGGTGAGGGCCTCCAGGGCGGCCTGCGCGTCCGCATAGCCTTCGACCGTCTCGTCCGGATATTGATAGCTGAGCTCCTCGAGCGAGAAGGCCACGCTGTCGAGAAATCGCCCCGTCTCCTCGATCGCGTCAGGCGCCGCCGCATAGAGCCGCGCCATCTCCGCCGGCGTTTTAAGGCGTCTTTCAGCGTTCGCGGCGAGCCGGCGCCCTGCTGCAGCGAGCGTCGTCTTCTCGCGGATGGCAGTCAGTACGTCGGCGAGCGCGCGGCGTTCAGCCTTATGATAAAGCGGCTCGGTCGTTGCGATAAGACTCGCGCAGGTCTCCGCCGCGAGCCCTTTCAGAAGGGCAAGGCGGCGCCGGTCCTCGCCGTCGAAGACGAACCGTGCGGCGAGCCATACGGCGCCACAGCGCGCGCGGATTTTCTGCAACGTCGCGCGAAGAGCGTCATCGGGCGCCGCGCCCGGCGCGAGGTCCGGCGCAACGATCGCCTGCTGGCCTTCGGCATGGTCGAGGAAATCGCTGAAATCGAGCCAGCATTCGCCCTTCGGCGCGCGCCGACCGCCGACCGTCAGAAGCCGCGTCAGGCGCCCATAGGCCGCGCGGTCCCTCGGGTAGCAGAGGATGTCCGGCGTCCCGTCGCGAAAGACGAGACGCGCGCCGACGGCGAGGCGTAGGCCAACCTCCTTCGCCGCCGCATGAGCGCGCACGACGCCGGCGAGCGTGTTCCTGTCTGCGACGCCGAGGCCGGCAAGGCCGAGCGCCTTGGCTTCGAAGGCAAGCTCTTCCGGGTGCGACGCCCCGCGCAGGAAGGAGAAATTCGTGGTGACGCAAAGCTCGGCGAAGGCTGTCATGGGAAGAGCCCGTGCACGAACCAGCGCGGCGTTTCGTCCTCGCCGTAGCAGCCTTCGCGATAAACCCAGTATCGGCGCGCGTTCTCGTCTTCGATGCGGTAATAGTCGCGCGCCGGCGCGCCGGACGCCTTCAGCCAGTCCGCTGCGATCCGTTCGGGTCCTTCGGCGCGCACGATCCTTCGCAACATGCGCCGCCAGCGGAACCGGAGCGGCGGGCCGTCGGGAACCGACGCCATGACATCGACCTGCTGCGCGACCGCGAACAATGTCGCCGGCCGGCGCAGGACGCTGTCCTGAGGCGGCGCAATAAGGCAGACGCTTTCACCACTCCTGCCGTTCGCAGCCTCAGGCGCGTGGGCGTTGCGGACCGCGATCCGCGCGAGCCTTTTACGCCCGAGACGCGCCGCGATCCTGTCGGCGAGGCGCGCCTCCGCCTCGGCGTCATGTTCGCGCGGCGCAGCGACGAGGTCAGCGGCGCCCGGATCAAGCGGCGCGATTTCAACCGCGTCGAGACGCGCCGCTTCAAAGCCAAACTCGGCGTTCAAAGTCTCCGCCGCAGCGGTAAGCCGTTCGCGCAGCAGGCGTATCATCACATCGGCCGACCGCTCGGGCTGCGTGAGCCCGAAAGAAGTCTCTCGCGCGCGACCATCGACGCCATGGAGCGACAACCGTAAAAGGCGTGCGCCAGCGGCGCGCTTCTCGAGTGCGAACGCAAGATCGCCGCACAGCGCCTCAACGACCGTGAGCGCGCCGTCGAGCGCGATCACCGGCTCCATCAGGCGGCGCATCGCATGAACCGGCGGCGGCGGACGGCGAGGGATCAGGGCCTCGCGCGCGCGCCCCAGCGCCTGATCGAGCCGCAGCATCGCCGGCTGGCCGGCGCGGGCGGCGAAGGGAGCGCGGGGGCTGGTCATGATCTGGCCGATGCGCTTCAGGCCAAGACGGCGGAGCAGCGCAGCCGACGCCTCGTTAAGGCGCAGCGCCTCGACCGGCAGCGGCGCAAGCCTGTCGGCGAGTTCCTCCGCGCCGACGACGCCGCCGCCATGGCGCGCCAGCGCGAAGGCCGCGCCCGGCGTCGGCGCGATTGCAGCCTCGACGGCGAACCCTCGCGCGGCGAGGCCGGCCTTCACCATCTCCAGCATCGCTTCTTCTCCGCCGAAGAGATGCGCAACGCCGGTGATATCAAGAAAAATGCCTGATGGACGGTCGAGCGCGACAAAGGGCGTGAAGCGGTCGGCCCACGCTGCGATACGCTCGAGAAGGCGCGCATCCGCGTCCGGCTCAGCCTCGCGAGCGACAAGGCGAGGACAGAGCGCGCCGGCGTCGGCGAGCGTCATGCCGGGCGCTATTCCCACAGAGCGCGCGAGAGCGTCCGCCGCCGTCAGCGTGAACGCCGACCCCGTCCGCGCATAAAGCGCAAGCGGGGCCTCAGCCGGCGCGAGCCTGAGGCGCCGCAGCCGGTCGGTCGGCAGGAAGGGAAGAAAAACCGCCATCCAGCGGGCGGGCGATGGCTTTGAAATCAAACTCATGAGCGCACCATTCGAGACGCCAGGCCGCTCCTGCAGGACCGGCGCGATTGCGGGCGAGGCGCACGTCGAAGGCAGGGGCGCCCAATCCGTATACAGTGCTTTGAGACGGCGCCGGGGAAATCTCGAAGCGAAGCGCGGCCGCACTTGCGCGCGCAGCGTCGAACCGAATAAGCGCACAACGGCTGTTATTCTTTTTTGCTGCGAGAAAAAGGCGGCGTGTCGCGATAAGATCGAGCGGCTTTGACGACGGTGCGATCGTGCAGAGAACGATCGCGCCGGAAATGGTCAGCCCCTGTTCCGCCGCCCACAGAGCGTCGATTTGCGTGCGCGTCTTCACGACGAGAAAACGATCGAGATCGACGCCGAACTGCGCAAGACCTTCCGCACAAGGATCGCCGATCTCGGCGAGCAGGCGCTCCGGCGCCGCCCACACCGTGAGGCCGTGTTTCGCCCACGTGCGCGCGAATGCGAGCGCGAAGCCGACGGCGGCGACTTCATCGCCGGGCGCGGCGGGCGCGATCTCGACAAGGCGCAGCGCGGCATTCATCCGTATACGGTCGAACGAGAACGCCGCGCTGGAAGAGCCGACAGGAGACATGGGAAAAGTTAAGAACAAAACAGGAACATCCGCAAGGGCAGAATTTTTCCCCAGTTTTTATGATTTGGAATCATGGGGTTAGGTCCGCCGCTCCGCCCGGACGATAACCGACCGCGCCGCTGCGAAAAGCGCCTCCGGGGCCTGCATCTCGAGGAAATGGGTGCCGCCGCGGATCTTCCGGAGTTCGACGTCAGCGCCTTCACTGAAATAGCCTTTCAGCGTTTCAGCATCGCCCATGGAGACAAGGTGATCGAAGTCGCCATGGAGGATCGTCACGGGCGCGCTCACCTCCTTCAGTCGAGCGAACAAGGGGCCGATCTGAGGCCGCCGCCCGGCTATTTCCTCGCGCGCATTATGAAGCGTTCGCGGCACGAGCGCGCGCACAATGGGCGCGCCGCCGAGATCGACGAAAGGCTGCACCCAGCTTCGCGGCTCGGTGATGAGCGCGGCGACCGTCACCGCTCCTTTCACCGTTTCGGGGTGATCGACCAGGGCCTTCAAGGCCAGCTCACCGCCATAAGAAACGCCGAGCGTCACGACTTTCTTGTCGCCCTTGAGAAAGGGCGCCGCCGCCGCGACCTGATCGTCGAAACTGAGATAAGCTTGGGCGTGACCCTTCGCATAGCCGGGGCGCGCCAACAGCACGACTTCAATGTCGGCTGGCGCCGTCCGCAACATCCGCTCGAAGAGATATTTCCGCGCCGGCGTGCCGGGGAACATGACAAGGCGCCAGGGCGCGTCACGCTCGGCGACCCACGCCTGATTTTGAAGCGGCGTCGCCAGCGGCGCGTCGTAGGAGAGTTCGCGATAAAGCGCGGTCAAATCAGGTCCACCACCGCTCGGGCCGCGCCGTGAAATTCGCCGCTTTTTCGAGCGCCCACATGCCCTTGAACAGCGTTTCCTCGTCGAAGGGGCGGCCGATAAGCTGGAGGCCCAAAGGCAAACCGCGGGCGTCGAGGCCGGCGGGCACGCTCGCGCCTGGGAGCCCCGCGAGGTTCGCCGTCACGGTGAAAACGTCGTTCAGGTACATCTGCACCGGATCGGCGGATTTCTCGCCGAGCGCGAAGGCGGCCGACGGCGCCGAGGGCGTCAGGATCAGGTCGACCTTGCCGAATGCATCCTGGAACTCATCGAAAATCCGCTTACGGACTTTCTGCGCGCGCAGGTAATAGGCGTCGTAATAGCCCGCCGACAACACATAGGTGCCGATCATGATCCGGCGCTTCACTTCCTTGCCGAAGCCTTCCCACCGCGTGTTCGCGTACATCGAATGGATGTCGATGAATTCCTTCGCGCGAAGGCCGTAGCGCACGCCGTCATAGCGGGCGAGGTTCGACGACGCCTCCGCCGGCGCCACGATGTAGTAAACGGGCAGCGCGTATTTCGTCAGCGGCAGCGAGATATCGACGATCTCGGCGCCGGCGTCCCTCATCCAGTTGACGCCATCCGCCCAGAGCTTTTCGATTTCCGCCGGCATGCCGGCGATGCGGTATTCCTTGGGCACGCCGATGCGGAGCCCCTTCACCGATTGGCCGAGAACAGCCTCGTAATCCGGCACCGGGCGATCGACCGAGGTTGAATCCTTCGGATCATGCCCCGCCATCGAGCGCAGCATGATCGCCGCATCGCGCACGTCGCGCGCGATCGGGCCCGCCTGGTCGAGCGAGGAGGCGAAGGCGACGACGCCCCAGCGCGAACAGCGCCCGTAAGTCGGCTTCACGCCGACCGTCGCCGTCAGCGACGCCGGCTGGCGAATGGAGCCCCCGGTGTCGGTCGCGGTCGCAGCGGCGCACAGATGCGCGGCGACCGAGGCGGACGAGCCGCCGGATGATCCGCCCGGCGTCAGCTTGGCGTTGCCGCCTTTGGCGCGCCACGGATTGACGACGGGTCCGTAGTAACTCGTCTCGTTCGACGAGCCCATGGCGAACTCATCCATGTTGAGCTTGCCGAGCATCACCCCGCCGTCGCGCCAGAGCTGCGCCGAGACGGTCGATTCATATTGCGGCTTGAACCCGTCGAGGATGTGCGAGCCCGCCGACGTCAGCACGCCCTCGGTGCAAAAGAGATCCTTGATGCCGAGCGGCACACCTTCGATCGGCCCGCCCTCGCCGCTCGCGAGTTTCGCGTCGGAGGCCTTCGCCATCGCGCGCGCCTTGTCGGGCGTGACGGTGATGAAGGCGTTGAGGTCCTTCGCCTTCTCGATATTGGCGAGATAGGCGTCGGTCGCCTCGAGCGAGGAAACCTTGCGCGCTTTCAGCGCGTCCCGAAGTTCGGCGAGGGTGAGGTCGGTGGGGTTCGTCATGACTATTCCACCACCTTCGGCACAACGAAGAAGTGATCCTCGGTCTTCGGCGCATTGGCGACGATCCGTTCCGGCTGGCCGCCGCCGGTGGGGCCGTCGGCGACGACGTCATCGCGCATTTTGAGTTTCATCTCGACCGTCGAGGTGATCGGCTCCACGCCCGTCACATCGACCTCGTTCAACTGCTCGATCCATTTGAGGATGCCGTTGATCTCTCCCGCGAGCGGCTCCAGCCGGTCCTCGGGAACGGCGAGCCGCGCCAGCTTGGCGACCTTGGCGACGGTATTCTTGTCAACGGTCATGAGATTGCACCTGCGAAAGATCGCGAGCCCTATCAACGCCGCGCGGGGTCATCAAGCGCGACGCGGACCGGTTGAGGGCGCCTCTTCTCCCCTCTCCCGCTCCTGGCAGGAGAGGGGCCGGGGGTGAGGGGCCGAAATTGACGAGATCGACACAATTTGACGCTCCCTCACCCGGCGCTGCGCGCCACCCGCTCCCGCCCGCGGGAGAGGGTGAGGCGACCGTCGTGGCTGCGCTCATCATAAGCGCCTATATCTTGCAGTTATGTCAGATGAATTCGAAGCTGCCGCCGCTGCCTTCGGCGCCAGGGGCGCGCTCCTTGGTCTCGATCTCGGCGAAAAGACGATCGGGGTCGCGTCCTGCGATCCGGCCCGGAGGGTCGCGACGCCGATCGAAACCATCCGCCGGACGAAGTTCACGGCCGACGCCGACCGCCTAAAGACGCTGGCGGGGGAGCGCGGCGTGGTCGGCTTCGTGCTTGGCCTGCCGCGCAACATGGACGGGACCGAGGGCGCGCGGGCGCAATCGACACGGGCCTTTGCGCGCAGCCTGACGAGGGCCCTCGGCCTTCCCGTGGCGCTCTGGGACGAGCGGCTGTCCACGGCGGCGATCGACCGCGACCTCATCGGCCTCGACACCAGCCGGGCGAAGCGGGCGGCGAAAATCGACGAATCAGCGGCAGCCTTCATCTTGCAAGGGGCGATCGACCGGCTTGGCCGGGCGCGCGCCTGAGGGAAAGGGGCGAACCATGGATCCTGCTGCCTTGAAACGATTGATGTCGGTGCTGCTTGTCGCGACCGGCGTTCTTCATATCGTGGTCGCGGTCGCGGGCGCGCCGGAATCGTTGAGGATTCCGCTTGCGGCCTTCGGTGCGCTCTATGGAACGCTTGGCGTTCTGCTGCTGCGCGGCGGACGGCCGATCGTGCTCGCGGCGATGGCGGCCTGCGCGACAGGGATCGCGCTTGGCGGGACGAATTATCTCCAGAACGGGGGGCCGCCGACCCTGTTGGTGATGTTCCTGATCGACGCCATCGTCCTCGTTTGCGGGGCGCTGTGGCTTTCAAAGTCCGGCAAGTGATTGCGGGCGAGCCGCGGGCGGCGATAAAAGCCGCGCCATGACGCTCCCCGCCCGCCCTCTCCCGCCCGGCAATGGGTTTTCGGCCGCAACCCTCATCAACATTTCCGATGTATCCGACGCGGAAGTCGGGCTCATCCTCGATCTTGCCGAGCATTATGCCGGCTGGCTGCGCCGCGGCGAGCGCCCGGCGCAGCGCCTTGCCGGCAAGACGCAGATCAATCTCTTCTTCGAGGATTCGACGCGCACCAATCTCAGCTTTGAACTCGCCGGCAAGAAGCTCGGCGCCGACGTGCTCAATGTGCCGGTCGCGGCCTCCTCCGTGAACAAGGGCGAGGCGCTCATCGACACTGTGCAGACGCTCGCCGCGATGGGCGCGCATGTCGTTATCGTCCGTCACAAGGAGCCGCGCGTCCATGCTGACCTCGCGCGCCGTATCGCCTGTCCCGTCATCAACGCCGGCGACGGCGTGCGCGAACATCCGACGCAGGCGCTTCTCGACGCCGCAACGATCCGTTCGGCGTTCGGGCGCATCGAGGGTCTCGTCATCGCAATCTGCGGCGACATCAGGCATAGCCGCGTCGCCGCCTCGGGCGCCGAACTCCTGCTGCGCATGGGCGCCGAGGTGCGCTTCGTCGGTCCGGCGCACCTGATGCCGGAGGCGACGCTGTTCCCTCAGGTGAAGCGCTTCCAGTCGCTGAAAGAAGGTCTTGCCGGCGCCGACATCGCAATGGGCCTTAGGATGCAGTTCGAGCGCATGGAGGGCGACGGGCGCGCGCTGGCGAAAGGCTATTTCGAGGAATTCGGGCTCAGCCACGAAACCCTGCGCTTCGCCGGGCCCGGCGCGAAGGTGATGCACCCCGGCCCGATGAACCGCGGCGTCGAGATCGACGGCGCGCTCGCCGATGATACGAGCCGCTCGCTGGTCCTGACGCAGGTCTTCTACGGCGTCGCCGTGCGCATGGCGGTGCTCGACCTTCTGATCACGAAGGGGCTCGGTCAATGACCATCCTCCTCGCCGCGGTCATCGGCTATCTCCTCGGTTCGGTTCCGTTCGGCCTCGTCATCACGAAAGCGGCCGGCCTTGGCGATATCCGGAAGGTCGGCTCCGGCAATATCGGCGCGACGAACGTCCTGCGCACCGGCAGGAAGGACCTCGCCGCGGCGACGCTCCTGCTCGACAGCGGCAAAGGCGCCATCGCGGTCCTTATCGCCTATGCGCTGGTCTGGCGTCCGGAAGTCGCCGGCGCTGCCGCATTTCTGGGGCACTGCTTCCCGGTCTGGCTGAGGTTCCAGGGCGGCAAGGGCGTCGCGACCTTTCTTGGAACTCTGCTCGCGCTGTGGTTTCCGGCAGGAGCCTTCGCTTGTGCGATCTGGCTCGGCTGCGCATTCCTCTTCAGATATTCCTCGCTCGCCGCGCTTGTCGCCGCGGCAGCCTCGCCGCTCGTTCTGTTCGCGATGGGAAAGCCGGCCTTTGCTCTCGCAGCGCTCTTCATGGCGCTCCTTATCTTCATTCGCCACAAGGCGAACCTCACCCGCCTTCTGAAGGGCGAGGAGCCGAAGATCGGCGCCAAGAAGGCCGCCGAAGCGCCAGCCGGCTGACGACGCCGCGAGGGGGAGACAGTGACGCCCACCGACGAGGAACGCCTCGACTGGCTGCGATTGATCCGAACCGAGACGATCGGGCCCGTGACGTTCGCACGCCTCATCGAGCGCTACCGCGCGCCCGCGCGCGCGCTCGATGCGCTGCCGGGCCTTGCGTCGAAGGCGGGGCGCCGCGCCGCGCTGAAGCCCCCGTCGCGCGCCGAGGCCGCCGCCGAGCTTGAACGCGCATCGGAAACCGGCGCCCGCCTTATCATCCTCGGCGAGCCGGATTATCCGGCGCTTCTTACCGAAATCCCTGCGGCGCCGCCTGCGATCTATGTCCGCGGCCATGCGGGCCTGTTCGACCGACCGGCGGTCGCGCTCATCGGCGCGCGCAATTCCTCGAGCCTCGGACGGCGCCTGACGCGGCTCCTCGCCGAGGGGCTGGGCGCGGCGGGCGTCGTCGTCGTGTCGGGCCTTGCGCGCGGCATCGACGGCGCGGCGCATGAGGCTGCGCTGAAGTCTGGCACGATCGCCGTCGTCGCCGGCGGGACCGATGTCGTCTATCCGCCGGAACATGCTGGCCTCATGAACGAAATCGCCGCACAAGGCGCGATCGTTTCCGAGCAGCCACCCGGCGCCGTTCCGACCGCGCGCGATTTCCCGCGGCGCAACCGCATCATCTCGGGTCTTTCCCGCGGCGTCGTCGTCGTCGAGGCGGCGGCGCGCTCGGGAACGCTCATCACCGCCCGCTTCGCGCTGGAACAGGGGCGCGAGGTTTTCGCCGTGCCGGGTTCCCCGCTCGACCCGCGCTGCCAGGGCGCCAACAGGCTGATCCGCGAAGGAGCGACGCTGATCGAATCCGCCGACGACATCCTCGCCGTTCTCGCCAGCCAGACCCGCGCCGCGCGCGAGCCCGGCCACGACGGCTTTTCCTGGAGCGCGCTGGGCGAGACGGATGCCGCGGAAATCGCCCGCATCCGCGACAGCGTGCGCGACCTCTTGAGCTTTGCGCCGACGCACCGGGACGACATCCTGCGCGAGGCGGAGGCGCCGCCGGCGCTTGTCATCGACGCGCTGATCGAGCTTGTCCTCTCCGGCGAGGCCGAGGAGCACCCGGGCGGGCGCTTCGCACTGAAGGCATAAGGCCCTACCCGGCCGCCTTCTCCGCTTCCTCGACGCTTTCGCGCAGGAGGTAGGCAAGCCGGACAAGGCCAGCCGACTGCGCCATCTTCTCGAGCTGCCGGAGAAGGTCGCCGATATACTCCGCAGTCTCCGTCTCGCTGGCGAGAAGGGTTTCCCCGTCGGAAGCTTCCCGGGACGCCCCTTTTTGAATCGCCATCGCCAATCTCGCCTGAAAAGCGGCCAGTCGCCGCCTGGGGAACGGCCAGCATAGCAACTGTAGGATGCTCGGTAAACTCACTTTCTACCTTGGGTTGCCTTCCCGTGCGCCCGTGGTTGACTTTTTTACCATGCCCGACGCAGGGTCCGCGCCCATTCGGCGGGGGGTTCGTGGCGGCGACAGCCGCCGGCCGCCCTGTCCCGCAGCCTTCGAGGAGCCGCCGCGACGCATGCAAGTCGTGATCGTTGAATCGCCCTCCAAGGCCAAGACCATCAACAAATATCTGGGGCCTGGCTTCAAGGTGCTCGCCTCGTACGGGCATATCCGCGACCTGCCCTCGAAAGACGGCTCGGTCGATCCCGCGCGCGATTTCGACATGGTGTGGGAGCTCGACGCAGGTTCGAAAAAGCGGGTCGCCGAGATCGCCGACGCCGTCAAAGGCGCTGACCGGCTGATCCTCGCAACCGACCCCGACCGCGAGGGCGAGGCGATCTCCTGGCACCTCCTCGAGGTGCTCAGCCAGAAGAAGGCCCTGAAAAAAGACCTGAAGATCGACCGGGTCGCCTTCAACGCCATAACGAAGAGCGCCGTCGCCGAAGCGATCGCCCGTCCGCGGCAGGTCGATCAGGATCTCGTCGACGCCTATCTCGCCCGGCGCGCGCTCGATTATCTCGTCGGCTTCACGCTGTCGCCGGTGCTGTGGAGGAAACTCCCGGGCGCGAGATCGGCCGGGCGGGTGCAGTCGGTCGCGCTCCGCCTCATTTGCGAGCGCGAGCTTGAGATCGAGAAATTCGTCGCTGAGGAATACTGGACGATCGCGGCGCAAGCGAC
>FRDC01002948.1_pt1 | contig 14461 bp, 13 predicted proteins | sample 1106171 | NCBI WGS metagenome assembly FRDC01 (sample SAMEA3930566, study PRJEB13176) | freshwater metagenome | biome: Drinking water system; feature: drinking water; material: water | place: Singapore | collected 2014-12-20
AGCCGCTCGTGCTCTGGCACTTCGATCTGCCCTCCGACCCGCTCCGTTCCAAGTGGCTCGCGGCGGGGCATATCAGCACGCGACTCACCCAGCCCGCCCCGCCCGGCCCCGATGGCGCGCCGGCCTCCTTCGGCCTTCCCGCGCTCATCATCGGCGACTTCAACACGCCGCGCGGCGCCGCCTCGCTCCGCCGCGCCTTCGCGTCGTATTCGAGCGTCTTCGACGCTGTCGGCAAGAGCCCCGGCGCCACCTGGCCGCGGCGCTTCCCCCTGCTGCAGATCGATCAGGCCCTGGCTCCCGCCGCAACCCTACCTCTGGGCTGGGGAAGCGTCGATCCCGGCGAGGGCGATCACCTCGCCATCATCGTTGATGTGGGCCTGCCCGATTGAACGCCCCCGCACCCCATGCCTGACAGGTGCCGAGCAGACGCGTTGGGTCCGGGAAAACGGCGAGATTGGGCTGGCCTGCCGGGCAAAAGCCCGTAGATTTACGTGTCGGTGAGCCGACCAAGTCTGCCGGAGTGGTTCACGCGCGCCCACGGTGCCCTGGGAGCGCGTGGTGAGTCTTGTCGCGTTCGGCCGGTTTCGAGCCGGGGCAATGGTCCATGGCGGGCGATGGCGGGTGTGCTGGGTGCTGATGATGGTTTGCTGGGATCGCCGCGTGAGGGCGCGGCGGTGATCAAAGGGTCTGCGGCGCGTGCCGCGGCCGCGCGGGGATGGGGGTGCAAGTGTTGCAGGCAACGTTGGCGAAGCGGATGAGGTCCAGAGAGAGGATGATGGAACGAGTGAACGCCGAGTGGAAGCGCGCCAAGCGGGCCGCGTGGGCTGTCGCCGCGCTGCTCGTGCCGCTGGCCGCCGCGCCCGCCGTCATCGCGCAAGATACCAGCGCCGTCTTTCCCGGTGTCCGTCCCGTGATCCCCGCGCCGGGTGAGACCGACAACGGCCCGGTCTTCGCCACCTCGCTCAACTCGTTGCACTATTTCTTCATGTCCGATCCGGTCTCGCACCGCGAGCTGATCAGCCCGCAATACCCGGTGTATTACGACACGCCCCTGCACCCCACGGTGGTGTACACGCCCAAGTCCAACGGCGCCGACCTCACCATCACCTACACCAACACCACCACCGCACCCGCGCGTCTGGGCACCATCGCCATCACCGGCATTCAGTTTCCGCTGGGGATGAAGTTCTGGCAGTTCGGCCAGGACACCAAGCCACTCACCTTCGACAGCTACGCCAAGCAGGGCAACGACCTTTACCCCGGCGGCGTCTACAGCCCGCTCACGGTGCTGGGCGACAACCTGCACACCATCGGCATCGCGTTGCTCTACCCCGCCGTGCTCTACGACCAGCAGATCGTGAAGTTCGTGGTGGCCGCCCCGCTCGCGCCCGGCGGCGACCCGACCGCCCCCCGGCCCTGGGCCGCCGGCTTCCGCCTCGAGGCCAACCTCGCCCCCGGCGCCACCCGCACCTACACCCTCACCGTGCGCGCCATCCGCGCCGGCGGCAACTGGCTTCACACCGCCGTGCCCTACCGCGACTACTTCCAATGGACCTACGGGCCGGTGAAGTACGCACGCGACGCTCGCTCCGTGCTCGGCCAGGCCGCCGCGTTCTTAGAGTTCGTGACCCCCACCAACCCGCGCGGCTACGCCGGGCAGGACCTTCGCCCCGACCTCAACGGCTGGAAGCCCTGGGCCGACCGCTTCCGCCTCGACGCCAGCCGCGGCGGCTTCGGCCGCGTCATGCTCTGGAACCCCTCGGGCGTGTTCAACAACTCGCCCCTCAACTTCCCCTTCCAGTTCATGACCGGGATGCTCCCCTACCCGGTCGCCGCCTCCACGCTGCACGAGCTCGCCGCCCTGCGCACCAACCCCGGCCTCGAGGTGGGCTTCTGGTGGGGCCACTCGCTCAGCGTGATGGAGCAGTGGAACCCCACCACCGGCCACAACCTCAACCCCTACAACCAGGCCGACGTGGACCGCGCCTTCGCCGAGCTGAACATCGCCGTGGCCGCGGGAGCGTCCATCATCGGCCTCGACGCGTTCAAGATGCCCAGCCCCGCCGCCCAGTATTTCTGGCTCCAGCAGATGCGCGTCCACTCGCCGGGCATCAAGTTCGTTCAGGAGAACGCCGCCAGCGACATCTTCCACAACCTCTCCCCAACCTTCCACGAGGCGAACGTGATCGTTCACCCGCACATCCTCGGCGATCTGCTCAACCCCGGCCACGAGACCTGGGCCGCCATCACCGAAGCCGGAAAGATCGGCGGCCGGCGCAACACCATGCCCATCCTGGGCGATGAAGAGGTTGAACGCGTGCGCGACCTGGGCTTCGTGCCCCTCACCTACGGCTGGACGCCGCGCACCGCGCGCCCCGCCGCCGAGTCGTGGATGCAGACCATCCCGGAGAGCATCCGCCGCACCGACATCTCGCTCAGCCCCGAGCGCGAGGCCGCCCTGCGACGTGCCCCGCGCCTTCCGCCAGAGATGGAGGCCGCCGCGCTCAGGGGCCGCCGCGCGGCACCACCCGCAAGCCCCGAACGCGCCGTGCCCGCCCCTGCGCTGGCCCCCGTGCCGGCCCCGCCCGCATCCACTGTCGGCTCCGACACGCCCTGACACCCCGGCCCTACGGCCCGAAGCGCCGGCCCGTCTCCGGGTCCAGCATCGTCCACTTCAGGGCGCGGCACAGCCGCATCAACACCGGAAAGCCGAAGTCGTCGTCGGTCATCGTCACCAGCACCTGCCGCACATCGTCCTGCATCGTCGGCACTTCCAGCACCAGCCCTGGCCCGAAGAGCAGCCCCACGCCGCTCACCGCATCCTTCACGCGCGGCATCACCGACAGCGGATCGTCGCACGCGATGTTGTACGGCACCAGCGCCTCGGCCACCTCCAGCACGCTGCCCATGATGGGCATACCCCCGCCTTCGTCATCGGCGGTGTCCGCCGCATCGGCGGCCTTCATCAAAATGATCTGGCGTGAGCGGGCCACAGGGCGATAGGTTATTCCCCGCCCGCCTTGCGCTTCTTGGCGGGCTTCACGGGCGCATCCCCGTCCTCGGCGGCCCGGTTCCGCACCAGCTCCTCGGCGATGCTGATGAGCCGCTCCAGGGGCGCGGGCTTGAGCAGGTACTTGTCCACGCCCAAACTCTCGGCATAGGCCTGGTGCCGCTTGCCCTCGTTGGCCGTGAGCATGATCACGCTGGGCGCACGCTCGTAGCCCTTGATCTTCTCCAGCACCAGAAAGCCCGAGCGCTTGGGCAGCATCATGTCGAGCACCACCAGGTCGGGCGGTTCTTCCTGACAGACGCGCACCGCCTCGTTGCCGTCGCCCACGGCCCGCGTCGCCGCGCCCTCGGCCTTCAGCGCGGCGTCCATCGCCTCCAGTACATCGCGGTCGTCATCAACGAGCACCACCTTCACACCTTGGAGCCGGCCGGGCATAGGGAGCCTTTCTCTATCTTCACAGGGGCAGGGGGAGGGTAGAGCCCCCCTCTGCCATCTGGATACGCACGAAGCGGGCGGGGGGGTGCAACCAAGCGGCCACGACGGGGCATCTGTGGCGATGCGAGCGACCAAACTCCCCCGCTTCACGTGCCGATATTCCACCGTCGGGGAACGTCCCGCGCTGGCCGTGAGCGCATCGAGCGGCGGGCGCGGCGGGCCATGGGGCCCGGCCACAAAACTGGGAAGCGTGGACACCCCACGCCAGTGGGTTCGGCTCGGCAGGAACCCCCTCCTTTCGCCGTTCGGGCAACGGACCCAATCGAGCGCGCCCAACACCACCGCCAGCGCAAGCCGGCGGTTTGTGTTTTTTTGCCGCGCCCGTTACTCCTCAGTCTCCCCCCGCCGCGCCGGGGCGCGGCCCGGGTGCTACCCACTCCCGATCCACCTCGCCCACCAGCGTGTCATCCTCCGTGCGGATGCGCACCGCCCGCACCCGCTTACCCGGCGGGAGCGCCAGCCGCAGCGCTTCGAGCAGGCCGTTGCGCGTGGCGATGGGCGTGGCCTCCACGGGCGAGGCGATGTGAACCGTATCGGTGATCGTCTTCATCGTGTGCTCCTGTATCCCCGTGCATCGGTGCCGTCGTACGGGCCGGTCCGCCGGCCCGTGCGACGTGCTCGCCTACGGCCTTCGCTCTGCCGTGCCCGCCCGTCCCTGTGCCACCAAACGTGCCAGGTTCAGTTCCGCGCTCCAGCGTGCCGCCAGGGCCCGCCGCACTGCCGCAGAACCCCTTGCGTAGAGCGCGTCGTAACCGGCAAAGCCCAGTTCACGCGACCACCCGTCGGCCGCGGCGTTCCACGGCACGCCCGTGCGATTGGCCGCGCCATCGTCCATCGTGAACAGCACCCCCGCGCTCTGCGCAGCCAGCTCATCAAGCGACCGATCCGTCTCTTGTGCAAGCAGCCCATCGGCGCTTCGCGCATCGCGGGCCATGAGCGCGATCGCGGCGGGCGTGGTCACGGCCAGCCTGCCCACCGCCAACCGCTGGTACACGCCCACACGCACCGGGCGTGAAGACCCCGGCCCGCCCGTGCTGCCCGCGTCAAGCGCCAAAGCCCCGTCGGCCACGATCTCGCCCAGCACTTCGGGCGTGGTGTCGGCCCGATCCGAGGTCATCGCCGCGGCGGCAGCCGGGTCTTGCCCACCCGCCTCGCCCGAGGCGTGTACCACGCGCTTGCCCGTGGGCACGATGAAGAGCTCGCCCCGCGCGTACCCCAGCGTGCCCTCGTACAGGCCCGTGCGCGGGTTCTGCCCCAGCGAGAGGCCGATGGTGGATTGGGTGCTCGCCAGCACGCTCTCACGCAGCAGCCGGTCAGAACACGCCGCGCCCATCAAGGGCAGCAACACCGGCCACCAGCGTGCAGGGTGCAACCGGGAGAACGTGCGCCGGGCGCACACGCCGAAACGCGAAGCGTGCAACATGGGGGAACCTCCTGTAATGGGTCTGCCAGCGCCGCCGCCGTGGAATCCGCTCGAATCACGATCGGCGCAACGGTCAGGTGCAGCTCGCCGGAACCCAGAGACACCCGCCGCGCGAGCAGCTGTGCATCACGCGCCACCGTGAGCGTCGAGCGGTCGGCCGCGCCCAGCGTGAGGCCCTGCCCGGAGACGATCAGCCCCGCCTCGCGCGTGCGTTCCAGCGCGGCGAGCGGTGCGTGCCGCCCCGCGTCGCCGGCCACGGCCCGCTGCACGCTCACCACGCCCAGGCCAATCACCAGCGTGTGCGTGCCGGTCTCATCGTGCCATGAGCACGCGGGCATCGCCAGCGCAATGCCGACGGAGGCAAATGGAGCCAGCCACGGAATGGGGCGTACACGCGGGCGCACGCAGCAGCATGGAGCGCGTCCGGCGCCTGTTCAAGGCGCGAGCGGGCCACGACCACACAATCGCGCGCAAACGCGGTCGTGCGTGCAAGAAAAGTGGAGGATGAGCGGGCGCGGGTGGTTTGGGGGCGGGACGCGAGCCGTGCTCACGCCGCGAGACGCACCGGCGGTCCGGCCGGCATCGCCACGTGCTCGGCCGGCGCGAACACGATGCGGTCCTTGCCCGCCTCTTTCGCGCGATACTGCAACGAATCGATCGCACCCAGAAGTTCATCCACCGACGCGGGTGCTTTGACAAACGTGCGCACGCCGATGCTGAAGGTCACCGGCCAGCGTTGTTCGCGCATCGCCGCCAGCAACCGCTCACGCAACTTCGGGATCAGCGTGCCCGCGTCGGTTGCGTTCAGGCCGGGCAAGAGCAGGGCAAACTCGTCGCCCCCCAGCCGCGCCACATGATCGGTCGCACGCAGGTTCGCGTTCATGGTCTGCGCCACCACCCGCAGCACCGCGTCTCCCGCGGCGTGGCCCAGCCGGTCGTTCACGATCTTGAAGTTGTCGCAGTCAACAAACACGCCCGTCAGCGGCTCGCCCGAGCGGGCCATGCGGGCCAGCTCCTGATTGGCCGCCGCCAGAAACGCCCGCGGGTTGGCGATCGAGGTCATCTCGTCGGTGTTCGCCAGATTGCGTTGCTGCTCCAGCGCTCTGCGCAGCCCCGAGATGAGCGCGGCCACCACGGCGAACGAACCCACTTTGGTGACCAGGACCATTCCCAGTTCAAGGCGGGGCAGGCCGTGGGGCAAGGACGGAAAGCCGTAGGCAAACGCGGCGATGCCGCCGAAGAACGCGAACAGCAGCCCCCACGCGGTGCCAACGTACCACGTTACCAGCGCGATGGGCAGCGTGTAGAAGAGCGCGAGCGGCGCGTGCGGCCCGGCCAGCTCGTCAAACGTGGCCACAAGCGCGAGCAGCGCCACGCCCAGCGCCAGCACCAGCGCGCGCGGCAGCCGCGACGCCACCGCCGAGGCGCGCCGCAACAGGCCCGTGATGGTGTTGCTGAGGCCCTTCACCAACGGGAATATCGGCACACAACCGGGGCCGATTCACCGCAGGAGGGGATCAAGGGACCGAGGGATCAAGGGATCAAGGCCCGCCCGCCGCCCGTATGGTTCTCCCGGTGCTTGTGCTCAACGTCATCCAGGGTCCGGATAAGGGCAAGACCTACGAACTGCCCGACGATGAGCCCCAACTCGTCGGCCGCTCCAGCGAGGCCCTGCCCATGACCGACAGCACGGTCTCGCGCCGGCACGCCGAGCTCACGCCCGACGAGGGCCAGTGGTGGCTCAGCGATCTGGGCTCGCAGAACGGCACGTGGGTCAACGGCGTCCGCATCGCCGAGCGCACGCGGCTCAAACTCGGCGACCAGATCCGCACCGGGGCCACGCTCTTTGTCTTCGGCAAGAGCGACAAGAAAACCACCGCCGCCGCCAAGCGTGTGCGCCTCTTGCGCAGCGATCAGGTGGCCGCGAGCGTCGAGCGCACGCTGGCCAGCAACGAAGACTCGGTGATTCTCGCCGAGCCCGAGCCGCGCCAGAGCGCGATCGATCACCTGCGCATCATCTACAAACTTGTCACGCTCACCGGCCGCCCCGCGGGGCGCGAGGCCCTGCTCGAAGGCGTGATGGACCTGGTCTTCAGCGAGTTCAGCCCCGAGCGCGGCGTCATCATGATGGCCGACCCGGAAGACCCCGATCGTCTCGAGCCCGCCGTGGTGCGCACCAACGAGTCGCTCGAATCGGCCAGCGCGGGCAGCACCGCCGGCGGAATGGTGGAGCCCGACGGCAAGGTGGGCGTGTCGCGCACCATCATCCAGACCGCCGTCAAGAAGGGCGAGGGGATTCTGTCCAGCAACGCCATGAGCGACCCGCGCTTCGCCGCCGGCGACAGCGTGGCGCGGCTCAACATCCGCTCGGCGATCTGCTCGCCCATCAAGTTCCGCGACCGCACCTTCGGCGCGCTCTACATCGACAGCAGCATGGCCAACTACACCTTCACCGCCGAGCAGCTCGCCCTCATGAACGCCATCGGCCAGCACACCGGCCTCGCCCTCGCCAACGCCGAGATGTACGAGCACAAGCTCCGCAGCGAGCGCCTCGCCGCCATGGGCGAGACCGTCGCCAGCCTTTCGCACTCGATCAAGAACATCCTCCAGGGTCTGCGCGGCGGGGCCGACGTGGTCGAAATGGGCCTGAAAAAGGGCGACAACAAGCTCGCCAACAGCGGATGGGGCATCCTCAAGCGCAACCTCGACCGCATCATCAACCTCACCATGAACATGCTCGCCTACTCGCGCCCCCGCGAGCTGGAGATCGAGCTCACGCGCCTGGGCCCGCTGCTTGACGATTGCGCGAGCTTGCTGAAAGACCAGTGCGACAGCCGCGGCGTCGCCCTCATTGTCGATGCCGAGTCCGACATGCCCCCCGTGCCCATCGACTCCGGGCAGGTGCATCAGGCCCTTATGAACCTGCTCTCCAACGCGCTCGACGCCGTTGAGCCGGAGACCGGTGTCATCACCGTTCGCGCCGCCATGAAGGCACGCGCGAAGAGCGAGGCAGCCGGTGGCGGCACCGGCTCAACGCTCGAGGCCCAGATCGCGGTGATCGACAACGGACCCGGCATCCCGCCCGAGAAGGTCGGCAAAGTCTTCGAGCCCTTCTTCACCACCAAGGGCCTGCGCGGCACCGGCCTGGGCCTCGCCGTCACCAAGCGCGTCGTCGATCAGCACGGCGGCACGATCTCAATCAAGAGCGTGGTGGGCAAAGGCGCCGCGTTCCTCATTTCGCTTCCCGCCGAGCGCGCTCACATGGACCCGGCCCAAACCGCCGGCCCGCGTGCTGGTGGCGCCGGGGCAGGTGCCGGGCTGAGCGGCACCAGCGTCGGCAGAAGTGGCGGGACTGCGGCCGACCGCCCCGGCACGCGCGGCCCCAAGGGGCGCACCGACGGCAGCGGGGGGGCCCGAACGTGACCATCGAAATACGAACCACCACCGTCTCCGGCGCACCGCACGCCAACGCTTCCGCCTTCGGCGCATCGGAGGGGCCGGTGGTGCGGGTTGTTTCCGGCGCCCTCTCGCTGGCACTCCTGCTCGCCGTGGGCATGGTCTTGTTGCCCCTGGTGCTGCTTGCGGTGGTGCTTTCGGCTGGCTACGCCCTGCTGCTCTTTGCCACTTGGCTTGTGCGCGAGCGGCTGGCGAGCTGGGGGTGGATCACGGGCCGCATGGCCGAGGATGCCCGCCGCGGCGTGAAGGTGATTGGCCGCGCCGAGGGCGAGTGAGCACGTCACCCGCACAGACTCCGCACGCTCATGTGGAAAATGTCCGGGTGTTCCCGCTTGCTCTTTGCTCCTGATCGGGCGATACTCCCCTCCCTGCCGGTCTTCTCCGGCAAGGCGCGTGCCAGCGCGTTTCGGTCGGCCCGAGCCCCGCTCTTGCCCCCGCAGTCGCTGTCGCGCGACGATCCAGGTTTTTCGCGCACTCGATGCCTCGTGGGTCGAGCGCGATGGTTGTAAACGCAGTCCAACACCAAGGAAACGCCCATGTCATTCGAAGCCGCCGTCCATGCTCAGGCCATCGAGCTCGATCGTCTTTCGCTCGACATGTGCGCAGCCGCGGGCAGCGGCCATCCTTCCACCGCCATGAGCCTCGGCCACCTCGTCACGGTCCTCATGTTCAGCACCATGCGCTGGAGCCCCGACTACCCCGACTACCCCACCTCCGATCGCCTTGTGCTCAGCGAGGGCCACGCCGTTCCCATCATCTACGCGGCCTGCGCCAAGCTCGGCGTCAAGGTCGGCAAAGACCCTGAAAACCGCCGCTCGCTCACCATCGACGACCTCAAGAAACTGCGCGAGGCCAACAGCGAGCTTGACGGCCACCCCAACCCGATGGAGGGCTTCCCCTTCTTCGACGCGGCCACCGGTTCGCTCGGTCAGGGCCTCAGTGTCGCGGCGGGCCTCGGCGAGGCCGCGCGTCTCGACGGCACCGACCGGCGCGTCTACTGCATCATCGGCGACGGCGAGGCCCGCGAGGGCCAGGTGGCCGAGGCGCTCGACTACATCATCGACCGCAAACTCTCCAACGTCCTCCCCATCTTCAACTGCAACCAGTACGGCCAGGCCGACCGCGTGAGCGCCCAGCAGAGCGCGGCCACCATCAAGGCCAAACTCGAAGCCGCGGGCTTCAACGTGATCGAGATCGACGGCCACAAGCCCAACGAGATCAAGTCCGCCTTCGACCAGTTCATCAAGAAGTCCGGCTCCGACACCTGCACGGCCGTGGTCGCCAACACCGTGAAGGGCTGGGGCTCGGCCACCATGGCCGGCTCGGGCTGGCACGGCAAGCCCGCCACAGGCGACCAACTCCCCAAGATCATGGGCGAGCTCGACGAGAAGCGCGTCGAACTCACCAGCAGCCTTGTCTCCAGCGACTCGTTCGAGATCCAGCCCCCGGCCGAATACAAGCCCAAAGAGCCGCGCATGGGCGACATGGTTTCCATGAGCGAGACCATGAAGAAGCTGGACATGGCCAGCGCGCTCGCCACCGGCAAAATGGCCACCCGCCGCGCCTACGGCATCGCCCTTCGTGCCCTCGGCGGCATCAACGACCGCGTCGTGTCCCTCGACGCCGACGTGAGCAACTCCACCTACGCCGACATGTTCAAGAAGGACGCGGCCCTCGCCCCGCGCTTCTTTGAGTGCAAGATCGCCGAGCAGAACATGATGAGCGTCGCCTCGGGCCTCTCCGCAGGCGGCAAGGTGCCCTTCTGCTCCACCTTCGCCAAGTTTGTCACCCGGGCCTACGACCAGATCGAGATGGCCATCAACAGCGGCGCAAACCTCAAGATCGTCGGCAGCCACGCCGGCGTCACGCTCGCCGCCGACGGCCCCAGCCAGATGAGCCTGCCCGACCTCGCGTGGTTCCGCTCCTTCAGCACCGTGCGCGACCACCGCGGCAACCCCGCCTGCTACGTGCTCCAGCCCGCCGATGCCTACGCCGCGTACGCCCTCACCCACGCCATGGCCGAGTACGAGGGTGTGTGCTACATGCGCACGCTGCGTGCCGACACCGAGTTCATCTACAACGACTCAACCGCCTTCAACCTCGGCGGCTTCGAGGTTCTCGCAGAAGGGCGCGACGTGCTGATCTGTGCCGCGGGCTACATGGTGCACGAGGCCAACAAGGCCCTCGACGAGCTCGACAAGAAGGGCGTGAGCGCGACGCTGGTCGATCTCTACTCGCTCCCCTTCGAGACCGACAAGCTCCTCGACATCGCCAACCAGAACGGCGGCTACATCATCACCGTTGAGGACAACTACTCCGGCGGCATCGGCGCGGCCGTGGCCGACGCACTCACCGGCTCGGGCGACGCCTTCACCCTCAAGCAGATGTGCGTCCGCCGCATCCCCAAGAGCGCCAAGACACCCGAAGAGGTGCTGGCGATGTGCTCCATCTCCGCCGCGGACATCGTCGGCGAGACCATGAAGATGCTGCAGGTGGCGTGAGCGGCCACGGGCCGCTCACGGCCGCGCTTCGCTCAGCCCCACGCCCACGCGCTGAATGCCTGCTCGCTGCGCGGCCTCGTGCAGCCGTACCACGTCCCGGTACGGCACCCGCGCTGTCGGCCGGATCAGCACTTCGAGTGTCGCGCCTTCTCCCTGCGTTGCGCCGCTTCCGCTGCCCTTGCCCGTGCCACTGGCCTTGTCGGCCTCGGCGCGCAGCACATCGCCCATCTCATCCACGGTCGCGTTCGTCTTCCCCGCGCCGGTGGCCACGGCTTTGCCGGCCCCGTCCACATCCAGCACAATCTCCAGCCGCACGGGCGGCCTCTCGCCGGGCTTCGGCGCGCCCGCATCCGTCAAGCCCGCGCCCTCCGGCGGCTTGCGCGGCACCAAACTCTTGAGATACCACTCCGGCCCCAAGAACGCCGCGCTCGCCATGAAGAACACCAGAATCACCATCACCACATCCACCATCGGCGTCATGTTCGGGCCAAAGTGCAGGCTCCAGTTGTACAACGCATCGCGCCGCCGGAACGATCGGCGCGGCATCGGCTCCTCAGCCCGCGGCTGCGCGGCTGGTTGGCTGGCTCGAACGCTCATGGTGCCCGCTCCGTTGCCAGCCGCACACCCGTAATGCCCGCACGCCCCGCCGCGCTGAGCGCTGGCTGCACCAGCCCGTAGGGCAACGAGCGGTCCGCGCGAATCTGCACCGTGGGCGCGCCGGCACCCGCACCGCTCGACAGGCTCCCGCTGCCCGATCCGCCGCCGCCCCGCGCCGCCAGAATCGCGTCCAGTTCGCCTTCGTTCCTAAGCGGCACGCCGTCCACAAACACCCGCGCCCTGCCGCCGCCCCACGGAATCGATCCCTCAACCCCCGCCAGCACCGGCGCAATGCTCACCACAATCGGCGCATCGGCACTCGCCGTGCCGCCCACGCCCGACGCCGGCAGCCGCACCGCGCCCGCATCCGCCGCGAGTTTGCCCACGATCAGGAAGAACACGATCAGGCACATCACCACGTCAATCAGCGGCGTCACGTTGATCGCCTCGAACGAGTGGCCGGGTTGTCCGAATACACGCCTGCGCATCGGTGAGGGCCCTCGTCATCCGCACATCACGTCGCCGCGGCCATCTCCCGCGCCGTTTCCTTCACCTCGGCCTCCGCCCCGCGCTCCGGCAGCATCTCCACCAGCTCCGCGCTCACCGCCATCGCCCGGTTGCACAGCTTGTCCACCGCCGCGCGATAGAAGCCGAATACCGTGAGCGCGGGCACCGCCAGCATCAGCCCCAAGAGCGTGTGGAACAGCGCCTTGGAGATGCCCGCGCTCAGCACCGAGGGGTTGGCCTGCCCGCCCGCCTGCCCCAGCGCGGCAAACGCGATCACCATGCCCCACACCGTGCCCGCCAGCCCCAGGAGCGGCCCCAGGTTGCCGATGATGTTCAGCGGCTCGATCTTGCGGAAGAGCGCGGCGCACTGCTCGCTGGCCGCGAGCTCCGCGGCCTCGCGCATCGCGTGCTTCCGGCCCGAGGGCGCCTGGATCGCCGCGCGCACCACCCTGCTCACAAACGCCCCGTCGCGCTCCACGAAGCTCGCCAGCTCGTGCGTCTTGTCGCCCTGAATCAGCCGCCGGATGGTCCGCTCGCTCTCCTCCGGCAGCACCACGCCCTTGCGCACCTCCATCACCACCCGCACGATGAACGCCCCCGCCGCCACCGACCCGAGCACGAGCAGCAGCGTAAACAGGTCGCGGCTCTGCCAGAACAAGTCCTGCAAACTGTTGCCCGCGCCGAGCGCGGTGTTGGTGGCCGTGGTGCTTTGCATGGACGATCGTACGTTCGCACCGGCCCTTCATCCCCCTCCGCTTCCCAGCGGAGGGGGTGGTCGCAACAGCGACCGGGGGAGGTGTTCTCCGACCTCCCGTTCACCGGGCGGCCTCAGACCTGCTCTGTCGCGTTTTCCCCCGCCTCGCTCTCCCCAATCACATACGCACCCGCCAGCCACCGTCCCAAATCCGCATCGCGGCAGCGCACCGTGTCAAACGGCCAGTGCTCCCCGTCCGCCGGCACGCCCCTTCCGCACACGCGGCAGCGTGTCGCGCTCCTGCCACTCCGCTCCGCCAGCCCGGCCACGCCCGGCCACTCGCGCCGCAGCGTCCACTCCGCCGGCACGTTCAGCATCAGCTCGCGCTCCGCCCCGCCCGTCGCCACGATCTCCACCAGTCCCAGCGAGGGCTCGCGCTCCAGCGCGCTGCGCACCCGCGAAGCCCACTCCACCACCACCGCCGCACTTCCGTCCGCCAATCGCTCCCACCCGATCGAGTCCAGATCATCCGCGCCGCTCAAGCGGTAGGCATCGGCGTGTACGAGCGGCACCGGCCCGCGTGACCCCCGCGCATCCACCGTGTATTCGTTCACGATCACGAACGTCGGGCTGCACACCGGGCCGTCGCTCAGGCCCATGCCCTGCGCGATGCCGCGCACCAGGCACGTTTTGCCCGCGCCCAGTTGCCCCTCCAGCGCCAGCACATCGCCCGCGCGCAGCACACGCCCAACGCAGTGCCCGATGTAGAGCGTCTGCTCCACGTCCCGGCTCGAAATGTTCAGTGTTGCGCGGGCCACCACGCATTGTTGCAACCCCGCGCCGCCCGCTCATAGTGTTCCACCTCTTCCTCGGTGCTCGGCCCGCTTCGGTGCTCGGCCTGCTTCGGTGCTCGGCCTGCTTCGGTGCCCGGCTACGCACGCCGTCGCGGCGGGCGAAGCCGGCAAATCCCGCCCAACGACCCTCCCCGTGAACCCCAAAGTCCATCTCGCGCAAGAGCACGTGCGTTCGGGCCGCCCGGCCCAGGCCAAGCCCTTGCTCCTTGCCGCGCTCCAGCAGAAGCCCGACGATTTCGACGCCCTCGCCCTCCTCACCGATGCCCTCATCAAACTCCACGAACTCCCGCAGGCCGAGTTCTACGCCCGGCGCGCCCTCAAGGGCCGCGAGCACATCGCCGACGCCTGGACCATCCTCACCATGTGGCAGCTTGCCGCGGGCAAGGTGGCCGAGGCCGAGCACTCCGCCCGCAAGGCCCTCGACCTCGACCCCACCAACCCCGAGCGATACCGGCACGCCGCCGTCGTCCACGTCCGCCTCAACCAATACGGCAAAATGGCCGTCGCCGCGGCCGAGGGCGCGGCCATCTCCCCGCAAGACGACGACCTCCACCTCAAGCACGCCGTCGCCCTCCTCAACCTCGGCCAGGTTGAACGCGCCGCGCAGGTCTACCGCAACGGCGCGGCACACTGCCCCACATCCCTCGCCCTCGCCGAGGGCCTCGCCACCGGCCTCAACTACCTCCCCGGCGTGAGCCATGCCGAACTGCTCGCCGCGCACCGCCGCTTCGGCCAACTCCTCGCCCAGCAGCAGCCGGCCTCGGCCAATCCGCCCGTGCCGGCGCAGCCCCTGCCGCCCGCCCGGCCCCTGCGCGTGGGGCTTATCAGCCCCGACCTGCGCCGCCACTCCGTGGCCTACTTCGCGCGACCGATCATCCAGCACCTGCCGCGCGACCGCTTCGACCTCTTCATCTACTCCACCAC
>FRDC01000791.1_pt1 | contig 14457 bp, 15 predicted proteins | sample 1106171 | NCBI WGS metagenome assembly FRDC01 (sample SAMEA3930566, study PRJEB13176) | freshwater metagenome | biome: Drinking water system; feature: drinking water; material: water | place: Singapore | collected 2014-12-20
TCGGTGCTCGTGCGAGTGTGCAAGCGAGGAGAGTTGTAAGAGAGATTTTTTACTGGCTTTCGTTTGTCTCAACAATCCTGATGAGCCGAGGCTGTGGCGTCATAATTCGGGTAAGTTCATTCAGTATTGCAGGTGAAAATGAGGGCAAGCTGCAATTCGTAAATGGGAATCTACAGGAAGTGTACGACCAGTTTTGGGGCGACAAGACTAAAGTCTTGGTAGTTGTTAATGATCAGGCAAAATATAAGTTGCGGCATGAGTTGACGAGTGCGACTGTATGTCCCGCGTCGCTATCCATACTGGCGGAAGAGATGGCTCTTCTCTTGCGGAGGCCGGCCGTCAGTCGCCTCGTGGCCACTTTTTGTGAATATCTTCCGGTCAGCCGTCAGTATGCACGGAAATTGATCGCGCGTGAGATTGGTAATATTTCTCTCTGGAGTACCCTATATAAATATATGAATCCCCAAAGGGTTTATTACGATTGTCCGCACAACAGTTTTGAGGGAGAAGTCGCTGCTGCAAAGATAAATGGTGTGAAAACGATCGAGATGTACCATGGCGGCATTACTCCAGACGAGCCATCTTATTCACATCGCCATCTGGATTTCAGTGGTCTTATTCACGCAATTTGTGACGAATTTCTGAGCCCTTCAGAAAAGCAGACGGAGTTTCTCCTGGCAATTAGCGACAAGTATAAGGCTGTGACCACCATTCGTTGCAAGCCCAGCCCATCATTGTCTGCGTTGCAGGCATCTGATCTGGCAGGTGCGCCCACCACGCGAGCCGGTACCAAGAGACTATTATTCGTCACCTCGATAACGGATCATGATATTTTCGATGTAAAAGCTTATCTTGAAAAGAATCTCCAGGATCTGCTCCGCACATTTGATTCAATTGTCATCAGGCTCCATCCTGAAGATTCTAAGGAAAGATGGAGGCCCCTGTTGGATGCCTATCAGTTTATCGAGGTCAGTCAATTGAGTTTGAGCGAAGATATAGCAAGTGCGGCTGTGCTGGTCGTCGTGAGTCCTACCATAATGTTGCAGCTGAGGGCGCTGAATATCGAGTTCGTCGATCTTTCACGAAGTGCCATATGAGCTTCTCGCGGGCGGCGGTCGCTCTTATGCCCATTCCGTTCCGGACAGCGGGTATCCTTCCGGAAAGTCTGGCAGCGTTTTGGTTTTTCTCTGACCTGTGAGCAATCTACTCAAACACATCNNCATCAGCAGAGGCGTACTCTGGCGGCTCATAGTTGCCAGCACGGTTTTGGCGATCTTGGACCTGCTGGGCGTCGCCGTCATTTTTCCTTACCTCTCGATCATAGCGGCCGATATCCCTGACAGAGCCGTGAGCTATGTGACGATCGCCTATGAGCTTCTGGGAGCGCACTCGCATGCCGATTTCGTTGTGACTGTGTCAGTCCTGCTAATGGGTTTTTTTGGCGGAAAATTCGTCGTGGGCTACCTCTTGAACAGACTTCGTTTCGATGCCAACGTAAGTGTCACGGTAAGTCTGTCGGACGATCTCCTTCGTCTTTTGTTGAATGCAGACTACGGTCACCTCGTCAACAAAAGCGTGTCCGAGATGACGGGAATCATCATTTCTCAGACCGTCCATGCGACGATTTGCCTGGACTCGGCGATCACAATTGCGACAGAGTCATTATTCTTTCTCTTTATGCTCATTGCCATCATTGCGTTCGCTGGGAAACCTGCCCTCATTCTGATTGGTGCGCTGATTCTTCTCAGTATTCTTCTTTACTTTGGCGTCTTGAAGGCGATAACTCGTCTTGGGTCAGCCCAGTCCGAAGTCCATCTACGACAATACAGCTTTCTCTTTAATGTAGTAGGGGCCATCAAGGACATTAAGATACTAGGTCTTGAAGCGTTGATTGAAAAANNTGAAAAAGAGCATCGCGTACTCAACTCCCGCTATGCCCAGGCCATGACCTCGTTTCAGGTGTATCAGACCCTGCCTCGATCGATCTTGGAATCGTTAGTAATGATTGGGTTGCTTGGTGCATGCATGCTCATGTTGTTGAACAATATCGAGATCAAGTCGGCGCTACCTTTTATCGGTTTTCTCGCTGTCAGCTCGCTGCGGCTTGTTCCTGCCTATTCCCGTGTCGTAGGGGCCTATAGCAGTTTTAATTACTATAAACCGGCTGTGGGTTTGATTTGTGGCCTGTTTGATGATCTGTCTCGAACGCAAGTTATTCCTGCTCGCGAAAATCTAGAGTTCAAGAAATCACTGGAGATTCAGCATCTCAAGTTTTCTCACGGCGATAAGCCCGTGCTGGTTGATGTTTCGCTTACGATTTCCAAAGGAAGCTCTGTGGGTATTGTTGGTCTTTCCGGTTCAGGGAAGACTACATTTTTAGATGTACTCGCTGGTTTGCGGCAGGCGACCGGCGGATGCTTTTTACTGGATGGGCGGCCGTTCGATCCGTTCCGTTCCGATGCTCTTCGGCGGCTTCTTGGCTACGTTCCGCAAAATGTCACGCTTGTCGATGATACGATCGCATTCAATATTGCGTTTGACGCGGACCCCGATCAGCCGCGCTTGCAACAAGCTGCAAGCGTGGCCCGCATCAAAGGCTTTGTAGATTCACTTCCATCAGGGTTTCAGACATTGGTTGGTGAAAATGGGGTGCGAGTATCTGGGGGACAGAAACAACGCATTGGCATCGCCCGCGCGTTATATCGAGATCCTGAGATAGTTATTTTTGATGAAGCGACCAGCTCCCTAGACAACCTGACGGAGCGGGAACTTAATACTGAAATCGAAATGCTTTCAAGGGCAAAAACGCTCATTATAGTCGCCCATCGGTTATCGACGGTAGCTCGGTGCGACGTCATTCATGTGTTTGCTGAAGGACGCATTGTTGGCAGTGGAACTCATCTTCAATTGCTTCAGTCTTCCAAAGACTACGGGACCCTCTACAACGCACAGTCTGAACCAATTGTGAATCTTGAGGAGGAGATTCGATCTCTTAGCCTGGAAGATAACCCGTATGTGCCTCCGAAGGGTTCGGTTCAGTGAGAAAAGCTTGCTCTTGTGTCAGGATATCGAGTCCTCTGTGAACCTATGAGAGGTCATATCTGAGTATGTTTCGTGTATTGGCTCGATTCCTCTATCGCTCTGTCAGACAAGTCAGTTTTGCGGTTTTCAGGATGAGGCGCGCTGTCTTGGAAACGAAGCTTCGGCCGTTGGGAGTGAAACGGATTAATCTTTGCAGTGGACCGAAGCGGATCCCTGGGTATTTGGGGATTGATGTCATTCCCGGCTGCGACCTGCAGCTGGACTTATCCCGGTACGACCTTCCCTTTGGGGACAATAGTTTACAGGTGGTCGTGTGCATGTCGGCTATCAACTATTTTACACGTACCCGGGGGGAGCAACTTATTCGAGAAGTGTTTCGGGTGCTTGTTTCTGGGGGTATTTGTCGTATGGGGGTTCAGGATATGCGAACCCTCGCAGAGCGCTATCTTCGGAACGATAGAGAGTTTTTCTTTCAGAAGCTCGCTGATGGTAGAGAGCGTTTTGAGGGACCAACGCTCGGCGATAAGTTTGCTGCTTGGTTTTACGGGTATGCGGTTGGAAAGAACAGATGTCAGTATTTTTACGATTACGATTCGCTCGCACACGTATTTGTAACAGCCGGATTTAGCGTCGTGGAGCGTAAGGCCTATCGAGAAAGCCGAATCTCTGACGTTGATCAACTCGACAATAGGCCAGAGCAAATGTTCTACATTGAAGCGATAAAATGAAAAGCGCGTTGAAGGCGACAAGGCGGTTTCTTCAAGGTGGGCGAACCCTTGCCAGGGCAGTTGGCGCATTAGGCGTTGCACATTTGCCGATAGCGTGGCGCTATGCTCGCGGACTTTCTTTCCCAACAAGGAGCGATCGAGAACATTTGTTGGGGACGATTGCGTGGCTGTGTAGGGCCCAGGATATGAGTGGGGTAGGAGGAGTTTCTGCTGCTTTTAGGTTATCGGGAGGATGGGATGTTCCATATCCGGAAACTAGCGGATATATCATCGGAACATTTCTAACGGCTGCCAGAATTGTCGAAGACAAAAGTCTGAGTGATCGAGCTCGGCGTATTGGAGATTGGGAGATTTTTATACAGGCTCCGAGTGGCGGGGTGTACTCCCGTCCCGGAGGGGGGGCAACCCGTGTTTTTAACACTGGGCAGGTCATCCTTGGCTGGTGCGCTCTTTTTGAGCAGACCAAAGACGATCGCTATCTGGCAGCTGCTTGTCGGGCGGGAAAGTATCTCGTTAGCTTGCAGGAATTGGATGGAACATGGCGTCGGGACACGTATTGTGGTCCGCGCACGTATCATGCTCGAACTGACTGGGGATTGCTTAGGCTGGCCAAGCTGACCGGGGATTCCATCTATGCCGAATCAGCCAAGAGGAATTTGAAGTGGGTGTTGGCTCAGCGGCAAGAGAATGGCTGGTTTAAGAATTGTGGATTTCACGATGCAGCCCCAATCACGCATGTGATTGACTACACGCTAATAGGGCTTCTTGAGTGCGCCTTGCTCGATTCAACGGTATTCGATCAAAGCCCGGCAGCATTGATTGCGGAGAGTGCGTCGGCGATTTGTAGAATTATAGAGACCGCTAAGATTAGTGGTGTTCCGGGTATGATCCCTGGATCTTTTGATCAGCGGTGGATTAGTTGTGATAATCACTCCTGCTTGACTGGAAGTGCGCAGCTTGCGTATACGCTGTTTAGGTTATACGGACTGACAGGTGTGAGCCGGTATGAGTCCTGTGCCGATCGCTTGATTGCGGCACTGAAGTGTACGCAAATTCTTTCAGGCTCGGTAGCGGATGTGTGTGGGGGGCTGCCTGGCAGTTTCCCAATGTCGCGCGGTTATCTTCCGAACAGTTTTCCCAATTGGGGTGCTAAATTCTTTGCAGACGCTTTGTTGGCAAGCCTATTGCGTGCTGAAGGGTGTATTGTTCCCGCCTAGGAGTATCCGGCAATGCAACCAGTATCTTTGCTGAGAGCGCTAATTCGTGAGATCGGAGGGTACTACGGGAGACAGATCTGTCGCCGCGAATTTCTCACACAGAAATTTTCGGGCTTCAACGAGCGGGCAGTTGAGTACAAATTTCTGTTTGAACACTTAGCCCAAGTGTGCCCCAAGACGGTGCTTGACGTGGGGACCGGTAAGACAGCTTTGCCTCAGCTTATTCGGACTTGCGGTCCGCTTGTGACTGCTATCGATAATATAAAGGACTACTGGCCGGTTGGCATGACGAATCGACACTATCACGTTCTTGACGAGGACATTTTAGAGCCAACTGTCCAGGGACCGTTTGATTGTGTCGTGTGTATTAGTACGCTCGAACACATTCGAGACTATAATCGCGCAGTGGGTATGATGTTTTCGCTCCTGCGTTCAGGAGGTAGGATCATTCTGACATTTCCGTATTGCGAAGACAGTTATGTGGAGAATGTCTATGCTTTGCCGGGTTCGATCGGGGCCAGCCAATATCAATTTTCCACTCAGGTATTTTGCCGTCGCGATGTAGCACGATGGCAGGCCGAAAATAAGGCGAAAGTAGTGTCGCAAGAGTATTGGAGATTTTCCACCGGGAGGTTTTGGACTATGGGGAATCCCCTGGTGCCTCCACTGAGAGTCACCGCAGGAGATCTACACCAGATTTCCTGTCTTGCGCTAGAGAAACAGTGAGCGTTGATTCCAGGGCTATTCCAAGGTCCAAGATGAAAGTGTTCTATCTTGCCAACGGGTTGCCGCACTACTTTAATTTGGTCCTGAATAAACTTCACTCCACTGTTGGAATTGATCTTATTGTAGTCGTTCCTCGGGGACGTGGGCGGTATATCGATGAGGCTGTCCATCAAACTCGAGAGGGCATCGAGTTTCGAGTCATTGAGTTGGAAGAATATACAGCCGGACCATTCTTCGCTTCTTTCAGCGGCTTGGCGGCTGTATTGATAAGAGAGCGTCCAAACATCATAGTCCTTCCGGAGCATTTGTTGCGGGGGTTCCAGCTACATCCGGGCCTCTGGCTATTACGTCGGCTCCTAAGGATTCGGCTGATTCTGAAATCCATTCCTTTTCTCCTCCCCGATTACCCGAGTGAGCGCCAGGCTATTGGTGTGATGGAAACGAACAGTGCAGCCCAATCGGAGGGCGGGAATATTTTTAGCGGCATCGGGATTAATCGGATAAAGCGTCGAATCGCTGTTGAACTCCGGAGGCATCGCTTCTGCATGGTTGACGCGCATATTAGCTACGTCGATTCTGCAAAGGATGTTTATGGCAGTTATGGTGTGCCCGCACGAGATATATTTGTCACCAGAAATTCACCCGACACGGATGCGCTCCGCTCTACAGAGCGCGCGATCTTTTCTGAAAAAATCCTGCCACAACGATCTCGATACAGACTTCTGCACATTGGGCGATTGGTTCCGCAAAAGCGCGTTGATCTGCTATTGGAGGCGTTGGTCGCAGTACGAAGAGCGGTGCCAAGTGTGGAGCTGATTATAGTTGGGGGAGGCCCAGAAAGAGGAAAGCTCGAAGCTCTCAGCCGGCAGCTGTTGCTTGACGAGTGTGTCACCTTTGTCGGGCCTATTTATAGCCCAATAGCACTGGCGCAACACTTTCTTTCAGCCTCAATCTTTGTCTTGCCTGGGCTTGGAGGGTTGTCTGTCAATGAGGCCATGTTTTACGGCCTTGCCGTGGTATGTTCGACTGGGGATGGGACCGAGCGGTATCTTGTCAGGGAAGGATGGAACGGAGCATTTTTTAACGACAATGATTCTTCTAGTCTGGCGGCTGTTCTGATCCGTTTGCTGCATAACTACGACGAATTGATCAAGATGAGCGAGCGGTCACGGGCCATCATTGATAACGAGGTGAATATCACCACGGTGGTTAATGAATATGTCCGAGCATTCCACTATGTATGTGCGGAAGAATCATCGAGAGCAGTTTCTTCGGGTGGTGAATCATAAAGATAAGAGTAAATACGTGAGTTCCATGAAGGGTTGGAGTCGAATCTAGAAGTTTGAAGGATGTTCTGCTGAATAGGGGAGAATAAGTGATTAGTATGAAGGGGCTGGCATTTGACTTTATCCGTCAAATAGTTCGTCGTTTGGGTATCGATGTAGTTCGATATCGAAAGGGCGATGCGGCTCCATTGCCGGTCGATTTTGACGCTGCTGCTGCTGAAACGATCAGGACCATTCGTGCATATACTATGACTTCACCCGAACGTCTGTATTCATTGATCCAGGCAACTCAATATGTCGAGTCTGCACGAATACCAGGCGATATCGTGGAGTGTGGGGTTTGGCGAGGTGGGAGTATGATGGCGGTGGCCAAGACTCTTCTTGCTGCTGGGGCGATACATCGTGATCTCTATCTCTTTGATACTTTCGAGGGCATGACGAAACCAGGAGAGCGAGATATATCCGTAGCAAATGACCGTGCTGATGAGGTAATGCGCAACACAGTTCGATCGGAAGATAATTTGTTTTGGTGCTATGCTCCAGTGGAACGGGTTCGGCAAGCGCTGTTGTCCACGGGTTATCCGGAACCGCATCTTCGTTTCGTGGTAGGAAAAGTCGAGGAGACGCTTCCTGGACAGGCTCCGAGTGCAATAGCGCTGCTTCGTCTAGATACAGACTGGTATGAATCAACGAAGCATGAGCTCATGCATCTCTTTCCCCGTCTCAGTCGGGGAGGAGTTCTTATTATTGATGATTATGGCCACTGGAAAGGTGCCCGTGCAGCCGTTGACGAATATTTTTCCGAGAACGGCATCAAGATCTTGCTGAATCGAATCGACTACACGGGTCGGATCGCGCTCAAAGCCTTTGACTGAGGGAATATCCCTGTTCTTCCGATGATTTTACTTAATATTGGATGCGGTTCGATCTGTCATAAGGCATGGGTCAATCTTGACGCATGTCCGTCCACTCCGTTCGTCCGCCAATGGGATATTCGGAATGGCGTTCCATTTGCCAATGGGCAAGCAGATGCTATTTATATGTCTCATGTGGTCGAACATCTTTCTCGTGCCGATGCAGTCGCTTTGATCAAGGAGTGTCGAAGAGTCCTCCGGTCTGGAGGCATAATACGCGTCGTTGTTCCAGACCTTGAGGCTATTGCCGTTCAGTATCTTCGGCTGCTCAAGGAGACAGAAAGCAACGCTTCTGGAGTGATAGCGGATTATGACTGGATGATGCTTGAGTTATTCGACCAGATGGTCCGAGCAAAGTCTGGTGGGGAGATGTATCAATACCTTATCAGTGGTCAAGTGGTGAATGCTGAATTTGTTCTGAGTCGAGTTGGAAGTGAAGCACAGAGGCTTATGAGTGCGAAGACTGAGAATTGTGAAAATAAGGGGGCTGTTAGCCAGGGGTTTCTCTACTATTGGAGGCGGCTATGTCAAAAGGCGGTTGTGCACATAGGCTCTTTGCTTTTGGGAGGTGGAAGCCGATCAGCGATAGAGCATGCTCTCTTGCGGCATTCAGGACAAATTCATTTATGGATGTATGATCGGTTTTCTCTCCATCGCCTCCTCCAAGAAGCTGGGTTCGTAGAAATGACGCGATATGGGGCCACTGAAAGTAGAATTCCGGATTTTGCTGCATACCAACTCGATGCCGAAGATGGGCTGGTTCGGAAGCCCGACTCCCTCTTTATGGAAGCTATTAATCCGTGAATGTACTGCAGCTGAGTTGGTCGGACCTTCGGGGGGGGGCTGCCCGTGCAGCCTATCGGTTGCATCTTGCCCTTGGCGGGATAGGTGTGCAGTCAAGGTTGCTGGTGAACGTGAAAGCCAGTAAGGATATGCACGTATACGGTCCGGAGTCGCTAGTCGAGTCGTTTCGTGCTCGGATAGCGGCAAGATGGGATGGTGTCCCACTACGTCGCTATCCTCGTAAGAAACCAACTCTGTTTTCTCCCGCGTTTGCTCCAAGCCCAACTGTGCCCAGAGCCAGGCGACTGGCGCGTCACATTACCCATCTGCATTGGGTAGCAAACGGATTTCTTCCTGTTGCAGGCGTTCCCCATCTCGAAGGCCCGCTTGTGTGGTCGTTGCATGATGCCTGGCCTTTCACGGGGGGGTGTCACTACACGGATGGCTGCGATCGATACACGAACAGCTGTGGACGGTGTCCTTCGCTAGCGTCCAGTGTCGAGAACGATTTATCCCGAGATGTGTGGTCTAGAAAGCGAGCCGCCTGGAGTCAGGTTGATATGACAATCATAGCGTCGAGCCGGTGGATGGCGAGTATGGCTAGAGCCAGTTCCCTTTTTCGTGACCGACGAATCGAGCTTCTCCCCAATTGTGTCGATACTGAAGAGTTTTCAGTTAAGGATAAGTCCAGTGCGCGCGCTGCTCTTGGGCTTCCCCATGACCGACGACTGATTCTATTTGGCGCCTTGTCTTCAAAAGGTGATCGGCGCAAGGGCCAACATTTGCTCTCAGTCGCCCTCGATCGTTTCGCACGCCGTGCGGCAAGAAATTTTGCGGATCTGGTTGTAATGGGGGAGGAAAGGCCTGAAGGGGACTCGCAGTTTCCTCTCAATGCCCATTATTTAGGAGTCATTACAGATGATACCCGCTTGGCCGCCGCATATGCAGCAGCCGACATTATCGTGGCTCCCTCGCTTGAAGACAATTTGCCGTATTTAGTTATGGAGGCTATGAGCTGTGGCACGCCGTGTGTGGCCTTTGACTGCAGTGGCATGCGGGATCTGATCGAGCACAAAGTGACGGGATATTTGGCGACAGCCTATGAACCTGAGGATATGGCTCGCGGCATAGAGGAAATAGTGAAGAATGATGAGTGGCGCCGGTTTCTTTCGGAGAATGCTCGTTCCTCCGTGGTCCGGAAATATTCGCCTAAAGTGATAGCCGAAAAACATCGGTCTCTCTATGAGGACATACTTGTTAGAAAAAATGAACCGACCGGATAGCACTTGTTCTGCTACGGATGAATCCGCGGAGGAGCCCGGACAGAAAACCACAGTCATAGGTTCCGGATTGATGGCTCGGGCATTTGCTGAATTGCGTTTACCATCGGATGTTGTTGTGTTCGCTTCCGGAGTCTCTAATTCGCTTGAGGCTGACCCTGCGAAGTTTAAGCGAGAGCGGGATTTGCTCGAGTCTACTCAGGTCGCCTATCCTGGTTGCCGGATAGTCTATTTTAGCACTTGTAGCATCTTTGATCGGGATCGGGTTAATACCCCCTATGTTCGACACAAGCTGGAGATGGAGTCCTTCCTGGCTGGGCTTCCCAATAATCATATAGTTCTTCGTCTGCCTCTCGTCATTGGGAAAACAAATTATGCATCGACACTCCCGCATGTCCTCTATGCACGCATTAAGAGTGGAGAGGCTTTTGAGGTGTGGAAAAATGCGACGCGCTATCCCATAGACATTGCAGACGTGGTGTGTATTACCCAGCATCTTCTTGAAGATACGTTGTGTGTCGACAAGGCAATTAATATCGCTTTCCGCGCCTATCCGGTAATGGATTTCGTTCGTGTCTTAGAGTCAATCATTGGAAAGTGTGCGAGAGTGAAGTTGGTTGACAAAGGGGCCTCCTATTATGTCCCTTGCCAAGCAGTCGAGAGCTTGATTCAGAGGCTTCATTTGTTCCCAGGGGAAAACTATCTCAAAATGGTCTTGGAAAAGTATTTTGCTGGATGAGAGCGTGAGGGGGCGAGTGGAAATTCTGAGCAAGAGACTGTAATGCGGGTTTCTGTTATCACGCCAAATCTTAATTTAGGCCAATATCTATCAGCGACGATTGGGTCAGTAGTGCCCAATCTCTCTCCTGGAGACGAGTATTTCGTTATTGACGGGGCATCTAAGGATGACAGTGTTGAGATCATTCGTGGGTGCGAAAAACAGTTAACCGGCTGGGTAAGCGAACCGGATAAAGGTCATGCCGATGCATTGGCGAAGGGGTTTACGCGGGCGACGGGCGATATCTTGTGTTGGATCAATTCCGGGGACCTGCTTCTTCCTGGAGCGTTGGATGCGGCTCGTAGCGCGTTGACTGACACGGGTGCCGACATGATCTTCGGAGACGATTTCTACGTCGATGAAGAAGGGCAGGTAATTTGTTTTAGCCGAGGCTACGTCAAGAATTTGAAGAATGCAATGTTCTATGGCGGATGGACGCCGCTGCAGGATGCCTGCTTCTGGACGCGCGCGCTCTATGAGCGGGTAGGGGGCATCAATCCTCTGCTCAAACAGGCGGTTGACTATGATTTATTTTTGCGCATGGCTATGCAGGGACGGACGCGCTATGTGCCATTGACGTTCAGCGTGTTTCGCCGTCATGGCGGACAGAAGTCAATATCGGCGTCTGACGCGTACAGACAGGAGCGCATTGGTCTCAGCCGTGCCACGCTTGGCCAACTGCCTGGGTCTGGACTGGGAAAGTCGCTGAGGCTTCTCTGGCATGGAGCGACCGTCCGTTGGCGAGCACATGTCTCGCAGCGCTGCTGGCGACGACCCGATCTGGTCGGACGGCCGGTTGCCACATTAGACTGCCGGCAGTATTGGCCTCACCGGGATGAGTAACTCTTGGCCGGGAAGTTGGGGTGGGGTCACTCGAGCCTGTAAGAGTTTCGTGCGCAGATGGATGTTGCCTTTCGGCGATCCCCGTCAGTTGGCTTCGCTGGTCTTCCTGCCAAAGTTTTTCTTTGAGCTGCAGCGGTATCGCTCGCTTGCGGGGGACGAGGGCGTGGCCTGGCACGATGTGTACCCCTGCCTCTCCGATCGGATCTCCCACACGCCTTTCGATCCCCATTACTTCTATCAAGGGGCTTGGCTGGCGCGGCGGATTTCTTGCGTAAAACCGACGTTTCACGTTGATGTTGGGTCTAGCGTCGCCATGGTCAGCGTATTGTCCGCCGGCATTCCGATGCTGTTCTTGGATTACCGGCCGCTGGCTGTGAGTTTGTCAGGGTTGCAGTCAGTCGCGGGCAATGCCACGAGATTGCCGTTTCAGGACGATTCCATCTTGTCCTTGTCTAGTCTTCATGTGATTGAACATGTGGGGTTAGGCCGGTATGGCGATCCGCTCGATTCCGGCGGGAGCAGACGTGCCGCGAATGAACTTCAGCGGGTGCTGCGGCCTGGCGGGCGGTTGTTTCTCTCGGTGCCGGTCGGTCGTGAGCGAGTGTGTTTCAACGCCCATCGAGTTCATATGCCGAGCACCATTCTCTCCTATCTTCCGGCACTACAACTGGAATCATTCGCCCTGATCGATGATGCAGGACGATTCATCGAGCAGGCCTCCCTCAAAGCCGCGGACGACCTTGAATATGGGTGTGGCCTATTTGAATTCGTGAAGGCACGTGGGTAGGTACCTCAGAAATCTGCTGGCTCGGAGCGAGCTGTTCTCGTTCAATCTGGTTCGACGCGATCGCTGGATTGCCCTGCAGGCTGCACAACTGCCGGCGGGTACCAGGGTGTTGGACGTTGGCGCCGGGTCCTGTCCTTACCGTAGTCTTTTTGCCCATTGTGACTATCGTACGCAAGATCTCGCGCCATTGCGAGACGACCAGTTGCGGCATGGTGGCTACGGTCAACTCGACTATGTGTCGGACCTCCTGGCGATTCCAGTTCCGGACGGTAGCTTCGGCGCGGTGCTGTGCACTGAGGTGCTAGAGCATCATCCCGAGCCCATCAAAGTTGCCCAAGAGTTAGCTCGAATCCTCGAGCCAGGGGGAAAGCTCATTCTTACGGCCCCTCTCGGGTCTGGAATTCATCAAGAGCCGTATCACTACTATGGTGGATATACCCCATGGTGGTACGAGCGGTTTCTTGGCTCGGCGGGGTTTAACTCGATTACGATTGAGGCGAATGAAGGCTCCCTACGAAGTTTTGCTCAAGAAGCGCTACGGTTTGTACAAATGACCAGGCCGTTTCGAATGCCTATGCCGCTGATTGCGCAGTGTGTTTGGATTCCAGTCTGGGTGGGGCTCGTACCCATATTAGGCGTCATGATCCCCTGGGCATGTAAGTATCTGGATCGATTCGATCCCGAGCGACGGTTCACGGTGGGGTATCACGTGACTGCACGGCGTGGCCGGTGATGCCTCTGGTACTGTGTGTCTGAATGTTGAAATCAGTCTGGCAAGAAATTCTCAAACAGGTCGTCAATCGTGGCTGGGGACTGAGTTGGACCATCTTCGGTCAACTGGCGTATTTTTCCGGCGTTGCAGTGGGAGTCAAACTACTGACCTCCTATCTCGGGCCGTGGGCATTTGGAATTATGGCATTGGGGCTGACTGTGGCAGGGATTGGGAATCTCTTGTTCTACGGCCCTTTCGCACAAGCCGTCTTGCGATTTTATACGGTGTGTCAAAAAGACGGATGTTTGGACGGGTATTTTTCGGCCATTGCTCGATATCTGCGGGTGTCAATCGTCGGCGTTCTTGCTCTGGCGGTATGCCTAAGCCTGGGAGTCTTTGTACTCATGGGGGAAGAAAGGGCGGGAATTCTTCTTTTCTCTTTGATCTTCATGGCCGCCAGCGGAATCAGTGCGGTCCAAATGGCCATCCATAATGCTGCCGGCAGCCATCTCGTTGTTGCGGGTGTCCAGGGAACTGAGGCATGGCTGAGAGTCGTTTTTGCATTGGCCGGAATTTTTCTTGTCGGACCATCAGCAACGGCTGCATTGGCGGGATATGCCATGGCGAGCGTGTGTGTTGCTGTGTTTCTTTGGAGGCGGCTGCCCCAACGTATGCAAACAGCCGGAAAAAATCTCGAAGAGCCCGTGGAGGCTAGTCAGACATCGACTAGTCAAATGGTCGGCTATGCGATTCCATTCGTGGTGTTCGCGGTATTCGGAGCCATCACCTCATTCGGGGATCGTTGGATGATCAAGTGGTGTTGTGGGTTGGTGGACGTCGGCGTGTATGCGGCACTCTATCAAGTTGCATCTGCTCCCCTGGTGATCCTATCAAATGCAATCACTCAGGTATTTCTTCCCTTGGTCTATGTGCACGCCGGAGACGGTTCTGAGGCGGTAAATTTGCGGGGGGCGCGAATCGCTCATTGGAAAGTGCTTGCGGCGTCAGGGTTTTGTCTCTGCGGGTGGGTCGTCGTCACCTATGTTGCCGGAGAACCGCTGCTGAGGCTGATCACGACTCAGGAATTTGCACGAAGCCACAATTTGCTATGGGTGTTGGCCAGTGGGGGGGCGATTTTCTATTTCGGGCAATTTTTGATTATTGAAGGCCTGTATAAACTACAGCCTCAGCGGTATGTCCTTCCTAAGGCCCTACACGCGGGTGCATTTTTTGCTGTTGCCTGGTGGTTGGCCGTGGAGGGCAAGGGAACATATGGAATTGCCATCGCTTCCATTGCGGGGAGCGTCATCTATGTCGGGGCGATTCTGTATGTGAATTTCTGCGCTGAACGTCCTCGATGG
>FRDC01004614.1_pt1 | contig 14453 bp, 29 predicted proteins | sample 1106171 | NCBI WGS metagenome assembly FRDC01 (sample SAMEA3930566, study PRJEB13176) | freshwater metagenome | biome: Drinking water system; feature: drinking water; material: water | place: Singapore | collected 2014-12-20
AGCCCCTGCCGAGCAGCCCCGCGCGTGTTCACCTCGACCCTGTCGTACGTCGAGCGTACAGACCTCAACCACTCGCATGAACGTTTGTTCAACTCGATTGAACATTTGTTCACACGCGCGATTAAGGAGGCGGTGATGGTGAAGTCGTTGAACGGAATGTTTTAGATCCTGCCTTGTTGAGCAAGGCGGATGAGTCTGGCCTTGTACTTGGCGCGACAGTGCCGACAGGTCTTGAACTTGGAGTGTTCATGTCGTCGACGTCGGCAGCCCTTACAGAGGCGCAGGTGTCGGACCATGCGATCAGCCTCGCGCGATGGACTCAGCCATGAGAGCGAGCGTGGCGATGGTGACGAGGACGAGTAGTGCTGCGGAGGCAGCGAGTGTGATGTCGAGGAGATGGGTGCGTATGGACTTGAGCATGGATGTAACGGTGCTCACTGCGTTCGCAACCCACACTGGAGGTGTCGCCTATGTGGGAAGGGTTGTCAAGTGGGGAATTGTGAAAGACGTTGAAATACTCAGAACGGGGCGGAGGCCGGGTCAACGTAGGGGTGTACACCGGACGAGTCGGCCCATCCGATGTAAACGGCGTCACCGCTGCCGGGGATCTCGCAGGAGCCGTCGGGTGCGACCGGCCCGACGTGGAGCTTCACTTCGCAGACGAGCAGCATCGTCCCGTTGTTCTCGAGCTTCCGGGTAGCCCAAAGCGCGTGTGACGCATACGAAGCCGCTGGAAGCGATCCGAGCGCGACACCCTCCCCTGAGCGCCATTTCGGGGCGGAACGCTCGTACGAGGCTCCTAGGGCCATCAGCGCGGACGTTAGGTCATCCACACGGCTCGCTCCGGTGTGGTGTAGGTCGACGAGGCCGAGGGTGGCGGTGTCGTCGTCTATGGGTCCGATGGCGTAGCAGTAGATCACGACTGGCCCTCGTTCTTGAGGTCGGCCACGGCGTCCATCCCACGGCCACGGCGGGACGGCTTCTTCGGCGTCACAGCGTCTCGGAGCGTGGCGAACCGGCGTTTGTTCCCGATGCGGAGCATGTCAGAGTCGTCCTGGGACGGCTGGCGCGTGTAGCGGGCTCGTAGCGCGTCGTATGGGTAGTCAGCCTGCTTGCGGGACCAGTCGCCGTATTGGGCCATGTTGATGGCGATGGCGAGGGCCGGTTCGGCGTCGTACTCGGACGCCTTGAAGTGCTCGTGGTACAGCAGCGTGTCGTCTGGGCTGACGCCGTGGGCGACGGCGTGAGTCTCGCACCACTCGCACGGCTCGGCGGCTCGGCGGGCTCGGATGGACAGCAGATCGCGCCCGTGCTTGTCGAGTAGCGCGCGGGCTTGACGCTCACACTCGTCGAACTTCCCAGGACGATCGGCCTTGGCGATGGCAGCACGGATCTCCTGGGGCGTCGGGAACTTCGCCTTCGGGTCCGAGATGAGGCCAGCCACGGCCTGCGCGGCGACGGCGTAGCCGACCTGGAGCGCGCACAACGCGCCATGAAGCGCGAACTGGAGCTTCGCATCCCGCGCCTTCTCGGGGAATCGGTCGATGACCGTGCGCATGATCTCCGTGGCTTCTTCCGCGTTCACTTCTGGTCTCCTCCGGTCAGCAGGTTGGTGTGGCCGTTGGCAAGCACAGCTTGGGCTCGCTCAGGGGCTTTGACGAACAGGCGGTCAACGGTCTCGTAGGTCGTCTCGGTGTCGGGCAAGGCCCACGAGTCAATGAACTTCACGAACCGCCCGAAATCGCGCGACCCGCCCTTGCCGATCCACGTCGGCGACAGGAAGTAGTTCTTCAGGCGTTCGGCCAGCACTTCGAGGGAGTGCTGCTTGAGCAGCCGGTTGATCTGGACGAAGTAGTGCGCCTGCGCTGTGGGGCGCGATCCGCAGTCGACGAAGAAGGCGTCGGCGTACAGCTCCCAGAACCGCTGCGCGTCGGACGACGGCGCTCGCTTCGGCTTGGCCTCCTGGGGTTCGGAAACCGCCGATGCCGTAGGCGTCGGCGTATCAGGCCGGGCCGGGCCGGGTTCGGGTTCGGGTTCGGGACGGGGGCGTACGACTCGTTCACGAATCGTATCCGAGTCGTTTACGACTCGTTGACGACGCTTTTCGTGATACTCTCGGTCGTATTCGCGCTTTCTCGCTGCCTTCTCAGGACTTAGGGCGTATTCGAGGAAGTCGTGGTAGCGGTATCCACCTTCCACTTCCTCCCACAATCCGACCGAGATGAGAACATTTGCAAGACGAGATGCGCGCCGATTCAGCTCGCTTGCTGGCACGAATCCGTCAAGTTTCGGATCGTCGAGACACCAACTCCACCAGAAACACCACACGCCGAGAGCGGCTTCTCCGTTCTTCCGGCGCATCAATTCCCGCACCTTCGGGTTGCGGTGGAACTTGTCGTCCATGCGTCCCCAACTCATGTCCCACCTCACGCATTCGCGTCTTGAGGAATGGATTCTTGGGACACCTCAATGCGCCGCCGCAGCCCGGCGATGTGGTCACCGGCCCTCGCGTCGAAGTGCTCCAGAATGGTCTCGCACGGCACCCCAAAGGCGATGGCGAACTGCTCGACGTCATGCGCGGTCACGCGCACGTCGAGTCCACGCAGTGCCCCTACGCGCCTCGACGTGAGGTCACAGTGCTCGGCCACGTCGCGCGGCTTAACTGACGGATGGAAGGCGAAGAACGCGGACAGACTTCCAGCAGGAAGCGGCATCTGATGACTCCGTGATGGTCACGATCGACTTCGGCACTTAAGGCCGTAGCACACTCTGTTACAAGCAAAACCAACGTCGTTTTCCGCTCATTCTCCGCGCTTATTCCAGAGTCACGACCACCTCCCGGCAGTCCCACGTCTTGCGCGCTCCGCGCTCTCGGTCGTTGGTCTTGCGCCAGCCGTGGACGACGACGCGGCCTGAGCGCACGAGCGCGGCTAGCGGTTCTTTGCCGGGCTCGGAGACGATGCCGAGGATCTTGGCGATGCGGTCGGCGACGCCTACCCCGGTCGTCGTCTGGACGAAGAACGGCTCCCCGGTCGGAAGCACGGCCACGAGGTCGACGAAGCCGAACAAGTCCTGCCGGATGCCGACGTGCGGATTCCACTTCTCGACGATGCCGACCGAGCAGCCGCGTTTGCGCAGCAGGTCAAGGGACATCTTCGTCGCCGATACCGGCTTCTTCCGCTTTGGCTTCTTGGTAGCAAGATCTGGCTCGGTCATCGCGTCGTCTCCGGTCAAAAGAAGTGCGGCGACCAAACCTCACAGTGAGGATCAGCCGCCGCACGGTTGCGGGAAGGTGGACCCGCTTAGAAGGGGATGTCGCCAGACGCCGGATCAGCCGCAGGAGCACTCGGTGCGCTCGGCGTGGAAGCCTGCTCGGCGACTTCGTAGCCATGCCCGACAGCATCGCGGTTCACTTCGAGCTTCGGCTTGTCTTTCCCGGTCTTTTGATCGACGTAGGTGCCGTGCTTGATGTGGACGAACACGCGCTTACCGGCCAGCAGCGACGGTTCCAGTTCCGCGTACCCGTCCGGCTTCACGACGGTCGCACCGAGCTTCTGGAGGATCGAGTGCGTGAGTCCGGTGAACGCGCCGCGCAGCATCAGCCGGTCGGTGACGAGCGGCCATTCGCGCGTCGTGTCGTTGACGTCGAACATCGGGACGACGACGTGCGGCAGCTTGCCCGGAGGCGTAGCGACGTACGGCTCGCGGATCTCCACGAGGTAGCGGCCTTCGGCGGGCAGGCCAGTGTCGTTCGGGTTGTAACGGAATCCCATGTCATGCTCCTTCGGTGGTCGCGGAAGCGACCTGTTGCGGTTGTAGGTCTTTCTCCATCGCGTCCACGATCGGGTTCAACTGCGCGCTCGTAGCCGTCGCCGGGTTCGTGGTGCCAAGGTGCTTCGCGCGCCATTCGTCTTTCGCCTTCGTGCCGTGCTGCGCTTCGTATGCGGCCACGGCGGCTTTCGCACGTACGAGCAGCGCGTCACGTGCTTCCTTCTCGACGGTGACAGCGTCGCGCACGATCGGCGGCGGGTTCGACCCGAGCCACTCGATGAGTGCGTCGGCCAGCTCGTGCGAGTGCTCGTCCCACGGCGATGACGGTTTGCCGAAGGTCTTGCCGACGATTGCGGCGCAGCGTGTCTTGTTGATCGTCAGGCGGTTGTCGAGGTCGAGTTCACCGACGACGTCGAACTCGTATTCGAGTCCGTCACGCTGGACCGGAGCAAGGCCGATCTTGCGCGGCACCTGCTTGCCCTTGTCGTTCATCTCAAGGACGTACTCAGTCTTGGTGCGCATCGTCGCGATGACGTGGCACGACGACATCAAGATCGCGTCGACCATCTCGTTGTGCTTCGGCGTGACCGTACCCCATGCGGTGTACTTGTTGCCCCCACGCTGGCCGACTCGGTCCACTTGTTCGAGAGCGCCGTTCTTGCCGCTCCATTCATGGCTCAACGAGTCGATGACGATGACGGCGTAGCCCTCGGCTTCCGCCGCACGCAACGCGCGGACGTACTCCTCGGGCGCGAACGTCGTGAGTTCGAGGACGTCGAAGTCGAACAGATCCGCGTACTTCGACGCAGACCCGCGCTCCGTGTCGATCACGGCGACCTTGCCACCACGCGCGACACGAGTCGCGAGTGCGAGCGCGGTCATCGTCTTTCCAGATCCGGCAGGGCCGGTGAGGCCAAGACGCAGACGCGCGTCCTGTTTGACAGCCTTCTTGAACGAACTCAAGCTACACCACCTTTCTCAAGGACTCAGAACGTGTCAGCGTCGACTTCAGCCGACGCTTCTTCCTCGACCGGACTTGCCCACTGCGGGAGTCCGATGCTCAGTCGTTGACCGCCCGTCACTCCGGGCCATTGATCGTTCGCGCGGCACCACGCCAGCCGATCGAGGCACTCCCGGTACACCCGCCGCCCCGCCGCGATGTCGGCCAGCTCGAACTGGTACACGGCGACGTCGTATGGCGGCTCGTTCTCGACCGCGATGATGACCGGAAGCTCGGACAGCGCGATGCCGTTGGCGAGCAGGCCGTCGCCGTAGAACGCAAGTTGTGCGTGGTAGCCGAGACGGACGGCGGAAGCTGCGAACGCACGAGGTTCGATGCTGCGCGTGTGCTTGAGGTCTGAAAGTAGATTGTCGTAGTGATCGACGGTTCCGCGACACTCAATGCCGGTCTGCTTGTCGATCCATGTGATCTTCTGTTCCGAACGTCCACCGACCAGCAGCGGCGCGGCCTCGGGATCGGCGAGCAGAGCCTTGGTCATCTGCGACGCGCGCTCGAACAAATCGGCCTTGACGACTTCGAGGCCAAGCGAGGCACAGCGAGAGGCGAACTGTTCCGCCGCTTCCTTGCCGCCGTCGTAGCCGCGAGCGATGGCAGTCTCGTCCTTCATCGTCCGGTTGAATCGCGGTTCCGGTGCGTACCGGAGCGAAAGCTTGTCGCCCTCGTAGACCATGCAGTGCGTCACGCGACCGAGCAGGAGGGCTTCGGTGTCCTCGCGTGGGTTGGCCAGCGCATGGCGGTAGTGCTTGGGCGACTGGCGCATCGCGCGGAGCGAACTCCAGTTTACGGGGTCGGTGCGTTCAAGCATTGGAGTCACCGGCGAAATCGAGTACGCCGTCGTCCTTCGTGCGCTCGATGCTTTCAAGATTCAGTCGTGCTTGCTTGAAGTACGACGGCTTCAACTCGGCACCGATGCCGCGCCGACCATTTAGGACCGCCCCGTAGACTTCAGAGCCAACGCCAAGGAACGGCGTGAGCACCGTCTCGCCTGGGTTGCTCCACAGGACGACAGCGCGTTCAATCACGTCGAGCTGGAGCGGGTGAACGTGCTTTTCGTCATCGGGCTCCTTGCTGTCAATGTATGGCAGCACGCGACCGATGCGAACATCGTCCCAAAACGCGCTCGCATACTGCCTCCAGATCCAATGCGAGTAGCGGTTCTCGATCTGGTTTCCTTTCCACCCCTTGTAGCGCAGCAGATCGGCTGGCATCTGTCGCTCGCCAGCGTAGGAAAGCAGTCCGACCGGATGCGTGATCGGCACCGGGTTCGTTCCGCGCTTGCGGAACATGAGCAGGTAGTCGGCGGCGGCGAGCGAGCATCGCGACGCATCTTCGACCACGGTCTTGTGCGCGAGGTTTTTTGCCATCGTGCGATTGCGTACAGCAAGCGGCTCCTTCCAAACGTGGTAGCGAGCGACGTAGTTGAATCCGAGCTTCTCGTGGAGGCGGATGATGTCGCCGGGGAAGTCAATCATGTGGTCGCATCCGGTGTTTCCACTCGGTACGTCCATACAGTGAACGCCAGTCATGCGACCTGGCATCGTCAGTCGCGCGATTTCGCGCACAACGAACTCGTAATGAGCGAAGAACTCGGCGTAGTCACGCGAGTTGGACAGATCTCGTTCGTTGCTGCTGTAGTGGTACAGACCACCGAACGGAGGGGAGTAGAGCGATAGATGGATCTTTTCGTCGGGCAGGTCTTTCATAACCTCGACGCAGTCTCCGTTGTAGATCGCGTAGCGATCGGTAATCACTTGGTCTGTTACAGCCACGACGGAGCCTCCAGGTTGTTTTCAAACTTACGGGAAGTGTCGATACGCATGGCATCGTTCATACAAGCGACCAGCCTGGTGAACATTTGGTCGGCGGCAGCTGCCTTTCGTTGAAGGTTGCTCATTACGACCGCTTCACCCTTGCTTGCGACAACATCTACGGTCACTGGTCTCTTCTGTCCGAAGCGCCAAGAGCGACGCACGCTCTGGTAATACTGTTCGTATGAATGCGACGGAAAGAACGTCATGTGCGCGTTGTGTTGAAGGTTCAAACCGAAACCGGCGCACATGGGTTTCGTGATCAGTCGCTTTGCTTGCCCTGTCAGGAATGCGACTAGCTTTTCTTCCTTCTCGTCATCCGATTGCGAACCGCAAACCTGAACCGCATCTGGAACCAACTTTTCCAGAAGGTCGCCCTCGTCGTTCAGGTAGCACCACAGGATCGAGGTCTCGTGCTGTGCGGCAAGTTCTGCGGCCATGCGGCACCGCTCGTCGATCGTGCGTCGGCGCTCCTCGCGCTGTTCCCACAGCCCATTCGACGGCAGGTCGAACAGCATTCCTTCGCGCGGCTTTCGCGGCTGAATGATGTGGTCGCGCTCAATCAGCGGCGGCAACTTAAATGGGCCGTCATCGAATCCGATGTCCGAAGGCTTTCGCACAGCTCGCGCCCACGAGCATACCCACTGCCAGAATGGCATTTCGGCGTGCCACTTGAAGCGCCACTTCGGAACCTCACAACCAGCCTGCGCGTACTTGCGCCGCGTGTCGCTCGTCGGGTTCGTGTCGTTCTTGAAGAACCTGCCGAGCATGTCCATGAAGCCGAGTTCGCCAAGTGCTTCGGACGATGTTCCTAGCTCGATGTAGTCGTTCGGCGCAGCGGTAGCAGTGCAGAGCAAGCGATAGCTCATCTTCCGCATGAAGTCGGTGATATGCGCTTTGAATGCTCCGTCGTAGTTCTTGAGAATCGACGATTCATCACACACGCACCCAACGAAGTCCTTGGAATCGAACAAATGAAGCCGCTCGTAGTTCGTAACCACGAGATTGGATGGCAACGACCCGTCCCGCGACCGCGCTGCCTCAATGCCGAACTTTTCAGCCTCGCGCACGGTCTGTGCGCCAACAGCCAGCGGCGACAAAATGAGAACTCGACCGCCTGTTTTGCGCGCAACGTTCTCTGCCCACACAAGCTGAATCAGTGACTTGCCGAGTCCGCAGTCGGCGAAGATTGCCGCGCGACCCTTGCGAGTTGCCCACTGAACAAGCGAAGCCTGAAACGGCATGAGGCAATCCGGCATGAACACGGGATCGAAACCGTGAAGCTCCGATTCGTGGAGTTTCGCCCGAATGAACTCTTGATACTCACTCATTGTCAGCGCCATCCATGTACTCGTTGAACCCTTTGCGCGACGTGTTGAGTTCCTTCCGCCAACACGCGAGATGAACCGCGTCCCCATTCCGCCCGTACCAATCCGCACCTGTCTCGTGGCAGTAGACGCACTCGGCGCTCGGATCGGCGACTGGATGGATGCCGCGCACCGGACCAGTCACCCACTTGCGTTCCGGTCGGCGGAAGCGGGAGCGGATGGATACGCCACGGTGGGAGCTAGACATCGCGGACCTTCTTGCTGTGCGCCTTGGCGTATCGCTCCTGCGCCTTGCGCGCGTGCGTCCACACCACGTCGAACGGTTCGCGCATCAGCACGGACAGGCGCGTCAGTTCAAGCGACGTCGGTATGACCTTGCCACGCACGATCGCACCAAGGCGTCGGTGGTCGATGGCGGCACGCTTCGCGACCGCTTGGATCTTGAGTTCGCCGGAAAAGAGTTCGGTGCTGTTCATGCGCCGCTTTGTATCCGACCAGCATCCGACATCAAGCACGCTTCCGAACTTTTCTTCGTCAGCTTTTTTCGTCAGTTTTTCCTTGCGCCTGCCGATGAGGTGGTAGGATCGAACGCGCGCGACGGCGATGGTGCTGATGCGGTGGAGGGTTGACGATGGATGCGAAGCATACTCCTGTGCCGTGGTTTGCCTCGTGCGACGACGAAACACGCGAGGATGGTGCGCACGAGATCACGGCGATGATCGAAGGCAAGCGTGTTTGCATTGCGCAAGTCGAGGGCGCTAGCGCGATCTTCGACCGCATCGCTCGTGGTCGGGTGATGCCGCCAGGGGCATCGTGGAACTGTGACGTCGAAGATGAGTTGGACGCCAACGCTCGGTTTATCGTCCGCGCGGTGAACAGCCACGAGGCGCTTGTGGCGGCGCTGCGGGATCTACTGGACGGCTCGGAGCCGTGGGACGAACGAGCAACGCAAGCCCGCGCCGCGTTGGCGCTGGCGGAACAGGGTAGAGGGTGAGCATGGTTGTGGTGGCTTCGGCAATCCAGGCGTCTTGTGACTTGTGCCAACGCGGCCCGTACGTCGTCCAGCTTTGCTCGGCAGACAAGACGGTTCGAATCTGCGAGACGTGCCTTGGAACGGCAAACCTCGTAGCGGAGCGCGAGCGGCGTAAGTAACCCACTCATGCGTGCGGCGCTCGGCCTCCCGAGCGCACCCGGCCTGAGCCGGGACGGTCGGCGTGTGCTGGCCGTGGCGTCGAGGTGATGGAGGGTTGAATGGTGAAGGTAGAGTTTGAGTCGCTTGTTGGTGAGCATGTTCTGGATGGCGTAGATCCAGGCTCAATCAGAGTGCCTTACTACGGTGAGGTGCTCCACAACGTCGCAACGCTTCGATTCCGTCTCGATGGCGTGCTGTACGAGGCGCAGGAAGATCCGGAGGATGACTATCGCTCGTCTCTCCAACACCTGATCCGCCTCGACGGAGACCACATCGACAACGCCTTCACGCCTTGCCGAGTGGTCGGTCGAATGAAAGAGGACGGCAAGTATTCGGTGAACAACACGCTTGAACTTGTCGATGTTGTCACTGGGAAAGTCGTGCTCGCGGTCGGCACCGACAACACCGACGACTACTACCCGGGATGCGTGATGACGTTCGACCCTACCGCGATGGCCTCGAACAACTAGAGCATCCGCTTGGGGTCAGCGCACAAAGCCCCACCAGCCAACGCCGGAGATGGCCCGGCATACCAGGAGGGTTAGATGTTCACCGTGACCGCAGACAACGAAACGCTGTTCACCGAACGGCGCTTGCCGACCGCTGTATTCCGCGCTCTAGCAGAAAGCGACGAGCGCGACGGCGACGTGGTGCTGTCGGGAGAGTGTGCCGGGCTGACCATGCGCGGCGTGTACCGGCGTGGGGAGCGTGTGGAGTTCGTGTGCCGGGATGGGGAGGGGCAGTAATGGGGCCGATCTGGTGGCTGTTCGGCTTCCTGCTCCTTGGTGCCAACGCATGGGCTACTTGGTTCTGCTTTGAGCACGCCAGCAAGATGCCGATGCTCTACGCACTCTCAGTCATTCACGTCGCGTGGTGCGTTGTGATTGTTGTGACCATGAAGCGAGCGAGCCGATGACCGCTGACCCACTCCCCCGCTGCCCGCATGGGAACGAGGCGGATGATTGCGGCCCGTACTCCCATCGCGGAGAGATCGGTAACTACCACATCATCCGCGCGTTGGCTGAGAAGCCAAACCGCAGGTGCGAATGCGCCGTGTTCGCTCACGGCAAGGACCGCGCCCGGCGTGCGTGGGTGGCGTTGTGTGGGGAGGATGGGAAGTGAGATCGTGCGGAGACGACTGCGAATGCCCGATGTGCGAGTGCGGGCACAAGTCGTGCTTTCACTTCGTCGGCGCTGGACCGTGCCTCAACACGGAGTACCAGTATCCGAGCGTCGTCTACTTTCCGCAGTATGACGACCCTCCACGGTGCGAGTGCGAGGAAGCTCGCTTTCCCGTGACTGACTGATTTCCCTTGCCCCGCTTTGCCACGAATGGCAGAGTGGGGCGCTACGGAGGTGAGTGATGAAAGACAAGTACATGGTTCATGAGTCCAGCTATGACTTTCAGGTCCGCATGGCTCGCGGCGAGTATCGAGAATACTTTGTCGCCTCATTTTGAAAGGCCAACCCTGAATGCCCCAACGCCGAGCGCGAGGCACGGAACCTATGCCGTCGGCTGAACGCGGCGGCGAAGAATGGGAAGGTGAAGCGATGAACACCGCAACCGAATCTGCTTTCTTCTGCATCCCGCGTGGGCCGAATGGCCGCGCGGCCTACGGCAACTCCGGGCTTGTGGTGTACTCGCACCCGCTCGCTACAGCGTGCTCTCTCGCCAGCGACTACGCCGATGTGACGCACGGCGAGGTATTCACGGTGGAGGACGGGATGCTCCGCGTCGTCGCGGTCATGGCGGTGGTGCGGTGAATCCCCGCCGCCTCTGCGAGTACGCGCTGTGCGTGCTCGCGTGTATCCCGCCGCTGTTCGCGGCGTGGTTTGTTGGAAGGCTGATGGTTCGCGTGGTCGAGCCGGTGATTTGGATGGTGACTGGACAATGATTGCTGTCGATGTTTGGGCTGTGTCGTGGATGTTTGGCCTTTGGACCATGCTGTTCCGCATGGCGTTCCGGCGAGTCAGCCACGACGAACTTGATCGCGAAGTTTCCACCGAGAGAACCATCGCGATCATCCTCGTCGCGTACTTCTCTGGAGTGTTTTTCGCCCGGATCACGTTCGCGATCCTGCGCGAGTTCGGAGTTGTGGCATGAAAACTCCAGAGACAAAGACCATCAGCTACGCGGCGCTGCTCACGATCACGAGCGGACGGCTGCTGTGCGACTTCAGCGAGTTCCACGAGGCCGTGGAGTGGATTGCGGGTCATCCGGTGTGGACCCACGAACTCGCCGATCCAGGCACCGTTGCCGAGCTTCGCGCCGCTGCCCTGTTGGTGGCCCCGAAGTGCGCGGAGTTCGACAAGTCCGGCATCACGAAGGACAACTACCGGGAGCGCGTCGTCGAGTTCGTGGAGAGCAACAATCTTCCGCACTTCGTCGTCGTGCCGAAGCGTGAGGCGACCCGCGTGGAGTCGCCGATGGAGTCCGCCGAGCGCATGTTCGGTGGGAAGCCGATCGTTGAAGTCGATGGAGACGAAGCATGAACCTCCTCTCCCTCTACCGCGACCAGGAGCGCATCCGCGCTCGTGCGGTCGCGCGTGAGTTCGCATTGGCGCTGCTCGGTGCGGTGCTGGCGTTCGGTGGGTTTGTGGTGTTGGCGTTGGTGGTGTAAAACCAGACACGCGAGGCCGGGTAAATGCTGCTGATCGCGCATTGTGGTTGAGCTACGGCGAGGTCTGCCCCACTGCTGGCAGAGGCTAGATGCGCGCTTCCAACTTGATCGTTTAGGCGATCATGCCCAATCGCAGGGATTCGTCAGCGCGATAGCCCGGCCTCGCACCTTTTCAGTCACACATGAAGAACAAGTCCAGAACGATCAGAAATCGCCGCAAGCGGCACTCAATGGCTCGCCGTCTCAAGGCGTGGCGTCGCAGCCGCATGGCGCAGCAGACCAACGGCGGCGTCCGATCGCACAAGCGCAAGACTGGACGCACCGGGTCGATTCACAGGAAGCTCATGCTCTGCGTGAGCAAGAAGCACGTTCAGTTTCACACGCTCAAGTGGTACTGCGGGCGATGCCGCAACTTCGCGGATCATGCTGATGGAGGGCACGAATGAAAACGATCTATTTGGGTTACGAGATTCACAAACTTGGACGAGCGCGCGTCATCCGCCAGGGGCAGCGCATCTTCGCCACATACCGCACGCTGCGTGACGCTAGAGACGCCGTACGTGCGATGGCGCGCGGCGACATGCGGAGGGCGGTGACTTCTTTCCAGGGGCAGCGTGAGTTGGAGTACAGGCGATGACCACCAAGGACGTGAACGCTGCGATCTGGGTGATTGTCTCCCCGGAGTCCGTGGACCGCGGCATCCTCGGCCCGATGTACACGCGGTCCATCGACTCCAGCATGGCCGTGATCCAGCGGCGGTGGGATGATCCGCGCGTGACGGTGGCTCGCGGGCCAATCCGACGCGGCGGCAAGTGGCGCACCTGGATTGAGACGCGGAGCAAGGCAGAGACGCACAAGCACGGCGAGGCCGACACGCCATCCCACGCCCTCGCCATCGCGCTGCTCGCGGCGCTGGAAGCCGAACAATGACCCTCGCCATCTCAGCCGCGCTGGTCATAGTGTGGGCCGCTCAGGTCGCGGTGGTGATTTGGGCGGCGGGACAGCGTGAGAAGGAGTGATTTTCCCTTTGCCGCCTTTGCCATTCGTGGTATTGGTGGCGCAACTACTGGAGGGTTCCAATGGACAACGAGACGAAGAAGACCCTGAAGGACATTCGACTGTGGCTTATCAACATCTGGATCGTTTTGCTCGGGATCGGCATTGGATCTTGCAGCGGATTCCAGGTTCGCGCCAAGGACAACGCTCCGCTCAAGGTCGAGGTTGTGGCCCCCGCCACGGACGGCGGTGGCAAATGAAGCTGACGAAGGAACAGATCGACGAGATCGTGGCGGCTCTGGACAGCGGCGACGAGACGCTTGCTGCGGGGTTGCGTAACCGCCTCACCCGCGCGTTTGGGGAGCGGAAGAATCCGTACGAGATGTGGCGTGGATCTGACATATCGCAGCTCGGCCTCGCCGCCGCTCTGTTCGACGCCGCCGCGAAGGTGGCGGATGGGTGCGATGCGGATGGATTCAGCATGGTTGGCCCCGACGCAACCGCGATCAACCGCGCCGCCCTGAAGCGGATCGTGGAAGAAATCCGGGGGATGGCATGAGCATCACGCTCGGATGGTGGCTCGTTCCGCTGGCCATAACGCTGCTGATCTGGTTCGGCGGGCGTAGGTATATAGGTGTCGGTGAGAACCGCTCTGTAGACTTCAGCGTTGACGGCATCGTTGAGCTTTTCTTGCTGATCCCGATTCTGTGCGTGTGGCTCGCCTACTTCGTGATCCTTCACTTCTTCGGGAGCACCCCATGACCCGCCACCGATGCGTCCTCAACGACTCCAACGGGTTCTCATGCAACGTGTGCGAGAACCGTCGGGAGCGTGCGGAGATGGAGTTCGACCGCGACTACCTGCCGAAGCTGCGTGCGTTGCTGAAGGAGATGCGGTTGCTTCCCGGGACTCATGGTCGGTTCGAGGACAAACTACTCGATTACTACGTCGAAGCGCGGATGGAGGATGGTGATGATGCGTAAGCACTACGTCGAGTTCTTCTCGCCGGGGACGTTCGTTGCGGAATCGACTACGCAAGAGGTCGATTCGTGGGACATCGACACCGCGAAGAAGATGGCGAGCAAGATCACCGAGCGGCACGAAGCCACGCCGTACGGGTTCCAGTTCGTCACGCGCGAGCGCGGAGCCAAGGACTTCGACTCCAAGGAAGTGAAGCGATCACCCCTCTACTATCTTGGAGGCAAGGTCGAGACGCTGGCCGAAGTCGAGGCGCGGAAAGACCCGAGCGAGCGCATCCTTGTCGAAAACATGCGAGGCAACGGTTGGGATCGAATCATCACAAACACGAACTCGTGGAAGTGGACTCGGCCGCTTCGCAAGGACGACGTGGTGCTCGACTACACCCCGCCGCGTCGGAGGGCAAAGCGATGAATCGTGAACTGATCGAGGCCGCGAAGGCGGTGATTGCGGATCGGGATCACCTTGGGGCGATGTTTGAGTGGGAAGGCAACGATGTGCTTACAAGCCCCAACGCGGTGCGATGGCAGGCATTCGTCGCCGCCGTCCGCGCAGCGGAGGCCGCTCCGGTGGCGGATACGGTGGCCGTGCCGGTGGCGAAGTTGCGGAAGTGGCGCGACCTGCTCTGCGTATGCGAGGAGCAGATGGCGTTCTTCTCCAACCTCGTGGACGTGATCGCCGCCATTGACGCCCTCCTCCCGCCACCGCCCGCACCGGAGCCGAGTGCGGAGTTGGTGG
>FRDC01003780.1_pt1 | contig 14450 bp, 18 predicted proteins | sample 1106171 | NCBI WGS metagenome assembly FRDC01 (sample SAMEA3930566, study PRJEB13176) | freshwater metagenome | biome: Drinking water system; feature: drinking water; material: water | place: Singapore | collected 2014-12-20
AGCATCGCCGAATACCCAAGCATTGCCCTCTTGTGAGAGATTCGATTCTTTTTCGATGTATCCACCTAGCTTTCCATTTGCTATGCGCTCGATACGATATAGCGTTACACCGTTATGCTCTATGCTTAAGTCTTTTCGTAGCTTGTATTTTTTATTTGTAGAATTCATCTAAATATTCCCTTCTATTCGCTGAATATACCAAAGAATTTAGTAAATAAGTATTCATGATACTAACAGGATATCCAAGACTTGTATACGCGTCAAGATGCGTCCTGGTTAACACACAGTGTCCAAGTTCATGCAGCATGAGTATTTCTTTAGCAGCAAGGTCAAGGTTGTCCCATGCAGGTTGGAATACTTTAATAGAGGCCTCTCCAGAATATAGTGTACACATACCTAATACGTTAGGTTGTGGTGGGTTAGTGGCGAATTCTATAGTAAGATTGGTTATAACAATGTTCTTACCACGGTTAGAACCTTCTTTTAAAAATATCTCGACGTATGTCTCGAGACCATTGGCTATGGAATACCTCGTCTCTGCACACCCGACTAGGGATAAAATACTTAATAAAATCAAGTACTTCATATTACCCGTCCCTTAACATATCATAGGTACTGTCAATCATGCCAGCATAGCAATCGGTGCATATGTATTCACCGTCTGGAGTCTCAATCTCACATTCGCCTTTGAAACACCTAGAGCAATATTCAGATGAGCAATCATCACAGATAGTTTCACCAGTAGTTAGAATCACATTACATTCTGAATTCTTAGCGCACTTAATACAATTACTCATTTATTACCCCTCAATCCTCTATGCATATAACTAACACAATCTAATAAGTCCTCGGAACTATCTAACTTTGTTTCGTTGTCCAAGATTTCGTTATAAGTATACCCTAGTACTTTAGAGTCAAAGGTTGCATACTTTTGGTTGATCGGAGTAAACTGCGTATTATAGACAACTTCATTGCCCTTAAATACAATATACGAGTTGTCCTTAATGAGCTCTGGCTTTGTAATCGACCAGCGCATCTCTTTAGATAAACTATTTAGGATATCCTCTGTAGTTGCTACAATGAATGAATCTATAGTACGACTATAGCTTAAGTACAGCATAGCTATACTATCTCGAATTACATGTAGTTGACCTTGTCGGTCTAGAATAGCTAAGGCGTAATAACCAGAGGCATTTTTGGCAATTGCCTCTATTTGATTTTTCTCCCATAGATGTAGCAGAACCTCTGTGTCGTTGTCGGTTTCGCATAGATGCTCCACGCTATTGTTCACGTCGGAAACGACGCCATTGTGCACCAAGGCATACTCTTTAGACACGTATGGATGCGTATTTTCTATACTAATCGTATTAGTGGAGTACCGACCATGCGCTATTAGTGCATGATTTTTGTTGCCTGGAATACCAAACTTAAGCCTTGAATTGATTGTTAGGTTCAGTTTACTAATAGTTAGCTCGTATTTGTGGTATGGGGAATACGTTTTTGGAGTAGTTGTTTTATCTCCCCATAGATTGCCTTGATGGCTTGACACTGCGAAACCGAACCCATCTTTGTCGCTTGTTTTACAGACTAGGTCCCGCATTGCCTCAATTAGTTTCGGAGTAACTTTGACTTTGTCTAGGTTGCTTAATGCCAATATTTTACACATAACTATGCCGCCTCTCTTATTTCGGTAGTGCTGTTAAACTTAATTTGCCTGTCTGCAATATATTGCAGGATACTCTCTTGAAAAAGTACAATCGGAGTCTTGCTATAGGCAATACTGCTTAATATATCAATCCAGTTATTTACTTTAGTAGCGTCTACAGTGCCGCTATGTAACCTAACTTCAATAGTCTTGTGTTTTTTAAGACTTAAAGGGTTGATTGCAAAATAACGGTTATCGTGGTAGTCTGCAATTGAATCAGAGATATTGATTCTACAAAAATAGTTGTTGCGTCTAGATTTCGGTACAATACTCTGTAACAGAGGCAAGTGTCCAACTAGGTTTTTGAACATTCTATTCTTAAGGTCAACGGTACCTCTTGCGTCTAAATGCACATGCATACCGCAACTAGTGTTTACATATGCGCCATGTTCAGCGAGTATGGTGCATACCTTGCTAACTAGTTCTTTTACTTCGGTATTCTTAGCAACTAAGGTTAGCTCGAACATTCTACTACTTGAACATTCACAAAACTCTTCTTCATCGTCTCCGTCTAGTTTAGGGCACCCAGTCTCGTGTAAACTACCATCAGATTTAAGGCATACCTTGTCTGCTAAGTCTGCTTTTATTAAGGCTTTCATTATATTGTGTCTAGGCGCATTGCTTAAGAATTCAATCTCAACTCCCACCTGTTTAGAGCGTGATATAGGATTTTTACTTTCGCGCAGCAAGCGCATAGCTTTATCTAGCTTATTTTGGTACTGTGACAAATAGTGGTTACGCGGCCTATTAAGCAAGGCGTCCTGTTTAGCCCTAGCCTCTTGTCTCTGTACGCGTATAATACACCGTATGTGGTAAAACGCATCCTCAACCTTTAATAGATCTAAATAGTCGGAACCCTTAAGCAAGGTTACCAACCCTTTATGCGTCCTGTGAGACTTTTGAATTTGTCGCTCAATTCTAGTATTGCCTTTGGAGTATACTAGATAGGTCTTATCATCTCTTTTCTCTAATTTAAAAGGATTCATGCTATTCCCCTATTCCCATGGTTTTATGTAGTTCCTCTATATTCTTTTGCTCTCTTATCCTGTGTCTAATTCCCATCAGACCTAAGAATTTAATTAAGAATCGTTTCATAGCTATATCCTCTTTAGTGCTTAGACCATATGAGGGGTTAGTCTAAGCTATTTAACCGTATATTCTGTTTAGTGCGTTGACTCCGCTTGATTCAATCTCTTTAACCTTATCGTCGTATTTAGTAATAACTGTAATGTCGCGTTGCGTTAAATACTCTCTAACTTGGTTAATAAACTTATACTTCACTTTACCAGTTACATTTAAGGTAACCGTATCAATGTTAAGACTATTAACAATCCTATCTAATGTCCATTGCAATTCACTAAGCTTTTCGGTATATTCATTTAATTCTATACTTGTCATGTTATAACTCCCTTCAAGTTACACTACTAGTTAATGCAATGCTTATGCCATGCTCTAATGCAATATATAGCTTAATAGGTGTATATTCTGTATAAGAACTATACAACTGTACAAAAGATCTACGAGAAATATATTAGGTCTTATATATGCGTTGCTATATCTACGAATAGATTGAGGATTGAGTAGTGGTATAAGGTAGTGGATAAGACTAGTAGGTTTTATTGCACCCTAAATACGCTTTTGCCACAAAATAAACACGCTTTTGTAGCATAACATATGTGGCACATATATTGCAATATATACATTGACCACAAGTCAATGGCATAGTATGTGCTATTATGCAAGTTGCATGCCTAAGCTATGCATTGCTATAGGGGGGTAGCATGCCTAAGGGGGGGTGCGAAATGAGGGGTGTGAAAGAGTGTTATACCAGCATGCTTATAAATTTTTTACATTTTTCTTAAAATAATTATGTACATGAAATCATTAAGTATTATTTTTATTGCAGTTGGGTAATTTTACATTAACTAATATAGAGCTTATTATCTCTAATATATAGCATATTACCCTCTTTTACTACGTTTAGCTAATAGCTACGCATAGATAGGTATGCATTTAAAATACTATGTTATATATATAATATATATATATGCTTAGAGTTAGCGCGTGTTGTAACCTGTTTAAGCTTCGCTTAAAGGTTACTTGCTAGGTACGCTAGAGAATGCAAGCATAGCTTAAGCGCTAACTGGGATTTAAGGCATCTTCCGTCCTGAATACAATGCTTAACAAATCTTAACAATTATATGAAGACTACCGCACCTAAAAAGTTTATCAAGCGACGCAACGGGAAATCCATAGAATTTGATAGACAAATATATATCTGGCGTAAGTATAAGAAATCTAAGGGTGCTCTTAAGGACTCCCACCGCAAAGGCGAGTTTAGTCAGTATATGGCTCGTAAGGCCACTAAGAACATCTTTGAATGAGACCCGACTGTACTTGTAATAGGCTATTCTTCTGCGAGTATGGCTTCATAAGAAGCCTAATAAGGCGTATACGTGGCTACAGTAAACCTTAATCTCTGTTTCCCCCTCTCTAAGTCAGGCACTAGATCCCCCCTACCCAAGCAACAAACATTCATCTCCCTTGTGATGGATCCTAAAGGCCCTAAGTATGTAGCCTATTACGGCGGAGTCGGTTCGGGTAAGAGCTTAATACTCTGTATATCCATGCTTATGCAGGCCGTTGTATACGGCGGTGAATACGTTATAGCGCGTCAATTCATGCCGGAGCTTCGTAGAACCACTATGAAGCAGTTTCTTGAAATATGCCCCAAAGAATTGATTATAGAGCATCGTATAGCTGACGCTGAAATACACCTTAAGGCAGCTAATGGTAAAAAGGCTATTGTATACTTTGTTGGCCTAGACGAACCAGGTAAATTAAGATCTCTTAACCTTTCAGGCTATGGTATAGACGAGGCTAGTCAGGTGTCTGAAGAGTCCTTCCTCTTACTCCAGGGACGTTTACGTAATCCTAATGGCCTTAGAAAGGGTCTTATGGTGGGTAACCCCGCAGGGCATAATTGGGTGTACCACTACTTTGTTAAGCAGGATATGTTTAAGTCTGAGATGGCTAAAAGGGACTTTAGGCTTATCTTAGCCCCCAGCACAGAAAACGTACACCTACCCGACGAGTATATTAAGAGTATGCAAGAAACCTACACCAAAGAGCGCTGGGAGCGTGAAGTCATGGGAAGCTTTGATAGCTTCTCAGGACAGATATATACAGAGTTTAGACGCGATGTACACGTTATTAAGCCTTTTGCCATTCCTAAAGAATGGACTAGAATTATAGGCGCAGATCATGGCTTTGTAAACCCCGCTGCGGCTGTATGGGGCGCTGTAGACTATGACGGTAATATTTATATCTATCGTGAGTTCTATGAATCTGGCTGGCTGATTGAAGAAATTTGTAAGGGGCATAAAACTACTAGGGAACCTGGTATTGCAGTACTCTCTTCTAGAGAGAAGATTGACGGTATGTACCTAGACCCTTCAACTAAACGCGGCGTAGGGCAAACAGGCTCCTCAGATTGGGATGTATATCTTGAGCATATGCCAAGAAAGATTCCTATCATACCTGCCCAAAACGCAGTAGAAGCCGGTATTGATAGGGTAAAATCCTATCTTAAGATTAATGAGCGCACTGGTAAGCCCAGACTCTACATATTTGATACCTGCACTAACCTGATAGAGACCCTAGTTACCTATCAATGGGCAGAACTACCAGATAATCAAAAGGGTATTAAAAACCCCAAAGAAGAGCCTAAGAAGCATAATGACCACTTACCCGATGCCCTACGCTATCTCTGTATGTCTAGGCCCGAAACTCCTATTTTAACCAGTAAACGCGAGCAGTTAGACAATGATTTTAGCCTAGAAGGCTCTATAAGACGCGAATTATATGACATTAAGAATCCGAATCCTAAAGATCCCTATAAAGATCTTTAACTTATCTTTACATTGTAAAAACATTGTTACTATATAGATAGGGAGTAATTCACCCAATGACGAATAAACCAACCAGGTAAGGGGCATTTCGTTATAGACTCGGTTAGAGTACACGTTGGCCCCTTCCCGCTTCAAGCTAAGCGATAAATAGCAAGAAAAGGAAAAATATTATGGCACTTTCAGCTTCAAACGTAGATGCAGAACCAAGAGCGATTTCAGTAGGTCCTCTTAAAATGCAGGTTATGACTTTCTCTGTAGCAAGCGCAGATACATCAGGTACAGTTACCTTTGACAGACTCTCACGATTAGATTATGTCATCGTAACGGGTATTACACAGACCGCTGCTCCGACTATGTCAGCAAACGTAGCAACGCTAGCGTTCGTTGACCCAGCAGCTACCCGTTATGGGCAAATTATAGGCTTTGGCAAATAATGTCAAGAGGCCTAGGTATTATGAACTCTCTTGCCAAAATGCTTGGCAAGAAAGAGTCTAACGAAGAAGAAGAGCAGGAACGGAAGCCTGCTTCTTTACCCGGTCTTGAAAAATCTGTAGCTAATACAGATCCCGTAATGCGGAAGAAAATTCAAGACGCTTTCAATAAAAAATTAGGTAAGTAATGTTTGGGAATAAGGCTCTCATAGCTCAGTATGAAGCACGTATTTCTGATCTTAAGTCTCAGATTGAAGACCTTAAGAAGATAGCCTTTCCCCCCACACAGTCTCTTGCTGTAGAATCAATCCTAAGAGAGCAAGATGCTATTCTCTCTGGAGAACAAGACACTCGTGCTCTGACAGCAGAAGAAGAAGCTATTATCTCTGAGAGAGATAGACTTCTATCAGGTAATTATTAATGGCACAAGACTTAGGTACTGTAGTACAAGGCAGTAACCTAGATATATCTCAAGTACCCTCCGAAGACGTAGAGCAGTTAGCTACTGCTATTGAGCAGTTCTATAAAATGGACGGTATTGTAAAGATTCGCCTCTCCTATAACTGGGAGAGAAACCATCGTTTCTTAGACGGTGACCAATGGATTGTCTTTGACGGCGATAGAGATACTGGCGGCCTATGGAAGCGTATCCAAGTCTCTAAATCTAATGAGTACATCCCCCGCCCCGTAACAAATTATATCTTTGATTGCTATCAGACATTAAAATCTTATCTCTTAAAGAATAAACCCCGCTCCACCATTCGTCCCAATAACCAGAATAAGTACGCAGATAAGATGGCGGCTAAGATTGGTAATCTAATCTTAGAAGCTAACTGGGAGAGACTTCACGAGCAAGATAACTATGAGTACGCCTCTACTGTACTTCTTACATATGGTACAGTCTTTAAGAAGTCCTTTTGGGACTCTAGTGCTGGTAATTTAGTAAGTATACCTTCTGATCAATTAGACCCTGAGACAGGCCAACCAGCAATGATAGAGATGCCTTTAGGGGAAATGAAGACAGAAGTTGTAGAGCCTTTTCGTATCGCTTTAGACCCCTTTGCTATAGCGATGCACCAATTGCGTTGGATAATGGAATATAGCATACAGCCATTAGAATACGTAAAAGAAATTTATAGTAAAGAAGAGCCGGGGTATACCGGCCTAGTAGAAGACCTTAAGCCTGAAACATCTCTTTCGGGTTCTATGCGAAGATTTATTAATCTTAAGTCCTCTAGCGGTGTAAAGAATAATACTAATATCGCAGAGGGCAATACTACTTCTTCTGGAGATTGGGTGCCGACGAACTCGGTTATATTAAAAGAGTACTACGAGAAGCCTTGTGCTAAATACCCTAAAGGTAGACTAATCTGCGTTGCTAATGGCATTACTCTTTACGCTGGAGAATCTCCTTGCCAAGGTCCTGAAGAAGGCGATTGGCACCCTTACTCAGAATGCCGATGGGAACTAGTATCTGGTAGATTCTGGGGTAAGTCTCCTATTGACAACGCTATCGAACCTCAAAAGAGAATTAACTCTATTGACGCGGTTATTGCTCTTACGCGTAAGACGCAAGCTATACCGCAACGCCTTATACCAGTAGGCGCAGGAATTACTCCGGGTACCTGGACAGGACGCCCAGGACAAGAGATTTTTTATAGGGGAGACCAAGCCCCATCTACAATCCCAGCAGGGGAAGTAGGCTCTTCTGTGTTTCAAGAAAGAGCACAGTGCGTAGATGACATTAAGACAGTTACAGGCGCTATAGATATTCTTAAAGGCGATAGGCCCCCAGGCGTAAATGCTGCTTCTGCTCTTAACCTTTTATACGAAGTAGGCACAGGTAAGCTGTTCCCAATCTTAGACCGCTGGAAGAAATTCGTAGAGAATGATCAGAAGAAACAGATTAAGCTTATTGCTAAGAAATATAAAGAACCAAGGGAAGATTTTATAAAACTCCTTAAATCCCTTAACAAAGACCTCCCTATAGCCGTAATCAACTCTTTTATTGGCTCTGATCTTAATGACAATACGAACGTAGTTGTAGAGGCTGGGTCTAACATTCCTAAACTACAAGCTGCTAAGCAGGCAGCACTTCAAGAAGCTGCTGCTACTGGTATCTTAGGCCTAGAGCAACCAGGAAATAAAATGGAATACCTAGATCAAATGGGTATCTCAGGTTTTGATGGTGACGTAGGCGCTGATGTAAAGCGTGCTGAATGGGAAAATGATCTACTCGATAATATCGAGCTATCTCCTGACAATAAACCCATCGTACTCGATGTAGATAATCACGACGTTCATATTGAAGTACTTGCTAGAGCAATGAAAGAGCCTAAGTTTATAGAGCAGTCAGAAGCAGTGCAGCAAGCCTATATGATGCACTATCAAGAGCATAATGACATGAAGGCTAAAAAAGAGCAGCAACAAATGTTACAGGCTATGGCCTCTGGCCAACCCCCTCAGCCCCAAGAAGATTCTTCAATGCAGAGTTTACAGCCCGCAGGCAAAGGCGCTTCTAAGCAGGCTAAATCTGCTATGGCTACCGACATCAACATCCCCGGAGGCGCTGAGTAATGGGTAAGAAGATTAAATGCTATATGGGGATACCAACTACAGGCAGTATCGTAGATAGTCAGGTACACACTTTAAGAGAACTTGAGAAGAAGTACGCAGATGTTGTAGAGCTTGTATACCCTGAGGAGTGTGTTAATCGTATTTTTCATGACGCTGCTAGAAATGCTATCGTAGAAGAATTCTTAGAATCAGACTGCGACGTACTTTGGTTCTTAGACTCTGACGTTACCCCCGCTAAACACGTACTAGATCTTATTGCAGTGCACTATGATAAGTGGAAAGTAGCCGGAGCACCATACCCAGTATTTATGGGACAACTTGGGGAAGAAGATAGACAGATTGTATTCACGGTGTACAAAGGCTCTAACGGAAAAGGCCTTAGCCCCACCAAGATTCCCTATGAAGGTACAGATTTTGTAGACGGTATCGCTACCGGATGCTTATTTATTAAAAGAGAAGTATTCTCAAAGTTAGAAAAACCGTACTTTGAATTTAAGTACGACCCTATTACAAGAGTTCCCGTAGAAGGCGAAGACCTAGGGTTTTGTTTAAAGCTTAATAAACTAGGTATTAACTTTTTTGTAGATTATAGCATGATCTGCAAACATAAAAAAGAATTAGATTTACTAGAAATGAATAATTATGCTATCTCATACGCTCAAAAGGCTGTAGATGCACATGACAGAATATTTCGTGGTCAAATAGAAGCGCTACAAGCGCGTCTAAAGGCAAAGATGGCGCCTACCACGAGTCCGAGCACCCCACAATCGAAGCTCATCCTACCACCAGGCTTACGGTAGACCTTTCGTCTAGGTAAAAAGACGCTAATAGGAGAAGCCACTAATGGATAATTTATTTGAGAATCAACCGGACGCTAATCAAGTTGAGGGTACGTCCGAACCTCAAGATAATTCTCAAGAGACACAAACGGAAGCTACTACGAAAGTAGAAGCATCCACACAAGACGAAAAGCCATTTCATGAACATCCTCGCTTCAAAGAGTTAATCGACGAGCGAAATAAGTTCAGAGAAGAAATGGAAGCTCAGAAGAAACAGTATGCTGATCTTGAACGCCAAATGCGTTCATTTAGTCAGCAAGCTCAGCCACAAGCTAAGCCTAAGAACGCTGCTTTAGAAGAGCTTAGAGAGATTAAACCTGAATTAGCTAGCTATATTGAGAATACTGGGAGCGCTGCTGAAAAAGTAGCTGCTCTAGAGAATCAATTAGCTGAAATGCGAAGACAGACGCTTATTAATCAGTATGAGAGCGCAGTTAATACGCTGTATACTTCTAATAACGTATCAGAATCGCTTAGACCTATCTATAACACTCTTATTAAGAATGCTGTAGTAGAAGCTAACTCACAGTTGTCCGATGTACCTGCTGTATTCAGCAAGATTCATGGACAAATGTCCCAGCTTATCGAAGGAATTAAAAAAGAGACTACCAAGTCTTATTCCGAAGGTAAGAAACAAGACGCTAGTGCTCCTAAAATAGCACCTAAAGGCGCTCCTGTTAAGACTGGGAAGGTGGAATACTCTCGAGATCCTGCACAACGCAAATCTCAGATGATCCAGGCCGTACTAAAACAGGTTAAGGCATCTTCGTCTATCTAATAGAGGAATAAAATGGCTACTGATATATCATCTATTGCTGGTGCTCTTAAACGAGTCTATGACGACCACGTAGAGAAACACCAGAACCTAACTCACAAGGCTATGGACGAGATTGCAAAATCTCTTACCAAGTATAGCCCAGGTGGGGAAGGCTTTTTCGGCGCTATCAATGACTACGGTAACGAGTCGGTTGGCGCTATTAACGAAACAGAATCGTTTCGTACCATTGACAACGAAAATTATGTTCAATGGAAGGTATCACCTAAAGTTCTCGTAGGACCAATTGAGTTCTCAGGACTTTCGGCTGCTGCTGCTGATTCAGACGAAGAAGCATTCGTTGGCGTCGTTATTGACGCTCTCGATATGGCAAAAGAACGCTTGCTTAAAGACGAGAACAGACAGTTCTTCGGACTTGGCACCGGACTTTTAGCAAATCCTGCTCAAAACGTCGCTTCAAACATCACGTCTTTCACAGTTGACTCTGTACAATATCTTCGCCAGAATATGGTGATTGATATTTTCAACGGCTCCACAAAAACCGTTGATAGTATCCGAATCAACTCAATCGACAAAGTTAACAAGATTATCTATCTTGCTAGCTCATTAGGCGCTGCTATTATCACGACCGATGCTATCGTAAAAGAAAACATCCGAGATAATGCTGCTTCTGACGGTAAAGAAATGATGGGTCTTAGAGGTATCGTTGATGATTCAACGGACCTTACGACCTTCCAAAACGTCAACGCATCCACTAACCGTGAATGGCGTGCAAGACGACTCAATGCTTCTAGCGGTAACTTAACCTCCGACTTGTTACAACGTCTTTTGGACGATGTATCAGTGTTGGGTGGAGAAGAGCCAGACACGATTCTTATGCATAAACAGCAACGCAGGAAATACCTCGATATCGTCGTTCCACAAAAACGATATATGGACGGTAAAATGGACTCTGGTTTCGAAAAGCTCTCGTTTAACGGCAAAGACCTTATTTTGGACTTTGATTGTCAAACAGACACAGTTTACGCAGTGACCAAAAAGAAACTGCATAAATTCGAGCTTGAAGCTATGAGCATGGGTAAACATGCAGGCTCTGACTCTTTCTTACGAAAGGTCGGAACTGACGTGTTCCAAGCTTACTGGAGACATTATTGTAACTTCGGTGCTTCTAAACGCTCTTGCCACGGTAAGATCGTTTCTCTCGCAGTTCCAAGCGGATTAGCATAAGCTAATTAGGTTTTACGGAGGAAGGCTTTACCTATAAAGCCTTCCCAAACTTTATATGAATCTTTATTTGAAAGACCCCAAGACAGGAGAACCATCAGTAACGTTAACTGCTTTTGTAGCAGGTATGGCTGTAGCTGTTCTTAAGCTCCTAGCTTCCGGCATTACGATTGGGTCTATAACATTAAGTCAATTTAGCGGCACAGACTTTGCCGCTGTAGTAGGTGCTTTAGGTGCTTTATATTGGGCACGTAGAAATACGCCAGCTACACCAGAAGGTAAAGAAGAAGGATAATGATTCAGGTCGGACCAACAGGTCAAATCACGCAAGGTCACGTTCTAGATGTAAGTAGACGTGCTTTTGAAAGAGCACTCCGTGACTATGATTCTCTACTTTACGTAAAGTGGAACCCTAAAAAGCTTAGAGGCTGGGGTTGCTGGGAAATCCGTAGACGACCTGAAAAATATGTAGTTCTAGAAAGTGTTACCTTTGAAGGTAACACGTACACTAAAGTAGGGCCTAAAGAATTAGATATTATCAGCAATGTACTAGACTGCGCCTTTTTAAATTATGATCAATTACGCAAAATCAAATCTATGGATACTTGGAAAAAAGATGGTTCTTACGGCAAAGACTTTGTACGTAATATGGAGGCCAGAGAAGAAGCCTTCAAAGAAGGCGTCAAGAAAAAAGATAAAGAAGACTTAGCTTACGCTGCTAGGCAAAATAAGACCGCTATAAGAGATTTTAAAGATATGATCCAATCTGGACTTAACCCTGCACAGATAGCAGATCATTGGGATAAAAAGCAGGGTTCGTAACCTTAGCCAAAGGAGATACACATGGCCTTAGTAATGAATGCATTAGAAGAAGAAGTTTCTGTTAAAGCAAGAGGGAACTACTTCACGTTTAAACCAAATCAGATTAAAATAATGGATGACGATTTAGCTCAATTTTTAATCACTGAGAGAGCAGAAGACGGATTAGTTTCTCTTCCAGAGACGCTTGAAGATCCAGAATTGCGACTCACAGAAGAAGGTAAAGATATTATCAGAACTGCTAAACGTCTCGGTATAGCTAATAAAGTTAAAAAGCTTAAAGAGATTATCTATAATAACCAAGTCTCTCTAAGACAAGACCTTGAACGCGCTAATATTAAAGTAGACCCAGCAGTATACGCTACGGATGCAGAGAAAAAAGCTATGCGCGAATATGCTAAATATCAGCAAGCCGGTAAAGACGAAGAAGGCAACGCTGTTAAAGAAGTTAAAGAACTTATGAAAGACGTCGGAGATATAACTAAGAAATAATGGCGACATTAGTAAGCCCCTCTTTGGGAAAACTTATATCCAACGTTAGGAATATGCTTAATCAGCCTAATCCCGCCAATTCATTTTGGACGGATGCAGAGCTAACTGAGTATCTTAACGAAGCAGTCAGAGTATACTTTGCTGAGATGACCAAGAACAATGAAGGTCTTTTCACTACTACTTCTGATTTAAACATAGTAGCGGATGCAGAGACTATCGCTTTACCTAGCGATTGTTTTGTTGTTAAGGCCCTCTATAAAAAGAGAGCCCCGAACTATTACGATATGTTAGATTATAGAAATAATCTAACCGATGGTTATAGTACCCAAGGGGGGACTTCTCCCTCTAGTTATTACCCTACCTACTACTTCAGAGGTAATAACATAGTTCTTCACCCAGTACCCAATTTCTCTGAGACCGCAGGTCTTAAGCTAGAGTACCTACAATTTCCTGATATGCTAAGAGACGCAGGAGATACGCTAACTGCACAGGTCTCTCCTATCTTTAAACAGCTAATAGAGTCTTATGCCGTATGGATGGCTAAGCATAAAGAAAGCCTAGTAAGTGGAACAGACCTAACGAGCATTCCAGAGAGAAGGCTCTCTTCTTTGTACACACAGTTTAAAGAGACTATAGCGCAAAGATCAAAGAACCCCACTTTTATTAAACCTTTTAACCCGGAGCTAGAATAATGCCTATCACTAAAGTAGGTGGTGTAGTAACCTACACTGCTCCTAAAGATTTTCAAAGATTCCTAGATACAGGTGTTATTAACGGCACACAATTTGCTATATCTGATGACGCAGATAAACTAAAGCAAATGAAGTTTGACCCGTCTCCTCAAGCTACTAACACCACGACCACTCTTAAATCTAACTCAAATGCTACCTCCGATGTAACCATAGTATTACCCCAAGTATCGGGTACTACCTTCTCAGAGCCTATTAAAGACTTCGGAGCTAATATTCCCGCTGCTACGGACAGAGACGGTCTTGCTCAAGCACAAACTCTAGGTGCTGCTGGCAACTTAACTCTAAATGGGGCTGGTATTTCTGGCGGTCTCTACACCAACCCTTTTTATGGGGGTAGACTAGTCACCATATACTCCGCTGGCAACCTATCCGCTATTACATTTACCGTAACAGGCACAGACCACGCGGGTACTGCTCAAACTGAGAATATCACAGGCCCTAATAACGGGACTGCTACAGGAACCAAGTATTTTAATACTGTTACGTCTATCGCAGCTAACGCTGCTGTAGCTTCTAACGTAGAAGCCGGTTTTGCGGCTTCTCTAATAGCTCTTAAATGCGATAAAGAAAAGATTTATAAAGTAAACCCCGCTAATAGCGAGACTGTACTTATCGCAGTTTATGGCGAAGCTTCCGGTTTAGGAGAAAGCTGCTCTATGTGGCTAAGCTCTCCAGCTACGCTAACATTAGCTTGGGCTAATGGTACAGCGCCTTCGGATAGACGAATCTACTTTGCTGGTGGAACAGAACCTACACCCACGGCCTCCGGTATAGATTGGTACGAGTTTGTTAACGTAGGCGAGACTGCTTCTGGAGATGTTATTTTTTATGGGTTTGTTTCTGGACAAGATCTTAAGGCGTAATAAATGGCAGGTAATAGGTATAGAAGAGCAGCAGCTAGCGGAGGGTTCGCTGTTCCAAATAT
>FRDC01002548.1_pt2 | contig 14449 bp, 11 predicted proteins | sample 1106171 | NCBI WGS metagenome assembly FRDC01 (sample SAMEA3930566, study PRJEB13176) | freshwater metagenome | biome: Drinking water system; feature: drinking water; material: water | place: Singapore | collected 2014-12-20
CCGAAAATCTGCGTGTGCTTTGTTCGCAGCACAATGCCTACAGATACCAAGTGGGGCGATGAGTTTGATCTTCGGCCGCTTGATGCGATTCATCTTTTTAAGGCGTCAGCCCGGTGGGCGAGTGCCTTTTGCCTTGCTTGATCAGTACGAGTCTAAAAACTTGGCACCGATGCACGCGTAATCTGTGGGTGCGCAAGTTGAGGTGGCCGTTGTGAATTGATCGCACAATGCTTGGTTCGCGCCCGCTTGAGCTCCGGAACAATTGGTTGCATAGGCGCCGGAGACGATGGTTCCCACTGCAGTGTCTGCAGCCGTGTCGTTGGCGTTTTTCAAACACGCGAGCTGTGTGGCGGTATCTGCCGAAGACGAACAGCCGCTCACGACTGAGGTCAGATATTTACTTGTGGTTGCAAGACTGGCGGTGGTGGCCAAGAAACTCAATCCCTTTGAGCTCGATCGCGAGCAATAATCCAAAGCCGTCTGAGACTGGTTGTAGTTCTCGGTCAGTGTGGACAACGCGCGAAACTCAAACGCCTCCATCACCGCTGTCGTCGAAGAACTTCCACTTCCACTTTTGATTTGGGTGGCGGCCTGAGCCACAAAGGCGGGTTGAGAAAACCCCTGGCGAATGAAAATGGCCGCACAACGAACCGTGTAGGCTGCAGCGGTTTCGACTCCATCCACTTTTGAAACACAGTCCATGGCCGTGGCCTGAGTTGATGAATTCAAACAGGCCTGAGCATCAGCAACCTTATCAGCATCCTTCTTCGCCGAACAAGCCCCCAGCAAAAAACCGATCAGCAAAACAAACATGAACTTCATTCAGTGCCTCCCACAAAAGGATCAACGAAAAGAAAGTCGAGGGCAAGACCGTTTTGCTGACTTTTGTCGAGGCAAACCCCTCGACCAACGCAAGCATTTTCCTCCACGCTCTAACAATCACGTGAGTTCACCCAGATAATCAGGGAGCATGGTTCGTCGAGTCGGGATCCTTGGGATCGGTTTGCTTTTTGCTCAACTCGTCAACGCACAAGAGGTGCGCGAGTTCTACAACAACGCTCGCATGATGGGCATGGGCGGAGCAGCGGTCGCCATCGCCAATGATGAAACCGCTTTGCTGACCAACCCTGCGGGCCTAGGAAAAATCCGTGGATCCTATGGGACGCTTTTCGATCCAGAAATTGATGCAGGCACCAACATTCCCTCGCTCTACCGTGCCGGGGCTTTTTCAAACCCCGTCAATATTGGACAGATTTCCTCCACTCTCAACACCACTCGCAATTCCTACTATCACTATCGACACCAAATCTTCCCCAGCTTCGTCGTGAAGAATTTTGGGATTGGTCTATTTTACCGCCAAAATTTGGATGCCATCATGAATCCGGCAGGCACGGCTCTCACCACTCACTATACAGACGATCTGGCGTTGGCTCTCGGATACAACCTGCGCTTCTGGGACGGTCGAATCAAAATTGGTTTCTCGGGTCGGTACATCAACCGCATTCAGGTTGCGCGAGATCTCGACCCCGCCGGCGATCTCACATTGGCGACCAACGCTTCAGAAGGAGTCGGACTTGGCTTCGATGGAGGACTGATCCTAGCGGCACCCTGGGATCTCATCCCGACACTGGCAATTGTCGCTCGAGATGTTGGCAGCACAAAGTTCAATCAAGGCTCCAACATTCGACTCAGCAGCAGCTCTCGACCAGCCACCGTGGCCGCGGACTATGATGCAGCCATTGCATTTTTTCCCATTCACTCGAACGACACGCGATCTTCCATCACCTTTGAATATCAGAAGATACTTGCAGCAGCGCAAGCCGTTGACAAAAGTCGGCACTACGCAGCCGGTATCGAGATCAACTACTCCGACATTCTTTTTGTGCGCGGAGGAATGAATCAACGCTACTGGACAGCAGGACTCGAGTTTGCCTCGCGCTACACACAGATTCAGTTCGCCTCGTATGGCGAGGATGTGGGGACCGACGGCACTCCGCTGGAGGATCGTCGTTTCACTTTCAAGTTTGGATTTCGTTTCTAGGGAGATGGAAATGCACAGAAGATTTTCAAAACAGTTGGCCCTCACGCTCAGTCTGATGGTTTTTATGTGCTCTTGCTCCAACGTCTTTCGCGGGATGTCTCGCCAAGATTCAGACGAAGCTCTCTATGAAGATGCGCTCAAAGCGATGAACTCATCAGATTGGGACTCCGCCATCACCAAGTTTCAGACCTTGTCGGCGACATTTCTCGCACAAAGAACGGTTCGTGAAAACTATGCTGGAGCCCTTGCTGGAAAATGTGGACTGATTTTCATGGATTATTTGAACACCATCTCCTCATCCTCTCCGGGAGGATCGGTGACCACTTTCCAGTGGCTGATGAACGCCTTCACCCAAAAAATTGTAAATCCCTCTTCTTGTGTGTTAGCGGAAACCCAGATTCGCTCACTCGGGGCCACCCCCGCCCTGCGCACCACCGGTCAGAACCTGTTCCTGGTGATTCTCTCTCTGGTAAAAATCGGAACCACGTTGCGCAATCGCGCTGACATCGATAGCACCAACAGCCTGGGCGATGGAACCACGGACGCCTCCTTCAACGCCTGCACAGCCTCCCCGAGCGCCGCGGACGTTCTCACCGACGCCGAAATCAGAGAGGTCATCACGGGACTCGCCTTAGCGATCGAGAATTCTGCGAGTCTTCCCTCGGGTGCTGGCATTGGCACGTCTCTCGGAACACTCGGCGGAGTTTGCGGCGCCACCTGCAACAAAACAGATTCTTCCGCCGTCAACGCCTCAGACATTACAACCATTCGCAATCTACTCGCCACCACCGCCAACACGATCGGAGTCGGAGGACAATGCCCAACAACAATTCCCGCCGCCTGCTGTCCTTAACGCAAGCGACACTCCTCTTGCTGGTGATAGCGATTTCGGTGCCCAGCTCTGCGACCGAAATTTTCGAATACAACCAAACCATCGAGGGTCTGGGCATGGGAGGAGTTCGCATTCTTCGTCCGAACGATCCAGCAAGCATGCTGGTGAATCCAGCCGCCCTTGCATGGAATCAGGGGTTCTCCTGGGATGTGGTTGACATGGGGTTGGGCGTGAACACCTCAGCTGTGACAGGTTCCAACTCGTTTGCGAACTTCAACGCGAGCAACTTGTCCAACTACTACGGAAGACCTCTTTGGGTTGGGGCCAATGGACACACGACCCTCGTTTTTCCGAATCTGGGTTTTTCCATATACAATCAGGGCAACATTGGGATGGTTCTCAACAACCCAGCATTTCCGAATATGACTCTGAATCTTTCCAACGATTATGGATTTATGGTGGGAACGGCCGCTGAGCTCCTGCCGGGAGTTTCGCTCGGAGCCAATTTCAAACGAGTGACTCGCATGGGAGGCACTTTCGATTTAGGGCCGAACGAGTTGCAAAACGTGAGCACCACCTCACTGCAGAGCAATCTGCAAAATGAGGGCACGGGATATGGTTTTGATTTGGGAGCAATCGCGCAACTGCCCGGCGCCCTCAAGCCCACATTTCACGCTGGATGGAAAGACGTCGGGTCCATGGCATTCATTCGCAGCAAGGGAACCATCACACCCACCACCATTCGGGACAATTTAACTTTGGGCTATCACATGTCGACCGAGTTCCCGGGCTTTGGATTCGCCGCGGGTCTGGAGTATAGAAACGTGAATTTTTCGGGAGAGCAGTTGGGGAAAAAAGTGCATCTCGGTGTCGAGTTGGAACTAGGTCCTGCGGTCGCTCGAGCTGGATTTTATCAAGGTTACACCACTTATGGGGCGTCTGTGAGCCTGGCATTTATTGAGCTCAATGCAGCTCTATACTCAGTGGAAACGGGAGTGTATCCGGGACAAACTGCGTCTCAGCGCGCAGAGGCTGGGATGGTTATCAGCATCGCCTTTAACCCCGATTTGTCATTGTTGGACTCTAGCTCCGCAGCCGCAAGACGCAAATTGAAACAAAGACGGTGATTTTTGTCACCGTCACCTGTAACCCGGCGACATGCACTTTTTGTATTCCCTTGTGTTCGCCATCCTGCCAGCTTGGACCTCCGAACCCTTTGGACGCATTCGCGTATTTCCGATGCACATGCAAGGCGAGACCTACCACGCAGTTTTGATCGACAATGTTGAACTTCGGATCTCGCAAATGCCGCCGGCCCTCCTTTGGGGAAACCAACATCTCTTGTACGACCCAAGCCCCGCACAGGTTGAGTTCGTTGCGATCAATCGCCGCGAAACTGCTGAAGCCTTGATTCAGCTTTTTTTTAAAGGTCAGCCTCTTTTGACCAATCCACAAAATCACGACCTGCTCTCAGCTGTTGGAGTTGATGACGTACTCCTACGGCTCACGACGTCTCTTCCGTCTCGAGCAGACGAGGTGAATCAATTCCTTTCTTCTAGCCTGCATCTGGTGTTGGCGCGCTTGATTGAGCAGTGGGTCTTTCGCCAGCAAATCCTGCGCCATCCGAAAAAAGGCAAAAATTTCTTTGAGAATCTTCAGCAAAAATTTCCCCTCACTCGAGACGGCACGGCAACCGCAGTGATTTTTGACTCCAAGAAGAATTTGCGGGCAACTCTCAGCATTTCGGTGCAAAACCTCGCCCACCCTCTACTCTCTTTTGCCGAACACCACGGGCTTGGGGACGCGGCTCCTTTGCTGGAGCCTCAGGTGGATCCGGAATACAAATGGTTGAGTCGATTTGGAATTGCCAAACTGCCGTTCGATGTGAGGGTCGGCAAAGTTGCGGCACTCGAAAGGTACGTGCTCGATCCGGAGGCCGATCGCATCCTCATCCCTTTGCTCGTGCTCCTTCTCGAAAGCACCGGGACCTCGGTGATGGGCGGCCCCTCACAATCCCCGGTGCGCATTGCTCGCGAAATTCCAGGTCAGGGAGGCTATGCGATTGGACGCTACTATTTGGAAACGGGTCGAGCGGGCCACGCACTTTACAAAAAGCATTACGGATTTTCTGACTTTTTGACCATCCCCGAAAAAGACGTTTATGTGCTCACCGCAGATCGCGAGCAGTACCTCAATATTTGGCGTCGCTTTGTTGGAGATCGAGGAATCTCACCTCGCACTTTTTTCCCGTTCCAGGGCGTTGCTCGTACACTCAGAGTTGATGGCGGCAATCTGAGGGCTCACCTTGAGGTTTTGAAGGAAAACCTGTCCGCGATTGCTCAGCCACGCTTTGCAAGATGTTGGAATTTACAACCTTAGAGCCCAGCCGGAAGCGGATGTGCTCGTCGCGGCCGAGCTAAAAATGACCGGCTCTCAGCGAAACCATTTTTTATACTCGATGGCCAGACAACGATTGGAGACCACTTTTAAGCCCGCTCTCTCAGCTCGAGCCTCCGCTTCGGGATGAGAAATCCCCAATTGCAGCCAAAGGACTTCGGTCCCGCCCAACGCCAGAACCTCATCGACCACTTCGGGGATTTTGTCAGAGCTGCGAAACACATCGACAAATTGACGTGCCTCCGCGGGCACTTCACTCAAAGTGCGAAAAATTTGAAATCCACCCACATCATGAACCTTGGGATACACTCCAAGGATCTCCCAGCCCTTCGCCCGCATCATCAAAGGGACGCTGTGGCTCGGCTTCGCGGGGTCCGGACTTAAGCCGTAGATGGTCATCTTCTGGTATTTTTGCATCAGATTCTTAATTTCGGAGTCTTGAACATTCATGCCCTAATTTTGCCCACTCAACATTTTTATGTCACCATTTGAATATGGGGATGTGGATTCTTTTGTCTTTGCTCACTTTTGGCTCGAATTCTCACGACTCCGCACAAATCATCAAAGATCTCATGCAAGAACTCGGCCGATGTCCTGAGGTGCGGGACGTCTTTGAGCGAGCCGCAATTGGAATGCCCCAATCGAGTTCCAAAGATAGCAAAGACCGACCTTTCATATGGACGATGGATCGAGGATCCGAGGCAGTGCTTTCGTCAAAACATCAGGCGGACACAAAGCATTTAGTGTGGACAACCCGAGTGTACAATCCCAACGATCGAGACTGGTCAGATCCCAACGGACACATCATTGCAGGCATCAAAAAACGTCTCCCTCTGGAAAACAAACGAGGACGCGATAAACTTCGAGCCCTTTTGAAGCAAGCAGAGGCCCTCAGACCCAAACTCAACAGTAAGGGCTATACGAATTTGATTTTGTACCCCAGCGATTGGGAGACCAGAGTCTTAAATCCGCTCTGGGAATCCGAAGACGTGTATCAAAAACGGCGCATGGCTGAACTGCGAAGTTTAAGGGCAGAAATCGAACAGCTTCGCACCCAACAGATCGAGGCATGGCTCAAGGAGCAGACATCTCCACCCAGGAAAGCCACTAAGGATGAGTTTTCTGCTCTTTTTGGTGTCGCCAAGAAGGCGACCATTCCCAAGTCCGGCTTGAGTTCAAAAATGGGCCCCGAAGACACTCCGGAAATTAGGGCTAAAATTGAAAAAATGCGAGAACTGGAAGCCAGCCTTCTGAGGAGTCTTCCTCATCGAGACATTAAGAATCCAATCATCTCGCTAGAGCAACCATCACCGCGTTTTGAGATTCTGTACGAAGACGGCAAGCCCTTCATCATCCGAGTCCTCGGAGTGACGGATGCCTATGGACTTGGCGTTCAATTTCAACTCAACCCTAATTGTGGCAATATGCTTCCCCGCATTGTTGGGCTAGGTGGCAAAGCGTCGATCGATGCCCCCAATTCTTGCAAATATCAAAAAGAGGTCTTCAATCTGAAGGAACTTTTTCGCAGTGAAGTTGTCCCCTACCTGCAACCAGACGAAAGTTCCCAGTTGCAAGCTTTGCAAACTGCCTGCAGTATTTTTGGAAGGAAGACCCTCAACAAAATGTTGCGGGGCCAAGACTAACCACGACCGTACAACTCGAAGGAGCAACTATGAAGACCCTGAAGTTTTTTGGTATTGGGCTGCTTTTGTCATTCGCCCAAACCAGTCACGCAAAAATTTTCAACGTACGCTACTCATTTATGGATGGCCCAATGTTTGAATTTGCACTGGGTCGGTTGGGGCTCGGAGTGACATATCAGTCCTACTCCACCACAGCGACCTCTGGGACTTCGACGGCCACCGTGACCGGCAACAGAATGGGAGGTCGACTCTCGATCTATTCCAGCGGAATCGGCTCCGACAGTTGGTACGCGGGTGCGCTGGGCGGAGTCGTCACGTCCAATTACTCACAAACCGTAAGTGGCACCGAGTTCACCGCAAAGCCCAGCGCCTCTTACTACGGATTTGTTGCGGGATATCACTGGTTCTGGGGGGTGTTCAACTTGAACCTTGGCCTTGGGTCTCTGGCCATTCAGTTTCCAACGACACAACTCACCTCGTCGACTGGAACCGCCGGGGCTACATTCAACGCGTTTTCTTTCGCCTTGCCTGCCATTGACTTGGGGATTGGACTCGCATTCTGAGGAGCTGACACAAGAAGTGTTGCGTCAGTTTTAATGTCCGACTGATCTTGTTTTGTTCAACGGGCTCCGATGCTAATCTTGGAGCCCATGTCCCTCGAAGTTAAAATCCTCGCCTCACCGGATAGTCGACTCAGTCTGTGGAAAGACTTCTGTAAGGATCCTCGTCAAAACATTTGGGTGGTTTCTGACTTGCGCTCCAAAGATGAGTTGCAAACGCGCTTTCTCGCGCAGAGGGGCTTTCTCATCCAGTCGCGCATCACCCGAGCTCGCGAGTTGTGGCTCTCTCTCCTCAAAGAAGTGAGTCCCGCAACGCAGGTTTTGTCGCCAGAAATGGCACGGGCCCTGGCTTTGCAGATCGGAACACATTTTGATCCCCCGTTCAATTCCACGATGTGGTCTGCCGTCGAACAGATTCTGGATTTGCTGGCGCCGGTATTGATGAGTCCTCAACACTCTGTTGATGAATGGATGCAAGGAGATGTCGGACGCTCGTTGCGGTGGGGAATTTGGTGGAATCTCGCCAAAAAAATCAGCCAAGAATTTCTTCGACGAAACCTTTTACTGAGCAGTTGGGTGCCGGCATTTTTACTGGAGAGAGCAGATCTCTCCCGAGCGGGCAAAAAACCGGATTGGATTCTGGATCTGGGAGCACAATTTTCAGTGACGGAGGCCGAGTTGGTGTCCAAACTCAGTCACAATCAAAACATCTGTGTGCTTCAACCCGGACTTTCGCGCCAAAGCTCACATCTGCATCTGTTGAAGGCTTATGAATTCCTGCGAGCCTCTCGCACACAAGAGTTGCTTCCGGATTCAGCGCAATCGGGTCGAGGTGTGGTTGAAAAATGGCGATGTGCCAACTCCCTCAACGAAAGTGAAGCCGCCGTTCAGCAAGTTCGAAACTGGATCGAACAGGGAGTCTCCCCAGAACACATTGCCATTCTCGCCCCCCGCATCGAGGAGTTTTGGCCAGCGCTCCAGGTCCTCCTGAGTGCCGAGGGAATTCCTTATGCCAAATCCGAAGTCACTCGGCTCCTGCAGATTCCAGAAATCCTCAAAGCATCTCGACAAATCCAACTGTGGAATGACTCTTTGGAGTATGCCGATTTCGAGCTCACTGCCAAGACCCGAGACTTTGCCAGATTCCAAAGTCGGTTTCGCCGAGCTCAAACGCGGCAAGATTTTGCAGTGCCTGAACTTGATCCGACTCCCTTGTCCTGTGAAGAGTTTGTCGAAAAATTGGAACCCATTGCACGAGCCTCTCAAGCCGATCTTTTTTTTGATGCGATCGAAAAATTTGTGATGTCTTGGACGGGTCCTGAGTCCATCACCCTGAGCCTTTCCCAGTGGAGTGAAGCATTCCTGCGCTGGTTGGATCGGCAGGAAACGACTTTGAAACCAGGAATGGCCGGAGGAATTCAAGTCGTCAACTTGCTCGAGGGAGATCTGCTCTCTGCCACCCACAAAGTCTTTCTCGGGTTGTCGGACGCATCCCTCAAGTCCCAAACCCCCAGTTTGCTCACTGCGGACGATGCGAATCAGTTTGCTGGATCACAGGGATTTTTTCTGCCTCACCCTGAGGAATCTGCTCTTGCCTTTGAATTGCAGTGGCAAATGCAGTCACGAAATCTCACTGCCTGCCTGTCCTTCAGCGAGGTCAACTCGAGCGAGGAACCCCAAGCACCAAGCGCAATTTGGCTGAGTCACACCGCGAGGCTCCGCCATCCCAAATCGACGCTGGTTTTTCACTCCCGCCTGAAAACGCCGGATCCAAAAATCCAAAAACCGACTTGGCGAACCCCAGAATCCTTTTCGCTGTCGCCCACGTCCGTGCAACGTTATCTGGATTGCCCTTACCAATTTTATGTAGAAAAAATCTTACGCTTGGAATCTCCATCAGACCGAGACTGGGTCTTGGACGCGCGCCTGAGCGGCAGCGTCCTGCACGCCGCTTTGGAACACATTCTTGAATCCGAGGAACCCTGGGATCCTACGCGAATCCATCAGTTGTTTCAAAAAATTCGCTCGCAACAAGTCCTCGACATCATGGACGAAAATGCATGGAACCTATGGACTCGCAAATGGTCGGAACGCCTTTTTGCTTTCGCCCAAGAGGGCACTCGTTCGGTTTGGGCCCTGGAGCATCCTTTTGAAGTGCAGTGGAAGAACTGGACATTTAAAGGAAAAGTGGACCGCATTGATGTCCTCCCCACCGGTGAACTGGGATTGGTGGATTACAAGATTCGCAGTCGTGAAAAATTTCATTTTAAGAACTGGCTGAAGGAAAATGAAATTCAACTTGGTTTGTACTGGCTCTTGCTTGAAAAGAGCCGGCACTTCGAAAAAATTGGATCGGCCGTGTACTGGGGACTGGACGATTTTGTCCGCTCCGGGATTGATCAGGACGTGCCCCCTGAAGACAGAGTTGAATTTTTCCGCAAGTTGGAGGACTTGCTGGAACAAACTCTCCACAGATTGGAACAAAAAGATTTCGCACCCAACCCCAGAAAAGATGAATTGTGTGTGAACTGCTCTTGGAGGTCGCTGTGCCGCGAACCTCGCATGAACTGATATTGCAAAAATCCATTGTTGTGCAGGCAGGGGCTGGGGCCGGCAAAACCACCAGTCTTGTGCAGAGAATTCGCGAGGGCAGTCTGCAGTACCTGCAAACTCATCAACGCTTGCCACGAGTCGTGGTGACAACCTTCACCCGCAAGGCCACCCAAGAAGTGCGCGAACGTCTTTTGCGCGAAGCCCTAGACAGCAACGATCCCGCTTTTTTGAGGTTTGTACAGTCTAGCTCGCATTTGCACATCTCAACTTTGCACGGTGTGTTCACAAAATTTCTTAGAGCCTATGGACAGGTTCGAGGCCTCACGCCCCTGTTTAATGTGTTGTCCTCACAAGAGGACCTGCACCTATTTAAACAAGCCGTTCGCGAAAGCTTACACAGCTCGAGCAATCAAGACCTGTGTCAAGGTCTACTTGTTGATTTTGAAATGCCCCAACTGCATCACATGCTGGAGGCTCTCGTTCTAAAGAATCAGGAAATCTCTGACCTACGGCCGCTGTCTCGCCTGGAGCTTGAAAAGGCCTTGCAGACGGCTGTGGACGATTTCGTTCTACGTAGAGAAGATGTCCTGGCCGCTTTGGAAGAACAGGAGCTGAACAAGTCATGGCAGGAGTATCAAGCTGTTTTGCGAGCGAGTGATGCGTTTGCGACTCTCATACAGACTCCCCTGCCTCGCCGCAGTCCAAAGATGAGTGAAGACTTTTCCGAAGTTTGGACCTTGCTCAAAGATGCTCTCAAACGTTTGCAAAAGTGGTCCGCAAGTTCAGATTTCCTTCGTAGGCAGGTTGAACAAAATCAACGCCTTGAGCAGTGGGCTCAAAATGTCCGAAGTCTTTTTGAGAATCAAAAAAGATTGAAAAATTCTCTCAGTCAACGCGATCTCGAGACGTTCACTTTGGGTCTTTTGAAGGAGTTTCCCGTTTTGGGTTTGGAATTTTCCCAACAGTGGGACTACTGGATGGTTGACGAGTATCAAGACACGTCTCCGTTGCAGGTGGAAATTTTACGACACCTGATGGGAGATCGCGCTTCGTTTACGGTGGGGGATCCCCAACAAAGTCTCTATCTGTTTCGCGGGGCCCGCAAAGAGGTTTTCGTGGAAAAAGTCCAAGACGCCCGCAAAAACGAGACAGAACTTCGCACTCTCCTTCACAATCATCGATCTCGACCGGAGTTGGTGGAGATTTTCAACGAACTTCTCACACCGTTTTCAGCATTTGAAAAAATCTCCGCAGGGCGAACCGCCTCCAAATCGGATTCGCCAAGTTGGGCCCTCAGGCTCATTCACAAAGATTTCCCAAAGGGCGTTTTGCTGGCAGAAAAACGAGCTTGGGAAATTGAAATGGCACTCAGACAGGCGTGTCACCTGCAGAGCCTGGGACACAGTGTATGTATTTTGGCGCGCAAGAACGACGAAATTCTCGAGATCAAGAAAGTTGCTGCTCACAAAAAGATTCGCCTGCAAGCACAAACACCCTCGGCGTTGAGAGAACAAACTGAAATTCAAGACGCTCTTTTTTTACTGAGATTTGCGCTCGTACCCGCCGACAATCTCAACCTCATGTGTTTGCTCAAAAGTCCTCTCATGGGATGGCAAGAGTCGGATTGGTTGCAATGGAACCACATTTCTCTCTGGGAGGATTTGCGCGAAAAGCCAGAGGCGGCTCCCTTGCGCGCATTCCTGGAGAACGCTTCTCGCATCGGTATTTTAGAAGCTTGGAAAAACTTTTTACTTCAATCAGATCTCCCCGCACGTTGCTACAATTCCGATCCCTCGGGGCAGAAACTCGCGAACTTTTGGAAACTGCTTCAGGTGGCCCATCAGAAAAGTCGTGAAGGAGCTTCTGACTTTTTGCGATGGCTCCACCAAATTCAGAATCCGAGAGAATCTGCCGAGGCTGAAAATGCGGACGCGATGCTTGAAATGAGTCTGGGCAGCATCCAAGCCATGACAGTGCATGCCTCCAAGGGCTTGCAGTTTGATCATGTGATCGTCATTGGATGTGGCAATCATCGAGCCAGCTCATCCAAATCCTGGGTTTTGTTCTCTGAGCAGCCTCCCCGCTGGGGAATCGCCTTGCCGGATCCACAAACTGGAGATCGAACTGTGCCACTGCCCGCAGAAAATTGGCTCGAAATCAAAAAGCATATGGAGCTCGAGGAATACGACCGCATCCTTTATGTGGCTGCCACTCGCGCCGCTGAAACTTTGAGTCTCATTTGGTCGGACTGTGCACCACAGAGTTGGGCGGCTCGTTGGCCTCGCTCCTGGTCAGGAGCCGTTGAGATTCTTGAAGAGGTGGATGATTTTCAATGTTCCACTTCTGCGCCGATTTTGCACGATGCCGCTCAGCCCCTGTCTTTGACCGCGACCGCAACCCAATCCACGAAAGCCACCGAACAGGCAAAAGTGGAATCACGAAAAGCAGACTCGTGGAATCGCATGCTTGCGTCCTTGCGCGGACAAAAGGTGCACCTGGCTCTGCAAAACCTATCGCTCGAAAATGCGACTAACTGGCTGGAGAAAATTCAAAACCCGCAACTGCGAGAACTCCTGTTTACGGGAGAAAGGGAGTGGGCCTTTCAGATTCAGCAAGAGGGCGGAGTTCTATCTGGTCAAATTGATCTCTGGGGCGTGACCTCCGAGGATGAACTCTGGGTGATTGACTACAAAACTGGGAAAAATGCCCTATCTAGTTCCACGTGGAGACAACTTTCGATCTATCGAAACGCACTGGTTCAGATATTTCCTGAATACGAAAACTTGCCATGGTCTCTGGGAGTTGTGCAGACTGGCGACATGAGCCTTGTTCAGAGAAAAATGCAGGATTTTACTGGCACCCTGGTGTTCGGCGACGGAGCCGCATCAGGCAACCCTGGTCCAGCGGGTTGGGGCTCCATTGTTTATGCCGATGGTGAAGTGAGAGAATTTTGTGGTTCGGCTGAAAGTGCAACCAACAATCAAATGGAAATTTGGGCCATTATTCAGGGTTTAAAAAAAGCAAGAAAAAATCCGATCTCGGTGTACTCCGATTCCACCTACGTTTTGCAAGGAATCACTCAGTGGATTTGGGGTTGGAAAAAACGAAATTGGGTGACTGCCGAAGGAAATGCCGTTGCCAATCGGGACTTGTGGGAAGAGCTCGACACTCTGGTGAGTCGGCTCGGTCGCAAGAACATTCAGTGGCACTATGTTCGAGGACACGCTGGAGTGCCTGGCAACGAACGTTGCGATGAAATGGCGCAAGCAAAAGCCAAGGGAAAGTCTGTGCAACTGTACTCGGGATCTCTTTTACATTACTCAGTCGCTTTGATGGATTTGCCTGAGGACACCTCCCTGCCCGAGCGTAAGGAACAAACCAAACCCAAAGAAAAAGAAAAAGTTTGGTACTTAAGCGAAATCGGTGGCGAAGTCTGGCGACACGACACTTGGGTGTCTTGTGAAAATCGAGTCAAGGGACGCAGTGGAGCTCGTTTTAAAAAAGTAAAATCCAACGACGAGGAAGCAAAGGTGCTTGCGAGTTGGAATCTCACACAAACTCAAATCAAAGGATGATGTATGGAACTGAAAAACACAACGGTGGTGATCACAGGAGCAAGTCGCGGGATTGGCAAATCTCTGGCTCAAGCGTTGGCGCAGAAAAACACCCGCATCGTGGGAGTCAGTCGAAAGTTTGATCCACACTTTGAGAAAGACCTACTTGGCCTTGGCGCATCTTCTGTGCGACTCATCTCAGCCGATCTTTCGGCTCGCGAAAGTGTGCAAAAAGTCCTTTCGCAATTGGAGTCTGAAGAGATCGATGTATTCATCAACAATGCTGGTTTGCTCACCGGAGGGCTTCTCGAAAATCAACCGCTTGATGAAGTGCTGCAGATGTTGCAGGTGAATGTGAATGCTGTGATCCAACTCACTCACGGAATTCTCCCCAAGATGTTGGCACGAAAAAAAGGAAAAATTGTTAACAATTCAAGCGTTGCGGGAGTGATGCACTTTCCTTGCTCGAGCACCTACTCTGCTTCCAAAGCGGCTGTGATCGCCTTCACCACAAGCCTCAACAATGAGCTCAAAAACACCGGCGTTTCGACTTTGCTCCTGATCACGCCCGGAGTTGAAACCGAAATGTTCAACGACATTCCCAAGAAATACGGGAAGAATCTGAATGTGAACTTGCTGAAATCCATTCCGGTCGAAACTTACGCCAAAAGAGTTGTGCGTGCCATCGAAACGGATCGCAGCGTCCTATCCCCCCACGGCACCTCCGGATTGGGTGTGGCATTGGCTCGCTGGACCCCCCGACTTTTTTATTCCGCCGTGAACACTCAATTCACCCGCTAGGCTGGATCCGTCACCGGTTGTAAACTTGGCATCCAGCTCTACCGCCCAACGCGATACCTGTAGGCGTT
>FRDC01002452.1_pt1 | contig 14444 bp, 18 predicted proteins | sample 1106171 | NCBI WGS metagenome assembly FRDC01 (sample SAMEA3930566, study PRJEB13176) | freshwater metagenome | biome: Drinking water system; feature: drinking water; material: water | place: Singapore | collected 2014-12-20
AGGCAGAGGTTCGCGCCAGCGTCACCGGGCGCAACGCGGTAGGCTTCACGCATCGGCACGTTCAAGTCGGCTCGACGGTCCACACTGACGAAAGCGGCATCTACAATCGTGTAGGCGGGCTGCTCTATCGGCACGAGACCATCAATCACGGCGCTGGTGAATATGTGCGCGGCGACGTGACCACGAACGGCATCGAAAGTGTGTTCGCTCTGCTCAAGCGCGGGCTGCACGGCGTTTATCACCACGCATCGCCGAAGCACCTGCACCGCTATGTCGGCGAGTTTGCGTTCCGACTTGGGGATGGCGATGTGAAGAACCACACCCTGCACCGGCTCGACCGCATGTTCGCTGCCGCCATTGGTCAACGTCTCACCTACAAGGAACTGATCGCATGAGCGACGCAATCCGAGCGATCCTCGACGCCGTGACAGACCGCGTTCTCGCCTATCGCCCAAAGGACAAGGGCGAGTGGGCGAAACGCACCGAGCGGCGGGTGAAGCGCCAGCGCAAGAAGGACGAGAGGAAGGATTAAGATGTTCGGGAGTCATCTATATAATTCCCAAAAGGAAGCCGCTCGATACGCGAAAAAGGCGGACGCCGCAGCGCCCGCCTCTCCGGTTTTCCGTCACTGCCCGGGAAATCCTAATCCGGCCAGGCGTCGATCGCGGCCCTTCGCCGTGCCTCGCACAGCGCCAGATCGGCGTCGCGATCGCGAAGGGCGCCTTCGGCCTGTGCGCTGGACAGCGAACCGTCGGCGCTACGAAGGATCGGGGTCCGCGTGCACGCTTCCGTCGCCACTGTCGGCGGCGGGGACGGGCTGTAGGCCAAGGGCGGCGGCGTTCGCATCGATCCCGCGCACCCGGTCAGCAGTAAGGCACTGGACAGCGCCAGCAGGTGTTGCCGCATATTCCCGGATCCTTTCTTTCGATTGAACGATGATCGGCTGCAGCTGTTCGCGGGTTTCGACATAGCGTGTCGTGGCCTGGGCGGCCTTGCGTTCGTTGGCGACGCGCAGATCGGCGATCACGGCGGCCTGCTGATCGACACGCTTTTGCCATTTTTGCGCTTCAGCCATCGCCCCGGCCGTCTTGCCGGCGAAATACTGTGCAACCCCGAAAATTGCCGCCAAGGCAAGCGCGAGCGCAAAGGCGCCCGCGTTGCCCGCAATCCGGCCCCAGCTCATCAATCCACCTGGTCGTGGAGCAGCATCGCGATGACACCGGCGATCCCTGCCACTGCGGCCGAGATGGTCGCCCAGTCGGCGGACGTGATGCCCAGCGCCAGCGCCAGTCCGGCAAGGCCGGCATAGGTCGACGGCTCGGCCAGACGGTTCAGGATATAATTGATCATGATGGTCCTTTCATACGAAGCGGCGACCGCCAGCCCGGCCGCGCGCGGTTCGATCCTTCAGGCTGGGGATGGGGTTGCCGATCAGGCCAGTTCAAAGTGGGGGCTGTCGCTTTCGCCCTGTTCGCGCGGCTTGCCGTCACGATCCCAATCGGCGCCCCAGCGGATCGCGACGCCCTCGATCGAGGCGGCACGAAACATCAGGTTCGCCAGCCGGTCGAACCGCGCGCGGTCGTTCCAGTCGACGGGGAAAGGGGCCAGATCGACGGCATGGCCGAACCCGGTCTTGGCGTTGCGGAAATGATTGGACTTCAGCGTCCAGGTGACGATCTTTCCCGGCGCTGTCCGCCCTTGCGCGTAGAGCGCGCGCTGGCGTTCAGGGGTGCGGACCCCTTCCAGCACCGTGAAATCTTCGTCGGGCCTTGCCATCCCGGCCGCACGACGCACGACGCGGACAAGATCGGGATGAACGCCGTCGAGCCGGGACAGCGAGCGCTGCCCAAGAATGATTGCCATGACTGATCTCCGATTGTGAAGGAACGGCCGCTTTAACCGGGCGGCGTGTCTGAAGGCGGATCGGGTTGCCGGTCGATCTGAAGGAAGAAGCGATCGGTGTAGAGCTTGACCAGCCGGTCCGCGCCGACGGTGCCAAGCGCGGTCAGCAGCGCGGATGCTTCGCCGGCCGCACCAAACTGCCGAACGATCGAATAGGCGATCAGGGCAACGAGCGGCAGCAGCAGCAGATCGGCGAGGATCAGCAGCGGCCGCACACGCACGCCGCGCTTGATCAGCAGCGCATATTTGGCCGCCAGCCCGAATGTCAGGCCGATCCAAATCCACCCGTATTTCACTACCGCGCTTTCCATCCAAGGCGTCACTGTGTCTTCCCCCGGCCGTTGATTTCGGCTTTTGATGTTGGTTGACGCCCGATGATGCGCAGACGAACTTACCGCAGCCACAGCGTGACTCTCCCCAAGGCAGGCGACGCCACCCCGTTGCCGCCTTCCTGCCTGATCGTGACGAAGCGCCCGTTGCCGATCGCGACCTGGGCAAGGTTGATCCACCCGCTGTCGGCAATCCCGGCCGCGCTGATCGCGGCTTCAACCGCCGTCACACCCAAATCCGAATAGCTCCCGATCGCCGTTTGCAAACTGGACGCCTGGACCGCGACCAGCTTTGACCCCGACGCGCCGGCCGTCATCACCCGCGCACGCAGACACGCCTGGGTGAAAAGCGCCATGTCGATCTTTTCGATATTGCGGTTCGATCCGGCCAGAAATCCCGGCGCCAGCGGCAGCGCGGCGAGCGTGATGCTGGCCGTCGCGTCGGCGTGAAAATTGATACAACTCTGCCACGCCGGGGGGTTGATCGGCGGGGCCGGGGCGGCTACAAAGGCGTTGAACTGGCTTGACCACACATAGGCGGCGGGATTTTCCAGCACCGCCTGCGGTGTGTCCCCGGCATCGGTCCACTGCGCCATGTCATAGCCGACCGTCGAACTCACGATCTGGACATTGCCCTGGGCATCGAACAGCGTTCTCGCCATCGCTACGCCCCCCACGATGCCGAAAAGATGTTGGTGCCTGTGTTGGAAAGGGTGCCCGAAGCCGTCTTGCGGTTGATGTATTGAAATTCCCACGTCGCCGCAGACGCAGGTCCGGAAAGCGTGCGGGTGAAGGTCAGGCTTCCCGGCTCGCCGGGAAAAGCCGTCGTGCCTGATGCTTCACTGCCGATGTCGATCCACGCGCCGCTGCCGACGGTGGTGCGGTATTGGAGCTTGCCCAGCATCGTCGCGGTTGACGATGCCACCGTGTAATTATGATCGACGTCCAGCGTGATCGTGCCATTCGGCCCGACTGCCAGGCTGAACGGCCCGCCCTGAACGCCGGTATAGCTTGATGTGTTGTTGATCGTTAGCGTCGTGTCGGAATTGCTGGTACCACCGGTCGCGCCGTCCCTCGCCTTGACCAGCGTTACCGGCACCGTTGCGATCGTCACGCCGCCGCGCTGCACCGTCACCGAGGCGCTGGCGCTGTCGGCCGACATCGCACTGATCGTGAGCACCTTGTTGTTTGTGCCGCCCAGTGTGGCGGTGCAGTTGCTGCCGATGACCGAGTAAGTGGTAGCCGGATCGTCGCTTAGATCGGTCGCGCCCTGCAGGACCATGAACGTGACTGTCTTGGGCAGCTGTCCCGACTTCGGCGTACCGCTCGCCGTGGCTGCTATGGTGAACGACTGGCTCGCCGGAGACACCGTAAAGGCGCTGACACCGTCCTGCGTGCGGTACACGCTCGCGATGTCGGTCAGCACGCCCGATGGCTCGCCGGCAATCGCGATTACCGAAACGCCGGTGCCGGTCGCGGCGGCACTGGCGAAATTCGGCTCGGTCAGGCTGGCATTGTCCGCCACGATCCCGTCGCGATAGGTGGCACCGGTGGCGATCAGATAGCCGTGCGGGCTTGTCGAGACCGCCGCCCGCCAGATCGTCACTGCGCCGGTCAGCGACGCGGTATAGACCGGATTGATGATCTCACCCGTCAGGATCGGCGCGACCGCCGCGAAAATGACCGGCTGCACATAGGTGTTCGAACCGTTGTTCGCGACATGCTGGGTGACCAGCCAGTAATCGCCGATGCTGCGCGACGACACATTGGTGCCGATCCCGCCGTTCTTCAGCACCTCGCCGGTATTGGTGTTGACCAGCACGTCGTTGTTGAACTGATCCGGCCCGCCGCCCCCCATGTTGATCCGGAACAGCGCCGCCGCCGTCACGCCCGTCGTCTTGCGGAAAAATGCCGTGCAGATGTAGGTCGCGCTGTTGGCGGGCACGGCGATCGTCTGCTGCACCGCGCTGAAATTGCTCGTGTTGGCGTCGGTAATCGTGTCGGCGCTCATCGTCCCGTCAGGCGCGGTGGCGCTGTTGGCGCTGACGATCGCGCCGTTGATCGCGGTCCACTGGTCGAACTGATCTGAATAGGGCAGCAGGTTGCGGGCGGTCGTGCCCGAATGCGTCAGGTAAGTCTGCGGATCGGTGATGAAACTGCCGTCGGCTTTGCTCATTAGCAGCACGACCGGGCTGGAAAACCCCTGCCGAAACACATCGAACGCGGTGGTTTGCGTCGCCGGAGCGGGGTTGCCGCTGCCGTCGTAAGTGATCTGCGCCCGGCTGGCGACCAGGTTGAGCGGGCCGCTGCTGTCGTCGATCGCCGCAATGACGGGGTTCTGCGTGAAATCGTAACTGGTCGGGGATGCCGCGGCCACCGCTGGGGCTTCTTCCGCGTCCCAGGCGTAGATCGCGGCGCTTTCCTCGATCAGCGTCAGGCTGACGATGCCGTCGAACCGCACGCTCTGTTCGGCAACCCGGAACAATTTGCTGGTCCACCCCAGCCTTGAAAACGTCAGCGCAACAGCGTCACCGCGCACCACTTTCCAGCCCGTCGCCTGAAAGTCGGCGGAAAACGTGCCGGTATATTGCTGGCGCTGAAGCCGCTGCTTCGCCAGCCGCTGCGCCTGGCTGGGCGATTGAACCATCGGCAGATCAAACGGATCGCCGGCGCGCTCGATCCCGTCGGGGCTGGCAAGGGCCACCTGCGGATAATCGACCTGCTGATAAAGCGAATTGTTGGAAGGATCGGTGTAGACGCCGCGCACCACGTTGAACGTTTCTTCCAGCGATGCCACCGGCCGCCACTGAAAATCGCCGATGATGTCGTCATCGGTGAACGTCGCCACCGGCGATGCCAGATCATTATGCAGCACGCGCAGCCGCAGCTTGCCCCCGACGTCGTCCAGCTCGGCATTCATCGATGTCTTGAGCGCGTCGATAACCAGCGTCGGGCTGTCGCTTTCGCTGAAAATCCCGTCACTGCGATAGCGCGGCTCGGTCCCGCCGCCGGCTTTGGTGACGGTTTCGTCGCACATGTTGGCGGCGTCGATGAAACTGGGCAGATCGATCCGGTTTGCCGGCATCCCCTTGCCGACTGCCAGGATGCCATTAATCCGCCAGCCCAGCATATACCACAGCATCTGCAGCGCGGGGTTGCGGCTCGCACTGCTGTTCCAGGTCCAGGTCGACTGATCATCGGCGCGCTGCGGCCCCGATCCGCCCGGCACCGTGCTGTCCAGCCGGGGATCGTAAACCAGCGCGGCATTGCCGACGATCGTGATCCGCGACGTGATGGTCTGCGCGAACGGGCTGTCGGTCTTCTTGCTGTTGCCGGTCAGCTTGTAACGCAGGTGGACGTAGGCCAGCCCGGTGTAGCGGCGGGACGATCCCATCCGCGAACTGATGTTGATCGCGTTGGCAGCGGTGCCGGCCGTGCGGGTGGCAACCGTCAGATAGCCGGAAAAGTCACCCTGAACGCCCCCGGCCGCCGTCCACGCCAGCTTGTCGTCGAACCAGATTTCATCGATCGAATTGACCTGATGGCTGGCGCACACGATGAAACGGTGAAAATAGGTCTGATTGTCGGTGAATTCTTCATCCCGGATGTCGGTGGCCAGCGCCGTCCGGCCGAACACGATCTTGCGCGGGGTTCGCGGGTCGATCGAGGCGCGTAGCCGGTCCAGGCTTTCGGGCGAAATCTTTGGCGATTTTGGCTTGCTGGCCAGCGCCGAAACCCCGACCGACGCGCCCAGCGCGATCAGCTGCGGGTTGCCGGTGACGACGCCGACCGCGATCAGCGCAATCGCGGCAATCCCCTTGACGATTTTAGACATGCCACGCCTTTTGCCACTGACTGCGTGGCACCCGGATCATGCCCGGCGCGCCGCCTTCCTCGCCGACGAACAGCGCGTCGCCGCCGATGCACACGCCAACCGCGCCGTCGTGCATCACCAGATCGCCGCGCAGGGCAAAGCCGACCGGCTTTTCGACGAACAGCGCGTCGATCGTCGCTTCAAGGCTGCCCGCACCGATCTGTCGAAGCGCGCGGATCGCCCCGGCCTGGCTGCGGTATTTTCCGCGAAACGCCGCCGCCGGATCGTTGCCGGTCATCGCCAGCACAGCACCCGCCGCGAACAGCGCGCAGTCCGCCGCGCCAAACCGGAATTCTGCGCCGGCCATCCCGGCCAGATAGTCGGCAAGCCGGGTCTCCCAATCCGAAACGCGCATCACAGCCTCCCCAGCTGGCCGATGCGCGGCTCGGGCCCCCGGCCGCCGCTGCTGACACCGCTTCCCGCCGGCGTGCTGCCGGTCAGCGGGTTGCCGGACGTGCCATTCGCGATCTGAATGGCGGCGCGCGCCGATAAATCACCCGGATCATATCGTTCCTGATCCTGATAGGTCCGGTTGCTTGCCGCGCTGAACGCTGCCAGATAGCTTTCCAGCGACACCGTCACGATCTGCTGGGTGTCGGACCCGGTGATCGTCACGGCGGTCATGTAGGCGGTGCGATACGCCTGAAGCGCGCCTTGCTGCGTGCCCGCCGCGTCGCGGATCATCCGCCACAACCGCGCCACCCGGCCCTGCCAGTTGGCGGGATTGCCCAGCAGCGTGTAAAGATCGGCGTCGATCGCGGGCAGCCCCGAAAGCTGCACCGTGACGGTTTCCGAGCCGCCCTGACCGTCGGTGACTTCCGAAACGTCGATCAGGTCGGCCGCCACGCCGATGAAGGCAAAGCCGTCCAGTTCGGCGTCGCCGGTGCCGGTCAGCGTGATGTCGTGCCCGCTCGAATTCGCGCGCAGTGGATCGCCGGCAAAATCGAAATAGCCAAACCAGACCGGGCGAATATACTGCTGGTCAAGCGCGGCGGCAGCGGTGGCATCGGGGCGAAGCGTCGTCATCAGAATGCCTCGCTTCCGACCAGCGGATTGGGGTTCCGGGCGTCGGGATCGCTGGTCCAGCCCGTCACTGGTTCGTCCAGCGTGACCAGCGCCCAGGGCAGGATCGTCTCGACGATCGCGGACGCGGCAACCGCCCCGCGCAGTTCCGGCCGAAACGACGCCACCGCCTGACCCGAACCGTTGGCCGTCAGCGCGGCGGTCAGGATCACCAGCTGTTCATCGCCGCCGGTCAGTGGAAGCGTCATCATCGCGCCGGCGGGCAGGGCAGTGGCACTGGCGGGAAGGCCGGACAGCGTGATCTGAACCGCTCCGGCACTGGCCCCGGCCGCTGCCACCGGATTGGAACCGGTGCGCTGCGCGCGTTCGGCGGCGATCATCCGGAAACTGTTGGCGACGCCGTCCAGCTGGGCAAAGAACGCCCGCCACGGGCGCAGGTCCGCCTCGCTGACGAAAGGCACGTGATTGGCGGAAAAGCGCCAACGTGCAGCACCGGGCAGGCCAACCACCTTTCGCCGTCCGGTGAAGGTCGAACGGTTGATCTGCTGCGGAATTTCTAGCCGCCAGTCGATCGAGCGGAAATCATTGTCGGGAAGCGGAATGATCGCCACGGGTCACAGCCTCTTGCGATTGAGCGTCCGGATCGTCCGCTGTTCGGCCGCCGACGCGATCGCCGGTGCGGCCAGCTGCAGACGACGGTCGATCGCCGCCACGGTTTCGGCGGTTGGCTGTCCGTCGAAGTTGAGGTTGATCACCGGCGCGGGTCGGCTTGATCCGCCGCGCAGGCTTTCGCTGGGAATGATCGTGCCGCCCTGACCTGGGGCGAACAGCTCCGGCCCCTGTTCGCCGACAAGGTAATAGCTGCCCCGCCGCACTGCGCCGCCGCTTGCCCGGCCGCCCCCGAACGGAATGCCGAAAATCGAAAAAACGCTGCCGATCCCGCCGCCGCCGAAGCCGCCGCCGCCAGCACCACCAAAGCCGCCGCCGCCGATGTTCTGAAGCAGCGGACCCAGGATTTGGGCCTGAATGATCGTTTCGAGGATTGCCGCGGCCAGCCGCTTGAAACTGCCCACGACGACGTCGCCGATGTCGCCGCCGTAAACCAGGGTGTTTGCCAAGCCGCTGGCAAGATCGCCCTGAAGCTGCTGGGTAATCCCCGCGATCTGGTCCTGAAGCGGCGAACCGAACGTGTTTGACAGCACGGCGCCGGTGCGTTCGGCTTCACGCGTCAGCCCGTCCAGATTGTCGGCGAAGCCTTCGGTTAGGTCGCCGGTCTTTTCAAGATCGACCGTCACTTGCTCGAGTTTAAGATCGTCGAACAGGTCTTCCCGCGCCGCTGCGCGCAGCGCGTCGAAGCTGCCCGCCGCGCGCAGCCCGGCCGCTTCGGCTTCGTTGATCAGGCGGATGCTTTCTTCATACTGCCGCACGGCAGCCTGGTCGGGATCAAGCCGATCCTGAAGCACGCCGAACCGTTCCGACAGTGTCGGGCCGCTCGACGCCGATCGCGCCGAACCACCCGCTGCCCGGCCGCGTCCAGGCACGCTGCCAACGGCGGGGATACTGCCGGCCACGGCAGGCGCGCTGGCCGCACTGGCTGCTTTGCGCTCGGCGGCAAGTTGCGCCAGAAAGCCCGGATCGTTGCGCGCGGCACGCAGCCGGCGCTCCGCCTCGGCTTCCCGCCGGCGCGCGTCGGCCAGCCGGTTGGAGAAATCGGGCCGGTTGGGATTGGGGCCTGCCCGTTCGAGCGCGGCAAGTTCGGCGCGCGCGGTTTTGAGCTCGGCAATCCGCTGCCCGAGATATTTGACCGGATCGGCCGCGGCTGTCAATCGCGACTGCGAACTGAAGAAACCGCTCAAGAAGCCTTCGTCGCGGCTAATCCGCTCTAACCCTCGAAATGCAGTAAAGAAGCTGCCGACAGCTCCAACTGCCGCCCCGATTGCTTCGGCAAGCACAATAAAACCTTGCGCGTTTTCGGCAACGACGATTGACAGTCGCGTCTCAATGAGCGTGCTCATTTGGTCGAGCGTATCGGCGGCCTTGTCGGCTTTTTCGATCAGACTTTGGCTGATCACAATGCCCAATTTTTCCGCAGCGCTAGCGTAATTTTCAATTGTCTTGCGCCCGCCGGAAAGCAGCGTGTCGAGCCGCTGCCCGGTCTTCCCGAACAGCGCGACTTCGATTTCCGCGCGCTTGGCCGGATCGGCAACTTTCGAAAGCCGGTCCGCCAGGTCTTCGAACACTGCGCCCGCCGATCGCGTCCGCCCGCTGGCGTCGGTGACGGCAATGCCCAGCCGGGTGAAAATGCCGCCGATTTCACGATTGCCTTGGGCTGCCTGCCCGATCCGCAGCGTCAGCTTCGCCAGCCCCTTGTCCATTTCATCGTTTGCGATGCCGGCCTGGCTGGCCGCATAACGATAGACCTGAAGCTCCCGGGTGGTGACGCCCAGCTGCTGTGCCTGTTCGCCGAGCGAGGCGGCGAAATTGAGTGCGTCTTTCGTGACGCGCGAAAACGCGTCGACGCTGAACGCCGTCAGAAAGCCGCCGACCGCCAGCTTGCCGATGTTGAGCGCCGACGACATCGACTTGGCGGATTTTTCCACCGCGTCGGTCGATCGCTTCAGATTGTTGATGAAGGCGGCAGAATTCAGATCGAGATCGACCGAGAGCACGCCAACGGTAGTTGCCATTATTTGCGCTCCCGGCCGCTGAACGCGGCCTTGATCTGGCTGGAAAGATCGGCCGAACGCTGCGCCTTGCGTTCTTCCGGATGCGCCGGCCCGATGAAATCATCGTGCCCCAGCACGGGTGCCCGTGCGCCGCGCTGCATGTTGTAGACCGTGGCGGCGATCACGCCGGCCCGAACATCCGCCCGCCGATCGCCGAACGGCTCAAGCCTTGCAAAGGCCCGCCATTCGGCAAGTTCGTGAGCGGTGGTGCTGGCCAGCAGTTCCTGAACCGTCCGGCCCAGCGCCAGCGCTAGTCTGAAGTAGAAGCGCCGCTCGGGTCGGCGGAGGAGTTTCCCGCCAGTTCCTCGACATCCGCTTCGGTCAGCGCGTTGAACTTCAGCACTGCCTGGTAGATGAGGTCGAGCGCGGTGCCGGACTTGCCGCCCAGCCGCTCGATATCGTCGGCGGTGAACAGGTTCTTGCCGTCTTCATCCACGATACACATCGCGGCAAAGCGCGCTCGGATGTTGCCCGGCGAAACGCCGCCGGCATGACGCGCGGCGATCAGATCGGCTTCGAACTGGTCGCGCTCCGCACCGGTCAGCGATCGCACGCGGACGGTGCCGCCCCACGCCTTTATTTCGACGTCGCAGGTCGGCAGATCGTTGACGCCCAGGATGGCGTCACGGGTCAGCAATTTGGTCATCATCCCGCCCCCTTACGACCAGACCACCGCGCCGCTGATTTCCAGCGTGACGTTGGCCTTGACAACCTCATCGACCGCGCCGCTGATCTTGAATTCCAGCACGAACGCCGAAAAGGTCAGCGTCGTGTTTGCGGTATCGGTCAGCACCATTCGGAAATTGCGCAGCACGCGGTTGGTGCGATCGTTGCGAAGCCCGACCTGCTGGGTGTCGGAAGGATCGAGGTTCATTTCGAAGGTGAATTGCCCTTCGTCCTGAAGACCCATCCGCTTTTCCTTGGCCAGCGATTGGAGCGTCGTGACGTCGATCACCGTGGCAGAGCCGCCCGGGCCGTCGAAATTGGTAACCTCGCCGATTGGTGTAAACACTTCCGGCGTCGCCCCGTTGCCGCGCAGCAGCGCGACATTCTGGGCGGTAATGGCATTCGATGGAACGGCCATGGTTCAATTCTCCCAAATGAAAAGGCGGCCGAAATCGACCGCCCCTGATTGACTGTGCAGCGTGCAGCGGATCAGTTGCCGATGATCACGATGTCGTAAGTGACGGGCGTGCCCGCGCCGCCGTTCGCGATCTGCAGCAGGTCTGCGGTGCCCGCAGTGACGCCAAGGCCGTTGACGTCGGGCGCGGCGATCAGCAGGCACCCGCCCGGCTTGACGCGGTTGGTGTGCGTCGCGCCGCCGACGTGCGAGATGAAGCCGTTGGAGGCCGCGCCGCCAACCACCACGTCGTTGACGTTGTTGGCGGCGGCAAACACCGCCAGCAGCCTGATCTTGCTGAAGTTGATCACCTGCCCGAACGCGTTGGTAAGGACGCCGGCAAGATCGAGGCTTTCGGTTCCCGACGCCGCCAGCGTTCGCGTATCGCTGAACAGGTTGGTGGCCTGATTGGCACCCGACCCGTCGGTCAGCGTGATCGCCAGTTTCTTGGCAAGTGCGGTCTGCGCCGCTTCCAGATCAAGGGCGGCGGTAAGGGTGCCGGTCAGATTGACGTTGATGTTTGCAGACAAGGGCATAGCGGTTCCTTTCGTTATTCGTCGTGCCAGAGAAGAAAATCGTGGCTGACCCGGTAAAGCGTCGGCTCCGCGTCGGGGTCGATCAGGTCGCGGTCGCCGTCCAGTGAACAGGATTTGATGGTGACGACGTCGCCGTCCGTTGTCGTGATGTCGCCCCGAAAGTTGTCGAGCGCGCAGCGGACCTGCTTTGCCAGCGCCTTGGCACCCGAATAGCTCGCAGCGTAGACATCCACCTGAATGCGCGGATTGGCCATCCGCGATCCGCCGCTGATCGAGCGCAGCCGGGGTGCCGAAATTCGCTGGTAAAGCACGAACGGCGGCTTGACATTCTGCGGCGCGCGAAGCGGGTAAATCTTGTCGCCGACCAGCGTCATGAGCGCCGGCCACTGCGACAGCCGGGTGAAGATCGCCTGTTCGATCATCGCATTACAGCCCGAGTTTTCTTGCCTTGCGACGCAGGCGTTTTGCTTCGCGGATGATCCCGGTGCCGATCAGATCGGCCATTGCCGCAACCACGCGTGGCGCTGCGGTATCGAACGCCGGCCGCATCCACGGTTGTGCCGGTTGCCTGGCCGTTCCCAATTCGGAAAACAGGCCCCAGAACGCGCGACCGACGCCAACGCTGAACCGGATTTGATGCTGCTTTTGCGGCCGCCGACGGCGGATGCGGATATTGTCGCGCAGCCGTCCGATGCCGCGCCGCTTTTTGCGCACGGGTTCGGTGCCGACCGGCGCCGACGCCTTCAATTCGTCGCGGATCAGCTTTGCGCCTTCGCGACCCGCAACTTGACCGACTTTCAACGCCGATTGACTGTTAAGCTCTTCAAGTGTGCCGACCAGTTCGGCAACGCCTTTGAGGTCGAATTTGACTGCGCTCATTCGACGCTCGCCACTGCCTGAAGGTCCGCACCGACCCGCCGGCCGATTTCCATGATGTTGGTGACGTCGTAATCGGCACCGTCCCAGCGCACGCGCATTTCACGCTTCAGATCGCCGCGCCACCTGATCCGGAACGTCACCACTGCCTGGGCCTGAAGCTGCGCGTCGCCGCCCCGGCTTTTTTCGCCGCTGCGATCGTGGATCACCTGGGCCCAGACTTCATCGACCGGATAGAAACTTTCCGCCGCCGCGCCGAACCCGTCGCGCGCGATCCCGCGCGCAAGCAACACGATCCGCCGGTCGAGCCTGCCCAGCCTCACCGGAACGTCCACAACCGGTGAGGTTCCAGCAGCGCGTCGACAGCCAGTTCAAGCGACGAATTGGTCGTGCCGACGACAACGGCTTCACGGTTCTGTTCCCAATGCCCGATCATCAGCCGGATCGCGTGGATCAGGTCGGCGGGCACGTCGGCTGCCGCCGCCCAGCCGGCGGTCCAGTCGATCTTGACTGCACCCGGCTGATTGAGCGTGGCCGGCCAGTTCTTGAACGGCGCGGCCTCGATCGTGGCGGGACGGCTGACCGCGTCGACGACATAATCGGTGGTGGGCAGAACCTGCTGCGTCCCGGCCGTGTCGAAGTAACGGACCTGCCCGACGGTCAATGTGTCGCCGCCGCCCAGCCAGATCGCACCGCACGGGAAGGACCAGAGATGCGTCTGCCGCGTCTGCCGAAGGATCGGGTAACCCAGCCTGCTTTCCACGAAAAGATGCGCCGCGCTGCACAACTCGGCAAGGAAATCGTCCTGACTGGTGTCGTCGGGATCAATCTTCAGCTGGCGTTTCGCCGCCGCGACGACGACAGGGTCGCCCGATGGCCGCACCAGCGTGATCGTGCCTTGCCGACGGTCGACATCGGACGTGTTGAAAGTCAGCATTGTCGCCTAAGCCTCAAAGGTTCAGCACACGCCAAGCGTCAACCCGAAGGTCAGACGGTTCTGCAGCGCGGCGGCGATCACGGGAGCCGCGGCCACTGCAAAGTTCACCGGGCTTGGCGCGGCATATCCGCTGTCCGGCGTGAAGCTGATCTGGCCCGCGCCAACCGTCGTCGGCGTGAAGATCACCCGGCGCGGCGCGGAGCCATAGCCTTTGTTCGCGTCAAGCGTCGTCGGCAGCGTGTAGCTGGCGGCGTCGAAGGTGCCGGATACGCCCGTCACCGCGCGGGTGAAGCCGACGCCCGCCTTGGCAAAGCCCAGCGGATAGACGTCGATCAGCAGACTGTCGCCCAGTGTCAGCGCAACCGAAGATACCGGATCGGCGGCGAGTTTCAGGTTGGGCGGGAAGGTGTAAATCCCGCCGTTTGCGTTCACCGCCGTGATCGCGGTGCCGTTGCGTACGAACGCGCCACCCGCACCGCGATTGCCGTTGCCCGCCTCGATCGCCGCAGCGTCGCCCAGCATCATGATCTGCGGCGCGGTGCCGGTCAGACCCTCGCCGCTCGGCCCGAGATAATTGGGCTGCGCGGCGATCAGCCGGCGATTGTCGTTCGACCAGTCGATGAACTGCAGCGGCTCGACATAGAATATCTCGAATTCGGTGGCCGCTGCCAACGGGCTGCCGTTCGAGGAATTGGCCAGCATCGTCCAGTTCTGATTGCCGATGTAGAGCGGATTGCCGGTGATGGTCGAGCTGGTCGGCGTCACCAGCGTGTCGTTGATGTAAAGCTGATAGATCGCGTTGATCGGGTCGAACGCCCATTTGATGTCGATGTCCTGATCGACGACGAACAGCGAACTGCGGTTGTAGGAAAGCAGGGTGACCGACCCGGCATCGCGGAACAGGAAGCTGATCTGCGAACCCGACATGATCGGACCCTGCACGTTGCCGCCCGTCGCCATCGCGACCAGATATTGCGTGCCGGTGATCGACTTGGGCCGGAACCTGATCCAGCCCGAATACTGGTTGATCGTCGTCGGCCCGGTCAGGCCGGTGAGACCGGTCGAGCTTTTCCAGACACGGGTCGCCCCCGGCGTCGCCGCGCGCGGGAACTGGTTGGCGC
>FRDC01000645.1_pt1 | contig 14436 bp, 22 predicted proteins | sample 1106171 | NCBI WGS metagenome assembly FRDC01 (sample SAMEA3930566, study PRJEB13176) | freshwater metagenome | biome: Drinking water system; feature: drinking water; material: water | place: Singapore | collected 2014-12-20
CCCGCCGATCTCCGCCATCAGGCGATGATAGCCGCCCGCTACCTGGAACATCTGACCAGGAGCCTGCGCGCCCAGGAGAACAGCGCGCGCCGACACAGCGACCCTGACGCCGCCCACTCCGCCGCCGTTTGGGCAGAGCGCGCCCAGGAACTGCGCCGCTACATCACGGACAACCACACCTAGCGCCGCGCGACCGAGCGGCAGGGCTGACACCCCCTCGCAGCCCGCCGCAGCGCAGCGCAGACCGCCGGCCATTTGTCCCCTGGCCGGCGGTTTCCTTTTGTGCTGAGGATACGTAATCCAGTCGGTTCTGTCCGGCGGCCGATCGCGCGCGAAATCCAGCCTGTTCTGTCCGGCGGCTAGAACCAGATCGCCCAGATGGCGAGACCAACTGCGAGCGACACCAGGATAATCCGGAACGGCATCACAGCACCATGAGGATGCAGACGATCAGCGCTATGGTGCCGCCGAACGCGGCGCCGATCAGGAAGTGCTGCAGATAGGTCATGCAGTTAGTTCTCTCTGGCGGCTGCCCATCTTGATGACGTTGGCGCGGCGGATATTGTGGATCCACGGATCCCCGTCGCGCGGAATCAGCAATCCGTTGTTGGGGTGATCCTGGAAGAACACCACGCGCTTCTTGCCGTCGCCGCGGGTGGCGACGCCGATCAGATCGCCGCGGCCATAGCCCCCTGTCACCTCGACGGCGCTATAACTACCATCGGTGAACTCGCAGATATATTCCGGCATGTTCCACCTCGCATAGATGCTTGTCGGGGAGTAACAGGATTCGGGCCAGCCGAGCAGTTGCATACGCTCCAGCCATGCCGCTTCGGCGCGCCTGATCGCCCCATGCGATCGGCACCAGTAGACGCCGACGCTGTTGCGTTGCTTGATGCGCTTGGAGCAGTGCGTGCATGTTGCCATCAGCCGAGCATTTCCGCAGCGAGTTGTCGCGCCTTCTCGCCATCGAGCACGCCGGCCTCCTTGATGCCGATCATGATGGCCGGCGGGCGCGGGACCTCGACGCCATGCGGGCGCCACCAGTGCAGGCAGTGCGGATGGTTGTTGACGTGATCGCTCGCCGGCACATGCAGCTGCATGGCGGTCTCGTTGTCACGGAAGAACATTGCCGCAATCTGACTCATCTCGGGCCAGTTCGGGCATCGATTCTTGCGGCTCACGCTGACATGGTCCCAGCCGTCGCCGTTGCTGGCGATGACACGGAGCACGCCGCGATCTGTGCATGACGGCACCTCGAACATGCCCAGGTTGCCGTCGCCGGCATCGCCTTGCGTGAACCACAGGCGGTCCTTGTCGGTGATCCGATAAGCGTCAAGCTCGTGCAGGTCGCGCATGCAGGCCCCTAAATTGTGACGGTTCCACATGGTCACCGACAACCGTCTTCTTGCTATGCGGGGTAGAGTCGTTTCGCGGTCCGCGCCCCTTGTCGCACCTAGGCCCGTATGGCCTCACGATAGCGGCCACCTTTGTAGAGCTTAACGACTCGCATGAGCTTGGTTCTACCGCACCCTCCACCCCTCTCTGGGTTATCTGAATTCGATCCGTCAGGCCGGCGGGCCTTCGCCCTTACACCTTGCGGCTACACCGGCCCTCGGGATTATTGTCAGAGCGTTGAGCGAGCGCATGCGAGCGTGTTTCGCGCATGCGAAACCAACGGTCTTACAACAGGCTGCGCCCCTCGGTCACAGGGCAGGGGAAACAGCCTGTCTCGTTCACCGCCCTGGCTTGGGCAGCGATACCATGTCGAGCCCCTTGAAGCGCTCGATCGCGTCGACGCCGAGATCGCCCAGCAGCTCGCGCCGCTTGCGATCGGCCTGCGCCTTCTGCGATGCCTGGATCATTTTCTCCTCCGCCACCAGGATCTCGCGATGGCGCGGCATGTCGACCTTGTCGATGATCCAGTCGATTGGCGTGGCGTTGTCATAGTCCGGATCGACGTCGACCGCCTTCACGCGTACCACCGTCGCATTGTGCCGGCGATTGGTGGGCACCACCACGAGGTCGCCGGGTTCGATCGTCTGGTTGAGCGTCTTGAACATGGTGAGCGCGGTCTTCTGATTCGGCTTGTCCTCCTCGTAGGCGCAGAGCACGGCCCGCACCTTGTCATTGAGGAGGAAAACTGTTTTTGAGGAATGCATATCGTGAATCCCTTCATCCGTTGTCAGGGCGGCGCCGGCCGGGCATCTCAGGACAAAGACCGGCGCCGCCTCATTAGGCCTGTTTCCAGGCCGTTGTCATGTGCCTCTCCTATCGGTTCCAGAACCATCCTGGATAAGTCATCACAACGCCGCCATCCTTACACGAACAAATTACGCCGCGCAATACCTATTCCGCAGCATCCGCATCCGGCATTAGCGGTGTGATCTCCTCGCACACCAGCACCGCGAGCGGCAACCACATCGCACGCTGTTTGAACCCGTTGAAATTCTTCTGGTTATTGCCGCCGTCCACCGCCTTGGGATGGCGCAGCAGGATGCGCTCCCAGCCAAGAGGATAGGTCGACTTGGACATGACATTGACCGCGAACATGGTCTTGGCGCGCGCAATCCAGAATCCGTCGATGCCGTCGCGCTTCTCCCATTGCAGGCCGATGCGTCGCAGGAACGTCAGGCATTCCTCGCGAGTCATCTTCTCATGCTCCTGCACGTTGCATGCCACGCTCATCACTTCGCCCAGCGTCATCTCAAAGCCGATGCCGTACTGATTCTGCGGGCGCACCTGGAAGCTGGCAATGTGCTGGAACAACTCGACATCTTCCTGATTCTCGCGCACCCGGTTGAAGTCGTCGAACTTCTTCTGATCCATCCTATCCCGCACCCTGGTCTCCGCTTCCTCGAATTGGACGAGCGAACCGCTGACCAAGCTATGGTCGCCGGCCATCAACGTCCCAATCATGTCGCCTAGGCGGCGCGAGCCGTTCTGCAGGGCGATCACGCTGGCGAATGTCTCGGCATTCTGGCGGATGGTCTTGAGGTTCATCAGCTGGCGCCGCAGCAACCGCTCCGGCATATCCTTGGGCAATTGCTTGACCATGGTTTTCAGCTGCTCGAATGACTGATTGACGTTCGGCGGCCTGATGCTGCACACGACGGTGCGGCTGAGATCGGCCGCCTCGACCAGCCCGACGCCGATCGATGACAGGAAGTATTGCGACTGGACGCGGAACGCCGTCACGCCATGGCCGGCGGTGCCCTTCACCACTTCGCCCGGCGTCTCTGTCGATGAGTAGCGCATCATCTCGATAATCATTTCGCGGCGCTTGACCCCTTGCTCGCCCTTGCCCTCCGCCTCATCGAACACCACCGGCCGCGCGTCACGTCCAAGCGAGCCGATGATGCCGGCAGCGGTGGAATTGCCGAGCGGATAGAACGCCAGTTGCTTGAAGCATGCGCCGACGATGTTATTGGCTATCCATGTCTTGCCGGTGCCTTGTGATCCCGTGAGCCAGAAGTGCGTACGCCAATCCATCGCGCCGCACACGATGGCGGTGGCGATCCAGCCGCCTAGCAGTTCTGCGTAGAATGGATTCTCCCAGTTCAGGAACCGCATGATCTTGCGCAGCAGCTTGCCCTCATCGTCGCTGAGCGGCGCGACGCCCTTTGGCTTGAAGAAATTCTGCCGCACCGGATAGAAGTATTCGCTCACCATCTTGGCCGGGTTGATCGGCTGATTGTCGACCAGCAGGGTTTGTCCCAGGTGCATGACGACGCGCCCGTCATCCAGCCACGCGCCGCGCCCGCGCTCGTTGTCGATCTTGAAATAGCCCGCCCTGTAGCATTCCTCCATCAGCCGCGTGCCTATGTGCGTCCATGGCAGCTTCTCGAATTTGTCGCGCGGCATGTCGTAGTGCTCGCGCCAGAACGAATCGTTGTGACACAGATTGTAGATGCCGGTGCGCTTGCAGCATTGCTCGGTCGTGAGCGAGATGATGAAGCCGGAGCGCGCGGCGAAGAAGTGGAAGACCGTCGTCTTGCCTTCCTGGCTGTAGCCGAGCGCGCGGTATTCCGCCGTGGCGTCGGAGCCGTTCGACAGCGGCGGGTCTTCGCCCGGCGGGCCATCCTCAGTCTGCGGCTGATAAGGCGGCGGCTCCACGCCATTGGTCTGCGGCGCCGGCAACTTGGCTTGCGGCATGGCGACCGCCGCCGCGGCGCGCTCCATCCATTCGGTCGGGTTGAACCCCTCCGGCAGATCATCGGCCAAGTCCCAGCCGTTGTTCGGCAGCATCTGCATGCTCGGGCCGTAGACGGGGATTTGCGCGACGCCCGCGCCGACGTTGTTGAGCAGCAGATACAGCTCGCGCGCGGTTTCCTCACCCGGCGGCAGCTTGTTGCGGCCGGTGCGCGGATCAATCTGCACCGCGCCCGTCTTGGTATCGATCGGCGGCGCGTCCTTGTCGGGCCAGATCACCACGCGCCGGCCCTTGAGCGGCGTCCAGTCGGTCTTTGTGATCGCCTTGCCGCCGCCCTGCCATGTCATGCAGATCCAGCCGGGCGGCATGTAGCGCGGCGCAGCGTCGCGGGTCTTCTCGCCCTCGACGATGAGGACTGTGGCTAGAGGATTAGTCGATAGCTCGACGAGACCAAGGAGCGGACGACTTCCATCCGCATTGCCGAAGCCGGACCAGCACCACTGGGGTTTCCCTTCCCACTCAGCAAAGATACATGGGAGGACAACCTTTCCATCGGCCCGGTCCCAGCGAGCAACTGCGCCAAATAGCGCTCCATCTGAAAGTCGAAACTCCCATACCTTCTGTGGCGGGAGCGGGAGCTTGAACTTGCTGCCATCGAGTTTCTTCCTTGGCCATTTGATCGGCTCGCCGGCCGGCACGATTTGTCTGATTTCGGACACTGGCGCGGCCTGGGCGCGCTCGTCCGGTGTGATCGGCGTGAGGTCCGGCTTTGCCATTACACAATCTCAGCGAGAATCTCGCGGCAATCGCCGATCAGAATGCGCGTGCTCATGACCGCCGCGCGTTGCGCCACTCATGCCCTACCAGCCGCGCAACCGCATCGGCCGCATCGACCATGTCGCCGCCATAGATGCAGGCAAAGAGCTTCACGATATCCCCCGATTCTTTTCCGGCATGCGCCGCGCCGCGATCTTCCCAATGCCCTGTGGTCAGCGAGACCATCAGGCTGGCGTTCTTGTCCTCACGCCACGGGCATGATCCTACCCACCATGCGCCGGAGCGATGGCCCTGCGGCAGCCATCGCCGGCAGATGCCCTCAAGGCACGGCTTTGCTTTCTCGCGGATGTCCTGGAACGGTATTGCGGCACGCATGTCCACCCTCAGAGTAGGCGGCTAGGTTAATACTCACTTTGCACACTTGCAAGCCCCCGATCGCGCCTGTATCGTGCATACATGAATGCGCTTGACCAATATCTATCCGATCGCGGCGAGACCGCCACTAGCTTTGCCAATCGCGTTGGCTGCGACGTGTCGACCATCACGCGCATCCGCAACGGCGAGATCCTGCCGGGCCTGGAACTGGCCAAGCGCATCGTCGATGCGAGCGGCCTGTCGTTCGAGGATCTAATCAGCCCCAAGAACGGGAAGAAGCACGGATAATGAGTCGCGGCAATCGAATCGACATCATCGACTTGACTGGTCAGCGGTTCGGCAAACTAGTTGTCATCACCCGCGCAGAGAGNNCGGCGCATTGGCATAACCCCGCAGAGCCTCAGTCAACGCATCAAGGCGGGATGGCCTCTTGAGGACGCGCTCGCATGCAGCTGAGAGACTACCAGCAGAAATTCATTCTGGACATACGCGATGCCTTCAAGAAGCATCGGCGCGTGCTCGGGGTGAAGCCCACAGGTGCTGGAAAAACGGCCGCGTTCTCATACATCGCCAAGGGGGTCCAATCGAAAGGCAAGCGCGTGCTCGTGACGGCACACCGTCGCGAACTTCTTAGGCAGATCAGCCAAGCGATGGACGTTTGGGGAGTCCCACATGCCGTGCTCAACGCCGACAGCCGCGGCATGCCGCGCGCGCCGGTCATCGTCGCAAGTGTATTCACATTCGTCAATCGAATGAAGCATGCGCCAGAATTTGATCTGATAGTGTGCGATGAAGCGCATCACGCCGCCATCGGCACAACATGGTCAAAGGTTCTAAATCATTTCCCGAAAGCCAGGATATTGGGCGTCACTGCGACCCCGATTCGTCTCGATGGGCATGGATTAGCAGACAATTTTGATGTCATGGTTCAAGGTCCAACAGTAGCCGAGTTGACGGCGACTGGATGGTTATCGCCAGCCGAAGTTTACGCACCAAAGCAAGCACTAGACTTGCGTAGCTTAAAGGTAAGGGGTGGCGACTACGTCAGCAGTGAGCTTGAAGCGATGATGGATAAGCCTTCGATCACCGGCAGCGCGCTTGAACACTACAAACGTCTGTGCATGGGCAAGCAAGCCGTTGCTTTCTGTTGCTCCATTCAGCATGCCGAGGACGTGGCCGCAGAGTTTCGCGCCGCCGGCATCACAGCGGAGCATGTCGACGGCAAAATGGAGGATTTCGAGCGCGACGGCGCGCTCATGCGGTTCCAGCGCGGCGACACCAAGGTTTTGAGTAGTTGCCAACTGATTTCAGAGGGATTCGATTGTCCCGCAATTGAGGTTGCTATCCTTTTACGTCCAACGAAGTCTCTCGGACTGTATTGTCAGATGGTTGGGCGTGCGATTAGACCAGCGCCCGGTAAAATCAAGACAATCGTCCTCGATCACGCTTCATGTACAGCCGAGCATGGCTTTATCGACGAGCCGCGCGAATGGACGCTCAATGCCAAGGAGCGCAAGGCACGCGCCAAGACGACGCCGATCAGCACATGTCCTAAGTGCTACGCGGTGCATCACCCGGCGCCGTTCTGCCCGCGCTGCGGCCATGAGTATGTGACGACGCCGCGCGAGGTGGCACAGTTCGATGGCCAGCTGGAGCGCATCAGCGGGCCGGAGGATATCCAGATGGCATTCCGCGAGTCTGAGTATGCCAAGAGCTACAACATCCTTCTCAACGTGGCCAAGCAGCGCAGCATGGAGAAGGCGCACGAGTGGGCGTTCGCCAATGTTGCCGCGCAATACGCAAGGGATCTCGCAAGGGGCGGCCAGCGGCAGGCGCAAGGCTATATGGTCAACGGCCTGACTCTGGAAGAACGCGACCGGCTCATGCAGATGATCCGGGGAACAACGAATCAGGTGGAGATGGTGCTGTGAAGCAAGAGCAAGGTCTAACTTGCAGAGACCGGAGCATCAGTATTGAGGATGGCACGACAGTCGTGCTCCGTGTCCAATTCGCGAGCGCCTACGCCGCGATGGAGTGGCACGATCGGCTGGCCAGTTACCAGCCACCNNCCTTCATCACAATCTGTTGGATCATTGGAGTCATCTATGGGTAAGCCAGTCACACTGGACAGCGACGACGTCGAAGTGCTGCTGAACGCGGCGGCGGCGGCGCGCAAGATCGAGGACATCCTGTCTGTGGTGAACCGAGACCCCACCATGATCCGGCCGCAGGCCAAGGGCGTCATTGGCGACGCGCTGGACCGCATCAATCGCCAGCGCGCGCTGGCGATCCGGAGCCAGGATGATATCGCCCGGCCGCCGCAAGACTGGAATCCAGGAACCGAGGAGCGGGCCACGCTCAATCGCCTCATGGCGGCCGGGCCGCAGGGGCTGGCCAGCCACGAGGTCGCCAACTTCAACACGCTACGCAGCTACGGACTCGTGGTCGCCGGCCAAGTCAATGAGGCGGTCAACTGGGGCGACAAGACGCAGAGCGTCCAGGCGCAGGGCTTCCAGCGCTTCAAGCTGACCGAGGCTGGCGTCGCATGGATCAAGGAGCATGCCCATGACTAGGAAAGCTGAGATTCCGTGGATGGTCGACGTCGAGAAGGCGCTTGGCGCCCGGCCAGACATCATGCTCTGGCGCGCGAGCGGCGGTATCTTCTGCCCGCCCAAGAAACCCAAGGTATTCATGCGCGTCGGTCCGGACGGCATCGGCGACATCATGGGCGTGCAGCTGCGCCGGCTGGACAAGCCGCATACCGTCATCGTTGAGACCAAGAACCCGCACGGGTTCAACCCGATGGAGCGGCACATCCAATTCTTCTATGGGCAGGCATTCGCGATCGAGACCAAGAGCGACACCGGCAAGCAGCGCGAGAGCCAGGAGAATTTCGAGGACGCATTCACCGCCATGATGGGCGTCTATCTGGTCGCGCCGGCCGGCGACTGGGATACCATCTGGGCGGAGTTCGGCCGGGAGCCTGACCCGTTGTGTGCGGCCGAGGGCGAGCGGCTGTGGGCTGAGATCAAGCAGAGGCGGCAGGACGATGAAGCGGCTAGACCCGTACGACGTGCTCGGCGTAAAGCGGGACGCTGACCCGGATACCATCAAGCAGGCATACCGCCGGCAGGCCAAGGCTCATCACCCGGATGCCGGCGGCGATGCCGCGCGCTTCGCCGAGTCGACGCTGGCGTATGACGTGCTCATGGATGCCGCGCGCCGCAAGAAGTTCGACGAGACCGGCCGCATCGACGACGAGCCGGCCGATGCTCTGGAGAACGCCGCCAAGCAGATGCTGTTCGAGATGCTGGCGCACGCGCTCATGGGGGAGATCGACCCCAATAGCGTAAACCTTGCGCATCAGATGGAGTTGAATATCCAGAAGGGTATCGAGGAACTGCGCGGGAAGGGCGATGCGCTGCACCGCGCCAAGGTCAGGGCCGAGCGCATGGAAAAGCGATTCGTCCGGAAGGCCAAAAAGGAGAATGAAAATATATTCGCCGACATGCTCAAGCGCCACCAGCAGCAGATCGCCGAAGGCATCGAGTTCAACGCCAAGCAGATCGACATCCGCGCCAAGGCATTGGATATCCTGCGGCTTTACAGCTTCACCATGGATGGCATGAACAATTTCACCATCCGGTACGCGCCGACTGGCGGCAGCGGATTCGGCGGCCTGTTCGGCGGCGGGACGATGGCCTGACAAGCCCCTTGCGCTTGCGCGGCGAAATATGTAAGGTCGCCGGTATGGAGGGCGACATGACAATCAGTCAACGCGACTACGACTTGCTCAGCGGTCTTGAGGTGCTGGGCGTCACCTATGTGGCGGCCAGCGAGATGATGGACGCGCGCAGGCTTGAAAAGGAAGGGCTCGTCTCGCTCCGCGAGATGAACGCAGCGCCGATCATGTGGCGACTGACCGTGAAGGGCGAGCGCCGGATCAGCGATGCAAGACGCTATGGAGAAGCCATCACATGAGCAGCATCAGGATCGCCAACGACGCGCACTGGCATGAGTTGCGCAAGCAGAACGTCGGCGCTTCCGAGAGCCCGGCGCTTTTCGGACTCCTGCCGTGGAAGACACACTGGAACCTCTGGATGGAGAAGGCCGGCAAGCTGGACGCGCCGGACCTCGACGGCGTCAAGCATATCAGCGCCGGCAAGCATTTCGAGCCCGCGGTTGCCGGCTGGGCAAGCCAGAAATTCGGCATCACGCTCAACAAGGTGCGCCGCTATCTGATCGACGACGTGTGCCCGCGCATGGGTGCATCTCTGGATTACGAGCAGGTCGGAACCGGCGAGCGTATCCCGACCGAACTGAAGTGGGTCATCCGCGCCGACGATCGCTGGGAATATGATGGCGACGTCATCGTGGCAGCGCCAGACTACTACCTTGTGCAGATCCAGCACCAGCTGGCCTGTGCCGGCGCCGAGCGCGGCCAGCTGATTGCCTTCATCAACGGCGACGTGCGGCGCGCGGTCTATGAGCGGCGCGACGGCGTCATCAAGGCGCTGCGCGAGCGTATCACGGAGTTCTGGGCTGACATCGAGGCGGACAAGGAACCGGCGATCGACTTCAAAGCGGATGCCGAGGCGGTCATGCGCTATGCCTCCAAGGTCGGGCACCATACCATCGAGTGGACGCCGCGCATTGCCAGTCTGGCCAATGCCGCCTTCAAGGCCGCTCAGCTGCGATCCGAGATGGAAGAAGAAGCGGATGCGGCCAAGGCCGAGCTTGACCACGCCATGATCGAAGCAGCGACAATGGCCGGCATGAACGATCCGGAGGCCCAGGTGAAGGTCGAGGGCGATGGCTTCCGCATCACGAGCACGCACGTCGCGCCATATCCGGGCCGCGAGGTGACACAAGACATGGTCGGCACGCGCATCGGCGCGCGCGGCGCCTTCCGCAAGGTAACTGTATCGCGTCCGAAGCCGAAGACCAGCAAGAAGGCCAAGGACACACAACCCCAGGAGCAAGCATGACCACCATCGGGAAAATATCAGAGAAGCGGCGCGCCAATGAGCCGCTGAAGCGCATCGCGGAGAACATGCAGGTCATGACCTTCCGCGTGCGCAAGGACCGCGTGGCGTTGCTCCGCAAGGCCCAGCGCGCCACCGGCAACACGCTCAGCCAGGGCGCGCTGCTGGACCGCGCGATCGAGTTGCTGATCGCCGACATGCGGGCGAAGGGAGAGATGCGGTAATCATTTTTATCGGCGCCTTAACGGTGTTTCAGGCGTTTCTAGTCGCAATTCCAGGATAGGACCAGAACATATGGCCAAGCAGAACCAGACCAAGACGCGCCAGCAGACCGAGCCGATGGCCGGCCCGGAGCCGAGTGGCAATCTGCCCGACGTCATCCGCGTGAAGATGTCGAATTTCATGCAGGAGTTCCGCGCCCGCCAGCGCGCCTACGCGCCGCTGTTGCCGCCACACTTGCCGTTCGAGAAATTCGAGGCCAGTGTGCGCGCGGCAGTGACCAAGAATCCGGAACTGGTGACTGAGTGCATCCCGGCGACTCTGTTCCGCGCCGCCGCAGAGGCCGCCGAGCTTGGACTGTCGCTCAGTCCGACGCTGCGCGAGGCCGACATCCTGAAGGTCTATAATAAGAGGCTTGGCCCAAAGGGAGGCTATGAAGCGCAGTTCCGGCCGCGGTTTATCGGCTATCAGAAGCTGGCCAAGAATTCCGGCGAGATCGTCGATATCGATGCCCACGAGGTCTATGAGTGGGATGAATTCGACTACCAGTACGGGCTCAACGAATACCTGAAGCACCGGCCTGGGCTGAAGCCTATGGACTATCAGACCAAGCCGTTCTGGGGCGTACGCTTCGCTTACTGCACATGGGAGTTGGCCGGCGGCCGGAAGAAGTTCGAGGTCATGGACCTGCCGGACATCATCCGGATCATGAACCGGACCCAGAGCAAGAAGAAGAAGGACTACAACGATCCCAACAGCGAGATGGAGATCACCGGCCCGTGGGTCACGGACTTCCCGGAGATGGCGCGCAAGACCGTGGTGCGCCGGGCCAGCAAGTATATGCCGCTGAGTGCCGAGAAGATGAGGGGCTTCGCGGCGGCAGTGAACCTCGACGACAAGCGCGAGGGTGGCGAGGACGTGACGCTCAAGGGCGGCGAGGTGGTCGACGTCACGGAATTCTCCGAGACGCAGCACGAGCCGGAGCAACAGCAGCAGCCCAAGCAGACCGCGACCGGCAAGAGCCAGTTGGATGACTTGGAGAGCAAGATGGCGGGGGAATCTGGGAAGCAACAGCCGCGTGGAGCCCAGAATCCACCGCAGCATGGGCAGCCCTCTGCCCAGCCGGGCCAGCCGGCGGCAAAAGCGGCAGGCCCGGTTACGATCGATAACCCGCCGCAGCAAAAGCAACCTGCCCAGGTCTCGCGCCTGGAGGTGCCGCGCATCAACGGCGCCACCGACTGGACAACATGGCTGAAACTGTCCGCGGTCGCTGTGCAGCCGCTCAACGCCGAGCAGCGCGCGGCATGGAAGGCCCAGCACAAGGACTTGCTCGACAACTGCGAGTTCAACGTGCCGGAAAAGATGGACGAGCTTCTGAAGATGCTGCCGTAGGGATGGACGACGCCGTCCGTATCAACCCCGAAAACTTCGCGCGGCTACAACGCGCAATGAGGAGAGCCATGAGCGACCGCAAGACCAAGACCGGCTTCGACATCAAGATCACCGGGTTTCTGGAATTCCATGTCAACGATTTGTTCGAGACCGCGATTGTCGACCCTCGCAAGCTGACAGATCGGCTGAAAGAGGTCATGGCTGAATATGGCGTCGAGAACGTCAAGCTCGATGTCAAGCACCGCGACCGCAAGACGATCGAGACGAACGACGGATCATAAGGACGTGTTCTTCAAGCTTTCGGCAATCGTGCCCGACTTTGACGTGAAGTGAGCCACCCATGACCCCGCGCGCGGATGAGATCAGGCTGAAGGAGTGCGCCGATGAACTGGCTGAGTTTTTCTATCCAGCCAATCCGCCCTATCGTTCAAAGGAGGCAATGGCGCAGGACATGACGTTGGTCATCGCGCGGCATTTCCAAACCGCCGCGCAGTCCACCCGCGCCCCAACCCCGTCGCCTGGGGCATGGGAGGTAGCGGAGTGCATCGCTGAAATGTGGTTTGGGCTCGGAAGCCAGAACAAGGCAGCCGCTGAAAAGTTGGCAGCTGAGATCGCCGCCGCCCTGACCACCGCCCGCCAGAGCGCGCTGGAAGAGGCGGCGAAGAAACTCGATAAGCGTGCAGAAGGGCATAGCGCATGTGCTGACAAGTGGACGCCCCCCCAGACTGATGAAGCGAGAGATTGGATACGTCAGTTTGAAATTCGACAGGACGAGGCGATCAACTGCGCATCCACCCTCCGCGCGCTCGCCAAGCAGGAGGGCTAAGATGGGAATGTTTGATAGCGTGATGGTTCCATGCCCGACTTGCAAACAGCCGGTCGAATTCCAGAGCAAGGCGGGGCCGTGCTTCTGTGACGTGTTCGACTTGGTGAACGCGCCAGCGGAGATTCTGACAGACATCCTGAATGAGCCCAATTATTGCCAGAAATGCGGCAGTTGGATGGCCCTCATTGATCCTCGCTACCCGCCCGGGAGAAAGCCGCGACCAGAGTTGGAACCGGTCAAGGTCAAAGCACCCGACAATCCAACGACGCATTGGCAGGGATTCAAGTGGTGGCCGGACGGCAAGCCATTCACCTACGACGACATCGAGCCCACCCCCACGGCGCCTGCCACGGGAGAGAACGGAGAGGGAAGATGAGGAGACAGCGGAAGCCGAATCGTAGCCTTTCGCAGAAGGACTGCGACGCATGGAACGCCAAGTATCCGGTCGGCACGGCGGTGAAGGTGAGCCTTGACACTGGTGAGGTTTGGGATACCAGGACGCGCTCGCCCGCAGAAATGCTGAGCGGACACACTGCCGTCATTTGGCTGGACGGCATCAGCGGCTGCTATCTGCTCGATTGCGTGGTGCCCGCATGACGCACCCCACAGGCGACGACCTGATGGCGCTGGCTGAGGCGTGGGTTGCATGGGCTTCCTCGCATAGCATTCGCGCCACCGCTGAGTGCTCCAGAGCCAAAGCCGCCTTCGCCGCTGCGGTCGAGCGGGTGAATGCGGAGTTGGCGCTGCGAGACAAGGCGCTCGAAATGGCAACCGACTATGGCAACCGGGCAGATGCACGGATCGAGCGCCAATCCCAGGAGCTGGCGGCGTGCCAGAAGGCGCTGGAGAAGGCCCTATACGGCGATGGTATAGCGGACGGCTCTTGCCAATCATGCCACGGCACGCGGCGCATCTATCTCGCTGGTGGTCTTGGCCCTGCTCATGGTCCGATACCGTGCCCGACGTGCTGGCATATCGTTCCGAGCAAGGAACGACTACTTGCCATGCGGGATGCAATCGCCGCAGCCCTCCGCCATCTCACCTCGACCGCTGACGAGGGAGCGCCATTGCCGCACAGACCAGAGCCGACCGCCGAGCGGGTGATGGCGGAGCTGGCGGCGATGCTGGCTGATACCCGGTTTCTAATTGGCTGCATCGCCGACTCCACCGAAGCGCTTGACGCAATGACACTCGAAGAAACCTGTCAGTGGGCAGCAATACGCACGCGCTACAGCACCCCCGATGGAGGCAGCAAGCATGGGTGACTGGACTGTGCCCGATGAATTTTGCGTGCAGTGTGGCCGGCCGCTGAGCACATCGCGCTGGTATACCGCCGCCGCGCCCAACGCTACTGAGGCATGCGCTGCCAACCGATAAGACTGACTGCCGGAGAAACCCATGACCCTCCTGGAGAGACTGGAGCGCGCTGAGGGGCCGGATCGGGAGTTGAACAATCTGATCGCGCTTGCGGCAGGCTACACCATCGCCCAGCGCTGCATGCCGAGAGCGCCGGACACCTACTATAATCCGAAGCGGAAATACATAGGCGTTGCCCCACGTTTCACAGAGAGCATCGACGCCGCCCTGTCGCTGGTGCCGGAGGGCAAGGAATGGAGTCTCGACAACATCGAGGGTTATCGGGCCTACATCATGTGGGAGCACATGTCGGGCGAGTTTATTATGCGTAGCGGCAAGGGCGCGACACCCGC
>FRDC01002106.1_pt2 | contig 14429 bp, 14 predicted proteins | sample 1106171 | NCBI WGS metagenome assembly FRDC01 (sample SAMEA3930566, study PRJEB13176) | freshwater metagenome | biome: Drinking water system; feature: drinking water; material: water | place: Singapore | collected 2014-12-20
ATGAGCTTTCGAACCAGCAAAATCTATTGTGATCTCTTGCATTACTAGTATGTATGACTGATGAAATTTCAAAAGAAGGTGCGAGTTCCCTTTTCCCGCGTCGATGCGGCCGGGATTGTTTTCTTCGCTCACTACTTCACAGTGGCTCACGATGCCTATGAAGAATTCCTGCGCGAGTTGGGTTACCCCTGGGAAGTCTGGTTCGAAAACGGCAGCTGGCTCGCGCCCCTGCGCCACGTCGAGTGTGACTACTTCAAGCCCCTCGTCGGAGGAAAAGAGTACACCCTTGAAATCTCCGTCGCAAAAATTGGAAATACTTCCTACGAAATGCGCTACGTGTACCTCGATGGTACCGAGCCTCAAGCTGAAACCCGACACGTCCACGCCTTCATGGACCGAAATACAAAGAAAAAGATGCCGATCCCGGATGACATCCGCGGCAAGTTAGAGAAGTTTACTGACTAACGAGATTCAGCCGACCCAGTAGATCCGCGCGCATAATTTTTCCCAACGGCGACCGCGGAATCTGTTCAATGAAATGCAAATCCCGAATCCGTTCGTACGGCATGACCTGTACGTTGTAGCGCTCTGCCAATGTCTGCGCCCATTTTGCATTTTCGGAGCCCGGCTCTGCGGCGGCGGCGGCATGAATCGTGTGGCCGAGGCGGGCATCGGGTACTGCGAAAATCACAAAATCTGGCAAGCGGTGGGTGATGCTCTGTTGTTCATGTTTCAAAACTCGCTCTAAGCGCGTGAGATCCACGCTTTCCCCGCCGATTTTAATGAAGTCGGAAGTCCTTCCGAAAATTTCTAAATAACCATTGGTGACTTTTCCGAAGTCTTCGGAGGTGAACCATTCGCCCATCTTGGGATCTTCCCACTTCCAGCCCGACTCGGGTTTGAAAAGTCCGTAGCCGGTCAGGAGCGAATTGCCTGCTAAGGCAAGTCGGCCCGTGTCTGAAACTTTCACCTGCACGTGGCTCAATACTTTGAGCTGCGGAGGCGTGAGCTTTTGGAGGGACGAAAGTTCGGCCGTGGCGACTTGGGAAGCACACTCGGTCAATCCAAAGCTCGGAAGAATGGGCCAGCCGAGTTCGCGGGCGCGCAAGTAAAGATCATTGTCGAGTGCGCCCCCGCCGACGACGACTGCTCTCAAACTTTTCGGAGCAGGGACCTTCTCTTGAACCAGGTCGTAGACTTGAGCAGGAACAATTGCCGAGAGGGTGCCGGATTCTTTTTCGATGAGCTTACAAAACTCTACCGTGTTCCAAGTTTCGAGCGGAAAGACTTGTGCGCCACTCAGGTGCGCGCGTGCCCAGATTCCCAATCCGCCAACATGAAAATCGGGGAGCGGGTGAATCCAAATATCTTTGTTCGTGCTCTCGAGATGGGTGTTCACGGCCTGAGCTGAGGCCAAGATGGCAGACTTCGCGAGAGCTACCCATTTCAAGTGCGCGTTGTTGGTCTGAGTGGATCCCGATGTCGCGATCCAAAAATGGGCGACGAGCGGGGCAAACTGAGTCAGTCCGTTCTTGATGTGGTCGGACTCTGAAGTCGGAGTCTTGGGATTGGTCAGGACATAGGTGTCCGGATTGTCCCACTGAATTTTTCGCGGCTCGAAGAGCGTGCTCATAGTTCTTTGTCAGACTTCCAGTTCAAGCGATCCAAGAGATCGTCGAATCCGAAGCCGATTCCGCTAGGTACCTGGAACTCAGGCCCCCCTCTTAAAGGATCTCCTAAACGCTCAGAAAATTCACTTCCTTTGTAAGCAGAATGTGACATTAGGCCGCAGGTTTCAGAAATCCCAGCAGCTGCAGCAGCATAGGCGGCGCTCAGCTGTCCCAGGGGATGGTCGAGGTATGAGGTAAAAACCGGGCGAACACCAGCTGCCAGGGCTTGCCGGGCTAGTTCCTGCCAGGGGGTGACGGCGGGTTTGATCACCAAAAACTGGGGGTAGAAACCGGCGCTGAGACTAGGAAAACTGGCGGCCTGGCGGTCCATTCCTAGGGGAGCCCCTTTGGAGTGATAGGTCAGCCCCTCTACCGGATCTTCAAAGAATTCGATCTGCGAAGTCTCCTTGCCGAGATTCCAAAGCATCGCCTCGAACTCGGTGAGCGAGAGACGGGAATTAAAATCCAATCGAAGCTTCACGGCGTTCGGAAGGGGAAAGGTGGGGAGCGTGGAATTGGGGAATTTGATTTTGATTCGATCAAATCCTGTCTCTACCGCTTTCTCTAAAAGGCGGGGATTCCATTCTTGCAACAGGAAGTGGCTGGGAGGAACTCGCAGGCCTTCAAACACACTTCGAGATTCGTTTCGGGCTTGAGCTTCCACTCGAGCAAACTCCAAACTGTTTCTCGTCAGTGAGGTCGGCGAGCCTGAAAGGCTTTTAAGTTGGCTTACTAAGGAGGCGTCTCCCAATTCGGTCCAAGGATGAACGTCGGCGTGGCCCACTCCCAAACCGGGAAACTCCACTCGGATCAAAGCGCCACTACGAGGCTTTGTTCCTTCTAAAGTATAGGGGGAGTACCAAAACTTAGTGTCGGGCATAGATGAAGAATGCTCCGCCTAAGAGTGCTCCAAAAACCAAGTGAAGCAGGGCTGCTTGGCCTAGGAATCGATTGTATTCTGCGCTGGGTTCGGTGGTGGAAACTTTTCGGCTCAAGCTTCGGGCAATCGGAAGCGCCACCATGGGAATGATGGTGGCCCATCGCAGTTGTTCGAAAGTCCAATACACACCGATTAAAAAAGGCAGCAAGCAGAGCAGTGCGATTTCAATGCGAGCCCCTTGCATCCCGAGTCGGACAGCGACGGTGCGTTTGCCGGCGCGTTTGTCTCCGCTGATATCTCGCAAATTATTTACGGCAATGAGGACGGTGGCGAGGAGACCCACTTGGGCGCCAGCAATCAAGCTCAGCTTGTCGAAGCGGCCGGTTTGAAGAAAAAACAAACCACCCACGGCTACCAGTCCAAAGAAGATCAGAACAAAAACTTCACCCATGCCTCGGTAAGCTAGTGGGAATGGGCCGCCCGTGTAGGCATAACCGGCCAAGAGGGAAGCCACCCCGATGGTGACGATGACCCAGCCTCCCTGCCAAACCAATGGAACGGCAAAGGCTACAGCAATGGCGAAACTTGCGAAGGCGCCGATTTTCACGGCTTTTTCAGAGATCAATCCGCTCTGTGTAACGCGTCGAGGTCCGAGACGATCGCTCTTGTCTGCTCCTTTTTTGAAATCGTAGTAGTCGTTCACCAAATTGGTTCCGATTTGGATGAAGAAGGAACTCAACAGCGCTAAGACAGAAATCCAGATTTGAATTTTAAATCCTAAACCTGCTGCGAGAGCGGTGGCGACCCAGATGGGGACCAACGCCGCAGTCAAAGTCTTCGGGCGTGCAGCTTCAATCCAATATTTAACGGAGCTCATTAGGGAACGCGTGGGAACTTACTGAAATCGGGTTTGCGTTTCTCGACGAAGGCGGTTTTTCCTTCCTGTGCCTCTTCCGACATGTAGTAGAGCAGGGTGGCATTGCCCGCCATATCGAGTAACCCCATCTGCCCATCGCAGTCTGCGTTCAGGGCCGACTTCAAACAGCGCAGAGCGAGCGGGGAGTGTTGCAGGATTTCTCGAGCCCACTTCACGGTCTCCGCTTCGAGTTCATCGACGGGAACGACCTTATTGACTAAGCCCATTTCCATGGCTTCATCCGCATCATACTGGCGGCAGAGGTACCAAATCTCGCGGGCTTTTTTCTGACCGATGATTCGGGCCAAGTAGCTGGCTCCCAAACCGCCGTCGAAAGAGCCAACCTTGGGGCCGGTCTGACCGAATCGGGCGTTGTCGCCAGCGATGGTGAGATCACAAACCACATGGAGTACGTGCCCGCCGCCAATCGCATAACCGGCGACCATGGCAATGACGGGTTTCGGAATTTGTCGAATCTGTTTTTGAAGGTCCAAAACATTCAAACGAGGAACGCCATCGCCCCCGATGTAACCGGCCTTCCCGCGAATTTTTTGATCGCCACCGGAACAGAACGCTTCTTTCCCTTCGCCCGTTAAAATGATCACGCCGATAGACGAATCCATTCGGCAGTGTTCGAAGGCGGCCTTCATTTCTTCGACCGTCTCTGGTCGAAAGGCATTGCGGCGCTCGGGACGGTTGATCGTAATCTTGGCGATTCCGTCTGGGCTGCGTTCAAATTTGATGTCGGTTAATTTTGGAAATTCCGCAACGGGGGTCCAGGTCGTTTGGGTTGGATTCATGAAGTCTCTATACCCGGAACCTGGAAGTTGAACAAGATATGTAGAAGATAATCATTGAAGAATCCTAAAAAAGCCTCTTTTTCGTCCCAGGGAAAGCGGTGATAAGCGCCCGGAAAAATCCGAGACTTGAGCTCAATCTTTTTCGTGAGTTGGCGGGCCTGTTCGACGTATTTTTCGTCGAGTTCGCCTACTCCCCAAAAGAGCGGCACATGCCCTAATGCCCAGGTTTTAATCTTGGCTCGAAAGGGTTCGAGTAAATCGGCCTGTTTGCCCAGGGTCCAGTAGTTCAGCGCTGCGGCCAGCTCCTTTTTGTCGAATTCCGATTCCTGGCGGTCTTTCGGGGCGGGCTTTCCCCCGAAAATGGCCTGGTTGTTCCATGCGGCACAGACTTCGTTCCAGGGGTCATTGAGAAAGCGTCGAGCCCAGTCGGAATCCTTTTGAATTCGGTCGGCCCGAACGTCGCCGGCGTCTTCCGGAAGTCCTAAGTTCGAAGATAAAATCATGGCCGAATTCCAAGGAGATTTGGGGGCTACTAACGCGTGCAGTGCCATTCGCCCGCCCATCGAGTAGCCCATGATTCCCCGGTGGTATTTTTTTGGAGTCTCCTTTTCAACGCGTTGATTGAAGGAAGCGGCCCATCCCTCTAACGAACGATACTTGCTGGGCGGGCATTCTTTGAGAACGTCGACCTTAATGAGCTGGCAGGATTTTCCGGCGGCTTCTTCTAAAAAGTCCCAATCGTCGGGACGCCCTAAGAATCCGTGAATTGCGTAAAGAACTACTTTCTTTTCCATAGAAGCTCGTGGTTTTTCCAGAACGCCGCGGTTTGTCCGGCGTCGGGTTGAACTTCAAGGACTAGTTTCTCCAGAGAGTCTAAGGACTGCCAATCTTGAGGAGTGGGAGGTGTCGTCCATTTCACATAATCAAGATTCCAGAATTGGGCCCACTTCTCAAATGAAATGGAGTGGGGGTTCGTGAATTCCTTCTGGGGGAACATTCGAGAAAAAATTTGGCCCCCCTGGTTATTCACAACGACTAGGCGGGTTTTTGTTCCAGAATCGAGCTCTCGAAGAGCCCAAGGCCCTGAGAGGTCGTACATCGCAGTGAGATCACCGACGATGGCCCAGTTTTCACGAATGGGTTCGCACATTCCCAAGAAGGTAGAAAGCTGGCCATCAATGCCATTGAGTCCGCGGCTGGCACGCACCTGAAGGTTCTTTTTCAGCGAAGTCGCAGCGAGGTCCCACTCCCGAATCGGGAGACTGTTTCCAACGTAAACTAAAGACCCCTCCGGTATTCCTTCAGAGAGCGCATGAAAGTAACTAGCCTCTGAACTCGGAAACTCTCTCAGCAGGTGAGCGAGTTGGTGAGCCAGCATTTGGTCCGCCGAAATAAAATCTCTGCTATGGGTTCTTGGATTCTGAACGGCGACTTCGCCGATGAGCGGTGCGATTTCACCTTGAAGCACTGGGGCGAAACTCAAACCTGAAAACGGGCGAGAAGTGACGGACATCACCGGAATAATTCCGCCTAAAACTTCCAAGTCCCTCCAGAGTCGTAAGGTGGGGACGCTTCCGATTCGCAGCACGCCATCGATAGGATATCCAGTGGCTTCGGCTCGATCTAAAATTTTTTCGCTCATGCAGATTCGGAATCGTTGAAGCTCGGGGTCTTCTCTCAGGCCCGATTGCGCTTCAAAATAAACAGGAGCTCCCAAGCGTCTTATGAAATCAAAGACGGGTTTTTGATCCGACTTTTCAAGGGCGCCGACGACCACGAGCGGATTCTTGGTTCGATTTAAAAACTGTTGCAGAATCCCGACGACTTCAGGGCGCGGCAGTGGCTTGAGCCTGCGGGTTGTCGGTGCAGTCCGAGCCAGCGCCATCTCCGTTAAAAAACTGGGGAGCGTGGTTTGCGAGACGCTGTCGCCACGGCTGAGAAGCGGCTCTTCGAAGCAGATGTTGACGTGAATGGGACGTGTGAGGTCCCAGGTCGAAACGAATTCCGAAAACTCTTCGAGCAGCCCCTTGCGGTCTTCTTTTGAAAAATCCCAAGATCTTTCTACATACGAACTATAGATTCCAACCTGCTCGCAGGACTGTGGTGCACCAGTTCCTCGGAATCGACGAGGGCGATCGGCAGTAATCAAAATCAATGGGAGGCTGGAATAATAGGCTTCCATGGTTGCTGGAAGTAATTCCCCTGCAGCAGTGCCCGAAGTCGTTACGACGGCTACAGGCAGGCCGGAGGATTGAATTCTGCCCAACGCAAAAAAGGCGGCCGATCTTTCTTCGAAGAAATGAAATTTTTTGAGTTCGTGAATTTCTAGTAGCAAAGTAACCAGGGGGCTGTTGCGTGCTCCTGGGCATACGACAAACTCTTCCACGCCGGAGAGAAGTACGAGTTCACGAATGACGGAAAGGGAAAGGGCTTGATTCATAGAATGGGCTCCTCATCAATTCCAAACACTCGCTTGACGTGAGCGAGTTTAAGTTGGAGCTCAGCCCATTCCTGCTCAGAGATGCTTTGATCGACGATGCCGCAACCGGCTCCAATTTCTAGTGCGCCACCATACCACTGTAAACATCGAATCGCGACTACACAAAAGCTGGATATTCCAAAAGGTGCGCCGAAACGGCGGCGTTTTATACTTTGTCGGTTTTCATAATCCTTTAGCCATTCCCACCCATGGTCTTTTGGGAAGGCTCCTAGTGCAGGTGTGGGGTGGAGCGCTTTAATCAACTCCTCCCATAGAATATTTGGGGGAGCTTCAAATTTCATTAAAGTTTGAAGATGAGAAAGGCCCGGGAGATTTACCACCCTCGTTTTTTCGGGGTATGCCTTCGCCCCTAGTGGAGCCAAGCAGGAAGCGATCCCATCGATGACCCACTGGTGTTCCCTTAAATCCTTGGGGCTTTTTAGGAGTTGAGTACCATCTCGACTCGTCCCGGCCAGTGCCATGGTCTCAAAATTCCCGTTGGGCAATCGGGCCAGCAAGGTTTCGGGCGTCGCTCCTAAAATCCCGTCGCCCGACTTCCACGACCCATAGAGGGAGAGGGGGTAGCCCTCAGCCCATTTCAGGCCGGAGAGGACCCATTTTGCCAAGCGTACGGGGTTTAATTTTTTTTCTGGAAACTCAGTTCCCTCAAAAATCACGGGAACGGCTTTGCGGAGTGCCCCCTCCTTAAAGGAGTTCTGGAGGCGGCCTACCTCCTTCTGGAAGGCATCCTTCGGCGTTAAAGGGCGAAACCGAGGAAGAGCTTCTGGTCTTTGGAATTGGGAGACGTACTTCTCCAAAATCTTAAAAAGTTCAGCTTTTTTAATGGACCGGGTGGTCCCAAAACTCACCCACGGGGAGGGCGATTCTAAGAAGAAATCCGGACTATAAAAGGAGGCGGCATTTCCCTCTCCCCAAGCCAATTGCAGCTCATCGCTCGAAAACGAGCTAGAAGTTGAAATCAGCGCTCCGTTATTGAGCCAGTCTTGAAGCCATTCTTGAGGGTGGTGAGGGGCGTGCGTCACGTGGTGGGGATTTAGCACGAATTCCTGTCCAATGCCGATTTTTCCTGATAAGAACAGTTCCTCTTTTATGAACCAGCTTCTTGAGAATCACGGCTATCGCGAGAGTAAGAAGATTTCGGTTGGGGCGCATGCAATTGGGGGAAGTAGTTTCACCGTCGTTGCAGGTCCTTGTTCAATCGAATCCCTCGAGCAGTTTAAGCAGACCGCACAGGCTGTAAAGGATGCGGGCGCTACCTTTTTGCGTGGTGGAATCTTCAAGATGCGCACTTACGTCGATTCCTTTCAAGGCCTCGGCGTGGAAGCGTTCGACATTGTCAAAGAAGTCTGTCGCATCACGGGCATGCCGATGGTGGCCGAGGTGACGGATCCGCGACAAATCGAAGTGATGGATCCCTTCGTGGACGTGTTTCAAGTCGGCGCAAGGAATATGCACAATTACGAACTGCTGAAAGAGTTGGGCAAGAGCAAGAAGCCCATTCTTTTGAAGCGTGGACTTTCGGCTTATCTGGATGAGTTGCTCGCTTCAGCCGAGTACGTCATTCGTGCTGGGAATGAAGATGTGATTTTCTGTGAGCGCGGCATTCGCAGTTTCGAGCGCGCGACTCGTAATACGTTAGATCTCTCCGCGGTTCCTTATTTAAAGAGCAAGTCTTCCTTGCCGGTGTTGGTGGATCCGAGCCATGGCACGGGACAGTCTGCTTGGGTGGTGCCGATGTGTTTGGCAGCAGCAGCAGCAGGTGCGGATGGATTGCTTGTGGAAGTGCATCCGGATCCGACGGCCGCGCTTTCGGATGGACAGCAAGCGCTCGACCTCGCTGCATTCTCGAACATGATGAACGCGCTTCGCAGAATTCTTGCTGCGATGGATCGTTCACTTCAAGTTCAATAATCGGTGAAATGACGCGCGTTATTTTCTACACTTGCGTCACATAGAAATCCTTAGATCACTTGACTCTCTTTTTTTGCACGGGTATTTCGTCCACTGGGGTTAATCCATTCCTGGGGGGGAAATTCAGTGAAAATTTTTCGTCATTTTTCTGTATTGAGCTTTGCTCTGCTCATGTCGAGCTTGGCATTCGCAGCCGTTGATCAAACAGCATTAAAAGAATCGATGATGAGAGACTTGGACACCATTCGTGGCGTGTTCCAGGTTCAGTATGCTCCGACAAGCTGGAAGTCTCAGTTTTCGGGCTGGTCCGTCGATGCTGAAATCGACAAAGCGAAAGACCAAATCAAAAACACCGCTAATATCACGGTGAAAGATTTCCAAAAAATTCTGACCCAGTTCTTCCTGTCGATGAAGGACTACCATGTTTCTATTTCTTACTTTTCGACCGAAGCAGCGTCGCTTCCGCTCACCATTAAAGGTGCCGAAGGCCGCTACTTCTTGGCGTACATTGATCGCACGAAGCTGACAGAGGCCGCGTTTCCGTTTGCTATCGGCGATGAAGTGATTGCTTTCGACAACAAGCCTGTTGCTGATGAAATCGCTAAGCTCTTGAAGGTCGTCGGACACAACGTTTCCGAAACCGACAATGAGTTGGCCATGCTGAACCTCACGAAGCGTTCGGCTTCTCGCGGTTACGATGTTCCGCAAGGCCCGGTGAATTTGTCGATTAAGTCGAAGGCCATGAATAAGATCTACACCTACCAACTGATGTGGACTTATACGCCCGAGAAGATTTCGCCACTCGGTCTGGGTACGATTAAGACCGTTGCTCAAACCGTTCTGCGCGAAGGTAGAAGCACGACGAACACTTCCGTTCGCTCCAAGGTTTTGGCAGCACTCAACGCTCAGATGCTGAGCCCGTACGCTGAAGAAAATCCTGAAGCTGCGGCTAAGGAAAACCCGTTCAACTTGGGTTCTCGTAAGAGCTTCATTCCGAGATTGGGTTCGAAGATTTGGGAGTCTCAAGCGGACGATATCTTTGACGCCTACATCTTTAAGAACGAGAAGAATCAGCTCATCGGTTATCTGCGTATTCCGAGCTACACGCCGGATGATGCAGACGATGCGATTGCGGAGTTGAAGAAGATCGTGGCTCGTTTTGAGCTGAATACCGAAGGCATGGTCATTGACCAGGTCAATAACCCCGGCGGTTCGGTGTTCTATCTCTATGCTTTGGCTGGATTGCTTTCGGATCAAGCACTCCGTACCCCTCAGCATCGCATGACGATCAATCAATCTCAGGTTTTCAATGCGGCTACGACTTTGCCCGAACTTGAGAAGGTGACCAACGACGACGAAGCGAAGAAGGCATTGGGAGAATCTCTCAGTGGCTATGAGACTTCGTATCAAGTTGCACAATTCTTGATTCGTTACTTCCGTTTCTTAACCAATGAATGGAACGCAGGTCGCACCATTACCGAGCCTTCTTACATTGCGGGCGTGGACCAGATTAATCCGAATCTGATTCGTTACACGAAGCCGATTCTTTTGATCACGAACCCGTTGGATTTCTCGGGCGGAGACTTCTTCCCGGCGATCATGCAAGACAACAAGCGCGTGACGGTCTTTGGTGCTCGCACGGCGGGTGCTGGTGGTTACGTTCTGAGCGTGAACTATCCGAACCAATTCGGAATCCAGGGATTCCGTCTCACGGGTTCGATCGCTGAACGTCTGAGCATGAACCCCATTGAAAACTTGGGGGTCACTCCGGATAAGGGCTTTGACTACAGCCTGACTGCTTCGGACTACGAAAATAACTTCGCAGATTATGTGAAGGCTATTTTGGGAGCCGTTGCAAAAATCACGAACTAAGATCTCAATATTGTTCAGTAAAAAGGAAGGCCTCGGAGATGGATCTCCGAGGCCTTTTTGCTTTTCGGGCATTGATTTGTTCACAGCATTTATGTACTTAATCTGCGATGGTATCCAATGCATTTGAGAAGGCCCTGGTCCTCGCTTCTTCTTTCCGAGGAGCCACTGCCCCGAATCCCCCAGTGGGTGCGGCCGTTTTAGATTCTCAAGGTCAGATTCTCTCAGTCCAGGCCCACCAGAAGGCGGGCACTGCGCACGCTGAAGTCTTGGCCATTGAAGACTGTCGCAGCAAGGGCCTCCTAGCCCAAGCCCACACCTTGGTCGTCACTTTAGAGCCTTGCAATCACACGGGGCGAACTCTGCCTTGCACGAATTTGATTTTAGATACTCCAAAGATTCGAAGAGTCGTCATTGGAGCTTGGGATCCGAATTCCAAAGCTTCGGGGGGAGCAGAACGCCTGAGTCAGGCGGGCAAAGAAGTGATCTGGGCAGGCACTCAGCCGGAGCTCGAGGGAATCGCCCTGCGTTGCGAGGATTTGATCGCTCCCTTTAGTCAGTGGATCGCTACTGGAATTCCCTTTGTTACCGTGAAGACGGCTTTAGATCATTCTCGTCCAGAAGCTCCTATGATTCCTCCTCCGGGGCAGAAGACTTTTACTTCGCCAGAGTCGCTCAAGCTTTCACATCAGCTTCGAAAGCGCGCGGATGCGATTGTTACGGGGAGTGGGACGGTTTTAGCGGATCTGCCGGAATACACGGTTCGTCACGTGCCGGACCATCCCGGTAAGGTGCGCTGGTTGGTGGTGATGGATCGACGCGGAAGAGTGGCTCTGGAAAGCCCGGGCTGGTTACAGGCTGCTCAGAATAGAGGCTTTCGCCTTCAGCTCGAAGCTGAGCGAGATTGGAATCAAACCTTGAGGTTTTTAGGAGAGCAGGGGGTCTTGGAAGTCCTGGTGGAAGCCGGTCCCACTCTGTCGGAAGCCATTCTGAGCAGCGGACTTTGGAATCAGCATGTGGTAATAAAGCGGGGAAATCCTGAAGACAGCGTAGAGGTTCTCAATAATCCATGTTTACCGGTATCATCGAAAAATTAGCGCGCGTTTCTGATGTCGCGCATCGATCTGAAAGTACTTCTCTGAAAGTCGACACGGGCTATTCCGACCTGAGTTTGGGCGAGAGCATTGCCGTGAACGGAGTATGCCTGACCGTTGCGGAAGTCGAAGTGCCGGAGATGGGTCGTGCGATTTTTTACGTGAGCCCTGAGACGTTAGCCAAAACGAATCTCGGAGAAGTCCAAGTCGGAACGATTTTGAATGTCGAGCGTGCGCTTCAATTTTCAGCGCGCTTGTCGGGTCATATCGTTCAGGGTCATGTCGATGGGTTAGCGAAATTAAATTCCGTCACACCCCGGCAAGAATCTTATGAAATGGTTTTTGATTTGCCGCGCGAGTTGGGTCGCTATTGCATCAATAAAGGCTCCATTACTCTGAATGGAACGAGTTTGACGATCAATTCCCTACGCGACGAGGGAAGTCTCACTCAGATTCAAGTGATGATTATTCCTCACACCTGGATCCATACGAATTTATCTAACCTGAGATTCGGCCAAGCCGTAAACTGCGAAGTCGATCTCATTGCCAAGTACATCGAGCGTCTAGCATGCCAAAAGTAACCGAAGCATTGGAATACATCCGCACTGGTAAGATGGTCATCCTCGTGGATGATGAGCAGCGCGAGAACGAAGGCGATCTTGTTTTAGCTGCCGAGAAGGTCACTCCCGAAGCCATCAACTTTATGGCGAAGAACGCGCGTGGTTTGATTTGTTTGGCTCTTGAAAGTCAGCGAGTCGACGAGTTGCAATTGCCCATGATGACTCAGCAGAATCGTTCGCCGAAGGAAACGGCCTTCACGGTTTCAATCGAAGCGAAGCACGGTGTGACCACCGGCATTTCTGCCTACGATCGCGCCCACACCGTTCGAGTAGCGGTGGATCCGTCTCGTGGTCCTCAAGATTTAGTTTCTCCCGGTCACATCTTTCCCCTTCGTGCGCAGAACGGTGGGGTGCTGGTTCGCGCAGGTCATACGGAAGGGTCGGTCGACTTGGCTCGAATGGCAGGTTGCACTCCGGCTGCGGTGATTTGCGAAGTGATGAATGACGACGGCACCATGGCGCGCTTGAAAGACCTCCAGGAGTTTGGACTCAAGTACGGCATTCCCATTATCAGTATTAAAGATGTCATCTCCTACCGAATGGAGCGCGAGCTTCTGGTAGAAGAAGTGGCACAGAGTAAATTTCCATCAAGCTTTGCGGGCGTGGAAATGCAGCTTCGCGCCTACCGCAGTTTGATTGATGGCGTGGAACACGTCGCGCTTGTGAAGGGAGATATTAAGAATCCGACTCTGGTTCGCGTGCATTCGGAATGTTTGACGGGTGATGCTCTGGGATCTTTGCGCTGCGATTGTGGTCCGCAGCTTCAAGCAGCGCTTCGACAAATTTCAGAAGCCGAGAGTGGCGTTTTGGTTTACATGCGCCGTCACGAAGGGCGCGGCATCGGCTTAGCGAACAAGATCAAAGCCTACGCTTTACAGGACAAGGGCATGGACACGGTCGAAGCCAATCACCACTTGGGTTTTCAAGCCGATCTTCGCCACTATGGTTTGGGCGCTCAGATTTTACGCATGCTCGGAGTTCAGGAAATTCGTCTGCTCACGAACAATCCTAAGAAGATTATCGGCCTCGAGGGCTATGGTTTGAAAGTGGTCGAGCGCGTACCGATTCAAGTGGCCCCGAATCCGCACAACATCAATTACCTCAAAGTGAAGCGCGACAAGCTAGCGCATGAATTGGAGCTTCGCCAATGAGACTTGCCATTGTTGTCAGCCAATTTAATCCGGAAGTGACCGAAGGTTTGCTGGCGGGTGCCAAGGCCTACTTGTCGGATCAAGGCGTGGTTTTGGATGATAACGATATCTTCATGGCTCCCGGCGCGTTTGAAATGCCGCTCATTGCTCAGCAACTTGCTAAGACTCAGAAGTACGGTGGGGTGATTTGCTTGGGTTGTGTGATTAAAGGAGACACCGCTCACTTCGAATTCATCAGCGCAGGTGCAACGTACGGATTAATGCACGCGTCGCTTGCGACCGGAGTTCCGATCACGTTTGGAATTTTGACCACCTACACCGATGAACAAGCCACTCAGCGTTCTGCTCTCGACGAGCACAACAAAGGTCGCGAAGCTGCGGCTGCTTGTGTGGAGAGCTTGCGGACGCTTCGTGTGATCCACGAACTTGTGATTTAGTTATTTCTTTAGGATCTCAGCCTTCATCGAATCTGCTAGCCCATTTCGGATAGCCACCAGCTCAGCAATATCTTTTTCTGCAAGCGCATTTCGCCCGGATCGGCTCAAAACCTTTACGAAGCTTTGGAATTTGTCGTTCACGTCTTTTCCCTTAAACTCTAGCTCGGACTCCGCCTGAAGTCCTCGAATCTGAGGTTCGAGATCGTAACGTCTCTCTACGAGTTGGCGGCAATAGTCGTAAGTGGGGCGGTCCAGCTCGGATGTTCTTATCAGCGCGCGTCGATTGTCGTCAATTGTCTGATAAACTAGAGTTGTATAGATACTTAGCCGCTATTGACGAAGGTGGAGGAGTTGGTGATGCCCTCGACAGAGTAGCGTGAGGTTTTCGAGCGTCGTTTCCCCTCCCTGTGCCAAGGGTTTCTTATGATGGATATCAAGCCAGCGCCTTTCAGTGCAGCGCTTGCCTTCTTGTTGATGCGTGCACTGGGCCTGATCGCGTTTCTGAACGGCGTGGTGGAGATGCGCAGGGATGACGCGGGGATTTTTGTTTACTCGCGCCGGAGTGTGTTTGGAAAGTCCTA
>FRDC01000548.1_pt1 | contig 14420 bp, 6 predicted proteins | sample 1106171 | NCBI WGS metagenome assembly FRDC01 (sample SAMEA3930566, study PRJEB13176) | freshwater metagenome | biome: Drinking water system; feature: drinking water; material: water | place: Singapore | collected 2014-12-20
GGGCGCGCGTGATTTATATGTCGGCCGAGCGCTTCATGTTCGAGTTCGTCCAGGCAATGCGCGCGCGCGACACTTTCGCGTTCAAGGCGCGGCTGCGCTCGGCCGATCTGCTGATGATCGACGATCTTCAGTTCATCGCCGGCAAGGACGCGACTCAGGAAGAATTCTTCCACACGATCAACGAGGTGATGGCCGCCGGCAAAAGGCTGGTGGTCTCCTCCGATCGCGCGCCGCAGGCGCTCGAGGGGATCGAGGCGCGCATCCTCTCGCGCTTCGCGGGCGGCTTCGTCGCCGACATCAAGCCCGCCGAGCCCGAGTTGCGCCGCGCGATTCTCGACGCGCGCCTGGCCGAGCTGCCGGGGGTGAAAGTGCCCGCTGAAGTGCTCGATCTGCTCGCCGCGCGGCTGATCGCCAGCGTGCGCGAGCTGGAGGGCGCGCTCAACCGGCTGGTCGCTTATGCCCAGCTGACCGAGGCGCGGATCGATATGGATTTCGCGCTGGAAACGCTCGGCGACGTGTTGCGCGGCGCGCAAAAGCGCGTGACGATCGACGAGATCCAGCGCGCGGTTTCGGCCTATTTCGATTTGAAGCCGCTCGATCTTGTGAGCGCGCGCCGCGCCCGTGTCGTGGCCCGCCCGCGCCAGATCGCCATGTATCTCGCCAAGCGGCTGACGACGCGCTCGCTGCCCGAGATCGGCCGCAAATTCGGCGGGCGCGACCATTCGACCGTGATCCACGCGGTGCGCCGGATCGAGGAACTGCGCGGGCAGGATGGCGAGATCGACCAAGCGGTCCGCCGCCTGATGCGGGACCTGGAGGGGTAGGGGAGGCCCCAGGGGAACCTGGCGCGCCGGGCAGAACGCGGCAAATCCGAAGCCCGTCGTCCCCGCGCGGGCGGGGACGCATTCTGGCGGACGTCGGTAAATATGGCTCCCCGCCTTTGCGAGGATGACAGGGGCGCTACACACGAGGGTGAGCATCAGCGCGGCGTTATTCCCCGCCGAATCGCCGCCCTATTCCCCGCTCGCGAGCGGCGGGCGCGGCGCGTTCGGCGGGCGAGACGCATAGAAGAGCGCGACCGCGTCGATCTCGCGATCGCTCAGGTGGCGCGCGGCGGCGTACATCGGATTGTCGCGTCCGGTGCCGCCGCGAACCCCCGCGCGGAAGAGCTTGAGCTGATCGCGCATATAGCGCCAATTCTGCCCGTTGATGTTCGGATAAGCCTTTTCGACCGCCACAATATATTCATGGCAGCTCGCGCAGGCGTCGACCTCGCGCGCCGCGTCCCCTCGGCTCGCGATCGTCGCGCCGAGCGCGCGCAGCTCGGCCGGCGGCGCGAGCGGCTCGGCCTGGCGCTTGGGCTGGGCGGCATAATAGCGCGCGAGCCCCGCGATCTGCGCGGGCGTGAGATTGGTCGCGACGGCTTGCATGAACCCGCTCGACCGGGCGCCGCTCGCATAGCCGGTGAGCGCGCCGGCGATCTGTTGTTCGGTCAGCAGCGCGATATTGGGGAAGGCGCCGCCCGGCCGCCCCGCGCCGTCCACGCCGTGGCAGGCGATACAGCCTTGCCCCACGCCCGCATCGGCCCCGGCATCGCCGAAGCCGTAAACGGGGCGCTCGATGCGCTGCTCGCTCGCGTCGGGGGTGTCGATGTCGGGCCGATAGGGGATCGGCCGCACCTGCCCGGGCGGGAAGGGCGGAAGCGCGCCCGGCAGATCGCCGCCGACCAGCTGGCGGTAGCGATCGGCGCTCATGCGCGGCAGTTGCTTCACGAAGGCGGCGAGCGCCCACACCTCGTCGTCGCGGTTCTGCACCGGCCAAGCGGGCATCGCCGAATATTTGACGCCGTGCTTGATGATCCAGAACAGCTCGGGCGCGGTGAAATCGCCCGCGACCTGCGGCAGATATTGCGGCTGCGGCCGCATCGCGAGCGCAACGACATTCTGCCCGCGCCCGGGGATGCTGTGGCAGTGCGAGCAAGCGCGATCATAATGGACCGCGCCCTTCTGGATCAGCGCGGCGCTGTCGATGTCGGGCGGCGGCGCCAGCCCGCGTGCGTGAAAAGCGGTCGAGCGCTGGAAGGTATAATGCAGCAGCGTCGCCCAACCCGCCGGATGCGGCACCGAGGCGGCGAGGTCGAGCGCGCCGCTCCAGATGAGCGCGCCGCCGAGAACGAGCGCGAGCAGCGCGGCGGCGGCGAGCGGCCCCAGCCATTGCTGGAGGCGCCGGGGGAAGAAATCGTGCAGCAGGCTGAGATAGGGGGAACGCATGGTCTTCGCCTCCGCCGGGCCAGTCGCGCCGACCAATGCGGCAGGCAGCGGAAGCGTTGCGGCGCGCTTGCGTAAATGACCGAAAAACAAAACGCCGCCCGGGAAGTGATCCCGGGCGGCGTTCGATTTTACAACGATCGGGGTTTAGTCGTTCAGATAATCCCCCGCGTCGGCGTCGGTGCCATGGCCCGAGGGCGCGACCTTGGCGAGCGCGTCGTCACCCGTGCCGACCGCCTCGCGCGGGCTGCGCGCGAGTTCGGCGGCGTGCTCTTCGGCGGCCGAGGCCGGCGCGATGATCGAGGCCTGGTTCATCCGCCGCTGCGCGACCCGCAGCGCCGCGTCGCGCGACGACGCGGCGACGCGGATACGGTTCATCCCCGCGCCCGTCCCCGCCGGGATCAGCCGCCCGACGATCACGTTTTCCTTGAGGCCGATCAGCGTGTCCTTCTTGCCCTGAACGGCGGCCTCGGTGAGCACCCGGGTCGTCTCCTGGAACGAAGCGGCCGAGATGAACGAGCGCGTCTGGAGCGAGGCCTTGGTGATGCCGAGCAGCACCGGCTTGCCCTGGGCGGGCTGCTGGCCCGGTTCGAGCTTGGCGTTGATCTCGTCCATCTCCTCGCGATCGACTTGTTCGCCCGCCAGCAACGTGGTGTCGCCGCCGTCGGTGATTTCCACCTTTTGCAGCATCTGGCGAACGATCACTTCGATATGCTTGTCGTTGATCTTCACGCCCTGCAGTCGATAGACTTCCTGGATTTCGCTGACGAGATATTCCGCCAGCGGCTCGATGCCGAGCACTTCCAGAATGTCATGCGGATCGGGCGAGCCGCCGATCAGATTGTCGCCACGCTTGACGTAGTCGCCTTTCTGAACGTCGATCACCTTCGACTTGGGGATCAGATATTCGACGACCTCGCCACCATCCTCGGGCTGGATGCCGATCTTGCGCTTGGCCTTATAGTCCTTGCCGAACACCACCCGGCCGCTGACCTTGGCGATGATCGCATTTTCCTTGGGCTTGCGCGCTTCGAACAGCTCGGCGACGCGCGGCAGACCGCCGGTGATGTCGCGCGTCTTGGCGGCCTCGCGGCTGACACGCGCGAGCACGTCACCCGCCGCGACGGTCGCGCCATCCTCGACCGAGAGCGTCGCCCCCGGCGCGAGCATGTAGCGGCCGGCCTCGCCCGAGGCTTCGTCGAGCAGGGTCAGGCGCGGACGCAGATCCTCCTTCGACTTGGACGAGGCGCGATATTCGATCACCACGCGCTGGGTGATGCCGGTCGCTTCGTCGGCCTGTTCGGCCATGGTCTTGCCGTCGATCAGGTCCTGATATTTCACGACGCCGGGGTTTTCGGTGATCACCGGCATGGTGAAGGGGTCCCATTCGGCGAGGCGATCACCCTTGGCGACGCTCGCGCCATCGTCGAACGCGACATAGGCGCCATAGGGCAGGCGGTGCACCGCGCGCTCGCGGCCCTCGGCGTCGATGATCGCGAGTTCGCCCGAGCGGCTGAGCACCACGCGCCGACCGCGCTGGTCGACGATGATGCGCAGGTCGCGATATTCCACGGTGCCGTCGGTATTGGCCTCGAGGTTCGATTGCTCGTTGAGCTGCGCCGCGCCGCCGATGTGGAAGGTCCGCATCGTCAGCTGGGTGCCGGGCTCGCCGATCGACTGGGCGGCGATGACGCCCACCGCCTCGCCGATGTTCACCGGGGTGCCGCGCGCGAGATCGCGCCCATAGCATTTGGCGCAAACGCCGACCTTGGTCTCGCAGATCAGCGGGCTGCGGATTTTCACCGACTGGATGCCCATTTTCTCGATCCGCGCGACCATCGGCTCGTCGAGCAAGGTGCCCGAGGCGATGGCGATCTCGCCGGTCTTGCCGTCGACCAGATCCTCGGCCGTGGTGCGGCCCAGGATGCGCTCGCCGAGCGAGGCGATGGTCGACCCGCCCTGGACGATCGCCTTCATCTCGAGCGCGCGCGTCGTGCCGCAGTCGATCTCGGTGACGACGCAATCCTGCGACACGTCGACCAGACGGCGGGTGAGATAGCCCGAGTTCGCCGTCTTGAGCGCGGTGTCGGCGAGACCTTTACGCGCGCCATGGGTCGAGTTGAAATATTCGAGGACGGTGAGGCCTTCCTTGAAGTTCGAGATGATCGGCGTTTCGATGATCTCGCCCGAGGGCTTCGCCATCAGGCCGCGCATCCCCGCGAGCTGCTTGATCTGCGCTTGGCTACCGCGCGCGCCCGAGTGCGCCATCATATAGATCGAGTTGATCGGCTTTTCGCGGCCGGCCATCGGGCCGTCCTCATAGCGCCGCACCGCCTTGATCTCGTCCATCATCGCGCCCGCGACCTGGTCACCGCAGCGGCTCCAGGCGTCGATCACCTTATTGTATTTTTCCTGCTGGGTGATCAGGCCGTCCTGATATTGCTGCTCATAATCCTTGACGAGCGCGCGCGTCTCCTCGACCAATTTCTCCTTGGCGGCGGGGATGATCATATCGTCCTTGCCGAAGGAAATGCCGGCCTTGAAGGCGTGGCGGAAGCCCAGCGACATGATCGCGTCGGCGAAGAGCACCGTCTCCTTTTGGCCGGTGTGACGATAAACTTCGTCGATCACGTCGCCGACGTCCTTCTTCGTCAGCAGGCGGTTGACGATGTCGAACGGCACCTTGTGGCTCTTGGGGAGGCATTCGCCGAGCAGCATCCGGCCCGGCGTCGTCTCATAGCGCTTCAAATAGCTGCGGCCCTGCTCGTCGGTCTGCGGCACGCGGCTGATGACCTTGGTGTGGAGCGTCACCGCGCCCGCGTCGAGCGCCTGATGCACCTCGGCCATATCGGCGAGGAGCATGCCTTCGCCGGGTTCGCCGCTCTTCTCCATCGTGATGTAATAAAGCCCCAGCACCATGTCCTGCGAAGGCACGATGATCGGCTTGCCATTGGCGGGGCTGAGGATGTTGTTGGTCGACATCATCAACACGCGCGCTTCGAGCTGGGCTTCCAGCGAAAGCGGCACGTGGACCGCCATCTGGTCACCGTCGAAATCGGCGTTGAACGCCGAGCAGACGAGCGGGTGGAGCTGGATCGCCTTGCCCTCGATCAGCACCGGCTCGAACGCCTGGATGCCAAGACGGTGGAGCGTCGGCGCGCGGTTGAGCATCACGGGGTGCTCGCGGATCACCTCGTCGAGGATGTCCCAGACTTCCTTGCGCTCCTTCTCGACCCATTTCTTGGCCTGTTTGAGCGTCATGGAGAGGCCCTTGGCGTCGAGCCGGGCGTAGATGAACGGCTTGAACAGTTCGAGCGCCATCTTCTTGGGCAGGCCGCATTGGTGGAGCTTGAGCTCCGGACCCGTAACGATCACCGAACGGCCCGAATAGTCGACGCGCTTGCCGAGCAGATTCTGGCGGAAGCGGCCCTGCTTGCCCTTCAGCATGTCCGACAGCGACTTGAGCGGCCGCTTGTTGGCGCCGGTGATGGTGCGGCCGCGGCGGCCGTTATCGAACAGCGCGTCGACCGCTTCTTGCAGCATGCGCTTTTCGTTGCGCACGATGATGTCGGGCGCGCGCAGCTCCATCAGCCGCTTCAAGCGGTTGTTGCGGTTGATGACGCGGCGATAGAGGTCGTTCAAGTCCGAGGTCGCGAAGCGGCCGCCGTCGAGCGGCACCAGCGGGCGCAGCTCGGGCGGGATCACGGGGACGACTTCCAGGATCATCCACTCGGGGCGGTTGCCCGACTCGAGGAAGCTCTCGACGACTTTCAGCCGCTTGATGATCTTCTTGGGCTTGAGCTCCGACTTGGTGGTCGCGAGCTCTTCGAGCAGCGCGCGCTTTTCGCCTTCCAGATCGAGGCTTTCGAGCATGATGCGCACCGCTTCCGCGCCGATCCCGGCCGAGAAAGCGTCCTCGCCATATTGATCCTGCGCGTCGAGCAGCTCGTCTTCGGTGAGCAGCTGGAACTTATCGAGCGGCGTCAGGCCGGGCTCGATGACGATGTAATTCTCGAAATAGAGCACCCGCTCGAGCTGCTTGAGCTGCATGTCGAGCAGCAACCCGATGCGGCTGGGGAGCGACTTCAGAAACCAGATATGCGCGACGGGGGCGGCGAGCTCGATATGGCCCATCCGCTCGCGGCGCACCTTCGAGACCGTCACCTCGACGCCGCATTTTTCGCAGACGATGCCCTTGTACTTCATGCGCTTATACTTGCCGCACAAGCATTCATAGTCCTTGATCGGACCGAAGATGCGCGCGCAGAACAAGCCGTCACGCTCGGGCTTGAAGGTGCGATAGTTGATCGTCTCGGGCTTCTTGATCTCGCCGAACGACCAGCTGCGGATGCGGTCGGGCGAGGCGATGCCGATCTGGATCTGGTCGAAGACTTCGGGCTTCGCCATCGGGTTCGCGAAATTGGTCAGTTCGTTCATGTCTTGGCTCCGCTGAGCCCTCTCCCCTTCAGGGGAGAGGGTTGGGAGAGGGGGATGCCGAGCCGCCAGGCTGCCACACCGTCCCCTCTCCCCGACCCTCTCCCCTGAAGGGGAGAGGGAGGAAGAAGGTTACTCCGCCGCGATCTGCACGCCGTCGGAATCGAAGCCGGGTTCGTCGGCCTTCAACTCCACGTTCAGCCCCAGCGAGCGCATTTCCTTGACGAGCACGTTGAAGCTCTCCGGAATGCCGGCCTCGAAAGTATCGTCGCCCTTGACGATCGCTTCATAGACCTTGGTGCGGCCGACCACGTCGTCGGACTTCACCGTCAGCATTTCCTGGAGCGTGTAGGCCGCGCCATAAGCCTGCAGCGCCCACACCTCCATTTCGCCGAAGCGCTGGCCGCCGAACTGCGCCTTGCCGCCCAAAGGTTGCTGGGTGACGAGGCTGTACGGCCCGATCGAACGCGCGTGGATCTTGTCGTCGACCAAGTGGTGGAGCTTGAGCATGTAAATGATGCCCACCGTCACCTTGCGATCGAACTTCTCACCGGTGCGCCCGTCATAAAGGTCCGACTGGCCCGAGGGGTGGAGCCCGGCGAGTTCGAGCATCCGCGAGACGTCCGCCTCGCGCGCGCCGTCGAACACCGGGGTCGCCATCGGCACGCCGCGGCCCAGATTTTGCGCGAGGTCGATGATCTGCTCGGGCGTGCGCGCGTCGATCTCGGCGGCATAATTGTCGCCATAGACCGCGTGCAGCCGGTCCTTCACCGCCTGCGGCATCTCGCCGGCGCTCGCGCGCGGATTGGCCTCGCGCCAATCCTCGAGCGCGCGCTGGATCTGCTGGCCGAGCCCGCGGGCCGCCCAGCCGAGATGCGTCTCGAAAATCTGCCCGACGTTCATGCGGCTCGGCACGCCGAGCGGGTTGAGCACCAGATCGACCGGCGTCCCATCCTCCAGGAAGGGCATGTCCTCCTGCGGCAGGATGCGGCTGATGACGCCCTTGTTGCCGTGGCGGCCGGCCATTTTGTCGCCCGGCTGCAGCTTGCGCTTCACCGCGACGAACACCTTGACCATCTTGAGCACGCCCGGCGGCAGTTCGTCGCCGCGCTCCAGCTTCTCGCGCCGATCGTGGAACTTGTCGGTGATCAGCTTGGCGGCTTCGTCATATTGCGCCTTCACCGCTTCGAGATCGGACTGGACCTTGTCATCGGCGACCGCGAACTTCCACCATTCGTGGCGATCGACCCCGTCGAGCACGTCCTCGTTGATGAGCGTGCCCTTCTTGACGCCCTTGGGCGCCGCCGTCGCGGTCTGGCCGAGCAGCATTTCCTTCAGCCGCGACCAAGTGGCGCGGTTGAGGATCGAGCGCTCGTCATCGGCGTCCTTGCGCAGCCGTTCGATCTCCTCGCGTTCGATCGCGAGCGCGCGCTCGTCCTTGTCGATGCCCTGGCGGTTGAACACGCGGACCTCGACCACCGTACCGGCGACGCCCGGCGGCAGGCGCAGCGAGGTGTCGCGCACGTCGCTCGCCTTTTCGCCGAAGATCGCCCGGAGCAGCTTTTCTTCGGGCGTCATCGGGCTTTCGCCCTTGGGGGTGATCTTGCCGACCAGAATATCGCCCGGCTCGACCTCGGCGCCGATATAGACGATGCCCGCCTCGTCGAGGTTGCGCAGCGCTTCCTCGCCGACATTGGGAATGTCGCGGGTGATGTCTTCCGGCCCGAGCTTGGTGTCGCGCGCCATCACTTCGAATTCCTCGATATGGATCGAGGTGAAGACGTCGTCCTTCACGATGCGTTCGGAGATGAGGATCGAGTCCTCATAATTATAGCCGTTCCACGGCATGAACGCGACCAGGCTGTTACGGCCCAGCGCCAGCTCGCCGAACTCGGTCGAGGGGCCGTCGGCGATGATGTCGCCGGCGCGCACCACGTCGCCCACTTTCACCAGCGGGCGCTGGTTGACGCAGGTATTCTGGTTGCTGCGCTGGAACTTCATCAGCGTATAGATGTCGACGCCCGATTGCCCGGCCTCGACTTCGCCGGTCGCGCGGACGACGATACGCGTCGCATCGACCTGATCGACGATGCCCGAACGCTTGGCGGCGATCGCCGCGCCCGAATCGCGCGCGACGGTCGCTTCCATGCCGGTGCCGACGAACGGCGCTTCGGCGCGGACCAGCGGCACCGCCTGGCGCTGCATGTTCGATCCCATCAGCGCGCGGTTGGCGTCGTCATTCTCCAGGAAGGGAATGAGCGAGGCCGCGACCGAGACGAGCTGCTTGGGGCTCACGTCCATCAGCGTGATCGTATCGGGGATCGCCATCAGGAACTCGCCCGCCTGGCGCGCCGAGACCAGATCCTCGGCGAAACGCCCCTCGGCGTCCAGCTCGGCATTGGCCTGGGCGATGGTGTGCTTGGCCTCTTCCATCGCCGAGAGATAGACGACCTCGTCGGTCACCCGCCCATCGACCACGCGCCGATAGGGGGTTTCGATGAAGCCATATTTGTTCACCCGGCTGAACGACGCCAGCGAGTTGATGAGGCCGATGTTCGGCCCTTCGGGCGTTTCGATCGGGCAGATGCGGCCATAATGCGTCGGGTGGACGTCGCGCACCTCGAACCCCGCGCGCTCGCGCGTCAAGCCGCCCGGCCCGAGCGCCGAGACGCGACGCTTGTGCGTCACTTCCGAAAGCGGGTTGGTCTGGTCCATGAACTGCGACAGCTGCGACGAGCCGAAGAATTCGCGCACCGCCGCCACCGCCGGCTTGGCGTTGATCAAGTCGTTGGGCATCACCGTCGACACATCGACCGACGACATCCGCTCCTTGACCGCGCGCTCCATGCGCAACAGCCCGACGCGATATTGATTTTCCAGCAGCTCGCCGACCGAGCGCACGCGGCGATTGCCGAGATTGTCGATATCGTCGATCTCGCCCTTGCCGTCCTTCAGATCGACGAGCGTCTTGACGACCGCGAGAATATCCTCGGTGCGCAGCGTGGTGACGGTGTCGGGGCAATCGAGATCGAGCCGCATGTTGAGCTTCACGCGGCCGACCGCCGACAGATCATAGCGATCGGGATCGAAGAACAGCCCGGCGAAGAGCGATTCGGCGGTCTCGAGCGTCGGCGGTTCGCCGGGGCGCATCACGCGGTAGATGTCCGCGAGCGCCTGCTCGCGCTCCTCGGCCTTGTCGGCCTTGAGCGTGTTGCGGATCCAGGGCCCGGTCGTCACATGATCAATATCGAGCAATTCGATCCGGTCGATCCCCGCCTTGTCGAGCTTTTCGAGATTGTCGGCGGAGATTTCGTCGCCTGCCTCGATGTAAATTTCGCCGGTCTGCTCGTTGATGAGGTCATAGGCCGAGTAGCGGCCATAGATTTCCTCGGTCGGGATCAGCAGCGTCTCGAGCCCGTCCTTGGCGGCTTTGTTCGCCGCGCGCGGCGAAATCTTCTGCCCGGCGGCGAAGACGATCTCGCCGCTCTTCGCGTCGATGATGTCGAACTGCGGCTTCTGCCCGCGCCAATTTTCCGCCTGGAACGGAATCTGCCAGCCGCCCGCGCCGCGCACGAAGGTGACGCGGTTGTAGAAATGGTTGAGGATCTGCTCGCCGTTCAGGCCCAGCGCATAAAGCAGCGTCGTCACCGGCAGCTTGCGCTTCCGGTCGATCCGGACGTTGACGATGTCCTTGGCGTCGAACTCGAAATCGAGCCACGAGCCGCGATAGGGGATGACGCGCGCGGCGAAGAGATATTTGCCCGACGCATGCGTCTTGCCGCGATCATGATCGAACAACACGCCCGGCGAGCGGTGCATCTGGCTGACGATGACGCGTTCGGTGCCGTTGATGATGAAGGTGCCGTTCGCGGTCATGAGCGGCATGTCGCCCATGTACACGTCCTGCTCCTTGATATCGAGCACCGAACGGGCTTCGGTATCGGCGTCCACCTCGAATACGATCAGCCGCAGCGTGACGCGCATCGGCGCGGCGAAATTGATGCCGCGCTGGCGGCATTCATCGACGTCGAACTTGGGCTGTTCGAGCTCGTAATGCACGAAATCGAGCTCGGCGGTGCCGGCGAAATCGCGGATCGGGAAGACGCTGCGCAGCGTTTTTTCGAGGCCCGAGACATAGCCGATCGAGGGATCGGAGCGCAGAAACTGTTCGTACGATTCGCGCTGCACCTCGATCAGGTTCGGCATTTGCACGACTTCGTGGATATTGCCGAAAACCTTGCGGATGCGGCGCTTGGTCATGCCGCTGTCGATTGCTTTGGTTGCCATGGGGTCGGTATCGCCTCGTCAGCCGAAAATAAGCGTCCCGGTTGCCGCCGGGCCAGGCGTGCTGGAGACACAAAAAGCCGCGATGCCCAGGGGGCTCGCAGCTTCAGCGTCCGAAAAGCCAAGCTTCCCATTCCCTTGGACGCGCTGCGCGACGACGCGACCTTGCTCGGAAGATGTGGCAGAGCGCGCGATATAGGGCGCGTGTTGGAGCCTGTCAAAGGGGTAGCGCGCGCTTCTTTCCTTCGATCTTGATACGCTGCCGCCGTTGCCGCTTCCCCGGCGAAGGCCGGGGCCCAGCATCGATGCCGCGGGGACAGCTACGCCGACCGATCATCCGCCATCGCGACTGGGCCCCGGCTTTCGCCGGGGAAGAGGGCCGCGCTAGTGCTCATTCTGCGGCAGCCCATCGGCGATGGTGTAATAATCGCCTTTTTCGGCCACGAAGATATGATGGGCGAGCGCGGTGCCGGTCGGCGTGTCGAACGCGCCCATGCCGATGGCGATTTTCTCCCGGCCGGAAACGTCCCAGAACAGAAAGGCGCCGCACGTGCCGCAAAATCCCCGGCGGACGCGCTCCGAGGATTGGTACCAGCGCAAAGCGTCGGCGCCGGTGATCGTCACCGCCGCGCGCGGCACGTCGGTCGAGGCCCAATAATGGCCCGATTGGCGCCGGCATTCGCGGCAATGGCAGGCGTCGGGCGCGCCGAGCGGCGCTTCGACCGTGAAGCTGACCGCGCCGCACAGGCAGCGGCCGAAATGGATTTCGGTCATTACGCCATCAGCCCTCTTGCGCGCGTCGCGCGAACCGTCGCACCTTTTAGGCGAGGGAGAGAGCCACGTGAAGAAACTGATTCTGCTCGGCGCCGCCGCGCTCGCGCTGACGCCCGCCATCGCCCAGCAATCGGCGCCCGGCGGCGACATTCCGGCCAAGTTCCAGCCGCCGCAGACCGCAAACGACTATGTGAAGCGCGAAGTGATGATCCCGATGCGCGACGGGGTGAAGCTCTACACCGTCATCGTCATCCCCAAGGGCGCGCGCAATGCCCCGATCGTCCTCACCCGCACCCCCTATAATGCGAGCGCGCGGGCGAACCGCGCAGACAGCCCGAGCATGGCGGCGATGTTGCCGCAGGCCGATGAGGGGTTCGTGAAGGGCGGCTATATCCGCGTCTACCAGGACGTGCGCGGCAAATATAAGTCCGAAGGCGATTATATGGTCACCCGCCCGCCGGTCGGCCCGCTCAACCCGACCACGACCGATCATATCACCGATGCCTGGGATACGATCGACTGGCTGGTCAACAAGGCCAATCTGCCCGAATCGAACGGGCGGGTGGGGATGATCGGCTCGTCCTATGAAGGCTTCACCGTGGTGATGGCGCTGCTGAAGCCGCATCCCGCGCTGAAGGTCGCCGCCCCCGAAAGCCCGATGATCGACGGCTGGATGGGCGACGACTGGTTCCATTACGGCGCCTTCCGCCTCGCCAACATCGGCTGGATCGCGAGCCAAACCGGCTACAAGGGCAAGGGGCAAGATCCCGCGACCGGAATTTACGACAATTACGAGGAGTTCCGACGGATCGGCGGCGCCGCCGAATGGGCGAAGCGCTCGGGCTTCGATCAGCTGCCGGCGTGGCAGCGGATGGTGCAGCACCCGGCCTATGACGCTTTCTGGCAGGGGCAAGCGCTCGACAAGATGCTTGCTGCCAACCCCAGCAACGTGCCGACGCTCTGGGAGCAGGGGCTGTGGGACCAGGAGGATATGTACGGCGCGATCCACGCCTGGGAAGCGCTGCGCGCCGCCGGCAAGACCGGCAACAACTGGCTGGTGATGGGCCCCTGGCGGCACAGCCAGGTCAATCGCGACGGGCGCGCGCTCGGCCCGCTCACCTGGCGCACCGACACCGCCGCCGTGTTCCGCGACGATATGGTGCTGCCGCTGTTCGACCAATATCTGAAGGACGCCCCCGCTTTCATCCCGCCCGCCGCCACGATCTACAACACCGCCGAGGATCGCTGGCAGCGCTTCCAGAATTGGCCGGTGGCATGCGAGACGGGATGCGCCAAGCCGCTGACGCCGATCTATCTCGGCGAAGGCGGGGACTTAAGCTTCGCCAAGGGCGCGAGCGGCGGCGACAGCTATGTGAGCGACCCCGCCAAGCCGGTGCCGCATCTGCCGCGCCCGGTGAATTTCGACGATGGCCGCTGGGGCGATTGGCTGGTGAGCGACCAGCGCCACGCCGATGGCCGGCCCGACGTGATGACCTATCAGACGCCGGTGCTGACCAAGGCGGTCGCGGTCTCGGGCGTGCCCCTCGCCGAGATTTTCGCGAAGACCAGCGGCACCGATGGCGATTTCGTCGTCAAGCTGATCGACGTTTATCCCGATGAAGTCCCCGGCGGCGGCAAGATGGGGGGCTATCAATTGCCGGTGAGCCTCGACATTTTCCGCGGGCGGTACCGCGAGAGCTTCGCCGATCCCAAGCCGATTCCGGCGGGCAAGGTGCAGCGCTATAAATTCCGGCTGCCGGCGGTGAATCACGTCTTCCTGCCGGGGCACCGGATCATGGTGCAAGTCCAGTCGACCCTGTTCCCGCTCTATGATCGCAACCCGCAGACTTATGTGCCCAATATCTTCCTGGCGAAGGCGAGCGATTATAAGCCCGCGACGGTCACGCTGATGCGCGGCGGCGGCGAGGCGAGCGCGGTGTGGCTGCCGGTGGTGGAATAGGGGGCGAAATTGGCGCCAATTGCGATTAACGTAGTCAGCTCCACCCCTGTAAGGGGAGGTGGCACCCGCGAAGCGGGTGACGGAGGGGTGTGCCCGGCAGTTCGAGGGGGATACCCCTCCACCATTCGCTACGCGAATGGTCCCCCTCCCCTTGCAGGGGAGGAGCTAGGGCGTTCGCTCGCCTGGTTCGGTTAGATCGCCATTCGTGCTCCGCCGTGCCGAGCTTGCGGAAGCACCGTCCTGCTGATCCACGGCTGCAAGGCGCGACCGCGATTGCCTTCGCCGCCTTTCGGGTCGACGAGCAACGGGCGAACGACGCGCGATAGGCAAGCAGCCGTCCGCTACCCCTCGATCCTCGCGCGCAGTAAGTCGGCGAAGACCTTGGCCTCGCACAGCCCCGCCACCCCGCGCGCGCGGCAGCCGGGCAGGGGGAGGGGCTGGCGCACCACCGCCTCGCTCGCCGCGCGCACGCCCTCCAGCGTCTGCGAGCGATAATAGGCCCGCACGTATCGCCCCCCGCGCGCGTCGCGCAGCCGTTCGAGCACGATCGCGCCGCCGGGGCTCGGATCGTCGGGCGCGAAGCCCTGCACGTGCCAGTGGAGATCGAGCAACCCGCCCAAATTGGCGACATTGGTGTCGTGGCCCGAAATCATCGTCACGCGCGGCGCGCGCGCGTCGGTGAGGGCGGCGAGGATCAGCGG
>FRDC01000951.1_pt1 | contig 14417 bp, 14 predicted proteins | sample 1106171 | NCBI WGS metagenome assembly FRDC01 (sample SAMEA3930566, study PRJEB13176) | freshwater metagenome | biome: Drinking water system; feature: drinking water; material: water | place: Singapore | collected 2014-12-20
CCGCCGCCATCGGCACGTCGGCGCGGGCGAGCAATTCGTAGCTGCCGTCGCGCAAGATTTTGCGCATCGGCTTGTCGAGCCGCGCGAGGCTCCAGCCCTTGGCGAGCTTGCCCTCGATCAGCGCGTCGATCTCGGCGCCGCGCGCGAGCGTGCCGCGCACCAGATCGTTGAAGAAATCGACATCGGCCTCGGCATATTCGGCCTCCTCGATCGTGGCGCCGAGCCGGTGCTGGTGGAATTCATGGAGCAAGGCGGCGACGGGGGTCGCCTCCATCGCATGTTGATACAGCGCCTGAACGGCGGCGAGCCGAGCGGCGGCACGGGCCTTGGAACGAGTCATGGCGCGCGATGTAGCGGGTGGGGGGGAGATTGCTAGGGTGGGGGGGCGTTAACGGACTGGCAGGTTCCGGGCAGCAAAAATCGGATAGCTGCTCCCTCTAGTCTAAGGCAACGCGTCATTGCCTGCTGTCGACCAAAGCCAGTCGTACAATCTCGCGGCTGCGAATGTCCGACCACCGGAGAAGCAGCCGTTCGGGTTGTGTAAGCGGCCGATTTGTGACGCGCCAACTATGTCGCTTGGCGTGCATCCGACATGATCGCACTGGTCATTTAAAAAAGACACCAATCGTGTGCATTTTCTGTGAGACACGTGCAGAAAACGTGTTGGTGCGAATCGTATCTAAAATTGAGATCATCATGAGGACGGGATTCCGGCAAGGGGTTGAAGCCGTCCGCTAGGGTTTCGTTCAAAATAGGACAAGTTATAGAAATTCCGGTTATGCTTGAACACCTTGACCGTTGACCCATTCACGATCGACGGGAGCGTTAGCATTGTTTCATATAGAAAATCTGCAAGATCTTCGGGAGTGACATAACTATCTTCGTTTGAAAGGATTTTGCTGCCTCGGACTTTGTCCGTGTAAATTGTCGGCAGCGCGACGCTGTTTGCCTGGACGCCGCATCCCGCATATTCGTTAGCAACGCATCGGATCAAAGTTTCGATGGCCGCCTTGGCGGCGGTGAATGGAGCCATCTCCGGGTAGTTTTGCTGAACAGAGTTACAACTAAAGGCGATAACTCGACCGCCGCCAGCCTGGGCCATCAACGGCAACAGCTGATGAAGGACCGTATAAAGTGTAAGATAGTGGCTCTCCATCTGACTTCGCGCCACATTCGGAGGAGTCTCGTCGAGGGGCTGATGATTCCAAAAATCGCCAACGCTATGAATCAGAGCGAATGGACCTGTAAAGTGTTCCGTAACCGTGTGTGCGATCCGCCTTACGCAGGTTTCATCAAGTAGGTCGCATCCCTCGAGGTAGACCACACCTTTATGACGAAGCATTTCACTGATCGGTCCACGAGAAGTGCTTACAACTGTCGCACAACCCTTAGCAAGACGTGAGATAATATGGCGTCCGATGTCAGATGTACCGCCGAGGACAAGGACGTTCATACCAATTCCCCCGCTGTCAGACGCGCTGCAAGCTCCCCGTTTTGGAACGATTTGGGGAGATCCTTGGGCGTGAGTGAGGCCGCATAGCCACGACGAATGAACAGCGTCGAGCCACTATAGGTCGGCTTATGTTCGCCAACAGTGTGTCCAAAGCGACCGTGGATGATGACGGGCCGGCCGGTGTCACGCGGCGATCGCAGGAACGGCGATAGCCATTCATAGCCGAACAAGCGCGGTTTGAATCGGGCTGGGTCCGTGTAGTTGACGACGTAAAGAAAACGCAAGATACCCTCCTGATCAATCGTGGCGGTGACTGATCCCCATGAAGCAAAACTAGTACCAGCCGTGTTCTCGATCTTAACCAACAAGCAATCTTGATTAATTCTGACCTCGTGGGTCGTACGGAAAGGGACGGCTACTGATTGATCGAGACTAGCTTGCTCAAGTACTTCGTACAGCGTTTCACCATACCACCATCCTTCGTAATTAATTGCGTCCTGACCGTGGTAACCCACGCGGTGAAGCCACGATACTGACTTCCAGGACATCTTTCTTATAAACAGCTCCCCGGCGAAGAATGCTGCCGATAGGACCCCCGTCGAAGCAGCATATTTAGTCAGAATCTGACCGATTGACCCGCTCATGTACGGCGCGACGATTGTAATCGTGTAAGATGACAGCAAGACGATCATGACGGCCCAAACGCGCGTCCAATTTTGATAGTGCCTCCGTAGATTATCCATCGGCTAGCCCCGGATCAATTCGCGTTCGCAGTGGTATTATCTCGTTGCGCCGACTGCAATGGACCGCGTCACCTGCCACAAAGGTGGTTTCGGTTGTCGACGCGATGTCGTCGGCAGACCGAAGCAGTCGTTTACCGCAGAACGATGGAATGGCGGTAGAGTCCCAGCTTCGGACCTTCATGCGGGCGCGATGGAGGCTTCGCGTGAATGGCGGGTTCCGGGATCAGCGGCGACCCCCGGCAGCGACTGCTTGTGAGGCGCAAAGCCGCCGCAGCGATCGTCGCCCCCTCACCCCAACCGCGCCAACCCCCAGCCCGCCGCCTCGCGCACGCCTTCGTCCGCATCCTCCAGCAGCGCTTCCAGCGCCGGCACCAGCGCCCGGTCGCCGCTATTCCCCGCCGCGATCGCTGCGTTGCGCACCAGCCGCGCGCGGCCGATGCGCTTGATCGGCGAGCCGGCGAACACCGCGCGGAACCCCGCCTCATCCAGCGCGAGCAGATCGGCGAGCGCGGGCGCCGCGAGTTCCGCGCGCGGCAGGAAGGCGCGGTGCGCGGCGGCTTGCGCGGCGAATTTGTTCCACGGGCATACCGCCAGGCAATCGTCGCAGCCATAAACGCGGTTGCCGATCCCCTCGCGCAGGTCGAGCGGAATCGGCCCCTTATGCTCGATCGTCAGATACGAAATGCAGCGCCGCGCATCGAGCCGGTAGGGGGCGGGAAAGGCGTCGGTCGGGCAGGCGCGCTGGCAGGCGTCGCAGCGGCCGCAGCGGTCGGCGCCGGGCGCGTCGGGGGGGAGCGCGAGCGTCGTGTAGATCGCCCCCAGGAACAGCCAACTGCCATGGTCGCGGCTGACGAGATTGCTGTGCTTGCCCTGCCAGCCGAGCCCGGCGGCCTCGGCGAGCGGCTTTTCCATCACCGGCGCGGTATCGACGAAGACTTTCAGCGCGCCGCCCTCGGTCTCGACCATCCACCGCGCGAGCGCCTTCAACGCGCGCTTCACCACATCGTGATAATCGGCCCCTTGCGCATAGACCGAAATCCGCCCCCGATCCGGATGCGCGGCGAGCGCCAGCGGGTCGCGGCCCGGCGCATAGCTCATGCCGAGCGCGATCACGCTTTCCACTTCCCCCCACAACCCGCGCGGCGCGGCGCGCTCGTCGGCGCGCGTCTCCATCCACAGCATCTCGCCATGCATTCCTTGCGCGAGCCATTGCCGCAGCCGCGCGCCGGCCAAGGGCGCGGCGTCGGCGCGCGCGATTCCGCAGGCGACGAAGCCATATTCGGCCGCCTTTGCCTTCAACCGCACCGCGAAGGGCTTGTCTTCGTTCATCCTTGGCCGCTACCCATGCGACGGCACATAGGGGGGAGCGCTTGGAAAGTAATCTCGCGATCAGCGCGCACGGGCTGATCAAGCGTTTTGGCGAGCGGCGCGTGGTCGATGGTGTCGATATCGCGGTGCCCCCGGGGCTGATCTATGGCGTGCTCGGCCCCAATGGCGCGGGCAAGACGACGACGCTCAGGATGTTGCTCGGCATCATCGAGCCCGACGCCGGCGCGCGCACCTTGCTCGGTCGCTCGATCCCGCGCGAGGCCAGCGACGAGGTCGGCTATCTGCCCGAGGAGCGCGGGCTCTACCCGGCGATGAAAGCGCGCGAGGCGATCGCCTTCATGGGCGCTTTGCGCGGCCTGCCCTGGCATATCGGCCGCAAGCGCGCCGATGGGCTGCTCGAACAAGCCGGCCTGGGGCACGCCGCGGACGAGAAGATCCGCAAACTCTCCAAGGGCATGGCGCAGCTGGTGCAATTGCTCGGCTCGGTGGTGCATCAGCCGCGCCTGCTCGTGCTCGACGAGCCGTTTTCGGGGCTCGATCCGGTCAATCAGGAGCGGCTCGAGGCGCTGATCAAGGCCGAGCGCGATCGCGGCGCGACGATCCTCTTTTCCACCCACATCATGAGCCATGCCGAGCGGCTGTGCGATCGTCTCGCGATCATCGCCGGCGGCAAGCGCCGCTTCGAAGGCACCGTTGCCGAGGCGCGCGGCACGCTGCCGGCGCAAGTCCATTACCAACCCGCGCGGCCGAGCGAGACGATCGACGCGCTGCTGCCGCCCGACGCCCGGCGCGACGATGGCGGCTATGTCTTCACCATGCCGCAACAGGGGATCGAGGCCTTGCTGGTAAAGTTGATCGAGGCCGGGCACGGCATTTCGGGATTGTCGATCGAGCGGCCGAGCTTGCACGACGCGTTCGTCCAGATCGTCGGCCGCCAGGCGCTGGAGCAAGCGCGATGAACCGCGCCCGCTTGCTGCGCCAGACGCTCACCATCGCCCGGCGCGATTTCACCGCGACCGTGTTCACGCCCTTGTTCCTGCTGTTCCTGCTCTCGCCGCTGTTCATGATCCTGTTCGGCGTGCTCGGCGGCGTCGGCGGGGCGACGCTCGCGCGCGCGGGCGAGAGCAAGGCGGTGCTGATCGCGATCGTGCCCGCCGAGGACGGCGCGGCGCTCAGCGCGGCCGATGCGAAATTGCGCCGCATCTTCCGGCGCGGCGACGCCCCGCCGCCGCTGGTGATCGAGGCGCCGCGCGGCGACGTGGGCGCGCAAGCCCAGGCCGCGTTCGATCGGCGTGACAAGGAGGTCGCGACGGTGTTCACCGGGCCGCTCACCGCGCCGCACATTTTGTTCACCCCCGCCGGCACGCGCACCGCCGATTATCTGGCGCAACTCGCCGAAACCGCGCTGCGCGAGCGCGACGCCCCCGCCGCGCTGCCGGCGGTGCGCATCCCGGTCAAGCGCAAGGGGCCGAGTTCGGCCGGCCGCAACCAATCCGCCTTCCTCGCGGTGCTCGGCATTTTCTTCTTGACGCTCTTCCTCTCGGGCCAAGCCGTCGGCACCATGGCCGAGGAGCGCAGCAACAAGGTGATCGAAATCCTCGCCGCCGCGGTGCCGCTCGAATCGGTGTTTCTCGGCAAGCTGCTCGGCATGTTCGGGGTGGCGGTGTTGTTCGTCGCCTTTTGGGGGACGCTCGCGAGCCAAGTCGGCCAATTCCTGCCGCCGACCGGGCCAGGGCGATTGTTCACCGATCTCGCCCCGGCGGTCGGCGCGCCCGCCTTCGCCCTGCTCTTCGCGGGCTATTTCGCGATGGCGTATATGCTGCTCGGCGCGGTGTTCCTCTCGGTCGGCGCGCAGGCACAGACGATGCGCGAGATCCAAATGCTCTCGCTGCCGATCACCATCACCCAGATGCTGATGTTCGGCCTGGCCTCGGCCGCCGCCGCCGATCCGGGCTCTACGACCGCGACCTTCGCCGAGATTTTCCCGCTCTCCTCGCCCTTCGCGATGGCGGCGCGGGCGGCGAACCGGCCCGAAATTTGGCCGCATCTGCTCGCGCTCGCCTGGCAGGCCTTGTGGGTGTCGCTCACCATCTGGGTGGGGGCGAGCGCGTTCCGGCGCGGCGTGCTCAAAACGGGGAGCGGGCGCGGCGGATTGCTCGCGCGCTTCGCGAAGCCACGCACGGCGCCTATTGACATTAATGTCAATTAATCGTGTCCTAGGGGCAAAAGGAGAGGATCATGGCGACTCTGGCCCCCGACACGACTGGCGCGACGACTGGCGCGACGGTCGACCCGCTCGACGTCACCCGCCCCGAGCTTTACCGCGACGATCTGTGGCACGCCCCGTTCCGCGAGCTGCGCGCCAAGGCGCCGGTCTATCGCTGCGAAAATAGCGATTTCGGCGCTTATTGGTCGATTTCCACCTATAAGCCGATCATCGAGGTCGAATCGCTGCCCGATATCTATTCGAGCGAGATGGGCGGGATCGTCGTCGCCGATTTGAAGCCCGAGCGCGGCGACATCAAGGCGCCGATGTTCATCTCGATGGATCGGCCCAAGCATACCGGCCAGCGCCGCACCGTCGCCCCCGCCTTCACCCCGAGCGAGATCGAGCGGATGGCGGTCGACGTGCGCCGCCGCACCGCCGAAGTGCTCGACGGCCTGCCCTGGGGCGAAACCTTCGATTGGGTCGACCGCGTCTCGATCGAACTGACGACGCAAATGCTCGCGATCCTGTTCGACTTTCCCTGGGAAGACCGCCGCAAGCTCACCTATTGGTCCGATTGGGCGGGTGACATCGAACTTTCGAAAAGCGACGAACTGCGGATGCAGCGCCAGACGATCATGTTCGAATGCGCGGCCTATTTCAAAACCCTGTGGGATTCGAAGATCGGCAAGGAGCCGACGCCCGATCTGATCTCGATGATGATCCATTCCGAAGCCATGGCGCATATGGACGACATGGAGTTTCTGGGGAATCTCATCCTGCTGATCGTTGGCGGCAACGACACGACGCGCAATTCGATGACGGCGGCCGCATACGGCCTCGACCTCTATCCCGATCAGCGCGCCAAGCTCGAGGCTGACCCGAGCCTGATCCCCAATGCCGTGCAGGAAATCATCCGCTGGCAGACTCCGCTCGCGCATATGCGCCGCACCGCCAAGGAAGACGCGGTGCTCGAAGGCCAGCACATCAAGGCGGGCGACAAGCTGGTGATGTGGTATATCTCGGCCAATCGCGACGAGAGCGTGTTCGGCGCGGACGCCGACCAGATCGTGGTCGATCGCCCCAATGCGCGGCGGCATTTGGCGTTTGGCCATGGCATTCACCGCTGCGTCGGCGCGCGGCTCGCCGAGCTCCAGATCGGCGTGCTGCTCGAGGAAATGGCCAAGCGCCGGATGCGGGTGAACGTCGTCGGCGAACCGACCCGCGTCGCGGCGTGCTTCGTCCATGGCTATCGCGCGCTGCCGGTGCAATTGAGCAAATATTGAGGCTATCGCGGCCTGGTCCGTCGCCCCAGCGAAAGCTGGGGCCTCTAGAGCGATTTCCAGGCAGGTGGAATCACCTGCCGACTCGGAAATCGCGGCAAATCAAAGATCTAGAGTGGCGATCCGATGCAATCGGATCGGAAACCGCTCTAGCCAAGCCGGGCGCGCCGCTGGCACCGGGCCCCAGCTTGCGCTGGGGCGACGCCTTTTTTTGAAGCTGCGCCGTAACCCTCCCCGCCCCGCCCCCGTATCTTCGGCGGAAGGAGTACGGGGACCATGACCGATCGACGCCAATTCCTGTCGCTCGCCGCGCTCGGCGCGGGGGTGGCGGCTTTCTTCGGCTGGCGCACGCAACCCGCCGAGGCCAAGGAAAAATTCGAATATCAGCTGAGCGACGCCGAGTGGCGCAAGAAGCTGTCGCCCGCCGCGTATAACACGCTGCGCCACGAAGCGACCGAATATCCCTATTCGAGCCCGCTCAACGCCGAGCATCGCACCGGCATCTTCCATTGCGCGGGCTGCGCGCTGCCGCTGTTTTCGTCCAAGACCAAATTCGATAGCGGCACCGGCTGGCCGAGCTTTTATCAGCCGCTCGCGAACGCCGTTGGCACCAAGACCGATTGGGCGATCGGCGTGCCGCGCACCGAAGTCCATTGCCGCCGCTGCGGCGGGCATCTGGGCCATGTGTTCGACGACGGCCCGCCGCCCACCGGCAAACGCTATTGCATGAACGGGGTGGCGATGAGCTTCGCGCCGGGCAAGGCCTAAGCAGCCCCTCGGCCGTCGCCCCGGACTTGATCCGGGGCTTGGCTGCCTTGCGGCGGCGGAGGAGGAAGCCAAGCCCCGGCCTTCGCCGGGGCGACGGTTTTAAGGTGATGATGCGCGGCTCGCCGCCCGCCCCTCACGCCGTCGCCGCGTGGATCGTCGCGACGGCTTTCAGGATCGCGGCGAAGCGCGCCGCGTGCTGGATCGCCTCGGCGGTGACGCCGGCGGCTTTCAGCACTTTCTCATGGCTGTCGATACACATGCCGCAGCCGTTCATCGCCGAGACGGCCAGGCTGAACAGCTCGAAATCGGCCTTGTCGATCCCCGGCGCGCCGATCACGTTCATGCGCAGCTTGGCGGGCAGCTTGGCATATTCCTGGTTCGAGGCCAGGTGGGTGAAGCGGTAATAGACATTGTTCATCGCCATCACCGCCGCCGCCGCGCGCGCGGCGTTCGCGGCCTCGGCGCTCAGCTTGGGCGCGCATTCGGCCTCGGCCGCCTCGACCAGCGGCTTATGGCCGGTGCCGTGCGCGCAGGCGAGGATCAGGCCATATTTGCGCTGATCGTTGAGCGACGGCTCGTTGAGCATCGCGCCGACGTTCAGGCGAATGTCCTTGGCGAAATCGGGAAGCGTCGCGGCGAAATCCTTGAGCGACATGGGGTGCTCCTGTGGGTTTGATCGACATGAAAAACCCCTCCCCTTCAGGGGAGGGGCAGGGGGTGGGGCGATCATCAAGGGGTGGGGCGATCATCAAGCGAACCGCGTCGATCAACGGCCCCCACCCCAACCCCTCCCCTGAAGGGGAGGGGCTAGAGCGATTTCCAGGCAGGTGGAATCACCTGCCGACTCGGAAATTGCGGTAAATCAAAGATCTAGAGCGGCGATCCGATGCAATCGGATCGGAAACCGCTCTAGCCATAAAGCTCAGGCCGCGACCTGCAGCACCTCGTCGCCCTTGTTCCAATTGCACGGGCAGAGCTCGTCGGTCTGCAGCGCGTCGAGCACGCGCAGCGTCTCGTGCGGATTGCGGCCGACGTTCAGCCCGTTGACCTGCACCGCCTGGATCACATTGTCCGGGTCGATGGTGAAGGTCGCGCGATAGGCGACATGCTCGGCCGGATCGAGAATGCCGAGCGCCTGGGCGAGCTGCTTGCCGTTATCGGCGAGCCAGGGGAAATCGGCCGCCGCCAGATCGGGGTCCGACTTGCGCCAGGCGAGGTGAACATGCGCGGTATCGGTCGAAGCGCCGATCAGCACCGCGTCGCGATCCTCGAAATCGCTCTTCAGCTGGCCGTAACCGATGATCTCGGTCGGGCAGACGAAGGTGAAGTCCTTGGGCCAGTAGAACAGCACTTTCCACTTGCCCGGGAAAGCGGTGGTCAGATCGAGCGTCTCGCCGGCGGGCAGCGCGTTGGTGCCTTGCTGGACGGGAACGCTGATGTTGGGAAACTTATCGCCTACGGTCAACATATTAGCCTCCTGTTGCAGCCGGCGGGGGCCGGCCTCTCCACGGCGGGGCGTGCCATTCGCCCCTTTGCCGCGGCGCACATAGGGACTGGTCCACGCGCGAACAAATCGTTTGTCTGGCGGCTATTGATCGATTAGATCGATGACTGTGAGCATTTATCTCCCCACGCTCAAACAGCTGCAATATCTGGTCGCGCTGCGCGACCATGGTCATTTCGGGCGGGCGGCGGAGGCGTGTTTCGTCACCCAATCGACGCTTTCGGCGGGTCTGCGCGAACTGGAGACACTGATCGGCGTCGTCCTCGTCGAGCGCACGCGGCGCGTCGTGCGCTTCACCCCGCTCGGCGAGCGCATCGCCGACAAGGCGCGCCGGGTGCTGCGCGAGGCCGAGGAATTGGGCGATCTCGCGCGCGCCGCCGGCCGGCCGCTCTCGGGCGAGATGCGGATGAGCGTGATCCCGACGATCGCGCCTTTCCTGCTGCCGCGCATCCTCCCCCGGCTGCGCGCCGATTATCCCGAGCTCAAACTCTATCTGCGCGAGGAGCCGAGCGGCGCGGCGTGCGAGGGGCTGCACAATGGCCGCAGCGATTGCGTGCTGCTCGCGCTGCCGTTCGCCTGCGGCGAGGTGGCGAGCCAGCCCTTATTCGAGGACGCGATGTTCGTCGCTTATCCCGAAAGCGAGGCGCCCCCGCCCGGCGAACGCTTCGCCGCCACCGATATCGACGAGCAACGGCTGCTGCTGCTCGAAGACGGGCATTGCCTGAAGGAACATGCGCTCGCCGCGTGCAACCGCCCCGAACTCCGCGCCGAGGCGACGATGCTCGGCACGTCGCTCCACACGATCGTGCAGATGGTCGACAATGGCCTGGGGGTGACAATCCTGCCCGAAATGGCGATCAAGGCGGGCATTTTGCAGCACACCCAAGTCGCCGCGCGGCCGCTGGCGGCGGAGAACGCCACGCGCACGATCGCGCTCGTCTGGCGTCGCGCCTCGCCGCGCGAACGCGATTTCACGCTGCTGGCCAAGGTGTTGGCGGCGGCGGCATGAGGCATGTCATCGTGGCCACGCCACGGCTCGTCCCGCCGGCGCTGGCATTTCCGGTTCGCTTCGTCGCAACCCGGCGGGTGGTTCATCCGTAGTATAGACCGAGGGCACCAAGAGGGCGCCCGCACAGAAGGAGTGGATAATGAAGTTTATCAAGTCGCTATCGCTGGGTGTCGCGGGCGCGGCGCTGCTGCCCGCCGCGCTGCTCGCGCAAACGACGCCGCCCGCGGGCCAAACCCCCGCCCCCACGGGCCAAACGACCACCGGCCAAACCACGACCGGCCAAACGACCACCGGCCAAACCACGACCGGCCAAACCACGACCGGCCAAACCACGACCGGCCAAACCACCGGCCAAACTCCCGCGACCGACGCCAACGCGCCGATCGTCGGCGGCGCGCCGATGCTGCCCAGCCGCACCATCGTCGAAAACGCCGCCGCCGCGTCCAACCTCACCACGCTGGTGACGGCGGTGAAGGCCGCCGGGCTCGACACCGTGCTCGCCGGGCCGGGGCCGTTCACCGTGTTCGCGCCCGATAACGACGCGTTCAGCCGCCTCGCCCCCGGCACGCTCGACACGCTGATGAAGCCCGAGAACAAACCGACGCTCGAAAAGCTGCTCAAATATCACGTCGTCAGCGGCACCATCCTGCTCGCCGACCTGATCAAGCAGATCGACACGGGCGGCGGCAAGGCGACGCTGCCCACGGTCGAAGGCCAGCCGATCACCGCCGAAAAGGAAGGCGCGGGGATCAAGCTCACGGCGGCGAGCGGCAACGTCAGCTATTTGCAGATCGCCGATGTCAAACAGTCGAACGGCGTCGTGCACATCGTCAACGGGGTGTTGATCCCCAAGCTGCAGTAACGCGGCGCGTGCCCCCGCCCCCCCGCGCCGATCGCGGGGCGGCGGGGCGCGACCCGCCGCGATTTTTTCGCGCCGCCGCTGCATCCGCCCCCGCCACCCCCGCGTAACTTCGGCACGAAAGTGCCGAGGAGAATGCGATGTTCGGGCGAAATGGTGATCTCTGGCAGGCGGTGCGCGCCAATCAATTCCTCGCGAACCTCGCCCCGCAAGACGCGCTGCTGATCGCGCCGCATTTGCGCCGCCGCACGCTTTCCCCCGGCCCGCTCACGCTGGAAGAAGAGGGCCGACCGCGCGTCCTGTTCCCAGAGACGGCGGTGATCGGCGCGGCGATCGGCGGGCGCGCGGAAACCGCGCTCATCGGGCGCGAAGGCCTTGCCGGCTGGCCGCTGTTCGGCGCCGATCAGCCGCTGCGGCTGACGGTGCGACTGAGCGGCGGCACCGCGCTTTCGCTCTCGGCGGCGCGGCTCGAAGCGGCCGTGCTCGCGAGCCCCAGCTTGCTCGCGACCCTGATCGCGCACAGCCAACGTTTCCTCGCGGAAACCGGCGCGCTGCTCGCCTCGGCGCTGCGCGACAGCGCCGCGCAGCGGCTCGCGCGCTGGCTGGTGATGCTCCACGAGCGGATCGACGGCGACACGCTCGCGATCACCCATCAAGAGTTGAGCGAAATGCTCTGCCTGCGCCGGTCGAGCGTGACCGAGGCGCTGCACCTGCTCGAAGGCGAGCGCGCCTTGCGCTGCACGCGCGGGCGAATCAGCGTGCGCGACGGCGATGTGCTGCGCGCCTGGGCGGCGGGCGAGCCGCGCCCCACGGCGCCGGCCGAGCCGCTGCGCATTCCGTTAATGTTCGCGACGCGGCAATAGGTGCAAGAGCGCGACGATCACCGCGCCGATCGCCAGCCCCACCACCGCCGAGCCGGCGGCATAAACCGCCCAATTGACCGCCCCGCCGAGCGGCAACGCATGCTCGGCGACTTCCGCCCAGTGGTGCAGGCTATGCCCGGGTTCGCTGACGCCGAAGCTTTCGAGCGCGTGGATCACGATCCCGCCGCCCACCCATAGCATCGCCGCCGTCCCCACCGCCGACAGGGCGCGCAACAGCACCGGCATCGTCTTGACGAGCGCGCGCCCCACCGCCTGCCGCGCCGCCGAACCGCGCGCCGCGAGCGCGAGTCCGATATCGTCCATCTTCACGATCAGCGCGACCACGCCATAGACGCCCGCGGTGATCGCGAGCGCGACCAGCAGCAGCGCGATCGCTTCTTCCCAGATCGGCCGATCGGCGATCTCGCCGAGCGCGATCGCCATGATCTCGCCCGACAGGATGAAATCGGTGCGGACCGCGCCCGAGACTTGGCGACGTTCGAGCTCGGCGGGGTCGGTGATCTCGGCGAGTTCCTCCTCGGCGCCGTGATGCCCGGCGACCTTCTCCCATAATTTCTCCGCCGCCTCGAAACACAAATAGCTGCCGCCCACCAGCAGCAGCGGCATGATCCCCCAGGGCGCGAAGGCGCTCAGCAGCAGCGCGGCGGGCAGCAGGAACAGCAATTTGCTGCGCAGCGAACCGAGCGCGATCTTGCCGATGATCGGCAGCTCGCGCGCGGGGGAGAGCCCGACGACATAGCCCGGGGTGACGGCGGCATCGTCGATCACGACGCCGGCGGCCTTGGCCCCCGCTTTGCCCGCAGCACCCGCGACATCATCGAGCGAGGCGGCGGCGAGTTTGGCGATCGCCGCCACATCGTCGAGCAAGGCAACCAGGCCGCCGGGCATCTTCTTCCCCTTTGCTTCGCGCCGCGCCCGGTTAGCGCGGCCGCACGAGCGGGCGCAAGCGCAGCCCCAGGCAAATCATCGTCGGCCAAAACAAGGTGTTGGCGATATCGGACAAGGTATCGGGCCAGCGCCACGAGCCAAAGCTCAGCCGGTCCATCACCTCGTTGAACGCCTCCGCCGCGACCACGACCGACAGCGGCACGAACGTACCGAGCGAGCGCCCGGTGACGAGCCGCGCGAGCATCAGCACCGCCAGGCCGGCATGGATATGGAGGATCGCGTCGGGCAGGCCGGTGCCGTCGCCGATCCAGATGATGAAGCGGTGGTAGAGCGCGGGCAGGGTCATCGCGGCACTTTCATGCCGCAGTGCGCTAGCGACTGGGGCGGCGGAGCGCCATAGGGATGTGCGGCCAGCCCCTTCGCGCGGATCGCCACCGCGCATCGGCCCAGTCGCGCTGAAGATGCGTCTCGACACTGCCGTTCGTGCTGAGCTTGTCGAAGCACCGTTCTTCTTATCGACCGTAGCAAGGCAGGACGGCCCTTCGACAAGCTCAGGGCGAACGGGGTCGACGCTTGCAGCCCTGCCCTCGGCCTTCACCGGGGAAGCAGATCGGCGTAGTACAGCCGAACCTTCGCTCAAGCCGCGAGCAGCGCTTCCGCCCCGCCCAAATCGACCGAGACCAGCCGGCTCACCCCCTGTTCGACCATCGTCACCCCGAACAATCGGTGCATGCGGCTCATCGTCACCGCGTTATGCGTCACGATCAGATAGCGTGTTTCGGTCTCGCGCGTCATCGCCTCCAGCAGATCGCAGAAACGCTCGATATTGGCATCGTCGAGCGGGGCGTCGACCTCGTCGAGCACGCAGATCGGCGCCGGGTTGGTGAGGAACAGCCCGAAGATCAGCGCGACCGCCGTCAACGCCTGCTCGCCGCCCGACAGCAAGGTGAGCGACTGCAATTTCTTGCCCGGCGGCTGCGCCAAAATCTCGAGCCCCGCCTCGAGCGGGTCGTCCGAGTCGATCAGCGCCAGATGCGCCTGGCCGCCGTTGAACAGCGTCGTGAACAGCCGCTGGAAATGGCCGTTCACCGCCTCGAACGCGGCGAGCAGCCGCTGGCGCCCCTCGCGGTTCAGCGTGCCGATCGAGCCGCGCAGCCGGTTGACCGCTTGGGTAAGCTCCTCGCGCTCGGCGGCGTTGGTGCCCAGCGCGCCCTCGATCTCGGCGAGTTCGGCCTCGGCGACGAGATTGACCGCCCCCAGCCGCTCGCGCTCGGCGAGCAGCCGGTCGTGGCGCGCGCTTTCCTCGGCCGCCCCGCGAACCTCGTCGGCGCGAAAGCCGCCGCGCTCGGGCAGCAAGGGCGGCGGGCATTCGAAGCGCTCGCCCGAGAGCCGCCCCATCTCGACCCGGCGCAATTCCTGATTTTCGGCGCGCGCGGCGGCGGCGGCGCGGGTTTCGCGCGCGCTGGCGAGCGCCTCGGCGGCGGCGGCGGC
>FRDC01004321.1_pt1 | contig 14396 bp, 19 predicted proteins | sample 1106171 | NCBI WGS metagenome assembly FRDC01 (sample SAMEA3930566, study PRJEB13176) | freshwater metagenome | biome: Drinking water system; feature: drinking water; material: water | place: Singapore | collected 2014-12-20
TGTCGTTGTCGGTGCTGACCCAGCTGTGGGCGCCCGTCCAGTAGCTGCCGGGCACGAGGATCTGCTGGCCGGCGCCGCCCGCGCGGATCGCCGCGATCGCCGCGTTGGCCGAGCCGAGCCATTGCTGCGCCGTCTGCTGGTGCGGCTCGTTCATCAGGCCGAAGATGACGTTGCTACTGCCCGCGAAATGGCCCGCGAGGCGGCTCCACAGGTCCGCGAAGGCGCTGTCGGGCGTCTCGGCGCTGCCGACCGGATGGCCGTAGCCGGATCCGAAATTGTGCGGCTCCAGGATCACCTGCAGGCCCCGGCTCGCCGCGTAGCCGACAACGGAGTCCATCTGCGCGAGCTCGTTCGTGCTCAGCGGGTCGTTCTCTGTCGGCTGGACCCGCTCCCAGAGGAAAGGCAGCCGCACGACGGATATGCCTTTGCCGGCATAATAATCGATCTCCAGACTGGTCGGGTACGTATAGTCCGTACCAAGCGTTCCGGGCAGCTTTCCTGAGCCGAAATCCGCGCCAGCCAGATTAACACCGAGTTTCATCACGCCCTCAAAACAGCGCGCAGCCATGGCATATTGTCAATGCTGAACTGGTTCGGCTGCGTAGAAGCAGGGCCAACCCTGAGTGCGAAGCGTTAACGCAAGCCTAACTAGCACTACCTAGGCACTATGAGGGGTGGTGGGCGTTCTCATCCTGTGGAGGCATTGCGGGAGACGGTCATGGGCGAGAGATCGTCGGGGCCGGACCTCGATGTATGGTTGGCCCCGTTTCTGGCTGCGATGGGGCGCAAGACGCGGCGGACCTGGGCGCCGCTGTACCTGCGCGGCCTTCTCGGTCCGGGCGACCGCAAGAGCTTGCAGCCGATGGCGGCCCGCCTCGGATTGCCAGGCCACGACCAACTGCATCACTTCATCGCCAGCCCGGCCTGGGACGACACCTGCGAGCCGAGGGCGTCCGCTTCGGTGTGGTGCTGGCCGATGCCGGCTATGGCTGTAGCGCTGTGTTCCGGCATGGCCTCGACGCGCGCGGACTGACCTGGGCCAGGGGCATTCGACCGGAACCAGAAGGTGTACGATCCCGGCGTGTGGCTGGTGGAGCCGGGCGGGCGCGTGAACCCGTGCCGGATCAGGCGCCGCGGGAGGCCGAGGCGGTTCTGGCCGCGTTGCTCTGGCGGCGCGTGACGTGGCGGCAGGGTACGAACCGCGAACTGTACGACGTCCTGGACACTCTATGGCGCGCGGGCCGAGCCTCTGTTCATCACGATCTCGGCGCAGTCGAACGACCCCCAGCACATCCTGTAGAAGGTCATCGACGACGGCTTGAGCGGCCAGAACCCGCTGCAGGCGAAGTCGGTCTTTCTCGACCTCACCACCATCATCGTCGGGCGGGCCCGGATCTGGAGGACTGACCATGGCCAACCCCGACCTGCTCCCCGGTAACCGCTTCCGCGCCTACCGCGGTTCGGGCGCCACCGCCGAGTTCGTGTGCCTCGCGACCTCGGTCACGCTGACGATCACCAACGCGTTCGAGGACGCAACGGTCGCCGATTGCGATGGCCCCACCGAGATCCCAACCCGGAAGAGCATCAAGAGCTCGACGTCCTGGGGCGGCCGGTTCGCCGGCTCGATCGCGGCAGACCACCTTGACGACTTCCGGACCGACGCGGCCAACGAAACGGCAGTGCCCTACGAGTTCCGGGTGGACCGGAACGCGGCCGGCGGCAAGTGGGCGGGCAACGTCCACATCGAGAATTCTGAGGTCGCCAAGAACAACAACGGCATCGTCTCGTTCACGGCGCAGTTCCGCGGTGACGGTGCGCTCGACTGGACGGCCGCTGCGTGGGCGAGGTCGATACCTTCCGCATCATGGTGCGCGCGCCCTTCGGCGGGCGCCCGCGCAACTTCCAGCTCCGGCTCGGCGAGATGGCCGAGCTTGAGCGCATTGGCGGTGCCGGCATCGGCGAGATCATGGCCCGGCTCGCAAAGCACTGCTTCAGCGTGAACGACATCTGGGAGCCGATCCGGCTCGGCCTGGAGGGCGCCGGCTCCTCGGCGGTCACAGCTCAGGCCCTGGTGATGCGGCATCACCCGCCGCACTACCTGATCGCCGACTTCCTCGATCTCGCCGTGCAGATCGTCACGGGCGCGGTCAGCGGCGTGCCGCAGGGAAAAGACGGGACGGAGGGGAGCGGCAACCACGCCCCGGCGACCTCTCCGTCTTCATCGGCGCCGAGGCCGTTGCAGGGTTCACCCCCGCCAACGTCCGAGCCATGACGCTGGCCGAGTTCCACGCGGCCATGGACGACTTCATCGCGGCGAACAGCCCGGCGGAGCCGGTGCCGAGCGAGGATGAGTTCCTGCAGGTACTGGCCGAAGGGATGGCAGCTGGCAAGGCCTAGTCATAGAGGCTGCCTTGCTTCGCTTCTAAGACGCCGCTTGGCCTCATAGTAACGTTGAATATCCTGTCGGCGTAAACGTCAGTACTAATGCCGGCAGGACCGCACATCACTTTTGCGTTATTCCCCTTAGCGTCCTCACCTCGCCACCAGATTTTCTTCACATCCGGGCAATTCCAGCCAGCACGCCGGAGCGCACGCCCCCATGCGGAGCGCTGCTCAGGTGTGGAGTTGAATTGAGCGTCCAGGCGAGCTTGCCGCGTCTCCCGCTCCTTCATCTGCTCGGCACTCTCTGGCGCTTGAGGCAACAAGCTGATGGCGTAGCCACCGCCGACGAGTAGGGAGATGCCCAGGACTAGGTCTCGTATTCTTTTCCCCACGCGGAACCTCTGATGGCCGAACCGCTCGTTAAACAGTTCGCCGCCGACACGCCGCGCGCAGAGCGCGACGGCGAGCCTTGCTGCGTCAATCGCTGGGGATATGGCATCTGCCAGCGTCGCGCTATCCGGCATGGCGGCGAACTCGAACAACGCTGGGTCGGCTCTGGGTGCCCTGCAACGGAACGTCACGCACGCCGCCACCGCCATCGACTCAAGACGTGCGCAATATCGCTTCGCGCACGGCGGCTGCCACCACGGCCGAGAAGGCGCCCATTGAAGGCGTGGTGCGCGCCTTCTCAGCATCCGCCGCAGGGTCTCAAACCGCAAGCGCCGCCGTGCAGGCCGGCCTGACCGGCACCTCGACCGCCATCAGCACGATTGCGGCACAGATCCCGTCCTTGCGCACCCTGCTCGGAGCCTTTCTGGTGTTCGAGGCGGCCAAGATCGTCTTCGGCAGCGTGGCCGCCTCAATGAGGAGGCGCGCAAGCACGTCGAGGCCTTCGTCAAGATCGGCAAGGATGCCGAGCGGGTTGGGGTCGGAACCGATTTCTTCCAACGCGCCACGCTGTCGGCCGAGAAGTAAGGCCTCACCCTCGATCGGGACACGCAGGCGCTCGCCAAGACGCGGGAAGCCTCCGAGATCCGGGTCGGCAAGGGCAAGGACGGGCGCAACGCTGCAGCGATCGACGGGCTCCTGACCCAGAATGTTCGAGCCGGGAACCCGACGGCAGTCGACAAGGCTGGCCTCGTCGGTGAACGGCATCAAGCTGTCGTTCGGCGTGCTCGGCAGCATCAACGGGCAGACCGGCGGCTTCCAGCTCCTCGGCGCGGCAAAGCTCGACGGCTCGGTCTCCTACAACCTGGAGATCCTGGGCGACCTCATCGCCGCCGGCTCGATCACCGGCCGCTCATTGGCGGCCCGGAACCTGATCACCCCCTCGGCGCAGGTCGGCAACCTCGTCGTCGATAACCTGCAGATCAACGACGGCGCGTTCTCGCAGTCCTACCATCTACTCGTCGGACCGCACCACCTCGATCCCGATCACCGTACGCCGGGCCAGCTCGCGCCTGTTCGTGCTGGCCCTCTTCGACGGCCGCTCGAACATCGTCTCGACCCTCGGCCCTGGCGATTTCCTGATCTACCGCGACGGCAGCCCGATGAGGCAGGTGTCGGCCGCCTTCGCCCTGTTCAAGCCCGACAGCGGCAACCTGCGGTTCTACCTCATCAGCATGGCAGTCGGCGTCATCGACGCGCCCGGGATGGGCAATCACAGCTACCAGATCACACACTCGAACGGTCAGGGCGTGGGCGGGGTCTACCTCATCGTGACGGAACTCTCGAAATGACCGACGCGCCCAAACTCGCCGATGCGGCCCAGATCGTGGAGGACGAGCCGGAGATCGACCGGCGCTACATAAGCGCGGTGCCCTTCGTGCGCCACGACGCGGCCGGCCACATCACCGGTCAGGGCACGATGGCGCTCGGGCACCTGGAGAACGAGGCGCGGCGCGAAGGCCGCATCGTCCAGGACGCGGGCGCGGCCGAGACGCACTACGTCGATGTCGTCACCGGCAGCCTGCGCGCCAAGATGCCGTGCCCGGCCGGCGCGAGGGCATGGTGCTTAGCGACCTGCCGGTGCCCTGCCGCATCGAGATCGGCCAGTTCGGGCGGGCGCCGACGCTCTACGACTGGTCCGAGCCGGCGCTGACGCTTGCCTTCGATTACCCGGGCTACTGGAGCGCGCGCGTGCTCGCGCTGTGCTAGCCGTTCGGCCGCGAAGCCGATCATCTGGCGCAGAAGATCGGCGTCGGCGCTCTTCTCCATCAGCCCACGCAGGACCATCATCTCGTCGGTCATCGAGGGTCCCTCGAGTTCGGGGTTGGCGCTCACAACCCGACCCTACCCGGCAACCGCCGATGACCACCCCGCGAGAGATCCTGCCTGCTACAGCGCTGTGTAGGGCGCGCAGGCGGGCTCTCACGCTACCGGCGAGCTACACCATCACCCAAGACACGACCGCCTATGAGCCTGTCCCGCAAAGCCTATTCCTCCGATGTATCCGATGACGAGTGGGCGTTGGTCGCCCCCTACCTGACGCTGGTGCGCGAGGATGATCCCTTGCGCCAGTCGGTCGAGCGCCCGTTCCAAATCACGCAGCAAGCCGCCAAGGCTCAAAGCTGCTATGGCGTTCCCGCTGACATAAGCTGCTAAGATCCAAGACGGGCTGTCTGCCCTGACATGATGTTAGGCCCAAAGTAACACACCAAATATACCCGAATGATCCGCAGGATAGGAGGACTAAAAAAGAATATAGCCCCGATCTCTAACGGCTAACACACCGCACCCGCAATCAAAAATTTTTTATGCCCCATACGGCATGGTCTAATCACACATCATTCCAGCCGAAGCCACATATAAATGCAGTCTTTTGCGTTCCTCATCGTCGCGGGAGGGCGGCAAGGCCGGCAAGAAATCGAAAACTGTGCCGGAACCAGACACCAGTCGCGCATCGTTGCCGCGGATCCTTGATGTTGCCCCATTACGCGGCGAGAGAGGCGACCGCCCTTTCGGCCGCATCCCCCGCCACAGGTTCGCGTGGGCCGGGCGCGAGGGACGGTTCCGAAACGGGATAAAACCATCTGACGGTGCGCGGTGTGAGCCCTCGCCGAGGTGTCAGGGACGCGGTTCGGACGAGCCAAAGCACGATAGGGATCACCCGATGAGCACAACGCCGGCGGCCACCGCGCCGACCGCAGCAGAGCCGCAGGCTCAACCTCAGCCGCCGCAGCCCAGACCGGATTCGGGTCTCAGCGCGCTGGCGCTTGTGTCCTCATTCCATCAGGTTCCCTGCGACAGCGCGCAGCTTGCCCACGAGCTCGGCGTCGGAGAACGGCCGTCCTCGGCCATCGACATCGTGCGCGGCGCCAAGCTCCTGAGCCTCAAGGCGCGCATCCTGAAGAACCAGAAGCCGAGCCGGCTGGAGAGCATTCCGCTCCCGGCGATCCTGCAGACCAAGGACGGCCGCTTCGTCCTGATCGGCCGCCGGCACGAGGACGGCACCTACCGGATCATCGACGCGGCGACCCGCCAGGTCGAACAGCCGAAGGCCGCCGATTTCGCTGCCGAGACCTGGGACGGCACCATCGTGCTAGTTGCCCGACGGGCGCGCATAACCGACACGCCGCCCGAGTTCGGGCTCGCATGGTTCCGGCCGTCGCTGTGGCGCTACCGCAAGCCACTGATGAGCGTCATCGTCGCCTCGCTGTTCGTCCAGCTCTGCGCGCTGATTACGCCGCTCTTCATGCAGATCACCATTGATAAGGTACTCGTCCACCAAGACTATTCGACCCTCGTACTGGTCGTTTCTGGCCTGATACTGATCGGCTTCTTTAACGTCGCGATTCAGTATTTGCGGACATACATCCTCACACACACCACGAGCCGTATCGACGTCGAACTCGGCTCGAAGCTGTTCGACCACATGCTCCGGTTGCCGCTGGCCTATTTCGAGACGCGCGCGGCCGGCCAGACGGTTGCCCGCGTGCGCGAGCTTGAGGCGGTGCGAAACTTCCTCACCGGCCAGGGGCTGAGCTCGGTGCTCGACCTCCTATTCACCGGCGTCTTCTTCCTCATCATGTTCATGTACTCAACGACGCTGGCGCTGATCGTGGTGGCGTCGATCCCGTGTTACGTGCTGGTGGCCGCACTGCTGCGCCCGCTCCTGCGCGACAAGACGAAGGAACGCTTCAACCGCGGCGCCGAGAGCCAGCAGTTCCTGGTCGAGTCGGTGATCGGCATCCAGACCATCAAGGCGATGGCGGTCGAGCCGACGCTCCGCACACACTGGGAGGAGCGGCTGGCGGCCTATGTCCGCTCCTCTTTCGAGGGCGTAATGCTGGCCAATCTCGGCCAGAACACGATCCAGTACATCAACAAGGTCGCCTCGGCCCTGGTCCTGTTCTTCGGCGCTCAGGCAGTGATCGCGGGCGAACTCAGCGTCGGCTCGCTCATCGCGTTCAACATGCTGATGGGTCAGGTCACCGCCCCGATCCTGCGCCTGTCGCAGCTCTGGCAGGATTTCCAGCAGGTCCGCGTCTCGGTCGACCGCCTCGGCGACGTGATGAATGCCCCCGTCGAGAGCCGTGCCATGGCCCAGGCCTCGTTGCCGCCGGCCCGCGGCAACATCCAGCTGCGCAACATCGCGTTCCGCTACCAGCAGGGCGGCAACGAGGTGCTGAAGAACATCTCGCTCGACATCCCGGCAGGGCAAGTCGTTGGCATCGTCGGTCCCTCAGGCTCGGGCAAGTCGACGCTGACCAAGCTGATGCAGCGCCTCTACCAGCCCGAGAAGGGGCAGGTGCTCGTCGACGGCATCGACATCGCGCAGGTCGATCCGACCTGGCTGCGCCGTCAGATCGGCGTGGTGCTGCAGGAGAACCTGCTGTTCAACCGCACGGTCCACGAGAACATCGCGCTGGCCAACCCGGCCATGTCGCGAGCTCAGGTGGTGGCGGTCGCCCGTCTCGCGGGCGCAGACGAGTTCATCAACCGCCTTCCCCTCGGCTATGATACGCGCATCGAGGAGCGCGGCGGCAACCTCTCGGGCGGCCAGCGCCAGCGCCTCGCCATCGCGCGCGCGCTCGCCATCAATCCCCGCATCCTGATCTTCGATGAGGCGACCTCGGCCCTCGATTACGAGAGCGAGCGCATCATTCAAGAGAATATGCGTCACATCGTCCGCAATCGGACAGTCATCATCATTGCCCATCGTCTGGCCGCGGTCCGTGATGCCGACCGCATCATCGCGCTGAAGGACGGCGTGCTGGTTGAGGACGGGTCGCACGCCGAGCTGCTGGCCAAACCGACCAGCCTCTACGGCCGCCTGTGGCGTCTGCAGTCAGGGGAGACCATCGCGGCATGAACGACCTCGTCATCAATCGCGCCAACGCCGTCGGCAAGGCGGTGGCGGTGCGAACAGCCCCGGTTACCGGCCGGATGCGCACGTTCATCTCGGGCTCCTCGCTGCTCTCGGGCCACTCGGACGATACCGAGTTTCTGCCGGCCCATCTCGAGATCCTCGAGACGCCGCCCTCGCCACAGCGCGTCGCCGCGCTCTGGCTGCTCTGCGGTGCGCTGGCGGCAGCCCTCCTTTGGAGCTGCTTTACCAAGCTCGACATCTTCGCCATCGCCACCGGCCGCGTACAGGTCGCAGGCCGCTCTAAGGTGATCCAGCCCCTCGATCCTGGCGCCGTGAAGTCGATCCGGGTTGAGAACGGCGTACAGGTGAAGGCGGGTGAAATCCTACTCGAACTCGATCCCACGGTAGCCAACGCCGACAAGCAGGCCTCGTCCTGGGACATCTTGTCCCTACGCGCCGAAATTCCGCGCAGGCAGGCCGAGATGAAGGCTTTTGAGAGCGGTGCCACGGCCCCGCCGAAGGTCGACTTCCCGGAGGACATCGGCCCGGAGATCCGGCTGCGCGAGGAGAGCGTGCTCGCGGCCGAGTTCGCACAGTACATGTCGGCCAAGGCGAGCCTGGAGGGTCAGGTCGGCGAGAACGACGCACTCAAGTCCCGGCTCTCCGGCAGCGTAGCCGCCCGTTCGCGCCTGATCGACGTGCTGAAAGAGCGTCTGGGCATGAAGCAGGAGCTGGTGGTGCGCGCCGCCGGCACCCGCGCCGCGCTGCTCGAGTCGCAGCAGGCGCTTGAGAGCGAGCTGACGAACCTCGCCTACGACAAGGGCCAGATGATGCAGGCCGAGGCCTCCGGCGTCTCGCTCGTGAAGAAGCTCGAGCAGCTCCAGAAGCAGTCGGTGGTCGAGCAGGCCCAGAAGCTGACCGACGCCCAGCGCAAGCTCGACCGATTGAAGGAGGATCTCGCCAAGGCGAGCTTTCGCGTCGACCGCACGACGCTGCGCGCCCCGATCAGCGGCACCGTGCAGCAGCTTGCCGTGACAACGATCGGCCAAGTCGTCACCACCGGCCAGCCCCTGATGGTGATCGTGCCGAGCGAGGGCGACATCGAGATCGAGGCCCTGGTGCAAAACACTGATATCGGCTTCGTCGAGGTCGGTCAGAAGGCGACCATCAAGGTCAACGCCTTCCCGTTCACTCGCTACGGCACCCTCGACGGCCGCGTCGTGCGGGCCTCGCGCGACGCGGTCGACGCCAAGGACCCCTCGCAGACTTCGGACGCGGCGACGGCCTCGCGCGCGCAGAACAGCTCGATCTTCTCCGCCACGCCGGCCGCGCAGAACCTTGTCTTCCCGATAGTGATCGCGCTTAACAAACCGACTCTTCTGGTCGACGGGAAGAAGCTACCGCTCACACCGGGCATGACCGCGACTGTCGAGGTGCAGACCGGCTCACGCAGAGTGATCGACTACCTGTTCGCTCCGATCCGCGAAACGACCTCGACCGCCGACCACGAGCGCTGACCCCTCCCCGACGACCGCCGGACCGGACTTGCCCTGAACGCCCGGCAGCGCGCCCACCAACGCCGCGGAACTGGAGGCATCTAGAGCTGTTGTCGACTGCGCGGAGTCGCTGTTGGTTTTCTCCGCCGGGGAGATCCGATTCTCTGTCGGTCATCGATAGGAGGATGGATGGCGGCGCCGTTATCGTCAGATCTGCGTGAGCGCATTGTGAAAGCTGCGGCCGAGAGCGCCTCGCGCGGTCGGGCGCCCGAGCGGTTTCTGGGTCAGTACCGCCAGCGCCATTCGCGGTCAGGAAAGCTTCGAGCGGGAAGGCCGGGTGGAGGCCAAGCCGCAGGACGGCGACCGGCGCTCACTGCATCAGCGTCACCAGGCGCGCCACCGCCGCCGGTTTTAGCGGCAGGATGCGCGCCGGCAGCGTCTTGTCCCGAAGGAGCCCAGCGATACTGTCCTGCGCGAATGGCCCTGCCAGCGCCCGGCGACCGTCTTGGACACGCCCCCTCACGAATGATCGCGTGTGTGCCAAGGCCTTCGGCGCTCAGCAACACTTGACGTGTCAGTCACGAAACACCTCGGCCATAAGCCGAGCGATTCGCTCCGCAATCTATCCTCCAAAGGCTTGCAGGGGACGCTTGATAGGTGACAGAACCATCTCGCCGTACTTCTACGAGAGTTGCCGCGTTTAGCTGAACGCGCGTTCCAAAAGGCATCCAACTTGAGCGACGCCCTCGCGCCAAGCCAATGCTGAGTCATCTCGGCCGTAAATTAGCACCGTAATGTGGGTGGCAAGCACAGGAATAAATACCAGCGCCATCATGAAGGCAATGACGAGGACGCTGCGGTCTCCCTGCGCACGTGCGGCATGGCGGGCAGATGCGTTCGAGAATTTCATGGCTCACCTTGTGTGCGACCAGCCGCCTTTCGGTTGGTCGCGGGCGGCCTCATTCACAGAATCAGGCGCGGAACACGCGACGGGCCGACGGCGGCTTGGTCGATCGACTACTGTCGTCGGGCATGGGGTTAGGGGTTCCTCTGGGACCGAACGGCCAGCATAGGGCGCTGGCCCGGTTGGTCCCTGGCGAATGATACGAGAGCGTCGGTTCGTCAAGCGTAAATCTCCGAGACGCACAACCGTTGCGGAGGACGATCACAGAATCTGCCAGGGGAGTGACCTGACCGGTGTTTTGGACCGAGCTGAGTGAGAGGCTACTGCATGGCCGCTGCCATGGGTAGCTGGAAGGCCAGATCGGGGAAGCTGACGGGTGCGGGCGGCCGATAGCCCAGCGACGAACGCGGCCGGATGCGGTTGTAGGTTTTGTGCCAGAGCCCGATCCCAATCTGCTCGTCCCTTAGTGAGTAGAAAGTTTCCTTCTTCTGCCAATCATCGCGAATATTGCCGTTGATGCTCTCGCAATAACTCTTCCCCCACGGCGAATCCGACTCGACATACTGAATCTTTCGGCTATTCTCGGCGAACCACTTGCGCAGTGTCTTCGCGATCATTTCTGGAACGTAGCACATCGGGAAGATGGCTCGACGGATCTGGGGCAGCGCGCGAAGCCATGCTGAGTGCAGCGCGCTGCCCTGGGCGGTCATGGCCGATCGGCAGGTCTCTAGGTAGGGGGCTCATTCAAGTCCATGCTGTGTGTTGCGACGCGCCGCCAGTTTTTGAGGTGGCCGAACAAGCGCTCGATCCGGTTGCGCCGCACGTAGGCGATTCGGCTGTGTTTGTAGAGCACTGTCCGGGAGGCTGTGGAGAGGATGGTGGCGATCACCCGGTGGCTCTTCAGCCAATCCCTCAGGCTCTGCGCGTCGTAAGCCTTGTCGGCAATCAGGCGCTTGGGTAGAGCGACTGCCTGCAGCCGAGGCAGTGCCATGCTGATGTCGGCCACGTTGCCGGGTGTCAGGGCGAGCGAAACCGGTCGGCCACGACCATCGGCCAAGCAGTGGATTTTGCTGGTGAGTCCGCCACGCGAGCGGCCGACCGCTTGGCGCCAGCCCCTCTTTTCCACCCGATGCCGAGCGGTGGGCTTCACGTGCGTGGCATCGAGCATCAACGCGTCGGGGACAGGACCTGTGGCGGCGACCTTGGCAGACAGGCGCTGCCAGACCCCACGCTGCGACCATCTGTTTCAGCGGTTGTAGATCGTCGTGTGCGGACCGTAGGCAGAGGGCGTATCCTGCCAGCGACGGTTGATCTTCAGTACTTGCAGAATGTCGCTGATCACCCGCCGGTCATCCACGCGTGGCTTGCCCGGTTGGCCATGAGGCAGGTGCGGTTCGATCCGCCCCCAAGCTTCATCCAAGAGCAAGAACAGCCGTGCCATCGCGATCCTCCTGCGTGGGGAAAACCCAAGCTCAGGAAGATGACATCGGCCAGTCTGAAACTCAGGTTGCACTAGTTAAGCTGGCGAGATGTGGGCGCTTGGTCGGGCAGCCAATCTTAAGAATATGGGGCGGCAGCTTACCGGTTCGTAGCCGCGGCAATCGTCCGATGCGGTCCAGCGCGACCCGCTACAAGCCGATAGGGAATGTGGGGTATTCTGTGGGGCGGGCGGTCAGCCCGGCGCTAGAAAACAAGCAGAAACAACCAGTTAGCTAAATGATCTGGCGGAAGGGGTGGGATTCGAACCCACGGTGGAGTTGCCCCCACGGCGGTTTTCAAGACCGCTGCCTTAAACCGCTCGGCCACCCTTCCACAGGGGCTCGGGCCCTGTCGGCGCGCTCCGCGCGGCGAGCCGTTCGTGTCTAGGGTGTTCGTGCGCTCAGCGTCAACCGGGTCGCGACCGGAAGCGTCAGCAGCGCAGGCGCAGCAGCGCATCGAGCGGCAGGTCCGTCCCGAAGACGAGGGCGCGCCAGGCGGGCGCCGACGCCAGCACGAGACCGAGGATCAGGAGAAGCCACGCGAGCGCCGGCACCCGGGGCCGGTCCGCGCGTTCGCCAGGAGGCGCGGGGTCCGTCATCAGGCGGGCGCCGGGCGGCCGCGCCGGGTGGTCAGCCACGTGCCCGCGGCGACCATCGCGAGGCCCCAGGCGAGAAAGCCGAGATCCCAGACGAGCCAGCGGTCCCGGGGGGCCAGCTCGTTGACGTGGTGCACGCCCAGGATCTGGTGATCGATCAGCCCCTCGACGAGGTTGAACAGGCCCCAGCCGACGAGGACGGCGCCGGCGAAGCGCGGGGTCGACCACGTCACGTGCGGCAGGCGGGCGGCGCGCCAGAACAGGAACAGGCCGAGCACGACGAACACGTAGGTGGCCGAGTGGAAGAGGCCGTCCCACAGCGTGTTCAGGCGGATGTTGTCGATCGTGTCGGCGGGGTACCAGCTGCTCAGCATGTGATGCCATTGCAGCACCTGATGCAGCACGATCCCGTCGAAGAACCCGCCGAGGCCCAGCCCGAACAGAAGGCCGGCGCCGAGCGGGAACGGGATCGGCCGCGCCCGCTCGGCCATCGCTCAATGCGACCGGTCGGAGCGGTCGGGCGCGTGGCCCTGGCCGCTGTGGCGGTGGTGCCGGTCGCGCTCGCCCCCACCCCCGGAGACGTGCAAGCGGGTGTCGTTCGTCGGAGAGCCGGGCGTCGGCCCGGAGCGCTCCTCGGCGCGGGGCTTCGACGCGTCCTGGTGGCTGCTGCCCGGACCGCCCTGGTGGCGGTCGGCCGCAGGCGTCTTGCTCGATGTGCTCATCGGTCCTGCTGATATCCCTGGTTGGTGGTGTTGACCTTCGTGTTGCCGGCCTGCCCGACCTTGTCGGGGTCGCGCGTCTGGCCGGCTCCCTTCGGGCCGGTCTCGGTCGGTGCCGCGGCGGCGCTGCCGGGGCCCTTGTCGGAGCGGTTCGCGGGCGGAACAGGGGGCGGTTTCGTGGTCATCGGATCTCCGCTGTCTCGGGTCTGGACGGCGCGCCGGGTCCCGGATGGGAGGGGTCTCGGGCGGCGGGCCGGGATCGTTCGATGAGCCAACGCCGGTCCGAAAGTCGGGTTCATCGCGGCTCGAACGTTTCCGCACGACCAGATCCATCGGCCCTCAAGACCAAGCCAAGATTATCCACGCCGACGACCTGTCGAATCCGCCGCTCGCGATCCTGGATCCTGGCAGAATGTTCCGGGACGGCGGCCGGATAAATTCGCAGCGGCTCCGCTTGCTCTGTCGGCCCGCGCGGCCATCTTCGTTCGCCTGATGTCGCCGGTCAGGCGGCGCGACGAAGAACGGAGGACGATCATGGCGAACGCCAGCAAGAACAGCATCGGCCCGGGCGCCCAGGGCAAGCAGTCCGGCACCGGCGCGATGACCGACCTGCCGGAGGGAATCCTCCCCGAGAACATGGTGTTGAGCAACCGCGACAAGAGCCGCCACGGCGACGAGCGCGGCCTGGACGGCAAGCACGTGCAGACCGAGCAGTACCAGGACCACGCGGGCAACCGCCTGGACGCGCCGGGAGCCGAGGGGCCCGGCGAGAGGCTGGGCGCCGCCGAGCGTACAGCCGGCGGCCGCCCGGGCAACACCAGCGGGCTCGCCGATCCGATGACCGATCTCTCCGGCGACGAGAGCAGCCTGAGGCGGCGCCAGCAAGGCTGAGCGCCGCCGCGGCGCGCGACGCGGAACAAACGGCCGTGCCGCGCGCCTGATCAGAACGACAGGAGCGGCGACCCCGGACCGGGATCCGGGATCCGGGCGCCCGGGAGGACAGGACCGCATGGACATCTGGCAGCGCATCGAGAACGATCATGCGAACATCGCGCAGCTGATCCACGAGACACCGAACGCGCTGAACGGTCCGGGCGTGGTGCGCAGCCGCGAACGGCTGCTCGGCGACCTGATCGATGCGCTCGACCGGCACGGTGCGGCGCTCGCGGCCGGACTCTACCCGCCGCTGCGACGCGAGGCGCGCACCGCGCGGCTGGTGGACGAACTCGCGCACGAGCAGGCCGCCTTCATGCGCGACCTCCGGGCGCTCGCACGGTACCGTGGCGCTTCCGGCTGGCTCAACCGCTTCGAGGACGTGACCTACGCGGTCGATCAGTGCCTGCACCGCCACGTGCACGAGCTGGTGCCCGCGGCCCGCGCCCTGCTCTCGGCGGAGGCGGCCGAGCGGGCAGGCCACGCCTACGTCCGGGCCAAGATCCAGGCCTTGCGCGGCGACGGCGCGCTCCTGGGTGGCGCCCTCGGCGGCGGCGCGGCAACGGGGGCCGCGGTC
>FRDC01004420.1_pt1 | contig 14396 bp, 12 predicted proteins | sample 1106171 | NCBI WGS metagenome assembly FRDC01 (sample SAMEA3930566, study PRJEB13176) | freshwater metagenome | biome: Drinking water system; feature: drinking water; material: water | place: Singapore | collected 2014-12-20
AGGCGGGGAAATGGAGAGACTTTGCCTCTAATATTGAAAAGGGAATTACGTACAAAATTTTTGGGAATCGCTGCCGGATTGTCACTATTTTTGATCGCGACGAGTTACTTGGTATTGAATTTCTATATTCGTACAACAGCAAAGGAATTGATCTCTAACTGGGCCCAGGCCGAAGCCATTAGTCTTCAGGAAGGGAATTACTTAACTGCCTTTTCAAAAAGCCAAAGAATTCTAATTTCATCGAACTTAGTTAAGGGAGCGGCTCTCATTGAGGTTTCACGAGGTGGCACTAGGAACCTAGTGGAATTTGGTGATGCTATTGCTTTGCCAATTGGAATGGACATTCATGTTGGAAGTCAGGTTGTTCAAACGGGTGCCTTTTCTTTTCTTTCGATCTATAAGATGTCATCAGAAGAAAGTTTGATAGCAGTATTCTTGATTAAACCCAGCTACTACCTCTGGTTCCTCGGAATTATATTGTTCGTAGTCATAGGATTTGCGATCTTTTCGTTACTTGCAATTCGAAGAATTGAGAGACTTGAAGCAAAGAATCGTGAGTCAGTAGTTCAGCTGGCCATCGGAGGATTGGTTGCAGGCGACTCTCCTGCCGATGTATTAAAGATAGAGTATCCCCAACTCGTAAGTCGTTGGTCTGAAATGCGAGCTCGAATTGATGAACTGAGGGATAACGAGCGGAGAGTTGCAATTCAGTCAGCAACTTTGGAACTTGCACTTCAAATTGCGCATGATATTCGAAGTCCATTGACCGCGCTAAATATTTTGGCATCTTCAAAAAGTATCAATGCTCTTCCAGAAGCTGAGCTATTAAAGCAGGCCACTGCAAGAATATCCTCTATCGCCGAATCATTGCTTAGCTCTCAGAAGAATCCTCCGACGGACATCCGAAAGGAGAGCACCAATGTATCGATATGGAAAATTGTGTCGGCTATACTAAATGAGAAAAAAATCGAGTTTCAAAACAGACCTGGAATTAATATTACTTTGAATGGTGACGCCGATATTGAAATGAACATAAATAAAATCGAGTTGGGGAGAATGATTTCAAACCTCGTAAACAATGCTGCCGAGGCTATTTCAGGTAACGGAGTTATATCCACCACGGTTTCAAAGGACGATGAAAAATTACGAATTGTAGTATCGGACTCAGGGAAGGGAATTCCAGCCGAGATAATTCCCGTTTTACTTAAAGAGGGTGGTTCATTTGGAAAAAGCCAAGGCCACGGTCTTGGCCTATTACATGCGGTCAAATTTTGTGAGTCGGTCGGGGGGAGCCTTTCGATTACAAGTGAATTGGGAGTGGGGACACAGGTTGTAGCATCCTTTCCATTAACTATGCGGAACATTAATGTGTAGCGAAAACTCGCTTAGAGAATTTTGCACGTCAGAGCAAGTAGTCTGTGAGCACGCTTAAAGTAGGCTACCCGGGATATTGGGGAAGCTTGATGCCCGCCCTTCAGCATACGGCATATGCCGACGTTTTTCTTGCGAATCAATTTGAAGGTCTCGTTAGAGAAGCCAGCGGAGGGATTGTTGAATCCCTGCTTGCCAAGAGTTGGAGAGTGAGTCCTGATTTCACAAAAATTGAGGTGGAAAGATTCTAGGGGGACTGGGCGGAATGCGTGAGTAAATTATTGGGTAGACATCCCGGCAAATCGGCAACGATTAGGATCCTGGATTTGAACGAGATTGTTAGTGCCTGGATTGCAAATAAACCTGAGGCTTATTTCGCATATATCGAAGGCGAAACAGACTCTACATTTTTTGAACACTTCCTACCTACTTCTCAGTTTCCACTCGGCTTACCGGAAGACGAGCAGATTAAACGCCTGGTGGAACGCTACAATTCTGAGGTTAATATGAACCAAGCCGCTGAAAATGCAAAGGCGATAGGGCTTCACATGGAATCGTTAGGAACCTATATTCCGGTCTCGTATCCCAAAGTTCATTTAGTATTGAGTAGGAAATTTGAACCGATTAACACCGGCGTTAGGGCGGCTTATCTAATTCCCTTTACCGAATTTCGGAGTGCGGCTGAGTGAAAAACAATATTCTAGATGAGATTAATAGAGCGGATTTTCGATTGTGGAGCGTAATGGCCCAACAGAAGCAGTCGAATCGCTTCAAATTACTATATAGTACTTCTTCCCCGGGGAATTTCTTGTTGAACAGTGTATTCTCGGAAGTGGCTTTACATAATCCATCCCCCCAAGAAGCCGTGGAATTGAACTCAGTATACAGATCACTTGGCTCCAGCGGATTTATTCGAGATTTTGCGAATCAGTATAGTGGGCTAGGGAAAACTACTTTGCCTTATCTTTGGATTGAGCCTGGTTTCAGACCTATTTTGACTCAAACTTTCAGTATTTCGGAGTATGGCATCAACCAACTGACGGAATTCGGAATTCAGGTGCGTGACTGTTTTAATTACTCGGCAGATTTTCCAGAAGCATTTTCAAAACGCATGGAGAAGGCCGCTTCATCTATAGGATCTAAGTTTTTCAAGTTTAGTAGCCAATCGGAGACAGTAGGCGTTCTCAGCCTCTTTGACACTGGATGTGGATGGTGGTCGCTTATGAATTTTGGGATTCATCCCAAGTTTCGGGGGAAAGGCTTCAGCAGGATCGCTTTAAATTCATTGTTGTCCAATTGGAAAGACAACATTTATTTGGCGACAGAAAATGAAGTCCTAATCAAATCGACTCTTCCTAGTCTTGGATTTCGAATTGCGGGTACATTACGAGCGGTTCCACTTAATAGCGTATGTGAGGCATGAAAATAGCTAAATCAAAACTGATGATAACGATTTTAAGTACATGTGCCATCTTGGGATTTGCGTTGTGACCTGTACCGAGCCCAGGCGTTGTTATTGCTTGACGATGGTCCGGTGATCTTATGGACGATCCTAGACTACCTAGCCCCTTTGGTTGAGAGAAATGTTTTCAGGGAGCGTCAAAACCGCACTGATGCGTGGTATATAGCTGCAACCCTACAGGAGGACTAAACATGAAATGGTTTACAGGTTTCTCAGCTCTGATTTCTCTCTTTTCCTTCACCGCCAATGCGTTCGCGGACGAGGCCACTTGCCCAAGCGCGACTTCAGAAAGTGTTTCGAAAGATCCTGCAACGGTTTCAATCAGATTGTCGGCGACGGATTTGGATTTAAGGCAAGCTTTTGAGGTAAATGATGATCAAGAGGGCATCAATAGCAATTTTAGTATTGATGGCGTTAACACTATCATTACACCAATTGAACTGGCGTCCAACACTGCTCCTAATAAAATCGGGCATTAACTCAGTTAAGGGTTCGATGGTTCACGCGGAAACTTCACTTCATCTAAAAAGCGAGATGCTCCAGAACTTAAGCTTGCATTTGGACGATGTGGAGTTTCTGCAAAATGCTTTTATCGTACAAGCGATTCTCGGGCCCTTAATTCGATTTTCCAATCGAGGGCGCTACGAACCATACGTGGCTAAGAGTTGGTCGCAGGCAGGGAACAGCTGGACATTTGAAATTCATGAAGGATTGAAGTGTGAAGATGGGGAGCCGATTAATGGCGAGTCCTTCCGGAAGAGTTTGATCGGGAGCCTTAAGCGGTTTTCCTCGGAAGACATTCGGCAAATGCCATTTCGTTACCTCATTGGAGTTGAAGCATTACTTGCGGGTGACAGTTCGAAAATTGGAATTCATGTCGAAAATGAAAAGCTGGTTCTAGAATTTTCGCAACCCGTTGGAAAGGCCCTTCTCGAATACCTTTCGATGAGCCCGTTCGCATTTCTTTGTTCCAGCAATTTTAGCCAGGAAAAATGGAAATCTCGAACCTCCTTTGTGTCCTCCGGACCCTATCGAATCGCAGAGTTCAATCCTGATCAGAATTTTTGCAAATTGGAACTTCGAAAGGATTGGCCGCTTAGCCCTGTAGGAGCGGTTTCAGTTATCTACTTAAGTAAAGATGACCTAAGCAAAGTTCAGACGACGGCAACTGTAGAGATGAGCTATGGAATGGTAAAGGAAACTTCGAAGCGTGAAAACTATGTACTCGAAGTGCCGCGCGCATTGCTTTCTGTAAGATTGGGAATTGAGCCAAATCACTTTTTTAGCAAAAAGGAGAATCGAAAGGTACTGCAAGCGGCATTAAATAATGTCTTACAACGAACACCTATACCATTCGAAAATTACCATCGGGCGGAAAGCTTCTTCTTTGGTCAAATGACTGGCCACGAGCAAGATGAAGTAACTCCGGCAAAGGTAAAGCCACCTACTACGCCTCTTAAAGTTAGAGCTATTCCGAAGGGATCCCGGCCTGAGGTCGATTTTTATCAAGGCATTCTGTTTTCCGCGCTGGAAATGTTGGGTTGGCAGTATGAATTGATGGACAAGCAAGTTATCAATGCGAAGGATTTCTACAATTTGTCCTATGATATTGCATTCGATCGCTCGCATGTCGATTCAACTCTGGATCCAGATTTTGTTCGTCTCCTGTTTAAGAGTAAGTTGGGACCGCGATATCAAGATCCTGGAAAGAGGATTTCTGAGCTCGTAGACAAATTTGATGCGGGACACATGTCTTATCGTGACTTTCTGATTTCGTTTAATTCGATTATTTCGGATGAAGGTGCAATCCTGCCGTTATTCCATCGAGGATTTGCATATCGATTTTCTAATAATGTTGATGTTAGCACGATCAGTCCTTTGATGAGCATCCTAAGATACGAAGAGCTTCCGTTGAAGTAGGTGAGCATATGCGCACTTTTTCCCCAGAAGATGGTTCTTTAAGCTGGGAAATTTCCTACATCTCGAATTATTTTCATGCGACCTGTTATAGTCGCGAAATGGCAGTAGCCGGTTCGGGTTTTGCGCAGTTTAGAGAAACTGCAAAGAAGAAGGCGCATGCTGAGCTCAATGAGCGGCTGTTAGTCAGGCAACTATTAAACTCTACTCAGTTTAAGGAATGGGGACTGGATTTTGACAATAGCTGTTCTGGGTTTGCTGTCGGCTACTTTGAGTCGAAATCGCAATTGCGAGCGATGGCCGAAGGCATTGAGCGTTGGACTCTCTCACGATGGATAGATAATCACTATTCTCTACCCGAAATTTCTATAACGAATTTCAGTCCCGCCAGTGTGGCAATCCAATCCTTTTTTGAGCGCACTTCGGCGTATTTAAAGATCGTACCATTCCAATTGGGAAACCAGCTTCTTGTTATGAATGTTGCAGTTGTTCTCGGATGGAAAGACGGGGGAGTATTTGCGGGATATGGATCGAAACTGAGTGCGAATGAAGCAATAGACCATGCACACATAGAAGCTTTGCGAAATTTGGTGATCTTTCGTAATCAGCCCGAGCGAGATGTTTTTCCTTACAACCGCATTAAGTTCTTTGCCAAAAATGCTAGCTCAGCAGCTGCAGTAATCATGCAAACCTCGGAAGGCAAATGGCCCATTCCTCGTTTGCACCTATTAAAGTCTGAAAAGTTTGAAAACTTATGGTTATCAAGGGCAATTTTTGAAGATTGGACTCCATGGCAGTTTGGTTCAAAAGAAAGATTTCTATATTAACGATTAGCATTGTCAGTTTGGCTGTCGCCGTTGGACTGGCTTTACATGTGCTATTCACGAAAATTGAAGCCGATCAATCGATCGCCATTGTGTCCGTAATCGGCAGCCTTCTGCGAGATGAGTCCGCAATGTCTCGTTCTTATCTGCTTGCCCAATCTATTGAGGATATGCAATCGGTCGGAGCAATCAAATGTGCGCGGCTCTCACGTTTGGATAGGGAAAGCTCTGCAGTATTTTACGACTCCACCTATAAAACCAATTGTAATTCATCAAACTTAAATTCTGTGAACTTGGAAGGAATAGATGGACACAAGTGGAAGTTCGAAGTCGTTTCGAATACAAAGACTACGTTTTACCTCTTAAAGTGGGCAACAATTTTTGGAGCTCTTCTCCTGCTCGCGTTTGGTTATTACTTGCTCTCCAAGATGCTCGCTCGAGAGGGCCGCCGTCGCGAATCTGCTGAGCAACGACGCAGATTTTTGGAAGACCTTACTCGCCAGGTTGGTCATGATGTTGCTTCTCCTATTTCCGCTTTAAGAATGATTGCGGCTCGTGCGCCTCTCGACAAAGAAACGAAGGCGTTTTTTAATGACGCTCTTTCAAGAACTGAGGGGATCTTTGCTAGTCTGAAAGGGACAGATTCAAGTGCCGAGTGGATTGAATTGAGGTCTGAGGTTTCTAGGATTGCGAATGAGAAGATGGTAACAAATGAGAAATTTCCCAGGACCGAGGTTAGACTAAGTAATGTCTCATTAAGGCTTCCTCGTGCCGAGTTTGGTCGGGTAGTTTCAAATCTACTGGACAATGCCCAGGACGCTGGTGCCAGTCTAATCGAGATTTCAGAACAACGGATCAATGGAAGGTTGAATTTAGTTCTACGAGATAATGGTCGCCCAATTCCTGCTGAAGTACAAGATCGGCTCGGATCAAGGGGCAATTCACTAGGAAAATCCGGAGGCTCTGGGCTTGGTCTATATCACGCATTTCAGTTCATGAAGGGCATAGGGGGGAACTTAACTTTATCGTGTACAGGAGCTGACAAGATAATTTTAGCATTTCCCGAGGTGCCCGCCTTAGGTAGCACGAAATGATATTCCAAAGATTATGAATACACTTAGAGTTGGATACCCCACGTACTGGGGAAGCTTGGTACCCGCCCTTCAGCATACGGCATATGCCGACGTTCTTCTTGCGAATCAATTTGAAGGTCTCGTTAGAGAAGCCAGCGGAGGGATTGTTGAATCCCTGCTTGCCAAGAGTTGGAGAGTGAGTCCTGATTTCACAAAGATTGAGTTTGAAATTGATACCTCCAAGAAATTTTCGAATGGTGAAGGCTTAACTGCGGACACGGTAAAAAAAGCTTGGGAGTATGGACTGAAGTTGGAACCTCGATCTGCAAACAGCAGTCTTCAGGACGTTTTATATGTAGTGAAGGGATTTTCGGAATTTCCGCGAACCGGAAACCTTGAAGGTGTTCGCGTTATTAATGATCACACTCTGATTGTTGAATTTATTAAACCTTTCCGGACGGCACTTGCAGAGTTTGGAACTGGTCGCATGTCTGTGTTCACTCAAGATTCAAACGGACTTCATGGTACCGGTCCCTACATCATTCATGAGAAAAGTGACCAACACCTAGTATTCACCCAGAATCCGTTTTATCCAAAAGTAACAATGTTTCCATCTGTTGATGTTACTGTTGTACCCCCTATTGAGGCTGAAAAGGCACTTCAAAATGGTACAATCGATGTCTATGGATTTGCAGATAGGGCGCCGCTTAGCGCATGTCAGACTACAGTTGCTTGTTTGGCGGGCCTTGAGTCCGGCCACCTAATCCTGTTCCTCAACGGGCTTCACGGAAGGATATTCGAAAACGCCAAATACAGAATGGCGGTACAATATTTAGTTCATAAATATGCATCAAGCCTTCCGCTTCCTGATAATTACAAAAATATCCTCACAGTTGATCCTCAGCCATACTTGAAATTGCAGGCCGGCCGACTGCCCGATGAGGAAGCCAACAGAATAATTGAGGAAGGTGAAAAGTATGTTTCCGAATTAGTTGAAGCTTCCAAACGACGACCAATTTATATGGTTTCATCTGAAATAAACAACTGGATGCAAGATTTCTTGGCTTCTAAAGGCTTACAGTTTACGAAGAATTCAGGTCACATTGATACAAAGACTAGAATGAAAATGATTTACAAGACTTCGGAGCCAGACATTGTCTTAGGTGCAAGTTCTCTAGCATCCGGAGACCCAGACGGGCTGTTTCATTCAGTGGCAAAGGATGGAGCGATTTTCGCTCCCATGACGTTCCGCAAGTCTGTGAGCGATTTACTCGAGGCGGGTCGATCCATTCTTGAACCAAGCAGGATAAATGCCCACTACCAAAGAGCCTCGCGGGCATTTTTACAAGATCTTCCGATGGTTCACATTGGATTCATCCGGGACTTGTATGCATATAATCCCAAACGCGTAACACCTTCTAAAGTAATTAGGGATCGTGAAGCGAATCAGTTCACGATGTTTCATCCGAACCTATGAGGCAATCGATAGAGAGTTGGTATTCTCGCAATGCTCGGCTTCCACTTTTACTTGTGGCAGCGCTTATTGTGGCGATGCAGGTTTTCTACTTGGTTTTCAATTTAATTGAGAACGATCGAAAGTTTAATAATGCCGTTGATACATTTGTGCGCGGTATTCAAGTTGCATTGGTACAGCAAAATCGTGTTGTAATTGAATCTTTAGTACACGGCTTGGCAGAACACGATTTTGTTCAGGCCGTTGTAATATGTGATGGCAATGTTTCAGTATTTAGTTTTCCGATGGGATTCAAGAACTGTGGCTCCTCATCTTCTACTTTTTTAAACAGTGTTGAAGCGAGATCTATTCCGGGATTTCAATCCATGTCCGTTCACCTGGAGACTCCATGGCTAAAGCTAGATGGGGTTTCGATTGCCTTCGGTAGCTTCAGCCTAATACTACTTTTACTATTGGGGGCGATTACAAATCGTGCATTTTCAAAGTTCAATTCGGAAGTGCTTCTCCCAATAATGGATGATTTTCGAGACTACTCAAATGGAAAGATAACTGAACTCATGCTACTGAGGGATCGAAGATTACAATTTATTGAATTGGAGAAGGGAAGGGCGGTTGCAGACATGGCGAAGCAAGTCGCGCATGACATTAGAAGTCCCTTGTCGGCTCTCAAAATAATTGCAGGGCGTTCAAAGAATTTAACTGACGAAGAAAAGACGCTCTTAGAATTGGCCACGCATCAAGTGCAAAATATTTCTGAAGACATTTTGAATCGAACGCGAAAGAAGTCAAATCAAGCGAATGTCCTTCAACTGAGGGAGCTGGTGGGCGAAGTGGTTCGACTCAAGGAAGTTGAGTTTGCAAAGAGTGTGACTTTTAAGTTGGTCTGGGAAACAAACGCAGATTTCTCGGGCTGCGGAGATGCTGTGGAGTTTAAGCGCTGCCTTTCGAATTTGATAAATAATGCCGTTGAAGCATATCAGGGAACAATGCAAGAGCAAGTTGTTCACATTAACGCTCATCATGAGGATAACTTTGCAGTGATATCAATTCAGGACTTTGGAAAGGGAATCTCTCGAGAGATGCTAAGTAAGATAGAAATTAACCAATTCAGCTCCGCAAAAGAAAATGGAAACGGTCTAGGGCTTTCATCGGCGCGAAGATTTATGAGTGACTTGGGAGGAAAACTTTCGGTTACTTCTGAAATTGGCAAAGGTACTACAATAGGACTTTTGTTTCCGACGACCTAAACATCCACTTTGGGCGCCCAAAGTGGCGCCGCAGCCCGCGCCGCTACTACCGCGCGAACTCTACCGCCTGCGTTTCGCGGACTACTGTGACCTTGATCAGGCCTGGGTAGCTTAGTTCTTCCTCGATTTTTTGGGCGATCTGCTTCGACAAGACCAATGCGCGTTGGTCGTCCACGCTGTGGCCGTCCACCATCACGCGTACCTCGCGGCCCGCTGAGAGAATGTAGGTTGCCGTTACGCCGTCGAAACTTGCGCCGATCTTTTCCAAGTCCGCCATTTTTTGAGTGTACGAATCCATCGTTGAGCGTCGCGCACCCGGGCGCGCTCCTGAAATCGCGTCCGCCGCGATCGTTAAGAACGCCAAATCGCTCGCCGGAGTTTCATCATAGTGGTGGGCGCGAACCGCGTGCACGACCTCCGGCTTTTCGCCGTGGCCCTCGATGAACTCCGCGCCGATGACCGCGTGGCCGCCGTCCTTCGAGTGGTCCATCGCCTTGCCGATGTCGTGTAACAATCCCGCGCGACGGCCGTCGCCGACGACTCCGCCCAGCTCGGCGCTGAGCAAGCCGCAGAGCCAGCCGACTTCCGCGACATGGAAATGCTGATTCTGCGCGAAAGAATAACGGTAGCGCAAAGCGCCCAGCATCGAGCGTACATCTTCGTGCAATCCTTGAATGCGCAATTCGTTCGCGACGCGATTGCCGTCCGTCAGAATTTTCTTAAACAAATCCTTTTTACAGCGATTGTGGATGTCGTCGATTGTTTTCTCGTTCAAGTCGCGCGCTTTCGCGGCGGCTTCCAAGACCAACCGTCCCAACTCGCGGCGGACCGGATCGAATCCCATGATCGTCGCGCTCTGATAGGTTTCATTGTAGACGATGTCCACTCCGCAGAGCTTCTCGATCATTGAGACCCATTTGCCCTCGGCTCCGAACACGCGCGCTTTGTGGTCCGCCGAATCGAAATTCACATTGCCGATTCCGCGTTCCGCGCAGTAGGGGCGGGCGAAGCGGTTCAAAACCAGATTCAAAATTTTCTTCGCGTCGCGCTCGGTGTTCAACTGTGCTTCTTGCTCTATTTCTTGAGCCACACGGACCGCTCGGCCGCGCGCCTCTTGCTCCAGACGGGTGTGGATCTGCTGCTTCAATTCCGCCTCGGAAAGAGAAGAACGCTTCCGCGCTTCCTCCAACATTTGCCCGCGCAAAGATGACACTCGCGCGCGCAAAGACGCAATTCGCGCTTCAACGCCCGACAACTTCTGCAGCCGCGAAGCCAGCGCCTGATTCTGACGGTTCAACACGACCTCGCGCGCTTGGACCTTTTCGCGAAACGCGTGTTCGCGTTCTTCCAAGGTTTCAGCGAACTCATCATTGCGCTGGACTAAGCGACGGGTGTCGCTCTCGAACTTTTCCCACGCTTCGTCCTTCATTTCTTCCAGCACCAAATTCATTTCTTCTTGCTGGGCCTGCGCATCCTTCTTTGCGCCGTCCACCATTTCGAATGCCTCGTGCTCCGCCCATTTGCGGTCATGGCGGCGGCGCCAAGCCAACGCGAGGAGAGTGAGAATTCCACCAGTCAAAAGTCCAGCTGATAAAGACACGATAGGTATAAACATCTGACACGCAGATTAGCATTTCCGCGGCACAATCCAAATGCGCGCCAAGCAGCGTCAAACGCTCAAATTGAACCGTGATCTCGCCGATATAGGTTCTTGAGGGAGATATCATGGCTGCTGATAGCAATGGCGTGAAAAAGCTCAAGCGCGGCGAAGTTCTTTTCAAGGAGGGCGAAGCCCCCACCGCCGTGTACATGATTCAAGCGGGAAAAATCGGATTGATGCTCCAGCGAGGCGCAAGTCAGCTGGAAATCGCGACACTCGGGGTGAATCAAGTCATCGGTGAGTACGCGCTTTTCTCGAGTGGAAAACACGCCTTCAGCGCGCAGGCGACCCAAGAGTGCAGAGTGCTCGAGGTACCGCTGGATCTCATGAAAGCGCAATTTGAAAAATGTCCCCCGGGAATGAAATTGCTCGTGAAGAGCATGGCCGATGACCTCAAGCAAGCGCGCCAGCAATCCAAGGTGGCGAAGATGGAGAACGAAAAAGTTCCGCTGCCCCAAGGGCACATCCACCGCCTGTTCACCGAACTGCATTTGATCGCGAGACATATCGGCAAAAAGGATCCCAACAACGCCGATGTTATTGTTATTTCATGGAACGCGCTGAAGCTCTATGGTTCAAGGTTCTTCGGCGAATCGCCCCAGCGTTTGCGTTCTCTCGCTGATCTTCTCTTCAAACTCAAACTCGCGGAATTGAAAATTGAAAAGCCCGAAGACAGTGAGGAAGAAGAGTTGTCTGAAATCCGCCTTTCCCACGTCCAGCTCTATGAAGACTTCGCGGAGTTTTACCAATACCACTTGTTCAAAGGGAGTAAAGCGGAAGCGATCTATGTGGACCTCCTCGCGATGAAGGCGGCGAAGGCCATCTTTGAACTCTCGAACGGCGCGGAAGTCGACCACAAGGGCGCCAGCAAACTTGACTTCGGCGTGCTCCTCAACGAATGCAAAACGAAATACTTCTTCGACCTCAAGAACACGCACCTCGATTCGCTCGAGCGCAAAGGCCTATTCGTCGCGCGGAAAAGCCATGATGACGGCCGCGTGGACATCTCCTTCGATCGCAACGAGTTCGGAAAGATGTGGCAGTTTTGGGCCATCATTCACGAAATCGACAAGTGGAACGAACATGGCTCCGTGAACCTCAATGAAAAGGAGGAAACGGGACCAGCTGGCGGCGGCGGATGCCCGCAGTGTCAGGCGGCAGTCGATCCGAAAGCGAAGTTCTGCGGCAATTGCGGCGCGAAGCTTGCTCCCGCGGCTGCGTAAATCTACTCTTTGGATTTTTGATTGGCGTAATTTTCGCGGATGTACGTGCGCGCGAACTTCAGAAATTGATCGCCGATCCCAAAATACGTGACGAAGACCTGATAACAATCCTTCTCTTTGGGATGCGGTTCGCACGCATATACGCGCGCGGCGAGACACTGATTCGGGGCGTTGTTGTAAATTGATTTGCGCAGATAAATCATCGACCCCGGAGCCATGATCTGTTTCGTTTTTAAAGTCGCGCCGAATTCCGAAAGCGCATCGAGTTGCACATCCTTAGAAACGTGCATGGGAATGCCCGGCTGCGCCCATCCCAAGTTTTCAAATTGATAGACGGTGTTTTTATTCGGTAGAAATTCGGAAAGTAAAAATCCCAGTTGGCGGGTGTCGACTGGTTTTAGGAAGTAACCGGTAATCCCCTGACTGCTGAGCCACCGTTCACGCGCGCGCGAGTCCGTCTCGGAGACGATAAAAAACTTCAAAACCTGATCGTCCTTCAACAGTTTGAGTTGAGCCGCGCGCAGGCGCAGTCCATCGATCCAAGCGTCCACATCTTCGGGAACGTACGCGGAGTCGAGAACGATCGCATGCAACTCTTGATTGCGTTCCTGGGCGCCGAGTTTGTTTAGGATGTCCAGGTTCGTAGCCGGGGTGAGGTTGATATTCACCAAATGATCTGCGTCGCCGTGATAAAGATGCATGTTCAAAGCGCGTTGCTGCCCATTCGAGTCCTGTAAAATTAAAAGCTTGTCGAGCTTGCGGTCTTTCGCGGCGAACATGATCGACTCTTCGAGAACCAAACGCGAAGCCTTGTCAGTGACCAGAGTCAGCCATTTATCCGGCACCATGAAAATATCGAGGGCGCGGTGACTGAGGAAAAGGTCTTTTTCATTGGGCATCGGGTTCACGCTCATGCACTTGAAATCATTGGCGTTCACCGTCAATGTGATCGGCGCGGTAAAAAGGTCCTCCGGCTCCGTGGGTTTTGGAATCTGCTTCTCACCGCGGCCGGTGGGGTCAAAGTAAGTGTGCAGAAAGAGTGAGTACGAACTCTCAGATACCACTTTGACCTGATCGACATCCTTCGCGATTTGCGCCGCGAGGTTTTGCGCGGCCCCGGAATCGGGATCGACCACGGCGACGCCGAAGCCGGGAGCCGGCTCGAAACCGAAAGTCGCGCTCGCGCTATAGCGGAACAAATTGCGATCGTCATTGTACAAGCTCTGATAGCGGGGCGCTTTGGCGAGCGAGCGCCGGATCATGCTTAGATCCGCTTTCGGCAATCCGAAATACGAAAAGTAAACGAGAAATTGGCCGGGATACTCAGGGTGCGGTTCCGAGCGAAAAACTTTTCCGTGAATTTCGAGACGCGTTTTTTCATTGGGGAGTTGCACGTAGAAGTGGCCCGGCAAGCCTTTCTTCAAAGGGATCGGATTGCGAATCGCCAAGCCGACGTCAGACAAGCGATCGAGCTTCGTGATTTTGGAAATCTCTATGTCTTGCTTCACATCTTGTGTGAATAAATAACGCGGTTTTACCCTTTGGGGGAGATTGATCAGAATCTCCATCTTCTGCAAAAACACCAAGCGATCGAGGGGCAGATAAATCAAATCGTCCAACAGCGGGTGGAGGATGTCGAGCTTTGAAATTCCATCGTCTTCGTATTTCAGCATTACAAGACGCATGGGCCCGTTCGCCGGCCAATGCTTGAAGCGCTTCATGTTAGCCTTGAGTTTGTCAATCCATGTTCCGGATTTTTCGCCGATGGAATCGAGGGCGAAGATCAACAAATGCACTTCGCTAAACAACTTCAGATCCCCCGCATCAGCATCCTCCGGCTGCGGAGCGCCTTCGGCATTTTCAGTTTCAGGTAATCCAGTTTTCGCGGGGTCGCGATAATAAAGTGCTGTGAATTCCTGGTGATTCTTGAATGATGCAAGACGAAGATCTTCCAGGCCGAGCTGTTGCAAAAACTGCTCAACTTGACGGCGCACCCGATCATCTTGGATTACGACCACTACATTTCGCACTCTATATTATTAGACGTCACTCGCGAGAGCGCTTCAAGGGCAGAGCCGTCGGAAGGTCCAGGCGCTTGCCGATTTTTCGAACTGGTACCGGTCGTGCAAACGTCCAGTATGGCCG
>FRDC01000723.1_pt1 | contig 14392 bp, 11 predicted proteins | sample 1106171 | NCBI WGS metagenome assembly FRDC01 (sample SAMEA3930566, study PRJEB13176) | freshwater metagenome | biome: Drinking water system; feature: drinking water; material: water | place: Singapore | collected 2014-12-20
AGGCTCGTCCAGATGAATCCGTAGCGCCATCACACGGCCGGACGCGGGAGCAGGCATCTCGGCGGCATGGTAATCCACTCCCCGATAGATAGGCCGCCAGCCCGACACCGCCGGTCGGAGCGAAAAGCGGACGCCGGCCACCGCGATCAAACACAGCGCGGCCACCGCTACCCACGCCCGAAGCCACATCCGCCTCGTTTTCAGCATTGATCCTAGTTTAAGTGGCTCCCGCAGACCGAAGGAGGTTGGAGACAAATGTAAATCAAGGAGATCTCGGAGCCATCGTAGCCCTTAAAAAACTCGGTAGTTGGCGCGATGCCATCCTCTCGCCGCCGATAATGGGGGGAGGCTTTGCCGATAGGGTTTGAAAAGCAAGCCAACCAAGTTACCTCTATGAGTGTCAAAAAAGGGCTAATTACCGCCGCCGGAGATCGAGAGCGCCGCATTCCGCTCCAAACGTTAGTTGATTCAGATGGCGTGGCGCGGACCGTGCTGGCCATGCTGGTCAATGAAATGGCCGCGGCGGGCATTGAAGACATCGGTATTGTCATACCGGCGGGCCCAATCGAAGAGTTTCAAGCGGCTGTCACCGCCGCCCCGGCGCGCATTCAGCTATTCGAACAGCGAGAAGCTCCCGGCTACGCCGGGGCCCTTTGGACCGCCCGGGATTTCCTTGCGGGCCAGCCGTTCCTCCACTTGGTGGGCGATCACGTCTATGTCCCGGGCCGTGGTCAACACCTCGCGGCGCAGTTGGTGGCGATCGCCAATGACCGTCACTGTTCCGTCTCCGCCGTGCAGTCCACACACGAAAGCCAGCTCACCCGTTTTGGGGTCATCGGTGGCCGCCCGGTGGCCGATCAGATCGGGCTCTATCACGTCGATGCAGTCGCTGAGAAGCCGACTCCCACTGCCGCTGAACAAAGGCTGATCGTCAGCGGTTTACGCGCGGGGCACTATCTGGCCTTCTTTGGCATGCACGTCTGGACACCCACCGTCCTGGAACTGCTGGCGGAAACCATGGGCGGCGCGGCACCGGTTTCGGAAGCCTTGCACCGCCTCAGCGCCCGGGAGCGATATCTGGCTTGGAATGCCCCCGGCCATCGTTACGATCTCGGTCCCCGCTACGGCCTGCTCCAAGCGCAGCTGGCGCTCGGTCTTTCGGGTGACGACCGCGAAGAGGTCCTGGCCGCGCTCGTCGGCTTGATTGCCACCCACGGACACTCCACCTCAGAGCGCCGACCCTCATGAGCCGCCTGGTTGCCATCGTCACCGCGCCCGACGCGGCCACTCGGGACCAGGAATTGGCACCGATCTGTGAGCGCTCCACCATCGCCGAACTTCTGGCTGAATGCGAGGCGCTCGAACAATTCCGCCGCCAAAGTGAAAGCCTTTATGAGCGTGTCCGGGCTCTGTTCTTTCTGGCCGCCATCCATCGCTATCATCTGCCTCCCAAGCTCGCCATTGATGCCAGCGGCCGCGTGCCCTATACCGGACACGCGCACCTGCTCGAACGGCGCTTTGAGGAAGCGATCGCGGAGTTTGCCCAAGCCGCCAAACAGCAAGGCCCCTCCGAGCCGGTCTCGATGGCTCTCGCCGCCGCCTACCGCGGCCTGGCCTTCCAAACGCTCGCCGATCAGGTTCGCCACAGCGTACGCAGCCTGCGCGGCAACCAGNNAACCAGTGGATGTTCCGCATGGGGCATGTCCTGGACTATCCACTGCAGATCCGGCCCGAACTGCTCGCCATCACCGACGGTCGCTATCCGGTGCTGGTTGAATCAACGCCGGTCCGCATGGACTTGAGCCACAGCGCCTGGAGCGATATCTTCTTCCTCGGCATGGACTACCCGGAAGGGGCGCGTGTGGTCAACGTCTCGGTGGATCTTTGTGTTCGCGGCACCGCCTCCCGTCCGCAACCGCCTATCCAAACGTTCCTCCGCGTGATCGACGAGCCGGTGCTACGCCTGGTCAGCGTCGACCTGGCAGCCCAAGTGGAACTCACCGAGATGCAGGAGGTCTTCGACTTTGGCCGGGACCACCTTGGTCTGATCAAGGCCGCCGTCATTGCCTCCGGATTGATTCCCGCGGGTCTGGAAGGCTCCGGCCAATCGCTGCCCGCGCTGCTCTCACGCCTCACCGGCAAACCCGGCCATGGCCTGGAGATCTCCAGCGCAGTGCACAACATCCCCAAAGGCTCGCGGTTGGCCGTGTCGACCAATTTGCTGGCCAGCCTCATCGCCGTCTCCATGCGCGCCACCCGTCAGATTGATTCCTTGACGGGCGGCTTGGCCGAAGCCGAGCGGCGGCTCGTGGCCGCTCGGGCCATTCTGGGTGAATGGATCGGCGGCTCCGGTGGCGGCTGGCAGGATTCCGGCGGCGTCTGGCCGGGCATCAAGCTGATTGAAGGGGCCTCTGCTCAGCAAGGCGACCCCGAGTTTGGCATCAGCCGCGGGCGCCTATTGCCACAGCACCGCGTGCTGGGGCTCGATGCCATACCCGCCGAAACACGCCAGCGGCTGCAAGACAGCCTGGTTCTGGTACACGGCGGCATGGCGCAGGACGTGGGGCCGATTCTTGAAATGGTGACGGAGCGTTACCTGCTCCGGCTGCAGCCGGAATGGCACAGCCGCCAGCAAGCCCGCCGCATCGTCGATGACATCCTGGGCAGTCTGCGAGCTGGTGATCTCCAAAGCACCGGGCGCATCCTGCAGTCCAACTACGAAGGACCGATCCAAAGCATCATCCCGTGGGCCGGCAATTACTATACCGATTCGTTGATCGCCCAAATGCAGCAACAATTCGGCCGCCGCTTCTGGGGCTTCTGGATGCTGGGCGGCATGGCCGGCGGCGGCATGGGTTTTGTCTTTGACCCGGAGGTCAAGGCCCAAGCTCAGGACGCGCTGTGGTCCGTCATGCGCACCACCAAGAAGCGTATGGAGCCCGCGATTCCGTTTGGCATGGACCCGGTAGTGTACGACTTCGCGATTAATGAGAACGGTACATGGGCCCAACTCCGGACCGGTGCCGAAGCCTTGCTGACCCCCGGCTACTACGCCCTCCGCCTGCCATCTCTCATCCGGCGCGAACTGCGCACGCTCACCGCGGGCCAGCGCGCGGAACTGGGCTCAGTCGCGCAAGCAACTCTGGACCAGCCCGCTTTCTCCGGTATCGCGAACGCCTTAATTGAACAGATGCTGCCGCGTCAGCAATCCGGCCCGGCCGAGCAAGCCCGGGCATTGGATGACCTGCTCACCCAGCATGGCTTCGATCGCGAACAGCATGAACACATCCGGGCCGAACTCAAAAGCGGCCGCGTAGGCTTGGCCCAGAACATCCTGCCCCGCAGCGCCTCCATTGAAGATGTCCGGCCCACGGAAGTAACCGATACCCGCTCCGGCGTAGCCAGTCAGTACCGGACGTTGGGCGAGGCGGCGCTCGGCCGCGGCGAAGTAGGCGTGCTGACGCTGGCCGGCGGGGCGGGGAGCCGCTGGACTGGTGGCGCCGGCGTGGTGAAGGCCCTTCATCCGTTCTGCCGCATGGCCCACGCCTACCGTACGTTTCTGGAAATCCATCTGGCCAAAAGCCGCCGCACGCAACGCGAGTTTGGGCGGCCGGTTCCGCACATTTTCACCACCAGCTATCTAACGCAGGAACCGATCGCGGCGCACCTGGACCATCACGCCCACTACGGCTATCCGCCGGAACATCTTTACCTGTCGCCGGGACGTAGCATCGGCCTCCGGCTCATCCCCACCGCCCGCGACCTGCGCTTCCTGTGGGAGCAAACGCCGCAGCAAACGCTCGACCAGCAGAAGCAGAAGGTCCGCGACAGCGGCCGCGCGGCGTTGCTCGGTTGGGCCCAACAAGCTGGAGAGGCCAGCGACTACCGCGACAATCTGCCCGCCCAGTGTCTGCACCCGGTCGGCCATTGGTATGAGTTTCCGAACCTGCTGCTGAATGGTGTGTTGCATCAAGTCTTGCAGCGGTCACCGCAGTTGAAGCACCTGCTGCTGCACAACGTGGACACACTGGGTGCTGATCTGGACCCCGCCCTGCTCGGGCTGCACCTGGCCCAAGGGGCCGCCCTCTCGGTGGAAGTCATCGCCCGCTCCGCCGAGGACCGCGGCGGCGGCTTGGCGCGAGTCGATGGCCGCCTCCGCCTCGTGGAAGGCTTGGCCATGCCCGACGAGCGCCTGGAGTTTGAACTCTCCTACTACAACTCCGGAACCATGTGGCTGGATATCGACCGGGTGCTCGCCGTCTTCGGCCTGGATCGCACCGCCCTATCCGATAGCCCCAAAGTAACCCGCGCCGTCCGCCGCCTCGCCGCCCGCATGCCCACCTACATCACCATCAAGGACGTCAAAAAGCGCTGGGGCCGCGGTCAGGAAGATGTCTACCCGGTCTCACAGTTCGAAAAGATCTGGGGCGATATGACGGCCCTGACGGAAGTGGACGCCCAATACCTGGTCGTCACCCGCCGGCGCGGTCAGCAGCTAAAGCAGGTGGCACAGCTCGACGGCTGGCTACGTGACGGGTCAGCGGCTTATGTGGAGGGGTTGGGGGATTGGACGTAACTGGCGCCGGCCAGCCTTCACTTCACCCCACCTTTCCCAGCAGTTCCTTGATCCGCCCTTCATCGTCTTTATCGGGCTTCAGTCCGAGCGCCTCGGTGAGATTCTTCTTCGCCAGCGCCTTGTCGCCCCTCTCCAGCAGCACAACCGCCAAGTGATACCGGTACAACGCATTGCCCGGCTCTTCCCGCACCGTCTCCTGCAGCAGTGGCAACGCTTGGCCAAACTGTTTTGATTGTGCGTAGATCCAACCCAGTGTGTGGCGGTAGCGTTTCACTTGTGGGCTAAGGCGCATGGCGTTTTGGGCGTAGCCGGCGGCGGCCGGGAGGTCGGCTTTCATCTCGGCCAACAGGTAAGCAAGATTGTTCAAAATCTCCGGATCCTGTGGAGCGGCAGTGCGCGCCTTCTCCAGCGCCGTGCGGGCTTCCGGATAGCGCTTCTGCGTGGCGTAGAGATAACCCAGCATCGCCGCTGGTCCTGGAATCCGCGGGTCCAGTTCTGATGCTTTCTGATACTGCCGGATCGCCTCGTCGAGGTTGCCCATCAGCCGGTACAGGTCGGCATAGCGGGCCCGGATACTGGCGGAGCCCGGCTGGCTGCTCACCAGGGGTTCATAATCCTTCAAGGCCTCAGCAAAGCGGCCGAGCCGAGCAGAGGTGCCCGCCAGAAGCTCTCGCACGGCGGGGGCGTTGGGCTGCTTGGCCAAGTCCTGGCGCAGGAGATTGAACGCCGCTTCAGGGTTGTTCTGGGCCAAACGAACCTCCACGAGGCCGTTCAGCGCCCGGACATCCGCCGCACCCGGTACATACACTTTGCGGAACGATGCATCGGCTTCGCCATAAGCCTTGCGCGCCAGGGCGAAATAGCCTGCCTGCAGTTCCGCTGCCGGGTAGTTGGGAAATTCGCGCTGGACCTGCTGAATCTCAGTTTGGGCCGTGGCTTTCCGGCCCAGCTCCATCAGCACGGCGGAGCGCATCAAACGGACTTCCGGATTGCGCGGGTCCACACGGAGAACCTGCTCCAATTGCTCCAGTGCGGGAGCGTACTGCCGCTCTTCAAACAGCACCTCCGCCATGCCCATACGTGGCGGCAGATAGCTCGCGCGCAACTTCGCCGACTCCTCGTACCGCTTTCGGGCCAGCGGCCGGTCCCCACGGATTTGAGCGATGCGGCCCAGTTTGAATCGTGAAACCGGATCCTTGGGTTCAAGCGTGCTGACCGTCTCGAAATCCTTGCGGGCTGCCTCCAGGTCCTCCGGTTTAGAAGAAGTCATCAGCAGGGAGCCGCGCACCGAAAGAGCTTCAGCATCCTGGGGGTTCTCCTTCAGCAGTTCCTCCGAAATCGGCCTGACATCGTCAAACTTGCCTTGAGCCACCAACAACGACATCTGCTCCTTGCGCCACACCGTGCGGCGCTCCGGCGCCTGCCTGAGAGCGGAATCCATCATCGCGGCGGCCGACTTCCAATCGGCATACCGGGCATAGAAGCGGCTGACGGCCACGGGCCCGTCTGGAAACTTCCGCGCATCGGCGATCTGATTCAGGACGCCCGCTACTTTGCTGGATTGCTGGGTGTCGGAGTAGTGGCTGGCCAATCGCAAATGAGCTTCAACGCTGCGCGGGTTAGCCGTTACCCGATCCTCCAGCAACTGCTCCGCTGCCTCCGTCTGGCCGACGCTGCGGAGGAGTGCATAGAGAACCGTATACAACTCCGCCGCGTCAGGATGTTTCGCCAAGCCCGAGCGGAGAAGCTTTTCGGCCTCCGCAAACCGCTTCTCGGCCATCAGCGGCTTGGACATCGCCAGGCAGATCTCGACATCTCCGGGACGCGCGGCGAGTACTTGCTCAAAGTCGGCCATCGCCAAGTCGTACTTGCCGTCGGTGAGGTAGATGAACCCCCGAACCCGTAGACCATCGGGAGATTTTGGATCTTTGGCCAGATCCTCGCTGCTCAGCTTCTGCAATCGGTCGAGAAGCGCTTGAGGGTGGCGCGGGTCGCTCAAATAGAGCGTCAAGACGACATCGGTAAACCGGCGCCGGTAAGTAATGTTACCGGGTTGTAACTCTGTGGCCCGCGCCAGTAGCGGCAAGCCGTTTCGCCAGTTGTTTTGTTTAAGGAGGGCTTCGCCTAACTGAAAGTGGGCCTCAGGCTGATTCGGCTCNNTTCTGTATGGCTTTCTGGAAATCAAGTACTGCTTCCGCCCATTCGCCCTGCGCGGCATGCTGTTTGCCGCTATCCAGGTAATACTGCGCATTACGGCAGCCAGTACACAGCAGTGCGAGCGCAATGGTGAAAGCAATCCGAAACATGGCCTTGAATAAGTATGGTGCCCCATTTCTGGGACACCATATATGGTAGGAATGTACTATCAGTTTCAGACGAAACTACGAGCGTGACGCCCGGCGGTGGCGCACGGCGAAGACCAGGCCCGTCAACCCGAGGCTCAACGCCCCATAGAAGCCCGGCTCCGGCACCAGCGTCACCTTGAAGATGGCGTCGTTGTAATCCTGATCGCCACCCGGGAGATTGGTATCTTCAACGCCGATCAGCGCCACGAAAGGCGAAGTTTGGTTTGGAACAACTTTACCGATATTCTCAACGAACACGGCGAACTGCTGCTGTCCACCCCCAGTGCTCTTGCTGCTCTCCGAAAAACGTCCAGAGCTCTTGAGCGCGGCCAGAGTGGTGGCGGCGGACTGTCCGTCCTGGCTCGCGTCGGCATAGTTGGGCAGCAGCCAGAAGCCGAAAGTGCTAGCCGGGGAGAAGGCCACCGTGTCGCCAACAACGTTGGAACCTTTGAAAATGACTCCAAAGTCCGAAGTAGTCAGCGAAGCGATTGACTTCGAAGAATCGTACCAGCCAATCCAGTTCCGGGGGGCCCAGCCCGCGATCTCCGCGAGCAAGGTCGGGTTCGGAGCTGACACAGATCCTTGGAAGGAGATGTTGCTGATGGCCGAACCATCGTTGTTGGCGAGGTACGCCGCGCCCTGCCAGTTGGGGCTGAGGGCTGGGGAACCCACATTCGTCACAAAACAACCCACGTTGCGGCAGGTAGAACCATCGTCCGTATTGTTATTCCAATAGGCTGTCTGATTGCCAGCCGTGCCCGCATTGGTATCAACAATCTTCTCGCCAGAAATGGCGACAGGATTGGGGAGAGCGAGCCAGGGTCCGGCGGGAACAGTGAATTGGGCCCACGTTAGTGAGGCCGGGGCGAGAAGCAGAGCTAGGGTGAATTTCTTCATGTTTGGCTTTCGAAACCTCGTAAACCGTTTATTGGCGAAGACAACGCTCACCAATCTATTTAGGCTACTGGATAAAGATGCCCTTGGATAGTACCAAAGGTGTTTACATTTCAAACAGTTAGCCAACGTACGCCCAGTGCCATCGGGGCGGCCCGGCACTGACGTTCAGCTGAACCCGGGTAGCGGGGATTTATCGGGCAGAGCGGAGGCGAATGGCGGCCAGCAGTCCGCCCAAACCGAGTGCCAGTGCCCCGTAGAGGCTGGGTTCCGGCACAAACGTCACCCTGAAGATCGTGTCGTTGTAGTCCATGTCGCCGCCAATCGTATCTTCCGTTGAAATCAGAAGAGTTAGCGGCGACGCGTTGACGGCGGCCAGGTTCTCCGCAAAATAACTGAAGTACTGCGTAGTCTGGCCAGCCCCGGCAGTGTTCTTGGAGCTTTGGGTGAAGCGGGCCGCGTTTGTCCTCAATGCGGCGGACAGTTCCGCGGATGTTTTGTCCGTGCTCGAGAAGCCAGCCAGATACCAGAAACCAAACTGGCTGGTGGGAGAAAAGCTGTTCTGCTTGCCGACAGTATCCGAGCCCTTAAAGATCACGCCCCACTTCGTACCGAAGTTGGCGGAGGTGAGGGCCGAAGGCAGCAGCGTGGAGTCATACCATCCCACCCAGCTTTTGTCCTTAAGGGCGGTGATCTCGCCATTCAGCACCGCCGGACCAGACACGCTGCCCTGAAAGTATAGATTCGTCACGGCTGAACCATCGGCATTGGCAATATAGGCCGCGTCGCGCCAGATGGCGTTGGTCAATGGATCAGTGGGGGTGGAGGCCACCCGGCCGGTTACGATGCAGCCGATGTTCTTGCACGTCGTGCCGTCAGCGGTATTGTTGTTCCAGTAGGCCGTCTGATTGCCAGCGAGGTTACGGTTGGTATCGACAATCTTCTCGCCGGAAACCGCCAGCGGATTGGGCAACTGCTGCCACGGGCCAGCCGGCACAGTGAACCCCGCCCACACCGATGGGGTTGACACCATCAGAACGAGTGCCGAAAAGCGCAACACGGTGGAGTGACAGCTCATTGTAATGTCCTACGGTAGCAGTGGATGCCAAGCGTGACAAGTACCAGACTTCCTGGGTTAAGTTATTGGAACTAATAGTACCGCTGTCAAGCGGACAGATCCGCTGGGTCCCCTTCTTGCCGTTGGGTCCGCTTAGGGCAGGGAATTACTGGATAGCCACTTGCAGCGTGTTCGAGGGGCCCAGATCGCTGACCGCCCGAACCGTGACGCTCTTCAGCCGTGCCGTGATGTCGGTAGTAGCCGAGGAGGAGCCACCATCAAGACGAAGTGTAAAGGGGACATCCACGGTGAATTGACCGCCCAGCGTTTGGCTGGTGGCGCTCTGGAACCAGACCAGGGCCTCGGCGCTGACGTTGACCGTAAAGCGGGCTGTGCCGAGGGTGGTGGTTTCATCACCTTTGAACTCAAACTCCAAGCTAGTGAGTGACCGGCCGGTGGCATAGCCTGTGACGTTGATCGACAACCCCGCGGTGGAGCGCGTGGAAACACGGGCCGCCAGCAGTACCGGGGCGGTGCGCGGCACTGTCAGGCTAAGCCGCGTAGGCGTTGGCGGCGTCAGGTCGGTTCCAGTTTCGGTGATGAACGTCGGCTCAATCACGATGGTTCCCGCCACCGTCCCGGTCTGCAGTTGAAGGCGGTTGGCACCGCTGGGGAAGACCGCCTCTCGTGTGTTGGCCGGAATGGTAAAGGCGACCGTACGTCCGCCAGTGGAGAATTGCACGGCGGGATCTGTGCCGAAATTGTCCGGAGCGATGGTCAGCGTCAGGACACCACGCAACGCTTGCGGATAGGCCGTGCTCAGCGACAAACCAAACGACGGCTGCTGGAAAGGCTGCTGTACGCCCGAAGCGCCCGTAAACTGGTAGGCCGGCAGTGGGGGCGGCGCGGCCGAGAAGCCATTCAGGACAAAACCAACGCCATCAATCACTAGCGTCGTTGTAGCTTGCCCCGCCGCGACCGGCGCGAAGTCAACCATGAATGTCAGGCGGCCATCGGGTTCTACCGTCGCCGGGAGCGCCGGCAGGGAGCGCAGGCGGAATATCCCGCGCGTATCCAGCACGCCCACGCTGACCACTGATCCGGCCGCCGTGCCGCGGTTGGAAACCGTGAACGCCACCGAAGCTGTCTGTCCCGGAGAAAGTGGTGGGAATGAAACGCTATTGGTCGTTACTGGGACCTCCACGCCGCCCACGGCATAGGAATAGCGGAGCTGGGCACCCAGGCCGCGCCCGGTGACCGTAAAGGTATCGTTGCCGATCAACAACCGCACCGCCGAGGTCACCGGCTCCACCGGCGCATAGTTCAGCGTGAAGGTCCGGACCTCCTGTGGCTGTAGGGTGAGCGGGACAAAGGGACCTTCGGTGATGCTAAACCCGGCCCCACCCAGCAGGATGTTGTTGATCACCGCGGGCAGCGTGGCCACATTGCGGAACTGAATCACCAGTGAACTGCGTTCGCCTACCCGCACATCGCCAAACGCCACGGTGCCATTCAAAGCCAGCGGAGCAGCCACGCCATCCCGCAACAGCTCATAGGTGAACGCGCTGAGAAGTGCACTGCCTTGAATGGCGGTAGTGTGCTCGATTTTGTCGAGCGTCATCTTCAGCGTCGCCGCCGCCATGCCGGGTGTCCTGGGCGTAAAGCGAACCCCAAACCGCAATTCTGCTCCGGCTGCGAGGGTAAAGGGCAGCAGCGGCACGGCCAGCAATTGATAGCCCGTGCCGGTAAGGTTGATGGACGTCACTTGACCTGAGCCACTGCCGCGATTGGTAATCGAGATGGTGGCATCGGAGGTCGAGTTCACCAAGGTTTCTTGCAATGTGAGCGTGGCCCCCGACGCCAGGGGGGTTGCGTTGCCATCCAACAGCGTGGCACTCACCACCAGACCCGGGGCGGTACCGGTCAACGTAAACGCCAACGCGCCGCTGGTGGCGATGCCATTGGTTGTGTCGCGCGGATCTTCGGTATAGTTCCAGGTAAACTGCGCCGCGGCCACTTCGGTGTTGCTGGGCGTGTAGCGCAGAGTAAACGTCAGAACCTCCAGCGGCTGAAGCGGAACGTTGGCGCGTAGGGCCACCGGTTCCAAAGCCGACGTAGAAAAATCCTTCGAACCGATCAACTGCGGAAGCGAGGCAAAGGTAGCCCGCGTAGAGCCCAAATATGTGACGCGAATCACCGCGGATGAGGTCTGGCCAACGCCGGCTGCGTTAAATGCCAACACCGAACCATTGCTGGAGGTGAAGGCCTGCCCATTCTGCTCCACCCGGACGAGAAACTGGGCCGGGGCCAGGGAAGCGGCCAGCAGGGCGAGCAAAAGCAGGCGACGAATCGGCATCCGCTTACTCCCCCACCGGGACAAAATAAACGCGTCCCGGATCGCCCGCATCCAGGAAAAACAAAGGCTGCCCCACCCGTTCACGGATGTTCAGCAAGAATCGGCCCGGCGCCACCAGAGTGAAATCCCGCGGCGCAAAGTCCAACGGCAGCTCCAACAGTACCTCGCCCGAACCAGGATGCAGGGCCCGGATTACCTTCGCGGCCCGGTCCGCCACAAACAAACGCGACCCATCAGGCGAGAATGTCATCGCCACCGGATCAGCCGCCTCCGGGCGTAGCGCAAATAGCGCGGCTGCTTCTGGCGTGGCGTTGAGGGAGGCTAGCCGGAACATTTGCCGCGAAGCCGAGTCGGCCACCAAGGCGGTGTCGGAACCCATCAGAAATACCGCCGCGGTCGGCCGGCCTAAGAACTCAATTCTCATCGGTGGCGCCTGCCCCGTGGCCAGCCAGAGCGTTCGCTGCTCCCCCTCGTCCCGGGTTAGCAAAACGCGCTGCATACCTCGGTCGGTCGCGAGAATCGTCCACTGGCCCTCGGTGTCCAATTTCCACCGGACATCCAGCAGCGGTGCGGAATCCGTTTGGATCAACCACACCAACTCATCCGCCGTCATGACCACGGCGGAGCCGGAATCACCTGCCCAACGTGTGTCCCGGGCCACGGGCAGCCGGTCCAATGGCTCCATCCGCTCTGATGCCCGCAAATCCTTGGCCCACCACATCGCCCCGTCACGCTCAAAGATCGCACTCTGTTGATTGGGTGCAAAACTGGAACGCGACACCCGATCAACCACGGGTACTCCCAGATAAGCCGCTCCCACAAAGCCCAACACGGGCCGGATGGCGCTCGTAAGGGGGTCATGCACAAAACCACTCGAAGGGGTCGACCAGGTCGCTGTTTGAGCGTACCCCGTGCCCACGGTCGCAGTGATCAGCAGGGCAGCCAGGCGCGAAAGCGTCATAGACATCTAACGGCCGAAAACCGGTCCTCCAGGAGTCACCACCAGTGTCGGACTGGCCGAATTTGTGGTGAGCCGCCAAGCCAGAACGCCACCGCCGGCGGCTCCGCCGATGAGGATCCAACTCAGCTTTCGCTTGTACCAGGGCGTAGCCGCGATCATCGGGCCAATGTAGGCGCCGTTGGAGTTGGTCTGCGTAATGATGGCCTCACCCCTGCGCCCGGCAGACGTTGCGGTCACCTTGATCTCAAAGCGCCCCAGAACTCCGTTGATCAGGAATGGGGCCGTCGCCTGGCCTTGCGAAGTAGTACGCGTCGTCAGGCTCATCTGATTGCCGGGAAACGTGCCCCCAGGGCCGGTTTCGGGCAATTTGAACACCACCGTCGCGCCTTCCACCGGAAAGTCATTCGCATCCCGGACTTCCACCACGGGGGCGACCGCGCGTCCCAACGGAATTGAATTCATCACATTGCCGCCTTCCAGCACCAGAATGCGTAGAGTCGACGGAACCGTCTGCGGGGTGTCGGTCTTCACGGCGGGCGTGCTAGGCAACGGCGCTTGGCCGCGAGCGGCCGGCACCATCAACAAACTTACGGTCAGCCAACTAGAGAGCCACCGGCAAAGCTTTGCCGGTCTCATGAACCTTTTTTCTCTTGAGCAGGAAAGAATGGGCGCATCTCGGGATAAACCAGGGTAGCCAAATCGACGGCACGGCGTTCCGCCACCTCTACTCCATTCTCATCTACTGGCAGGACAATCCGCACAAGAGCCATATCGGTCCGATTTTCGCGAATCGCACTCCATACGCGATGCGCCCTCAGTTGCTGCTCAAACACCAGTACCTGATCATGAGTCTGGAACCAGTAGAGCACCACCGCCTCCGCACTACCTTTGGCGATCCGGTAGTAGTTCACCGGAAAGGTGGAGCCGTCTGGCAAACGTACATCCAACACCCGGGACGCCCGCGGATTCCAGCCCGAACCGGGCAGGCAAACCTTCGGGTCGTGCGCGTTCTTGGCCCGCAACTGCGTCTTGTAGTGGCTCACAAACAGGCTGAACCGCGTGTCGGAGCCAGCAAGCCGGAACTCGCGGGTCAGGGCGTCATCTGGCCCCAACATCTCCAGTACTTCCGGCTCGATCACCCCATCCTGCGTGAAGGACCAGTTCCCCAACTGCTGGGGTAGCGTGGCGAGCGGCGGCGTCACCGGCAAAAACGGCTTCCGCTCCAGAGAGTAGGAGGCCGCCGCCTGCGCAGCGAGAATCGCCACTCCTCCCCACAGCAGCCAGACTTGCCGGCCGGTCATGCTGCTGCTGCCGGCCCGGAGGTCGGTTTCACCAGCTTGTTTAACATCCAATGGCATATAGCGACCAACGCAAAACCCACGAAAAAGCCCGACCATCCCAGCATGTCATGATAACTGCCTTTCGTCCAAGCGGGATTGTACTTGCCGAGGACGCCGGTGGAAGTAATGCGTAGGACGTTCACAAAGATCGCCGCCGGAATCGCCAACAGCACCACCACTCCACGTACCCAACTGCGCGACTCCATGAAGTAAGCGTAAACGATGCAGAAAAATGTCAGCGTAATCAACGAACGAAGACCGCTACAGGCTTCGACGACGTTCAACCGCATGTGTGCTAACTGTAAGATGTTGCCGTCGCGCATCACGCCAAAGCCGATTAACTCAAACGCCAGCTCCGAAAGGCTGCTGGCCAGAAGCTGGAGAGGTTGCGTAATCTGCCCGTAGAGCACTTCCGGCACCGGGAATGTAAACAGCAATAAGAAAAGCGGGAAAGACAGCCGCTGGAGCAACTTGAAGCCGCCCACCAATAACGCGCACCCGGCCAACGAGATCAAGAAGGCGAATCTTGAGAACGTGGACGAATTGGCGACCGTGGACAAGACGCCCAACGAACCGGCCAGGGCCAAAGCGGTTAGCCCCCACCAACTCGGCCGGCTGGCCGGTCTCAGTATCTCTTCCCGGCACTCCCACACCAAGTACAGCGATACGAACGGCGCAAACAAACCATGGGCCATGTCTTCGCTGGAGACCAGGATAACGCCCGTCATACTCAGCATGGGCCAGTAGCATAGCCCCAGCAGAGCCGTGAATATTCCCAGAAACAGCGGCGGGATAGTAGCCGCTGGCGCGACGGGAGGCGGATGCGGACCGGCGACGGGGCCTGTTAGGATCTTCATGAGACG
>FRDC01000460.1_pt1 | contig 14388 bp, 12 predicted proteins | sample 1106171 | NCBI WGS metagenome assembly FRDC01 (sample SAMEA3930566, study PRJEB13176) | freshwater metagenome | biome: Drinking water system; feature: drinking water; material: water | place: Singapore | collected 2014-12-20
TCTTCGGTATGTACCAACAAGGGGTTGGCGGAGGATAGGAACCCGGATACGAACATACTGCTCCGGCTCCCACGAACTTTATCGCAGTCATACGGAGTACTGGTAGGCCGCCCGGATATTGACCCGCCACGGTGCCGCTACGATTCAAAGGTCAGTACGCGCAGCGATCAGCACGCGCTTCCGGCGTCCCTTTTCCCCAGCGGCACTGAATCGGCCCTTTGCTCCTTAGCGAGGGCCTCGATCACTGCGCAGTCGCGCACCGGCGCGCCACCGAGGCAGGACTGGGCGATGCGATCGAGTTCCGCCTCCAGCGCTCGGAGGTGAGCGATTTTGCGGCGCACGTCGGCCAGCTGCCGCGCGGCGATCCGGTGCGCCTCGTCGCAGGGCATGTCCGGCCGGTCGGCCAGCGCGAGCAATCCCCGCAAGGTTTCGACCGGGAATCCCAAGTCGCGCGCGTGCCTAATGAAAGCGAGACGCTCCAGATGCCGGCGGCCGTAGCGGCGCTGGTTGCCTTCGCTACGCTCGGGCGCGGGTAAAAGCCCGACCTGCTCGTAATAGCGAATCGTCTCTACCTTGACCCCAGTGCGCGCAGCCAGCGCGCCGATCGCGATCACGCGCTCGTGCGCAGCGGCATCGGACGTAATCGCTCTTTTCATCGAACAGCCCCTTGAACCTCTAGTCACTAGAGGTCGTATCCGGTGTGACGAGTCGCATCAAGGGAGCGTGAGTCATGTCGACTATTGCCGCCGACGCCAACGACAAATTCGGCGCCTTTGTTTGGAAAGTGTCCGGCATGGACTGCGGCAGCTGCGCGGCAAAGATACGTGGGGCCGTGGAGCGCATGCCCGGCGTGGAGCACGTCAAGGTCGCGATCGCGACAGAGACGCTGTCGTTGAGGCTCGACGCCGATCGGGCCGACCCGACCGCGATCGAAGCAACGGTGCGCGCGCTCGGCTACGGCATCGAGCCGATCGCGCCGAGGACGGCGCCGGCGAGTTCTGCCGCCGCGTCGGCCGATGCGATCTCCCAGAACGACGTGGCGCCGCCTGTCTCGGCGAACCTAGGTCCGTCCGCTTGGTGGCGTACCGCCAAGGGCCGGCTCGTGATGCTGACTGGTGCGCTACTGGCGGGTGCCTGGGCGATCAAGCTCGCCGTCGGGAACCCGCAAGTCGCGGCTTGGGGCTTCGTCGCCGCCTGCCTGATCGGGGTCGCGCCCATCGCCCGGCGCGCGGTCGCGGCGGCGCGCGCTGGGATGCCTTTCACCATCGAGATGCTGATGACGATCGCGGCGGCGGGCGCGCTCGTCATCGGCGCGGCCGAGGAGGCAGCGCTGGTCGTGTTTCTCTTCGCGGTCGGCGAGGTCTTGGAGGGCGTCGCCGCCGAGCGTGCCCGCGCCGGTATCCGCGCGCTCGCCGACCTCGTGCCTAAGACCGCGACGATCGAGGAAGGTGGGGCGACGCGTCAGGTTCCGGCGGCTTCGCTCCGCATCGGGCAGATCGTTCTGGCCCGGCCCGGCGACCGCATCCCCGCCGACGGAGAGATCGTCGAAGGCGTCTCCTCAGTCAACGAGGCGCCCGTTACGGGCGAGTCGATGCCGAAGGCCAAAGGTCCGGGCGATCCGGTGTTCGCCGGCTCGATCAACTCCGATGCCGCGCTGCGGGTGGAGGTGACGAAGGGCGCGGAGGACAACACCATCGCGCGCATCATCCGGCTGGTGGAGGAGGCGCAGGAGGCGCGCGCGCCGACCGAGCGTTTCATCGACCGCTTCAGCCGCATCTACATGCCGGCCGTCGTCGCCCTCGCTGTCCTAGTAACGATCGTGCCGCCGCTGTTCCTGGGCGGGGACTGGGGCACGTGGGTCTATCGCGGGCTGACGATCCTGCTGATCGGCTGCCCCTGCGCGCTGGTCATCTCGGTGCCCGCCTCGATCGCCTCGGCGCTGTCCGCCGGTGCGAGGCGGGGCCTGCTGCTCAAAGGCGGCGCCGTCATAGAGGCCGCCGCCCGCACGCGCATCGTCGCCTTCGACAAGACCGGAACACTCACGCGCGGCGAGCCGAAGGTCACCGACATCGTCGGTTCGGGCGTGGCCGAAGCCGAGGTGCTGCGGCTCGCGGCGGCCGTCGAGACGGGCTCGAACCATCCCCTCGCGCAGGCGATCCTGGCGCGGGCCGAGGCGGACGGCCTCACTTTGCCCGCCGCGACCGGAGCGAGGGCCATTCCCGGCCGGGGCATGGAGGCGCGCATCGACAATGAGAGCGTCTTCGTTGGCTCACCGCGCTTCGCCTCGGAAGCGGGTGCCCTGCCAGCCGACCTTCGCGACGCCATCGACCGGCTGGAGGGCGAGGGCAAGACGGTGGCGGCCGTGTTCAGGTCGGCGCGCCCGGTCGGCCTGATCGCGCTGCGGGACGAGGCGCGCGAGGACGCGCGCGCCGCCGTCGCCCAGCTCAAGGCGCTCGGCGTGTCGTCGGTGATGCTCACCGGCGACAACGCCCGCACCGGCGCGGCCATCGCGGGCGCGCTCGGCATGGACCATCGCGCGCAGCTCCTGCCCGACGATAAGGTGGCCGAGGTCAAGCGGCTGGCGGCCGGCGCGCCCGTCATGATGGTCGGCGACGGCATCAACGACGCGCCGGCGCTGGCGGCGGCCTCGGTCGGCGTGGCGATGGGCTCGGGTACGGACGTGGCGCTGGAGACGGCGGACGCGGCGCTCCTGCGCAGCCGCGTCACGGACGTGCCGCGCCTGATCAGGCTCTCGCGCGCGGCCATGGGCAACATCCGCCAGAACATCGCCGTCGCGCTGGGCCTCAAGGCGGTGTTCCTTGTGACCTCGGTGTTCGGCTACACCGGGCTTTGGGTCGCGATCCTCGCCGACACCGGCGCCACCGTCCTCGTCACGCTGAATGCGCTCAGGCTGCTCGGCTTCGAGCGCGAGACGCGGACGTGAGCCGCTCCACGCGGCGTCAAGCCGCGAGCCACGTCCTGGCGAGTCGCCTCGTCGATTTGCTGTCGATCGCCGGCGCGGCCTTCGCGCTGGACGCCGCCAGCAAGTGGCTGATCCTCAACGTCGTGATGCAGCCGCCCCGCGCGATCCCCTTACTGCCGGTGCTGGATCTCACCCTCGGCTTCAACACGGGCGTCAGCTTCGGCCTGTTCCGCGACACGCTCGACGACTGGGCCTCGGCCTTTAGCGCCTTCAAGCTGCTGGTCGCGGCGAGCCTGATCGCCTGGGCGCTGCGGACACCGCAGCCCCTGGAGCGCGCGGGCCTCGCGCTGATCGCGGGCGGCGCCATCGGCAACGCCGTCGACCGCTGGCGCGACGGGATGGTCACCGATTTCATCGACCTGCACTGGGCCGGCCATCACTTCCCGACGTTCAACCTCGCCGACGTCGCCATCACATTAGGTGTCGGCTGCGTGCTGCTGGGCGCATCTGCCAGGCCGCCGTCTCGCGATCATGCGCCTATCTGAGCAGCGCGCACAATCTGTTGAAGACACCAGAGCGCATAGACGCGGGCGACCGGCGCGGCGATTAGTGGGAAGCGAGCGTTCGGCGTGTAGTCGATGAATGCTGAAATTCGCGAGCCATCCTGATCAGGGGCGAGGACGAAGCCCATGCGATACCAGTCAATCACGACCAACCGCACGCTTCCGATCGTTTCCCATGTCTTGCGCCATGGCGGATCACGCTCGGTCACGCGTTCTTCAAGGCTGAGCTTCATCCCTGCCACGTAGCCTTCCATGCGAATGATCGAGCCGACGGCTCGCCCCTTCGCCTCGTCCAGAAGATAGCTCATCGAACCGCCGAGCATCATCAGGGACGGCTTCGCCATGTGTCGGCCGAACCGCGCCGGATCGTCGAGATGGTCGAAGAGAACCTCCGGCGCCACGGCGATCGACGATTGCCTTTCCTCATGGCAGGTCATCGCGTCGCTCACGTCCGCCTCCGTTGGCAGGATGATGCCCGTGGCCGCCATGCCCATGAAACAAATGCAGCAGCGGACAAGCGAGCAGCAGAAGGTAGGGCAGCGCGCCGAGCGCGTGCCCCCAATGCTCGCGCAAGACATAGAATGCGCCCACGATGGCGAGCGAGGCGGCGGCGATGACGATGGGACGATTCAGGGACGTCTGGTTCATGGCTTGAAGCTCCGCAGCCGCAGCGCGTTGCCCACCACGCTCACCGACGACAAGGCCATCGCCGCAGCGGCGATGATGGGCGAGAGCAGCAGGCCGAAGGCGGGATAGAGAACGCCCGCCGCCACCGGCACGCCGGCGGCGTTGTAGGCGAAGGCGAAGAACAGGTTCTGCCGGATGTTGCGCATCGTCGCGTGCGAAAGCCTGCGCGCCTTGACGATGCCCATGAGGTCGCCCCTGAGCAGCGTGACGCCCGCGCTCTCCATGGCGACGTCCGTGCCGGTTCCCATCGCGATCCCGACATCGGCCGCAGCGAGCGCCGGCGCATCGTTGACCCCGTCGCCTGCCATCGCCACGATGCGGCCTTCACGACGAAGTCGCTCCACGATGGCGCTTTTCTGGTCCGGGAGAACTTCGGCCTCCACCTCGTTGATGCCCAGACGCGCCGCGACCGCCCGCGCCGTGGTGCGATTGTCGCCCGTCAGCATGACGATCCGCACGCCTTCACGCTTCAGCGCCGCGATCGCGTCCGGCGTGGTCGCCTTGACAGGGTCGGCGATCGCGAACGCGGCCGAGAGGCTGCCGTCGACGCCCGCAAAGATCACCGTCGCCCCGTCCTCCCTCAAGCGTTCCGCCTGGGCTGCGAGAGCAGCGGCATCGACCCCATGCTCGGCCAGGAACGCGGCCGAGCCGAGCGCGACGCGCTTGCCCTCAACCGTGCCCAAGGCGCCCTTTCCGGTCGGCGAGTCGAAGTCGATGACGGGAGCTGGCTTGATCCTGCGCGCCTCGGCGGCTTGGACGATAGCGAGCGCCAGCGGATGCTCACTTGCGCGCTCGACGGCGGCCGCGAGGCGCAGCGCCTCGGCGTCCGTGAAGCCGTTCGCGACGAGGATTGCCGTCACCGCCGGCTTGCCTTCGGTCAGCGTGCCGGTCTTGTCGACCACGAGCGTATCGACCTTCTCCATCCGCTCCAGCGCCTCGGCGTTTTTGATCAGCACGCCGCTCTCGGCGCCGCGGCCGACGCCGACCATGATCGACATCGGCGTGGCGAGGCCGAGCGCGCAGGGGCAGGCGATGATGAGCACGGCGACGGCGGCGACGAGCGCATAGGCGAAGCGCGGTTCGGGCCCGAATAGCATCCAGGCCGCAAACGTAAGGACCGCGACTCCCATCACAGCAGGCACGAACCAACCGGAGACCTGGTCAGCGAGCCGCTGAATCGGGGCGCGGCTTCTCTGCGCCTGCGCAACAAGATTGACGATCTGCGAGAGCATGGTGTCGCGCCCCACGCGCTTCGCCTCGATCATCAGCGCGCCGGACTGGTTGACGGTGCCGCCGATGACGGCTGCGCCCGCCTCTTTGGTGACTGGCATGGACTCGCCCGTCACCATTGACTCGTCGACCGCGCTGCGACCGTCCAGCACCGCGCCGTCCACCGGGACCTTCTCGCCTGGGCGGACACGGAGGCGGTCGCCCACGCCGACCTGATCGAGCCCGATCTCCTCTTCCGTGCCGTCGGAGCGGATACGACGCGCAGTTTTTGGTGCAAGGTCGAGAAGGGCGCGGATCGCGCCGCCCGTGCTCTCGCGCGCCCGAAGCTCCAACACCTGGCCGAGCAGTACGAGCACGGTGATGACGGCGGCCGCCTCGAAGTAGACTGCGACCGCGCGGTCCATGATGCGAAAGGTGGGCGGGAACAGCGCCGGCGCGAAGGTGGCGACAAGGCTGTAGAGGTAGGCGACGCCGACGCCGAGTGCGATCAACGTAAACATGTTGAGGCTGCGGTTGCGCACGGACGCCCAGCCGCGCTCCAGAAGCGGCCAGCCGGCCCACAAGACGACAGGCGTTGCAAACAGGAATTGCAGCCAGTTGCTCGTCTGCTGGCCGATGGCGTGGGTAAGGCCGGTCAGATGCCCGCCCATTTCCAGCGCGAACACGGGAATGGTTAGCGCAGCGCCAATCCAGAAGCGGCGCGTGAAATCGGCCAGCTCAGGATTCGGGCCAGCATCAGCACTTGCAATCTCAGGTTCCAGCGCCATGCCACAGATCGGACAATTACCGGGTCCGACCTGCCGCACTTGCGGGTGCATGGGGCAGGTGTAGATCGTTCCTACAGGCGTCGGGGCGGTCGGCTTCGTCTGCGCAGGATTGAGGTAGCGTTGGGGCTCCGCTTCAAACTTCGTCTTGCAGCCAGCGGAGCAGAAGTATTGCGTGCGGCCGGCATGCGTCGCGCGATGAAGCGAAGTGTGAGGATCGACGCTCATTCCGCAAACGGGGTCGCGGACTTGGTGCGGTTCGGGAGCTTCGCCGCCCGCCTGCACGTACTCATCATGATCGTGTCCATGAGCGGCATGGTCGCCGCAGCAGCCTGAGGATGGCGCGTGGCGCGCAGCTTGATCTTTGGAGGGCATGACAGACGCCTTTTCCCGGGTTGACCGAAAGCCTGCACCTTCCCATCATGGGAAGGTCAAGCGGGAGATGCTACGGTGCAGATCGGCGAACTGGCGGCGGCGAGCGGCGTCTCAGCCAAGATGATCCGCCACTATGAGAGCATCGGGCTTTTGCCACGACCGGCGCGGCGCGACAGTGGCTACCGCGACTACGGCCCCGCTGACCTGCACCGGGTGAAATTCGTCCGGAGGGCGAAGGATCTCGGCTTCTCCGTCGAGCAGATGCGTGAGCTGCTTCGCCTCTGGGCCGACCGCAGCCGCACCAGCGCCGAAGTGAAATCGCTCGCGCTCGCCCATGTGGCCGACCTGGAGCACCGCGCGGAGGCGCTCGCAGAGGTCGCCGGCGCGTTGCGGACGCTCGCCGAAGCCTGCCACGGCGACGATAGGCCGGACTGCCCGATCATCCACGAACTCGAACGGCGCTGAAGGGGCGGGTCGAACGTCGGCGCTCGCAGTGCGTTGTTCGCCAGCCACTCCCGCATCTTGCGATTTCGCGCTCCTGCGCGGCGCGAGCCTGGCAGGACATGGCGAACGGTATGATGACGCCCAAGGCGATCAACGCACGCCATCGTGGCTTTGACGCTCCGGGTTAGCAGGACGCGTTGGTCGTCCGTGCCGAGATGCAGTGGCATTGTGCACTGCGCGCTCAGCTTGGCTGCTCGCCGCGAACAGCGCGAGGGACGGCACGATCAACCATTGCAAGACCGGCGTTAGCCCGGTGCCCCATGGCAGCAGCCGTGGCATCTCTGGAGTGTAGCTCCAGGTCCCGCGTATTTCGACGTTCCACCACTCACTGGCGACTGTGTAGGCGAGGCCCAAGGTGAGAGTTGCCACGACAACCGGCAAAATTCTCCGAGCAGGGAACGGCCAAATTATGCCCCCCGGTAAGGTCAGTAGTGGAACAAGAAGCACGGACATGGCGATCAGCACATCGCCGACAGAACAATGAAGCACCGCGCCTGTAATCTCGATCGAGGTGCCCGTGTTCCAAATCGTGTAGAGGTGGACGTGTGCTGCCTCCCACAGAAGATGTCCAATCGCCGACACACCGAGATAGCCGCGCAGGCCGGTCCGCCAACCGTCATTAGACAGCTCTAGCGGGTCGACCACGCTCGTCATCGGTTGACCTCCCGCAGTCCTCCTTCGGCTGGCGGCTCACTGCGGCGCATTCGTGCGCAGCCACTCCCGCATCTCGGCGATCTCGCGCTCCTGAGCGGCGATGATCTCGTTGGCCCACTTTTTGGTCTGCTCGTTCGTTCCGAATTGCAGAACAACCCGTGCCATGTCGATGGCGCCCTGATGATGTGGGATCATGCCGCGAACGAAATCTACGTCCGCGTTGCCGCTGAAGGCGATCGCCATGTCGCGATGCATTTTCGCATTTGCCTCCTCGAAAGCGCGCGTCGACGGCGAGGTGGCTGCCTGCGTCTGAGGCGTCTGCCCCATCATCCCCATCCCGTGGCCGCCCATCATGCCCTTCATCATCGGCATCATGCCCTGCATCATCGGCCGCATCTCGCCCATCATGCGCTCCCGCTCCGCAGGCGACGCGGTCCGCATGCGCTCCATCATGGCGGTCATCTGGCGCATCATGCTCATCATGTTGTCCATGTCGCCCATGGGCGTCTGCTGCCCCGCCCCAGCCCCGTGCGCGCCGTGTCCCGCATGCGGGTTCTGCGCAAGGGATGCCGTGGCCGACAAAAGCGAAACGGCGACAGAGGTCATCAGCGCGACGGCCAGTTTCATGATGTGCTCCTCAAGCAGCTGAAAGCGTTGAGTCCAGATGGCCCTAGTCGGGTTTCAACGGCATTGCCGTCATGTAACGGATTGTGTCCGGTGCGGCCTAGGGCACCGAAACCTAAATGTCGGAGGCCGCTTGGGCTTCATTGCGACTCGCGGGCGAGGATGCTAATGAGCGGGGGTGGCGCTGCCGTCGGCGCTGGAAGGGCTGGCAGCCGCCCCGGTCCTGCTCCCAGTGCCCGGTACAAGGTCACCAAAGCCACGGCACGCGTTTCGCTCGCCGCGGCGAAATCCAGTTCCGCCTGCCTCAAGTCGGCTTCAGCTTGAAGCCTCTCCGTCAGGTTGATTTCCCCGGCTTGATACAAACGCTGTGCGGTTACGAACGCTCGTCGCGCCGCATCGACGGCTGTGCGCAGTCGATCGACTCGAAGCGCCTGCTGGCGTACTTGCGACAATGCAATCTCGACTTCGCCGACAGCCTCAAGAACAACCCGTCGGTAGGAAGCGATCCCCTCCTTCAGTTCCGCCTCGCGCGCATTCAGGAGCGCACGCCGCTGTCCCCAATCAAACAGCGGGATGGAGATGCCCGGTCCGCCCGCCACGGTAACGGGCGTGCCGGCGATCGGCGTCGCCAGCACGTTGGCGCGAACCTCGATCGACCCGCCCAAAGTCAGCCTCGGAAACAGTTCGGCATACGCGACCTCCGCCAACGCCGCGCGTTGCAGCACCGTCAATTCCGAACGGCGAATGTCGGGACGCATTCGGAGCAAGTCCGCCGGCAGCGTCGGACCCGGCGTGGCGGTCATGGGGATGCCACCCATTGACCGACGAAGAGCAGCTGTCGCCGCCGGTTGACCGGTCAGCGTCGCGAGCCTTTGAGTCGCGAGGGCGACTTCGGCCTCGACAAGGGGTAGCCGCGCGCGCGCTGCTTCGAAGGTCGCCGCGGCACGCTGCACGTCGAACTCTCCGGCGAGGCCCGCAGCCTGCTGCGACCTCACCAATTGCGCGAGTTGCCGCCTCGCTTCAATTTCATTGACGACGACCGCGCGACGACGTTGGGCGCCCCGGAGTTCGATGTAGGTCCTGACGACATCGGCGGCGAGCGTCGTTCGAGCCGCCTCCAAGTCTTCAACCCGCGCTTCGGCATTGCGCTCCGAGGCCCCGGCCTGTGCTCCGAGACGGCCGAACAGGTCGATCTCCCAGCTCGCATCCACTCCGGCTTGGCCGACGCCGACGGTCCGTCGCTCTCCTTGACCGGCGGCTTCACCAGCTTCATTGAGGCCTGCCGCTGGGCCCGCCAACCGAGAGGTAATCTCGATCCCAGCGCGCGGTGTTCCCTGTGGAAAGCGCAACGCATTGTCTGCCCGCGCGAGGGCACGTGCCGCTTGCACCCTGTAAAGCGCTTCCGCAACCGAGGGATTGCCGGCAAGCGCCTGGTTGACCAGAAGGCTTACTTGGGGATCCCTGTACTGCTTCCACCAGTCGACAAGGCTCAAGTTCACCGTGCCCGGGCGCGCGGTTGGCCCATAGGTCCAAGCATGGGGAACGGGCGCCAGCCCGATCTCAGGTTGCTCGCGCAGAGTGCACCCGGCCACCAGAAGAAGCGCCAGTGGCGCCAACATGAACTTCGACCGACGAACGAAAGCGGACATAGATCCCCACTGGCGGAGCAAGCTGCGCCGCTATTCACGAGAGATGGATGTTTGTAGTGGTGGTTCAGACGCTGACGATCAGAACCGCGCCTGAGCGGTCGCGCCATCGGGGGCCGTGATCTGCACAGCGCCTCTGGTTCCGGCTGGCACTGAAACCGGTGCGGTGCCAGTCAGGCGGTTTCCTTCGCCCGGCTGCAAGGCGAAGCGCTGCGTCGCGCCGGCCACGACGAGGATGGCATTGGCGCGGTAGCCTTGGGCCGAGACCGGCTGGTCGTTCGCGTCATAGAGAAACACCACGACCTGCGGCGTTCCGTTCACCACGAGTTCGGCGTGATGGCGTGCGCCTGCATCGACCTTGAGCCCGCCATTCGGCCCGGGACGAGGATCATGCGCGAAGGCAGGAACAGCAAGCGAAAGGCCGAGCAGCACGGCAAGGATAAGGCGGGTCACGAGAGGGCTCCATGTCGGGGGTCTAGAAGGATTCAAGCGGTTTCGCGACAATCGTTCCGCCAACGGGCGCTTGTTGGGCGTCGCGCACCTGCGCGACCAGCCGCTCGAGTGGCTTGCGGCCGTAGCGAAGGAACAGGGTGGGCGTCAGAAACGTGTCGAGCACGGTGGCGGTCACGAGCCCTCCGAAGATGGTGATCGCGACAGGATGCAGGATCTCCTTGCCAGGCGCGTACGCGTCGATCATCAGCGGGACAAGCGCCACGCCGGCGGAGAGCGCGGTCATGAGCACGGGCGTCAGCCGTTCGAGCGACCCGCGCATCACGAGGTCCGGTCCGAAGGACATCCCTTCGTGGATCGCCAAGTTGACGTAGTGACTGATCTTGAGGATACCGTTCCGTGTCGCGATGCCGGTCAGCGTAATGAAACCGACCATCGAGGCGACGGATAGCGGCTGCCCCGCAAGCCATAGCGCCGTGACCGAGCCGATCAGCGCTAGCGGCACGCTCGACATGATGATCGCGACGAAAAGCACCGAGCGGTAGCGAGAGTAGAGGACGGCGAAGATCATCGCGAGTGAGACGAGGCTCAACAGCCCGATCGTCCGCATCGACTCTTCCTGCGCCTGGAATGTCCCTTCCAGGCTGATGAAAAAGCCGGGCGGCAATTGATGTTTGGCGATCACCTGCCGAATCTGGCCGATCACAGTCGCCATGTCGGCTGCGCCGTCCGTGTTCGCCATGACAACCACGCGCCGCTTGCCGTTCTCACGCAGGATCTGGTTCGGCCCATCCGTTTCGACGATATCGGCGATCTGGCGCACCGGTATCCATCCTACGGGCGATTCGATCAGCAGATCCGCGAGCCCTTGCGTGGTTCGGCGCTCGTCCTGGAGGCGGACGACGACGTCGAAGCGGCGATTGCCGTCGACGAGTCGGGACACGATGCGGCCGTTCGACAGGCGCTCCAATTGCTCCGTGATCGCGGCCGGCTGAAGTCCGTAGAGTGCGGCGCGGCGATAGTCGACGATGACCTCGAGTTGCGGGATGCGGACTTGCTTCTCGACCTGCAGATCAACGACGCCTGGGACACTGGCGAGCCTCTGGCGAAGCTCCTCCGCGAGCGCGCGGATCGTATCAAGATCCTCCCCGAATATCTTCAAGGCGATCTGCGCGCGCACGCCCGAGAGCATGTGGTCGAGCCGGTGCGAGATCGGCTGGCCGATGTTGGTGGTGACAGGCAGCACCGACAAGCGAGCGCGGATGTCGTTGACGATTTCGTTTTTCGAGCGACCGTTCGGATGTAGATCGACGTCGATCTCCGAGGAGTGGACGCCTTCGGCATGTTCGTCGAGTTCCGCGCGTCCCGTGCGCCGGCCAACCAGCTTGACCTCAGGGACCTCCATGATGATCCGCTCGGCGATCAGCCCGACCCGGTGGCTCTCCGCAAGCGAGATGCCCGGGTTGAACAACATCGAGATTGTCAATGTGCCCTCGTTGAAGGGCGGCAGGAACGAGCGCGGCAGCTGCGTGGCGAACGCTCCGGCGGCGATCACGCCGGCGAGCGCGCCGGTCATGAGTGTTTTCGGATGACGAAAGGACCAATCGAGAAGCCGGCGATTGCCGCGCTTCAGCACGCGGACGATCACACCTTCATGCTCGTCGAGCCGCTTCAGTCCCGGCAGCATGTAATAGGCCATGACCGGGGTGAGCGTGATCGAGACCACGAGGCTCGCCAGGATGGAGATGATGTAGGCTTGGCCAAGCGGCGCGAAGAGCCGTCCCTCGATGCCGGACAAGGCAAAGAGCGGCACGAACACCAGCACGATGATCATCGTGGCGTAGACGATCCCGGAGCGCACCTCCTGGCTCGCCGAGACGACGACATCGAAGACCGAGCGCGGGTTTCCCTTCTCCCGGTTCTCGCGCAGGCGCCGGAAGATGTTCTCGACGTCGACCACCGCATCGTCGACCAACTCGCCGATGGCGATGGCCAGACCGCCGAGCGTCATCGTGTTGATGGAAAGCCCCATCAGGTGGAAGACGATCGCCGTGATGAGAATCGAGACCGGGATGGCAGTCAGCGAAATCGCCGTGGTTCGCACGTTCAGGAGGAAGGCGAACAGGACGATCGCAACGACAACGATCGCCTCAAGCAGCACCTTTTTCACATTCCCGATCGATGTCTCGATGAAGCTCGCCTGCCGGAACAGGACCTGATCCGCGCGGATCCCATTCGGCAACGTCGCGGTGATGTCCCGGATTGCCTGCTCGACCTGACTGGTCAGGCGGATTGTGTCGATGCCCGGTTGCTTCTCCACCGACACGATGACGGCAGATTGACCCTGGAAGCCCGCGTCGCCGCGCTTGATGCGCGGGGCGAATGACACATCGGCAACCTGACGCAACGCCACGGGCTGACCCGCCACCGTCGCGACGATAATGCTGCGCAGATCATCGAGACTGCGCGTGCGGCCGATGTTCCGGATCAGGAACTCGCGGCTGTATTGGTCGGTGAAGCCACCACCTGTGTTTGCTCCAAACTGGGCAAGCGCGGCTTCGACCTGTGCCTGCGTGACCCCAAGCGCACGCAACGCGGCCGGATTTGGCGACACGCGGTATTGCCGGACTTCGCCGCCGATCGGGATCACCTGCGCGACGCCAGGAATGGTCAGCAAGCGGGGGCGGATTGTGAAGTCGGCGAGCTCGCGCAGATCCATGGCCGAGACGCCGCTTGGTCCAGTCACGGCGATCAACATGATCTGGCCCATGATCGAATTGATCGGGCCCATCTGCGGAACGACATTGGCTGGCAGCTGCGCCTGAACCAACGAAAGACGCTCGGCGATCTGCTGGCGATTGCGATAGATGTCGGTGCCCCAGTCGAACTCGACATAGATGATCGAGAGACCGACGCCCGACGTTGAGCGCACGCGTGTGACGCCCGGAAGCCCATTCATCTGCGTTTCGAGCGGGAAAGTGACGAGCTGCTCGACCTCCGGGGGCGCGAGCCCTTCCGCCTCCGTCATGATCGTTACGGTGGGGCGGTTGAGGTCCGGGAAGACATCCACCGGCAGCTTCGTGACGGTGAACGCGCCGTAAATGATCAGTGCGGCCGCGAAAGCGAGAACGAAAAGTCGGTTGCGCAGCGACTGTGTGACGAGAAAGTTGAACATCGCGCCCGCCTCAGCGAATCTGGTTCAGGAGCTCAGCGCCCTGTGTCACGATGCGTTTGCCAGCTTCGACGCCTGAGACGATCAGGACCCGAGTACCGTCGAGCGGTTCGACCCGAACCTCGCGCGGTAAGAAGCGTTCAGCGTTCGTGTGTTCGTAGACGATCGACTGACCATTTGGACCGCGAAGGACGCTGGTCCGCGGCACGGCGATTCCGGTACGTTCGTCGGTCGTAGAGGCCAGAACCGTTAGGAGCTGACCGGCTCGCAGGCCGCGTGCCGCGCCTTCGACGCTGAACTGGATTGGAATGGCCTGATTGCGGTCGGCGAGACCGGAGCCGCGATAGGCGAGCGTCACTGTCCGCCCGTCCCCGAACCTTCCGTTTGCGGAGCCATTGATCGCATGCGCCTCGAAGCTCAACGCCTCCACCCAGAAGCGGGACGGATCAACGATCTGAAAAATGATCGCATTCGGTTCCGCGATTTGGCCAGCCACGGCCTGAACCGTTGCAATGACACCCGACACGGGTGCGACGAGCCGTTCGGGCTCGCGTGGCGCCCGCTCCAGGTTGGCGCGCCTCGTGCGCAGGCCACGCAACTCCAGTTCGGCATCCTCGATTTGCGCCCGTGCGATCACGCTCTGGATTTGCCGAAACCGCTCCAGACGCCGTTCGATGATCGCAATCTGCTGGTCGAGCTCTCGTGACTGCTGCTGTTGACTCGTGACGTCCGCTGCACCGATGGCCGGCTGGACGAGGGCCAGAACATCGCCAGCCTCAACGCGCGTTCCTAGCCG
>FRDC01001519.1_pt1 | contig 14357 bp, 25 predicted proteins | sample 1106171 | NCBI WGS metagenome assembly FRDC01 (sample SAMEA3930566, study PRJEB13176) | freshwater metagenome | biome: Drinking water system; feature: drinking water; material: water | place: Singapore | collected 2014-12-20
GAGGATCACAATCATCCGGAGCGCGGGGACGTTCGCTGGGCCGTGGGCAAGAACCGGGCCAAGGCGAGCAACCTTGCGCAGCGCGATCTCAAGGACCCGGACTACGTCCTGGTTTGGGCCAACATCAAAGACATCTACGACAATGCCGTGCCCAACATGGCACTGGACGTGAATGATCCGATGGGCGGAAAGAACCGGATCGGTCAGCGCGTGCCCAACGCGAAGCGATTCTGGTCCAGCGGCGGCCACATGGACCCCAGCCTGATCTACATGCGCGGTTCCAAAGTGGACTTCCAGGACGGTCGTCATCGACTGGTCGCCGCATACCAGCTTGGCCATCGCTATGCGCCGGTCCTGGTCAATCGCGAGGGGCTCGCCGCGTTCCAGCGCGTGGTCCGCACCAAGCAAGACGAAATGCAGGTGATCAACTATCCGGTGCGAATGCTGGGTGGTCAGCAGCACGTCGTGAAGGTTTGGAAGAATCCCACTCTGAGCCAAACACAAGCGCTGGTGAAGCGCCTAGAGCAGGCTCGTGCGCTCGATGATCATCACGGAAACTTCTACCTGTGGAATGCCACCGACACCTATCATGGACTGATCCGCAAGGAGCTTGGTCTGGACATGTACGGATCGACCGGACTCTACCTGACACCGGCCGGTGTGCGCAGTGATTATCTGGAATGGAACGGAACTCCCGACGACACCATCAACGGCATCAATGTGTGGGCCGAGGATGATGAGGATTGGCGTCTGAACAAGGGAACGATTCGTGCCATCGGTCAGAAGCAAATCACCGAAGCACAATCCTTCGAGATTCCTATGGAGATGGGCGGCGGTGTTCACGGTATTCGTGTCTGGAAGAATCCCACTGCGAGTGAGACCCGAGCGCTGGTCGAGCGCATGGGTGAGGCCCGTGCCATCGCTGATGGTCCTGACTTCTATTTGTGGGCGGCATTTCAAGCGGTTCATGTGACCGTGGCCGGAGAGCTTGGTCTTAGTGGGGTGCGGTTCTATCTGGTGCCAGAGGGCGAACCCAATAGTTCATCTGAATGGAAGAATGCCGAACCCAAAACGCTTAATGGCATGCGGGTTTGGTGTGTCAACTTCAAGGGTTGGTCTTATCCTGGTGCACAACGTGCCCTCGGGATCAAACCAGTAACCGAGGCCCAATCATTCGAGGTCACGCTTGGTGATTGGGGCGCATGGAAAGTTCGTGTCTGGAAGAATCCCACCGCTCAGGAAACCCGTGCACTGGTTGATCGCTTCAAGGAAGCACGCGGAATGGCGGAGGGGAACGATTTCTATTTGTGGAATGCCGTGGAGGCGATTCATTCGACTATCGGTCAGAAGCTTGGATTCCATGGCGTTCGGTTTTATCTGACTCCGATTGGTCATGAGAAATACGCGACCGAGTGGGAAGGTGATCCCGAGACCTACAACGGTATGTGGGTCTGGGCCAGTGATGATGAGGGTTGGAGTTATCCGGGTGCGCAGCGTGCGCTCGGCATGTTGCAGCCACGGCTCCCACAGAGGCAGATCGCGGCCGAATCTGCACGGACGCAGGTTGTCCAGAATCCATTCGATCACACCAAGGAGTTTCGCATCTGGGTGAACCCGGTGGCCTCGCAGACCCGCGCCCTGGTGCATCAACTCGGACAGGTTCGAGGTATGTGCACGGGCAAGAACCTCTACTTGTGGAACGCCAATGACGCCACGCACGCCGATATGGAATACGCCTTGGATAAGAATGGGGAGCGGCTCTATATGGTTGCGAAGGGACGACAGAATGAAGCTCCTGAATGGGCAGAGGGGCCGCCCGATCAGATCGTCAACGGTATCGAGGTCTGGGCAACCTGGGCCAACACGACTTTGAAGCTACCCGGTGTAGCTCGTGCGCTTGGATTGCGCCCGATGGCCGAAGCGATCCAGCGTGATCGTGGTAGCTCGGATCGTCTGTATGCGTTCAACCCGAGCAAGCAGGAACTCGCCGTGTTCTTCAAAGAGGATGGTGGCGCGGCCGGTGTGCTCGATCCCAAGGGTAATTTCGGCGTCGGCGCGGGATCGCTTCTCGCCCATCATGAGGTTTTGCAACGCCTCGGCATGGAGGAATCCGAAATGCCAAACCTCCAGGTCATGCCCAAGGAGTTGATCGCGGAGTGCTGGATCAGCGCGGATGATCTTCCTGAAGACCTTACCGATCAGATCGAGAATCGTCGCACCGTGTTGAAGGCGTTGGAAAAGACTGCCTATCCGAAGAAGCGCCGTCAACAGGTCGCGATGGCACTGAAGAAGAATCCCCGCATCACCCGAGCTTACGGACGTGTACCACTGGTTATCATTCATGTCCTTGGTGATTGGACCGGTGAAGTCGTTTACCGTGAACCTTATTGACAATCCCTAGGGTTTCTCGTAGATTTACCATGGATGTCTGAGCTATCGCGCGGCTCCGTCTCACGACGGGGAGTGAGGAAAGTCGGGACACCACATGGTCAATCGAGAGGTTAATGGCCTCCAGGTGTGAAAGCCTAGGGTTAGCTGCACAGAGACAATACAGCCAAGGGGTTTCGGCCCCGGCGATAGGTGAAAAGTGGGGGCCTAAAAATCCCCTCAGGTCCCCGTGAGGGAGACTTGTGTGGCGCTTCGGTGGTGCAATTCCAGATCGGGCCTGTGACTGACCATGGGAGGCCCAGGTAGGAAGCAAAGAATCCCGCAGCAATGCTGGATCAAGTCGAATGGTAGCGTAACAGAATCCCGCTTACGGGACATCCACTTGAATTCCTGAGTATGCGTACCACGTGTTCACTAACAACTTTGGAGATACCATGAGATACGTTTGGGGTTTGCTGATCGCCGCCGCGCTGGTCGTGGGAGGTCAGTTCAACACCGCGTTGGCTGATCCGCAGTGGGCTGCGGTCAGCACCGAGGGCTTGAAGGCCGAGGACCAGAAGCTGGTCGAGGAAATGGTCAAGAAGCTCAAGGACGGCAACAAGCCTGCCGTGGTCGAGAAGGTCGTGGAACAGGCGCAGAATCTGACGCCGGATCAGGTCGCCGAATATGCCAAGGTCGGTCAGGCATACGGCACCGCACTGGCCGAAACCGCGAAGTCCCTGGGCGTGGCCGCCGATGAGATTCTCTCGTCCCAGGCCGGTCGAATCGCCATGATCATCATTGTGTGGAAGATGATCGGCCGCGATCTCATGGAATACGTCGTGGGCATCGGCGGCGGTCTGATCTGGTTCGGTGTGATGCTGCCCGGCTGGGTCTGGTCCATCCGCAAGTTCGTCCTGAACGTGCCGGGCAAGATCAGTGAGAAGTTCAAGGACGGCATCGTGACCGAGCGCACCGTGGACGCCGCCGAGTGGGATTCCGGTCGTGGCGCACTCTACGGAGTGCACTTGGCCGCACTGGTCTTGATCTGCATCAGCGGCTTCGTCATGGTGTTCGCCTAATGCTGCACCGGTCCCTCCTGGAGAAACTCTCGACCCTCGAACGGCCCGATCCGGACCTGAATGTCGCGATCTACGCGGCCTGCCAGGGCTTCCAATACGAGCAGACCGAGGATCAGAAATACCGTTTCTTCCAGGGGGGACTCTGGATCAAGCCGGGCGAGCAGTGGCCCAATTCCGGTCAGTTCACCCTTTATCCGATCCCCGACTATACCGGGCAGTGGAACGATGCCCTGACCGTGATCCCGTATCCCTGGCGTTTAAGCCGGGTGTGGGAGGCCGAGCGCCTGGGGATGGCACCATTCTGGTCGATCAAGATCAAGGGCAATCTGAGCCTGCGTGAGGGCGGCCTATACACGGCGGAGAAACACCTGACCCTTTCGGCGGGAAGCTTCCGGTTGGTTACGGCCGGAATCTGCTTCGTCGGGCTCCAGGCACGAACCCTCAACCATCCGTACTAGTACGAAGAACCTAGTGGTTTCCTATTGACGTTTTGACATTCCTAAGGTAAACTCGTTTACCATGATGTGCGAATCTCAAAAACTGTCCAAGGGTTAGCGGTCCTACGCCGAGGAGGGGGACTGGTTCGCGGACCGCCGAACCTTCGTGGGGAACTCCCTCCTCGGTTCTTTCAAAGACGGACAGGTCTGTGCCCAGGGTCATCAATCTCAGAGACACCAGTGGTTATTGCCCAACCGGGGCGGTTCGGATCGACCGCAAGACCAAATGGGGCAATCCCTTTCGGATCGGGCTCCACGGAGATCGCCACGAGGTTATCCGCCGGTATACAGAATGGATTCTCACCCAGGAGCACTTGCTCCTGTGCCTGGGAGAACTCCGAGGAAAGGATTTAGCCTGCTGGTGCTGCCCCGATGAGTGCCACGGGGATATCCTTCTGGTCCTAGCCAATTACCCCGAGGTTCTTGCCGCATAAACAAAAAGGGCGGCCAATCGGCCGCCCTCTCTGAGATTACCCGAGGCCCGTTTAGAGGTTCGGGTTGCGAATGCGCTTTGCGAAGAAACGCATGGCTTCGGTCTGAGCACGCGAGGCGTTGTTGGCCGCGCTGTAGGTCGAACCGCCACCCTGCTGGAGTTCCGCAAGCATCTTGCGCAGCACGGTGTTGACGAAACGAGCTTCCTGGGCGGTCTGAATCTCCGCGAAGTAGGCGCGAAGAACTTCGATGATCGTCAGGATTCCAGCTTCGTTCACCGAAGCAGTTGCAGCACCAGCCGGATTGATCTGAGCGGTTGCAACCACGCCAGAACCGGTACCGCCAGTGAAGCTGATCGGAGCCGTGGTGTAGCCGCTGCCGGGCGTACCGACAACGATGGAATCCACTCCCCACGTGCCAGTCTGGAAGGTTGCGCCAGTGCCACCACCCGAGGTAGAAGCCTGGGTAAAGGAAGCAACGATAGCCGAGTAGACACCCGGAGTCGTGATAGTAAACGCGGTGATCGCACCCGTGTTCACCGCCGTTACGGTGATAACCGCAGCCACGGTCGAGGTACCACCGGACAGGGTCACAGTATTGCCCACGGCATAACCGGAACCACCAGCGTTGATCGCGAGAGTCAGCAGCTTCATACGAGCGGTCGCGGCACCAGAAGAACCGTCACCGCCAATCACGACGGTGGGGACCACGGTGGTGTAACCGGAGCCGGGGTTGTTCACCGCGATGGACGCGATAGAACCAGTGGCCACATAGCTGGCCGGAATACCGAAGTTACCAGGGCTCTGGTAATTCGCATCGTTCGCCACGTTGGTCGAGTAGAACGGGGTGATGTTGGTTGTGAAGTTCAAAGCCATTGTAGTTTTTCCTCGTTGAGATAATCTCGGAAGTATTTACGGTTGGGTCGGAATTCGATGACTTTAGAGCGGGTTGAATCCCTAGGATTTTCCTTGCATTTCCAGATGGGCATGATAAATTAAACACCATGCTCCATCAGGTGTTCACAAACGATCACTACCGTTTCGATCCGGACGATCCGGATTCCCGTTGGAATGCGATCCAGGCCGGGATCAATGCCCACTGCATGATCCAGGAAGGTCGGGCCAACGATGCGGGGTGCCGCAAGGGTTTTGCCCGGATCGGGGTGTTCCTGAACTGTGTGCCGACCTACCGGATTCTCTGCATGCTTTCGGTGCAGGAGCGGCCCATGGCCAATCTCATCGACACGAGCCCTGATCTCTGGACCAGCGTGGACCACGATAATATCGGTCTGGTCGGGGTCTTGGAATAGTCCTGGGGTTTCCCCATATTCCCGGAATAGGGGGATACCATGTCAGTTCAAGTCAAAATCAAAGAGGTTCGCCTCACCAAGTCGCTCACCCTGAACCTGGGGAATTTCGAGAGCGCCCGCATCGAGTGCGGACTCACTGCCGACATCAACACCAAGACCGGAAGTGCGCCGTCCGATCAGGACGTACAGGACGCCCTGTTTGACCTGGGTTCCCAGATCGACCGGCGACTGCACACGGAAATGGTTGAACTCGGCGTGGCCTCGGATGAAGAGAATGCCGGAGGGTGATTTCTCCACCCTGTCCGGGACCGAGCGCGAAACCCTCTGGTGCCTGTTCAAGCACGGACCCACCCATGACGGGAATGTCCCGAGCAAGGCCGTCCGTGATGATCTCGTCGTCAAGGGACTGGTCCAGCGTGGCCACGGCTACGCGTGGCTGACTCTGGCCGGGGTGAAGGCGGCGGTTCTCCTCGGAATGGATTCGAAGAAGGACGCATACCTGAGGAATCTCCATTACCCGGTGATTGACTACCAGATCACCACGAATGGGGTGCGGCCGGAACCGAAATTCCTTGACAACCAGGGCACACACGCCTAAATAGGATTCGATCTCGTAGGCTAACAGGAGAAACCACTGGTTTCCTAAACCGGTTTTATGGGTTCGAATCCCATCGAGATCGCCAAAAACCTCTTGACATTGCCAAGGGGTTTGATAAATACAAGACACCATGCGGGTGTAGCTCAGTGGTAGAGCAATTCGTTGCCAACGAATAGGTCGAGGGTTCGACCCCCTTCACCCGCTCCAGTTTCCCACCCTGCGGTATTGGTCTATTGGGTGTGGCCTCAGCCTTCCAAGCTGAAGAAGCGGGTTCGATTCCCGCATACCGCTCCAAATGTCAACGGTCCCCGATGCGTCGGGTCCAGCCCCAGTCTCCGGACTGGGGTTTTTCTTTGCCTTGAAATCCCCAGGGTTTGGCTTATCTCCCAGGCAGGGGGATTTCTATGGGACATTATTGGGGTGAACTTTCTGATCCAGATGATGGGTCTGTGAAGCGCAAGGCCAAGCCGAAGAAAAAGTCGGCTCAACGCGCCTCTCGACGCCAATCCAAAACATCGAAATCCAGATACAAGGAAGTCAAGCTCACCGAGGCCGAGTGTCGTAAGGCGGGTCTTTCCTATGGGGACCCGAATTGTGTGCACTACAAGCTGGTCAAAGTGAAGCCGAAGAAGCGCAAGCGTAAGGCCGAGCCCAAGAAGAAGGAAACCTCGCGAGAAAAGATCAAGCGTTTGGAGGCCCAGGTCAAGCGCCTCAAGACGAAGAAGAAGGTCGAGATTCACAACCACTACACCACGGCGGATCGGCCGCTCACGGCCGAGGATATCCTGGCCTGGGGCAAGGTCGGTGGACCGAGCGGACTGCACTGAGGGGATCATGAGAGACAAGTTGTATGAGGTCATCGAGAGAATGACCGAGGGGCCGTGGACGGTCAGCACCGAGCCGGTGATCGATGAGTACGACCGCAAATCCTGGACCGTGGGTTTGCGCGAGGATGGTGACCATTACGAGGACATGATCTGCGAGGTCTTTGACGGCGAGCACGATGGCGAAGCGCACGCCCAGTTGATCGCGGCGATCCCGGCCATGCTCCTGCACATCGAGACGTTGGAGGCCGAAGTCGAACGCCTCGCGCATCTCAACGCGGTACTTGCTCGTGGATAAGACTGGTCTGCTCTACGTGTGGAATATCCTTGATACACCCGCCCGAGTCGCCGTGATCTTTCAGGTCTCGATCTGGATCGCTCTGGCTGGTCTCGCTGGGTATTGCTTCTATCGTGCGTGGAGGGCTCGACGCGGTGAAGATTGATCGAGAATCCATCCAGGCATTGAATCTGAAACACGCGGATAATCCACAGGAGGGGGATTTCTGGCACGAGTTCCTGTGCCCGATTGCCAAGGTCCATAAAGTCTCCAAAACCCACGTCTGGGTCGAGCGACTCACCAAGCCGGTCGGCGACTCAGCGCACTCTCAGATGACGAGAGAGGAGTTTGCCCGTTGGATTCGTTACGATTCTATCCCGGATCATACCTGGGCCGATGTCCAACCGGGTGAGCCTAGACAAACCTCGGGATTTTCGCTACAATCCGCGTATGATAATCTACGCAGATGGGTCCTGGGATAATCTGAAACGTGGCGGCTACGGCTGGGTGATCTTCGCCGGGTCCGAGCGCTGGTATCGTGGCGCGTCGGTGTTCCCGGCCGCATCCTCCACGGAAATGGAATTCATCGCATCCATTGCGGCGATGGAGTTTGCCCTCAAATACATGCTGGGTCGGAAGGACATGAGCCGGTCGTTCACACACGAGCGTATCGTGATGGTGACGGACGTGGTGGATTTTCCGAAGATGCTCCCGCTGATTCCGGAAATTCGTGCCCGTGGCTGGCTCAACGACAAGGGTCAACCACTCCTGAACAGTCATCTGTGGGAGCGCCTGCACGAGGTTCACGAGTTTATCCAGCCCCATTGGGAATGGGTGTCGGGCAAACACAACCCGGCGGGCAAGATCGCCCACAAGCTGGCCAATTTCTATCGGCTGAAATGTCCGGCCGATCCGAATCTGGTCGATGCGAAAACCCGGAAGCGCTACAAGCGGCTGTCCGCGCAGACTCAAGGTTACCTTGACAAACCCTGAGGTTTCTGGTAGTATCGGGGCCTCGACGCAATTAGGAGGATTGCATGACCGTCGTTACCCCGTTCTCTCGTGAGTCTATCCGTGACCTGAACAAGGACATCCAGGACGCGCTCAACGAGGTCGCCAAGAAGCATGGCATCGAGATTCGGCTCCAGCCCGGTACCTTCTATCCGCAGACCTACAACGGCAAGTTCGAAGCCAGTATGAGCCAGAAGGACAAGACGCTCCTGGCCGACGCCGACCAGACCTACTACAACGAGGTCGCACCCAAGCTGGGCATCGACATCACCAAGTTCCCCTTCGGCAAGGTCGTCGAATACGGCCGTGATCGCTACCAGATCACCGGCCTCCAGCCGAATTCCAAGAAGTACCCGATCAAGGTGATGCGCGTCCGTGACCGCAAGGACGGCTTCGGCCTTCCTCTCCAGGCACTGATCGGCGGCGTCCCGGAGCTTCCGGAGATTCCGGTCTGATGCGGCTGATCGACCGCATCCTTGATTTTCTGTTCCCGCGCCCCGCGCCGGTCCCTGTGCCGGTGCGGGTCCGCAAACCCCGGAGATAACGTGCGGCCCGAAGATATCCGGGAACGCGCCTACTACACGCGGCGGGACATGCCCAGGTATTTCCGCCGCGTCGAATTCATCATCGACTCCCCACACCGGGCGGGCGGCAAAATGGTGGCGTGGTCCACCGACGCCTTTGGTGTAATCAAGGGCCGCCGGTATGGGCGATGCAGCATCGAGACGTTTGCCCGATGGGCACATGAGGAAATGGATGATTGATCCCCGTATCGTTGAGATCGCCCATAAGACCCGGCGCTGGGCCGAAGCTTGCAGCCGACACAGTCACTTCGGCCTATCCCTGGTGGGGTTTTGTGCGAAGGGCTCGGCCCGGCTGTACACGAATCTAGTGGAAGCGGGATTTCCAGCGCAGATCGGCCTCTGTGACAAAGTGGACGAAAGCCACGCATTCGTCATGGTTCAGGATCATGTGGTGGATATCACCGCAACCCAATTCGGTCTGAAACCGGTCGAGATCGTTCCGACTAGTATCAAGGACGCCCAATCGTTCTGGCGTACCGATTTCATTTTCGACCGTCTGGAGGATTTCCTTACCCAAATCCATGATTGGCCACCCTACCAGAAGCCGAAAATCCCGAAACTCCGCAAATAATTCCTTGACAAACCCTGGAGTTTCTGATAGACTGCTGACTCGCAATCAGGAGGACTATCCGCATGTATCTGTTGCTCTCTCAGGTGGCTTCGGAGATCGGCGTTGACGTGGCGGTGGTTGAGGCGGCGGTGCGGGCACTGCCGGACGAGTTCGCCGTGTTCGAAACGGTTCGTGGCCCCGAGATCGGCGATCATCGGATCGATCAGGTGAAGGCAGTGGTCCTGGGTAAGCCCTTTGTGCGCCCGGTGACCCAGGACGACATGTTCCGCCTGAACCTGGACATCGCCCTCCACGAGGGTTGGACCACCGAGCAGGAGCGCCGTGACGCGGCCGAAGAGGCTCACGCCGAGTGGCTGGCCGAAAACGCCTATGTGCGTGCCCAGGAGGACAAGTGGGACCCCGAGGCCCAGGCCGACCTGGACATGCACAATCAGATGTTCCCGGACGGCTATTGCGGTCCGGAAGAGCAGGAGCGTCGTTGGGCGGTTGAAGCCGCCATGGAACGCTCCCAGGCGACGGTCTGATCATGGACAACCTGACCCCCGAGGAATTCGGTGCTTTGCGCACCCTTTCGAACTACGGCGACGGCCTCGACCTCACTGGTCGCCGCGTCGGCACCAAGGTCAAGAACATCGTGAAGGGTCTGCTAGAGCGCGGCTACATGGCCGGATCGCTCGGCGATCTTCGTGAAACCGACAAGGGCAAGACCGCGTTGGCGGCGGAGGACAACCGTGTGGCATCGCGTTGATACCGTCGTCCAGAACTACCGGCTCGATCCGGCGACCGCGCAGAAGGTGCTCGACACCAAGGGCACGCGCGACCGATTCAGCATCGTCAACGAATTCGGCTGGGACGAGATCAGCACGTGGCACGTGAACGATTTCGTCGCTGAGGTTCGCAATCAACAGGAGCAGGCCGGTGCGGAAGGCCATAGCTAAGGTCCTGGTCGGGCTGGCCCATCGGATCGAGGGGATCACGTATTTCCCGAGCGAGGCCAATCCCAACGTGGGTCGTTTCGCCAGGGGCTTCCAGACGGACTGGGCCGAGTTCGGCAAACAGTTTCACTGGCGTCTGTCTTGGGCGTTCAGCCCGGAGAGCGCCATGTTCCTCGGCCCCAACAACGAGATCATCCCGGTCAATCGTTCGATCCGGGACGCCATCGAATCCATCAACAGGAGACAATCATGAGCAAGGTTTCCGAAGTCAAGCGCACACAGATGCCGCACGAACTCACCGAGCAGTTCGATCCGGCGCGGTTCCGGGTCTATCGCACGTCCGAACCGACCATGTTCGACATCGGTTGGGGCGGCAAGCTGGTCGGCATGATCCGCTGGATCGACCTGGAGGGCTCCGGCCAGCCCTCACACTTCCTCGGCTCCATGGCCGTCGAGGAACAGTCCCTGATGCTCCAGGAAACCGGTGAGAGCATCGAGATCGTCATGCATCGCCTGATCGACAACCTGGAGTCGCGGCTCGTCTACGTGAGCCCGAAGTTCCTCAATGGCTAGGAAGCGCAAGACCGAGCCCACGCTCCTGCCGGGTGACGCCGAGCGCACGCCGGGTTTCTACTGGCTCGACCTGGGTCAGGGCAAGTGGGAGCCCGCCGAATGGACCGGCACCAACTGGTTCACCATCGGCGGCCTTCGCCCGTTCAGCACGGACGAATTCGACGCGGTCGGCCAGCGCATCGAGCGAACTCCCTGAAATCGTTCGAAACCCCTTGAAATCACCCCCTGGGTTATCCACATACCGTGGACAGTCACCATGGGGGTGATTCAATTTTGGGGGTTTCCTAATGGCAACACGTACCGTCGCGGGCGTCTTGGCGACCGCAATCCGCAATAACCTGGGCAAGGGTCCGCACAGCCTGGACGCGATCTATCGCGCCACCAGCAAGACTTGGCCCTTCTCGCGCAAGTCCCGCAAGGCCGTGATCCGCGCCACCTTGCAGCGCAACTCGGCTGGTTCGCCCGCCTACACCGGCAACCAGAATCTCTTCCGTCACTTCTCGGAAGGCGTTTGGGGTCTGGCCGGTCGCTAAGACCAAGGGGATTTTCTTTACGGAAACCTCTTGACATTTGTGAGGGGTTTCCGTAAATACCCTCTGACATGCCGTTGTAGCTCAGTGGTAGAGTAGCTCCTTGGTAAGGAGAAGGTCGCGGGTTCGATCCCCGCCTACGGCTCCAGAATCAATTCATGATGTCCTCGACGATCCCCCGGTAGTCCACCGGGGGATTTTCGTTTTTGGGCTTCTGAATCTCTTCGCGGAGCTTGGCCAGAATCGGATCGTGCTGGAACAGCTTCCGCGCACCCGGATGCAGGTCGATGTGCTGGAGCCCGTCGAAGCCGACCCAAATATAGTCCACGACTCGCTCCAGGTTGAGATCGGGATCGAACTCCTCTTGCACCACATGCAGGTAGTTGTGATAGACGTGATCCTGGTTCTCATCCACCCACAGCGGCAATAGCTTCCGGTGATCCACTCGGAACCCACCTTGGTCCTTGGCAGCACGGGCCGCCGCGATGGGTGCGGTTTCTCCCTGACTCACGGTGCTCCCCCATAGACCGGCCAGCCAAGGGTTGTCCTGCTCGGTCCGTCTAATCTGCATGAGGAAACGACGGGTCTTGCGGCAGAACACCAGCAGACCACCGACCTGACGCTTCTGCGTGGGCGCAGGGAGTAGCTCGGTGAATTTCTTCTTGGTCGCGGCCGATTCGGGGCGGATGAAGTTTTCCAGATCGCGGCCGATGATGAACTCGATCAGCCGGGGTTGGCTCGGGTAGATCAGAAACACCGAACGCAGTTCCTGAATCTTGTTCTGGTTCAGGAAGTCCACCAATAGCTTCTGTGCCACACTCGGATAATCCCGGTAAATGCGGGCCACACCTTTGGTGTCGTCGTAACGAATGGTCGCGTCTTTGGTCCGTTGGCGTCTCATGAGAGCCTCCGTTGATATTTATGTTGAAACCCCTAGATAACCCTGCTACCATTGAAGGATGTTTGAGCTTTCTAAAGGGGTTATCCTCCAAACCAGCATTCTGGATTTCTTTCCGGATTTCTGGAGGCGTATGCCAACCTGTCAAGAACTCTACGATCAGGAATGGAGGCAGGTACCAATCTCGACGATCTACGCACAGGGTGAGTTGTCCAGGTTGCACTATCGCGATAAGCATCTGGTGCACTGTGAGCAGCGACACGGCACGTCCACGCGAATCGTAGAATCCAATTTCAAACGCGAAGAACTATGGGGTCACGTGCGAGCGGATCATTGGGGTAAGCCCTCGCCTACACCGGCTCAGTGGACTCATGATGATGGTGTGCTGGATTCGCGAGACAGTTGGAGCAACGGTCTGCAACCGGCCGTGCGCAACAAATCGTTCGGTGTCTATTTCAACAAGGGTAAGATCGAGAACATCCGGAATCGTATTGCCGTATCATCCCTGGATGACATCGGTGACGTGATGCGGACCTACACTTTCTCGCTCGTCGAGGTCGGAGTCTATCGCGTGGTTTTGTCTTGCACTGGTTACTCCGAGATTTGGGAGAACGGAAGGTGTGAGAAGATTCATGCTCAAAATGCTCATCTACGTTTCCTCGATACGTCTGGTGGTATCTACCACGAATTGATTCCACGGGATGATACGTCCTGGGACGGATTCATTGTTGCACCGAGACTTGAATTTGCCAGAAGTAGCGACAAAATGCTATTCCTGGCTAAACTCAAAGAATTGACAGAGAAACCAAAATCTGTTAAAAGGGTCTGATGGAAAACCTTAATCCTCCCTATCTGTATCTGCTCGTTCGCAATGACCTCCAGTCGCTGAACGCGGGCAAGGCCGTTGCGCACGGAGCACACGCCGCGAACCTGTTCATGTGGAACATGGAACGCATGATGCGCGATACCGTGTGGAATAATCCCGCGCAAGAACATCAGAGCAAGCCGAAGTTCTGGAGCGAATACCTGGAGTGGCTCGGTGAGGTTCCGGAGATTCCGGCCGAGCACCGCGCCGATGGGTTCGGCACGACCATCGCTCTGTCCGTGAACAAGCCCCAACTCGAAACCGTGGTGAACCTGGGTTTGCGCCTGGGTTTCAGCGCAGGACTTGCCTGGGACCCCTCGTATCCGTATGACGTGGATGCCGAGGTCGCCAAGCTGATCGAGCGAGTCGAGGCATACCCGCTGGAGTATCCGCCGATCTACAAGGGCGCACGTGCCACGTGCTTCCGTCGTGAGGTTGCCGCCGGTTACATCTTCGGTCGCAAGGACGATCTGCGTCCGCTGCTCCAGAATTTTCCTTTGATGCCCTGATGCTGCTTCCGGCCCTGATCACGGAGATCATGGACACACCGGCCGAGGACGAGCCAAGAAAGCTCGTCCAGGTCGCATCGATCCTTTATGACCAGGGTTGGATCGACACTTACACCTATACCAGGGTGAAGCAATTGATCAACCTGGGCGCACCTGAAAGTGCTGTGATTTTCATGCGGCCGAAGAACCGATTGTTCTCGGTTAATTCCCGCGTGCACGTTCCGGGGTTTGTTGGAATCACCGACAACTCCGGCGTGTCCTACGACGGTGCTACGCCCGCCCTGGCATTGGCGGCGGCCTTCGTCGCGGCATACTGGAACAAGGGGCTCTACACGCCGGAGGAACTCCGCCAGATCAAGGCTCAGCGGATCGAGGCCAATAAGCTGGCCCGAGAAGCGGCCGAGCGCCGGGGCATCCAGATGGACCCGGAGATTGCGGCTTTACGCGGCGAGTCCGGCTGCTGAAATCTTGACAATTCTTGGAGTTTCTGGTATA
>FRDC01001314.1_pt1 | contig 14356 bp, 22 predicted proteins | sample 1106171 | NCBI WGS metagenome assembly FRDC01 (sample SAMEA3930566, study PRJEB13176) | freshwater metagenome | biome: Drinking water system; feature: drinking water; material: water | place: Singapore | collected 2014-12-20
CCGAGCTTGTACCGGGCACGGAGTTACATACTAAAGCGTCGGCGATTATGCACCAGTACGGGGCGATGGGCTACGATCTTGAAAGCCCGCTCGTTCAAGCGCAGGCCGTCTCTCTAGCCGCACAGCGACTAGGGTTGAGTTCTAAGAAAGTCGCACAAATTACTCGGAAAGAATTGACCAGTAACTTAACCCAAGCCTTGAAAGACGGCGTCGTTCAGGGGGCCGGGAAGGCTAGCAAATCCGCTAGTACTACCCCGGACTTCACGAAAATGACCGATGCCGAATTCGTTGCGTATAAACGACAGCGGGGCTGGGACTAATAGAGGAATTTCATGGCAACTGTTCGCTCAGCAGATTTAGTTACTTCCCTTTCTCCGTCTCCCGATGCCGCACAGTCGTTTTATGCACGCGAGCTGTTGCTCCGGTCCAAGTACCAGGATCTCTACGGCCGGTGGGCCGACACGGTCAGTCTCCCGTCCAAGGGCGGAAAGAACGTGATTATGCGGCGCTACGCACACCTGGCGATGGCGTTGTCGCCGTTGACCGAGGGTGTCCCGCCCGCAGGCAAGACTCCGACGTTGACGGACTACCAGGCGACGTTGTCCCAGTTCGGGGACTTTATTGCGTTGTCCGACTACGCCGATGCGACGGGCATTGACGATTACCAGCGGCACTGGGCGATGCTTCTCGGTGAGCAGGCCGGGTACACGCTGGACGCCGTGAACCGGGACGTGGTCACGGCCGGTACGACCGTCGTGTACAGCAACGGCGCGGCACGGACGAGCGTTACGTCCATCATCGACGAGAACGACCTTGACCGTGCTATCCGGACGATGAGCAACAACGGCGCCCAGAAAAGCCTGAGCGGTAACGACGGGTCTCAGAACGTCGGGACGACTCCGATTATGGCGGCCTACCCGGCGATTACGATGCCCGACGTGCTGTTCGATCTTCAGAACCTTCAAGGGTTCAAGTGGGCCTCGGACTACAAAGGTGCGGTCGAAGGCGAAGTTGCCCGGTATAAGCAACTCGCGTTTTTCGAGTCCGCAGATCCGAGTTCCTTGAACGCCGGAGGCAAGAAATTTGCGGGCGGTGGCGGAAGCTCGACGCTGGTGAAGAATACGGCCGGTACGGTGGACGTGTACACCATCATGATCTACGGGAAGCACGGGTTTACCCGCGTGCCCCTGAGCGGCGAATCGCTCCGCACGATCCGGAAGTCTCTCGGGTCTGCCGGGGCCATGGACCCTCTCGATCAGATTCAGACGATGGGCTGGAAGGAAACGAGCTCACGCCTGATTACTAACCAGAGCTGGTTGCTTCGGATGGAATGCGCGGCTTCGCTCTAAGATTCACAGGAGGGTTATGGATCTTTGGCAGGTGACACAAGACGGGAGGCCGCTGAAACGTGGCCTCTCGCGTACTCAGGCGGAGCGATTTGCGGCCTACCTCGCGCACGGGTACGAGTCTCGCCGGGCTTACGACAACCGGAGGGTCGCAGAGTTTGAGATTAAGCCAGATACCGGGCTCATCAAAGAACTAGACGAAAGTTGGAAGCACAGACACGACTAGGAGACCTATGACAGACAAGCATATCGCGCCGGGGGGCCCTGAAGTTGAATTCTTCTTAGGCGCCAACGGGCAATACAAGAAGGGCGAGGCCATTCCGATTAGCGTGAACGGGACTACGACGCATTGGGCCGTCGTCGGCCAAAAGAACAAGCTCCCGCAGGAAGCCCTCGAAGTCCTGCAAAATGCGAAGTCGAAGACTGCCGTACCGGACCTGAACCAGTACGACCCGACCCGCCGGGGGGTGCCGCGTAAGCAAGAAGATTTCTATAATCCCAAGATGGACTACGTCTATCAAAGTGACTTTGACATCGAAGTCCTCAAGGTAAACGACTAAGGTCGTTTTTACTACGACTAAGGGGATTTTGCCCCTGAAGGAGACACATGGCAGTAGCAACAGTGACGATTCGCCCGAGCATTACCGGGGCCGCGTTTGTGACCGGAAAGTACGTGTGTGACAGTTCCCCGACAGCGACGTACATCAACGTTGGCTTTGTGCCGTCAATGGTGACGGTTATTAACGCGACTGACAGGGACGTGTCGTTGACGTGGACCTCGGACATGGCTGACGCGTCGGGTATTACCGATGCGGGCATCGCCGTATTGAGCGGTGGTATTACGCCGGTCGCCCATACGGACGGAACGAATCACGGCTTTATTGTCGGGACGGACGCGTCGTGTCAGGAAGCAAGTAAGACCTACTCGTTTATAGCATTCCGCTAATCGAGAGCGGGCTAGGCCCCGCGTCTTTGGGAGATTTATGCAAAAGAATTCAATTAAAAACGTACATTTGGACTTGATCGCCAAGCGGCACTTTTTCCCGGCAACGTCGTTTGTGACCGGCCAGGTCTCCGGCGCTAGCACGGTGCTGACAAGCGGCTTGGGGTCGGGTACGCCGAACCTCGTCGAGCTGGGAACGAGTAACATCCCGGCGCTGAGAATGGCCGCGACCACGGACGAAACCGACTGGCTGTGGACGGCCCCGGATTTCGACAACACGTTACCGCTGTACATCCGGTATCTGTGGACATCGGATTACGGTACCGCGAACGGGACGGCGACGTTTACGACGCTGTACAAAGAGTTCAAGACTGGCGACGCCATTGCGGCTGCGAGCACGGCGCTGACTGTCGCGCACGGCGCAAGCACGAAGGCGGCGGCAACGGCCCGCGCCCTGTACTGGTCGAAGTACGGCGTCATCGGCCCTATTGCAACCGGCGGGAACGCCAACAAGACGTTTGACCCTGCGACGATTGCCGTGGCGTTTAACGTCAAAGTCTCAGCTGTGTCCGGTATTACGATAGGGACCGACTTCGTCTACATCCTCGGCGCAGAATTAGTTTACACGCCGCGTATGACGTTCGGGAATAACACCCGACGTGGACGTATGTTGATCGACGGGCTCCAAGGGAACCTTGAGCTTGACGTAACCAACGACGTGTAACGCATAGTTAGCTAGGCTAGGCGGCATGTTTCTAGTGGTACCCTCCGCCGCTGGGAACCTCTACCGCCTAGTTTTTAGGAGATTCATGGCCGTTCCTTCCAACCCGACCGTTTCTAGTATTGTCGTAGACGCGCTCAAGCACGTCCTCACCGCGACGCCGACCGCGGGCCAGGAGTCCGAGCTGACGAATAACGGGTTCCAGACGGTGAAAACTGAGATCTGGGCCGCGTGTACGACTGACAAGCTCCTGCAAACGTCCGCGATGGTCGCGCTGACGAAGGGCTCTGGGCAGGTCGCGTTACCGGCAGATTTTGACCACGAGATAAAAGTAGAAGTCTATACGTGCCCCGAGTCGCTGTACTTTACGGCTGCCGCGGCTACGTCTAGCACGATGACCGCGCCGTCTAGTTTCAGTGCGGACGTAACGAGCCTACGCGGGCAATACCTCTTCACCCTTGCAGGAACCGGTTCGAGTCAAGTTCGTCAGATTACCGATTACGACAACACGACAAAGATTCTGACAGTGACTCCGACCTGGACGGTGACCCCGGACGCCACGACGACGGCGTTTGTCGGTACGCAACGCTACGAGTTAGTGAAAGACGATCCGGCTTCGCTGAGTGTACAGGGCCACAGTCCCGGCATTCCGCGACGGTACAAGATCCTCGGGACGACCCCGTTTAATTCCGCGTTCCCGGTTCTCGAAATCTCGCCGGTGCCGAATCAGGTCTATTTCGCTATGATCTTGACCTACGGGCCAAATCTGACGCGACTAGACGAGTCCGGGTCATTGTTCGTCAAACATCTCAGAGAACGAAGGGCGCTTTGGTTCGCGGGCCTCGTCGCTATGGCAACGAGTAGGCACGACGAAGCCAGGTTCGCTGAACGCTATCAGATTTTCCAAAAGTTATTGGCACAAGTCTCCGGTCACAACACGCAGTTCGGCCAAGTGAGGGCCCGCAGATAATGGCAACGAGAGTATTAGTCGATACGACGAGTACACAAACGCTAACGAATAAGACGTTGACGGCCCCGACGGTAACGAGCGGGACGGTGTCACTGGCCGCGGCGCCGACGAGCGCCCTAGACGCGGCGACAAAAGGGTACGTGGACGGGTTGAATACGACCCCGCTTATTAACGGGTCGTTGTCCGCCAGCGTGGCGGCTAACGCGTTGACGTTGTCGTTAAAAACCGCAGGGGGGGCTACGCCCTCTAGCACAGACCCCGTGCGTGTCACATTTAGAAATTCCACGCTTGGCGACGGGTCGCTCGTGACACGCTCTGTGACAAGTGCGACGACCGTGTCTTTTGCGTCAGGATCTACACTAGGTATGTCGAACGGCGTGGCAGCCAGGTTGTGGGTCGGGTTACTAGACAACGGGGGTACCGTCGAAGTCTGTGCCTGGAACCCGTACAACACGTCCAGCCAAGTATCGTTGAAAGGTTTTTTACCAAACGAGTTAGTAACGACGACGGCCGAAGGCAGCGGGACGGCGACCAGCGCACACACGCTCTACAGTACGAATGCCCGCACCGCCGTGCCTTTTGTTCTCCTTGGTTATATCGAAATTTCTGAAGCGACCGCCGGGGTGTGGGCAACCGCTCCGAGTACGGTCATGACGTACCGTGACGGGATGAAGAAGACCGGCGACATCGTCCAAAGTATTTTGAACGTCAGCGGGACGATGGCGAACGGGGCAACGGCCATTCCTCAAGATAATACGATTCCACAGAACACCGAGGGCGATCAGTACTTTTCACAAGCAATCGTGCCGTTTAACGCCAACAACTTGCTAGAAGTAGAAAGTGCCTTAGTAGGTTGTACGAATACTGACCAGACAAGTACTACTTGTGCCTTGTTTCAGGACTCGACGGCGAACGCCCTCGCTACCGTGTGGGGATCGTCTCAAAGCGGCGCAGACCAGGGGGGTATTACGCGGCTAGGGCCCTACCGTATGCGGGCTGGGACGACGGCCAGCACGACGTTTAAGGTCCGTGCTGGAACGCAGTCTGGGCAGTTTACGCTAAACGGTACGTCCGCAGGGGTCAATGCTAGGTTCGGAGGTACCGCCTACTCCTGGCTCAAAATTACTGAGATTTGTGCATGAAAGCCTTAGTCGTAAGAAAAACGAGTGATAACAGCCTGGTGTGTTTTGGCCCTCATGACGGGATGTACAACCCTGGCACGCCAGTAGGCGCTATTAAGAAAATAGAACCAGACTATGACGCGGTCCTAGTAGAGTGGCAAGCCACACAGCCGGTACCCGTCAATAAAAAATCGGTTATTCTTGCGAACCCGGCCGTTCCACAATGGTTTAAGGACTACATCGTCTGATGCTACGCAGTCAAATTCCAGACAAGTACGCTGATGTTTCTCTGCCCATGAGAGGCATCAATCTACGTAGCCCACAGCAGCTTTTGCAGCCAGGCGAAGCCGCGTTACTACAAAACTGCTACTTCGACGGCGGAGTTCGACCTATTCCTGGAACGCGGCTATTAACGCCTAGCGCCTTGTCTAGCACGCGACGCATTAGCGGGGGGCATAAGGCGTACTGGAACACGTCTGGGCGCGTGCCCCAACGACTCGTATCCTACGGAACCACGATTAGCGCTATCAACGACGCAGGCTCGGCGTCCACCATTACGAACACGATGACGGACGACCGTGACACGTTCTTCGTGAACTGGCCTATTACGGATACGACGTACATCTCTAACGGGATTGACACGTTACGGGCGTACACCGGCGGATCGTTCAACGCCGTATCTGGGACGAATGTACCAAGCCCGCAGGGCCCAGTCGTACCTGTCCTTGACCGGATGTTCTGTATTGCTAGTTCTGGAGATATTGAACACACAAACCCGCGTAGTGACAGCGTGTGGTCTAATGGCAGTTCGTGGGCCACGTTCCGGCCCGTGCGCCCTGGCCGGTTTGTTGTTCTGCACCCGTTCTCGCTGCGGGACAGTGGACGGATCTACCCCGGCGCACTGGCATTCCAGAGCAACGCTTTCTACATCATTACCGGGACAGACTACGGCAGCGACGTTACCTCGGCGTCCCCCCCGACCGGCTATGATGCGTCGATGCAGTTACTAGACCCCACTATCGGGACAAGTAGCCCTAGGGGCGTCTGTACGGTCCCCGGCGTGGGCGTATTCTGGGTGACATCAGAATTGAACGTGTACCACTTGCCAGAAGGCGCCATCCGCGGGTTCTACGTTGGTGACAACCTCACGTCCAGATGTGATACGGCTGGTCTGGAAAGCTGTAACCTGGCTGCTATAGATAAGATCCAACTCGTCTACTTTGATCGGAAATTGATTCTCCGTTTCCCCAGCGGGACCAGCACATACAACAACAGGGAATTCTGGCTTGACCTTCGGTACGAACTCGGCGGGGATAATAGTGGCCCCGTTTGGTATGGTCCGATGACACCGACAACCACCGGCGTTCTTTGGCGTGAAGATCAAAACGGGGAGTTGGGATTGTACGGCGGGGAAGGGAATGCAGCTACCGGGGCCTATGTCTATAAAGCCTATCAGACGGACATCGTAAGCCACGCGCAAGGGGCCAGTACAATCTACCCCACGTCGGTGTGGCAGGACCGCTACCTAGGAGAACTAGGCGGGAGCACGGAGAAGTACGTCCAACGGGTACGGATGACGGCTGCCGTCACTGGCCCTGCCCCGTCTATCGGAGTAACTGACCTGGGCTACGTTGGGGCTTTACTGGGCCAAGTGAGCGCGTACAATGGCTGATACACCGTCTGAGTACATTCGGTTTATTGACGGGGGCAATTACCCGTCTGTGATAACGTCGTGGACACTGACGAGTCCGAACGCGGCGGTGTGGGCCCCCACGATTTCGACCGGGGGGGTCGTCACGATGACCGACGGGGCCGCTGCGCTGTCTTCTCCCATATTTATCGGGTTAGACGGTCTTGTGTGGACGCCAACAATAGATAACAGCGGGATTATCACCGCCACAAGCGGGGCTGCTCTTTCGAGTACAGATGTCGCAGCCGCCATTACAGATAATGACGGGGTGACGTGGACGTTTTACGTCGGGACTGACGGAATGGTCAACGTCACGACAAGTCTTGTCTTACCCGCGTTGTTTAGATTCCCGAGCGTGTTGGTTTCATGGACTCCAACAAGCCCAACCGATAGTTTACGTATCTACAGCGTTCGCGCCGCGATGACGGTGCGGAAGCGCACGTCCTAAGAGATTTGAGGTTTTATGTTTGGTGTAGATGATCTGTTCGGCGGATTGATGTCTAGCAAGAGCCACGCTGGCAGTAATGACCCGAATAACCCCTGGTTCCAAGGCGGCTCTGGCAACCTGTACGCCAAGGACATTTTCAAGGTCGGCAAGCATATTCGGGATACCATGCCGACGTGGTACAAGGAAGCCCCGACGCCTGGCGCAGACGGGTTTATGTGGTACCAGCGGGCCGGACTGAACACATTAGCCAGCAACCTGTTTAGTAAAATTAGCGGGGACATGAGCGCCCGCGGTTTTAACTTCGGACAGAATAACGATGCGGTCGTCGGCTCCGCATTGACACAGGCCGCTCCGGCGTTGTTCCAGATCCAGAACGAGAACCAGATGCTCCCGCACCAGCTTGTGGCAGCGCGGGCGGAGAATGCGTCGATACCGGCGCAGATATGGTCCTCTGGGGGCGCGTTTAGTCGCGGGCCTGGCCTTGGCTACAACTGGGGCCGTGGCGCACAAGACAACTGGTGGGGCATGTTGAACAACATCGGGTCTGCGTGGGGCAGCCTGGGCGCGAATATGAAGGTTGCCGGTGCCATGGGCGGCGCTAAAGGAAAAGGCTAGTTATGGATCTTTCCGCAGAGGACCTACATAGGCTGTCGTCTGAAATCGTTGGCTTTGACTCAAGCCCCGAGCTGCAATATCTCGCGGGCAAGAAGTTGTTGCCACAGCAGCATGACATCGAGAGCTTCGAGAACCCCGGGCTCGTCACAGGGCTCCGGCGGAATATATTCGGGTTAACGAAGAAAGAGAAAGCGTTAGTCGAACGTCAGCAAGAAGCCCTCGTTCCGTTCCAGCAAGAACAGCAAATACTGACGAAGCTGAAGGCCCAGCAGGCGTACGAGGACGCGCTCATGCCTCAGACCATGGGCGAGGTCCATGACGCGGGGATCGGGGCGTTCATTAAGCCGTTGGCAAGTCAGCGGTTTTCTAAGGCTCCGTACGAAGCAGGCCTTGATATTACTCCGCCGGTGAACCCTAACGCGCCGTTGCAGCCGTGGCAAAAGCAGCTAGCCAGTGCGGCATTTAAAGCACTCGCGCAGGGCCATACGATGATGGGGCCGGACGGTATCGTGCCGACAAGCTTTGCGGCCGCACAGGGCAGGAACATCGAACCGGAGGTCTTCGACTGGCAAGCTAGGGCCATAACGGCCCCGCCTGGCGAAGTTCCGTCTCCGCCTAGGGCTATTCCTCCGGTAGTCGGCAATGCTGTGCTCCAAGAGCGCGGGAAGCAGGCGCTCCAGGCAAGTAAGCCGATTGACCTGAATAATCGGCTCGAAAGTCTTGCGGCCGTAGAATCTGTCCGCAGGTTTGGCCGTCCGATGACGTTCAGCCAGATCGCCGCGGCCGATCCTGACTTTGCTCAGACGCTACGGCAACAGGCCGAGATTACCGAGCCGAACCAGATTTACAACTACCAGCAGGATCAAATCCTTCAGCGTCAACTCGCCGGGGCTGGCCCGCTCGCGGCACGCGCTGAAGCAGCGAAGCGTGAAGTTGACCGGGACCAACCGCTCGCAGAGCCGCAGTTGTGGCGGCACCCAGAGACGGGCGACGCGGCACCGGCGGACATGACGACGCGGGAGGCACAGACGAGGCGGTACGTCAAGCTCCGGCCGGACCAAGTCGAAACGATCAACCAGTACAGTACGATTGACGACGGGCTCCGCGAAGTCAAGCAGATCGCAAGCCGTGTCCTGAGTCCGAAGGCCAAGACGCCGCTCGGCGAAGCCTGGCGGTCCATGTCTCAGACGGCGAAACTCGCATACTTGCGGGCTGTCGGCGACAAAGACATGCTGATGCTGGACTCAATTATTACGCGGTTGACGGCCCCGCTGGTTAAGTCACAGGGCGACACGGCCAACATCGCTGTTGCCGAACGTGAAATGTTCAGGCAGGCGTTGGTGAACAATCAGGCCAGTACGGAAGCCGTTCTAGCGAACCTTGATAACGTTCTCGCAAACTCTAATAAGGTCCGAAAGTCCATGGGGTTCCGGGTCCTCCATCCTGAGTGGAACAAGGGCAAGCCGACGGAGCAGAAAGGTGTCGAAGCCGCTCGGGCTAGGATTAAAGAACTAGCCGCGCAGGGGAAGACGCGGGACGAGATTAAGTCGATCATGACTAAAGAAGGCTACTAATGCTAGACGCACTCCTAGACGAAGAATTCGCTACTAAGAAGCGTCGGGAGAAAGAGGACCTCGACGCGCTCCTAGACGCGCACGAACAAGAGAACCCCGGCATGACCTGGGGGGACGTGCTTAGCGGTGCGAAGGCGGTCGGGAACTTCGCAAAGACAGCCGTGTTGCCCACGGCCGGAAACATCGCGGGCGCGGCCGCAGGGGCGTTGACAGGCCCGGCCGCTCCGGCCATGGTCCCGATCCTCGAAGCGGGCGGGGGTGTCCTAGGTGAATGGCTGAACCAGAAACTAGGGATTACTCCGCCTAGTGCGGAAGCGTTAGGAGTACAAGCGTTGTTACCGCCGGTTATCCGGGGAGTCTCAGCGGCCAACAAGATTATTCCGCCGAGCACGTCCGGGGCCGAGTTTCTGAATACGATTGCGCCGCGAGAGGCCGCGCATGTCCTCGGGACCCTCGGTATTACGAAGGGCGCGGGGTCTGCAAAGATGGCCGCGGCGACGGCCGAGACGACACATATCCCCGCAGGGACGACCGGGGATGTCATTAGGAACGAGCTGGACAATCTCGGGGGGTCTACCGGTTCGGGGATGTACGAGAAGACGGCACAGCATCTCCGTGACCTCGGGAAGCTCCTGTACAACACGGGACACGTGTTATCTCCCGAGCGGTACCAGAAAGAACTACGGGACCTCCGAGCGAGGATTAACTTACTAGGCGAAGGCCGTCCGAACGAGGTCGAGAAAGCCGCGTTAAGCAAAGTAAAAGCGCACATGGAAGAAGCCTTGTTGCACAATCCGACAGGCGAACGCCTGGCCGGGGCGCGACTAGACATTCTCCGAGAATCCGTCCTAGACGATCTCGAAACGATGACCTATAACGCCAGTAAGAACCAGGCGCACCAGGGGACACAGACCCAGTGGAACGGACGCGCGATACTAGACAAGATCGAAGGCAAGGGCGGCAAAGAGAACGAAGCGTTTAAGCGGCGATTCGAGGCCGCCTTTGAACCCGGCGATAGAAACCTGATTCACCGCCTGTACCAAAAGCTGAACTCGTTTGACAAGCTGTCGCCCGGCGCGAACGTCAACGCCGGGTCTATGCGCATTCTCGCGCCGGTCGGCGCGGGGTTGACCCTCGGCGCTGGGGCACACGCGATGGGCGCGAGTCCTGGCCTGGCCTCCGGTGTCGCCGCGGCGGCAATGGCTGTCCCTCCGGTCATGCACGCTTCGCGGGTCCTTGGGCTCGCACTGAGCACGCGTGAAGGTAGAAAGGAGCTGGGCCGTATTCTGTCTGACCCACATATCAAGTCGTGGGGGGACATGTTGCCGCGGTTGATCCAGTTCATGAGCGCGTCCGAGCCGGTACAGACGGCGATACGGCCGACTCCTACGATGATCCAACCGTTCGACAACGAGCGTTGAGGGCTCTTAACCATGAAAACTAGCCTCATACTACTGCTAGTTTTGCTAGCCGGTGACATCTACGACCTGCCGGTATTACAACCCACAGAGGCCGAATTGAGACTTGTAGACGACAACGCCCTCGCTATTATGACGATCTGGCAGGAAGCCCGCGGGGAAAGCATGGAAGGCAAAGTCGCCGTCGGGGAAGTGATACGGAACCGCATGGCGCAGCGAGTACACAGCGACGGGACGATCCCCGGAACGGTACTCGCACCTTACCAGTTCAGCGGGTTCAACACGAAGGACACGAACCGTATCCCGTCGTTTAAGCTGGACACCGAGAATCCACAGTGCGGCGCCTGCCAGCGTGCCTGGGAGATGTCCGCGGGGACGAACTTGACCAAAGGCGCATTGTACTACTACAACCCGAAAGCCGTACGCCAGCTTGGCTATAAAGACCCCGAGTGGGCTACGGACGACAAGTATCTCGTGACCATCGGCAATCACCAGTTCTACCGGGGGTAACATGGAATCGCAAATCCTCGAACTAATTACATCCAGGCTCGAACGTATCGAGAAGCAGAACGACGCCCAGCTCGAATTGCTGAATAAGCATCTCGATAAGTATTCCGAGACGAAGCAAACCGTGTCTCGTCATAGTACGTACTTTAAGATTCTCGGCTTCGGGATTCCCCCGTTCGTCGGGTATCTTGCTACCAAACTAGGGCTTAAGTAGGAGGATTATGAAACTCATAGACGCGAATACGGTCGAGCTGACGGCGACGTTTGACGAACCGGCAACGAATACGGACGGGACGCCGTTGGCGGACCTCGATTACAGCACGGTGTATATCACGACCCCGGCGGGGACGATCAAAGCGCCGGTTATCCAAGAGTCGAAGCCGACCGGCGGCGGGACCATGTCTACGACGATCCAGGTCAACGCCCCGGCCAACGCGAAAACGACGATCCATTTCGCGGTCTCAAGCACGGATACGGCGGGGAACGAAGGCCCGAAGACGCCCGATTTGGTGTACGTGGTTGACCGTATTGCACCGGCTGCCCCGACAAATTTTTCTATCGCCTAGTCGCGTGGATTAAACGCTTACTAGGCTTAGGTTAGGAGGGTCATGGTGGGAGTCATCGTTGACGCAGTAGAAGGTGTGTTCAAAGGCGTCGTGAAACCGGTCCTCGATAAAGCGTTTACGGACGCAAACGAGCGGCTACAGGCAGAACTGACGGCAAAGAAGCAGTTATTCGATCTCCTGATCGCACAAGCCGAAGTTAACAAGGAGGAAGCGAAGAACGCCTCGGTCTTCGTCGCGGGCTGGCGCCCGTTCATAGGCTGGGTCTGCGGGAGCACGCTGGCGTACGTCTGGGTCGTCCGCGACGTGATTACGTACGTCATCGCACTAGCCGGGCTGCATGTTCCCCCGCCCCCGCTGGTCATGACAGATCATATCCTCGAACTGACCCTCGGGATGCTGGGCTTCGGGGCCTTGCGGACGTGGGAAAAGATCAATAAGGCGGCGTAAGCGTAATGAGCTACCGGATACCCAAGTACGTCGATCTACCGTTCGGGTACGAGGTTGAAGTCCGCCAGCTTTCCCATAAAGCCTTTGTCGAAGAATGCGGCGAAGATTGCTATGCCATGTGGGAAGTCGGAGACAACGGCGGGGTCATCTATCTAGACAAGTCTAGGGACATAAAAAAACGGCGTGCTGACCTCGCTCATGAAGTCATACACGCCGTCGCAGACTGGCAATCGAGGATTCTCGGGTCTAATCACGCGGACGCGAAAGGTTGATTCTCGGGGCCTAGCATGGATCGACGTGCCCCGGCCGTTGGCCGGTAATCGGGTGCTGGCCGTTGATAATCCGCTGCTGCTCTAAGGCCCGTTGCATGTTCTGTTGCTGCTGGTGCTGGCGCTGGAAGTCCTGCCAGTTCTGGGCGCCTGATAATCCGGCCGTGCCGAGAACGGCCCCAAGGATAAATGCAGCGAGTATGTTCATGAGACCCCCCTTTTTCTAAGACCGTCTATCATAATGTCGAGCGCGTCCCGCTCTTCAATCAAACGCCTCAGTATGCCTCCCCAGTGTACTGGGGCTTTTTCTTGCCCTGTGCCCGCTTTCTTACGCCGGGCGTGACTCTTCCTCATGCCTTCGCTGATCTTCGCCCGCTGCTCCTCAGTGAGCTTCGGCCTCTCCGGTTCGTCCATAACGTCCCCCTTTCGTGTAGTACCGCCGTGGTACGCCGTGACACGACTACCGTACACTACTCGGGGGACTACGTCAAGACTAGTTACGCCGCTTTAGCACCACGCGCCATCGGCGCTCCTTCGGCCTCAAGCTCTTCCTGCAACAGCGCCAGGGCTCTCCATGCCAGATTCGCGCTATGACGATTACCTTCGCTGTCCCGCGTCCCACGTTCTAGGAGATGCCGCCCGATGCAATTCGCGTGATCCGTGCTCTTTCCGCGCGCCCAGTGCAACGGCTCGCCGGGGTTGTGTTTGTCATTTCCGTACTTGCTGATCTTTGCGACCTCGGCCAACGCCGCGGGGAAGTAGTCAAACACCCCTTCGCAGATCGGAATAGCCTTCCGTGCGGCCGAATCGTCGGGGAAGAGATCATGACGTTTAATCACGATTTTGTGTACCGGTCTCAGGTGCTCTTCGTTTACCCACCAGCAATCGTAGCCCCCGTCGTGCAGGTCCCCGTCATGACCCTTGAAATCTTTTAAACGCACAAGCCACGTTCCAGGCTTGTCTAACTTCACAATATGCCCGCAATATCCGTCAGCTTCATCACCGGGCCATGTCACACAAACGATATCACCAACTTTAAACGCGTCTTTGACTCTGTCTTGTTCTGCGGCCATCACCCCTCCTGTATGTTGTCTAAGAACTCGGTTAAACTATGGACTCTGCGGACGCCTGAAGCTAAGAACTCCTGCGGGACGCGGTTATACGGCCGGTCAAGCAGGTAGCTTTTCGTCCGCCCTTCGGTGCCCCAGTCGATGAAACTCGCGTTCCCGGCCTTGTCGTCTATCGCAACATCCGCGTCTACAGCCTTACAGAACTCGCCTTTACGCTTGCTGATGACGACCGTCGGGTTAACGATCCCGTGTTCACGCAGCCACCGTTCGGTTTGCGCTTTCGCGTCCGCCCCGACCCGCGCGGTACAGAAATAGACGTACTCTTGGTTGTGTAACGTACTAATACGCCGCGCTTCCTGTAGTGTTATCAACGGCGAAAGGCTTGCCCAGAACGTGGTACTCTTGTTCACAACGTCCCAGACTTGTGCAATCTGTGTCTCGGTCAGCCCTGGATACCCGTCCCACGTCTCCTTTTCGTATGTCCTGGTCACGGGGACGCCGCGGAACATCTGGCCCGCGAGTGCGGTAAATCCCTGGATAAAGTCGGCCAGGACCCCATCCACGTCTATCACGATCCGTTTATGCTTCACGGTGCTCCCTCTTTGCTACACACTCCTTGTACGCTAGTTTACGCTCGTGTGCCATCGCCGC